>OBEQ010490475.1_pt1 | contig 35097 bp, 35 predicted proteins | sample 1670901 | NCBI WGS metagenome assembly OBEQ01 (sample SAMEA104232315, study PRJEB22302) | groundwater metagenome | biome: forest; feature: aquifer; material: groundwater | place: USA | collected 2011-08-07 | depth 5.4 m | reverse complement strand
TGGGCAACGGGATATAACGTTGTCGCCATTCCTTTGGCTGCCGGCGTACTCGCGTTCAAAGGAATATTGCTCCAACCGGCGTTAGCCGCGGTGTTTATGTCGTTAAGCACGGTTATTGTGGCGGTTAACGCCGTTCTTTTAAGAAATAAAAAACTTTAGAATTGGTTATTGCTCGGCAAAAAGGTCGCAAAGATAAAATGGTAAAATTACAAATATATGAATATCAAACTAATTAAATTGGTTTTACGGATTGCGGTGGCCGGTGAGTTTGTTGGTCACGGTTTGCTCGCGATCGGCGGCAAGGCAGATTGGATAAGCTGGATCCAGAAATTCGGCATTGCCGATCCGGTTCTCGCAAAACAACTTCTCTTGGGAGTGGGTATTATTGATGTCACTGCGGCACTAATAATGCTCATAAGACCGTTTCCGGCGATTCTTCTCGGCGCAACATTCTGGGCATTCTGGACCGCGCTCGTGCGGCCATTGGTCGGAGTCGGTTGGCTCGATTTCGTTGAGCGTTCGGCGAATTGGGGCGCGCCCTTAGCCCTCTTGCTTCTTATCGGATGGCCAAAGAACTGGAAAGAGTGGCTTGCTAAAGATAATTTAGGGCAACAAAACTGAGCACTATCGGTACCAGAAAAAATCAAAATAAAATTAACTTAGTTATCAACATGTTTGAATTAAAAGAAAAAGTTGCCTTGGTCACCGGTGCAAGGCGGGGAATGGGCAGGACCCATGCTATTACTCTGGCCGGGCAAGGAGCAAAAGTTGCTGTGACCGATATAGATCTTGTCGAATGCCAAAAAGTGGTTGATGAAATAAAGTCGCGGGGCGGCGAAGCAGCCGCCTTCAAGCTGGATGTTTCCGAAAAAAGCGAAGTAGACAATGTTTTTGACGAGGTGATTAAACAATTCGGCCGGTTGGATATTTTGGTGAACAACGCCGGAATTTTTTCTCCAAAACCGGCGCTTGAAATGACAGAAGAAGAATGGGAAAGAACGATACGCATAAACCTTAAAGGACAATTCTTATGCGCCCAGCGAGCGGCAAAAGAAATGGCAAAGAATAAATGGGGGAGGATAATAAATATTTCTTCCATTGCCTCAGGCAGTGTCGGGGTTGGTTTTATGGGTGCCGCTCACTACTCCGCTTCTAAAGGCGGCATTATTGGCATGACGGAAACTCTGGCAATTGAATTCGCGCCTCTTGGCATTAACGTTAATGCCATTGGTCCGGGCGCGATCGACACTCCTATGGTTCAAGCATCCGCCATGCCGAAAGAAGTGATGGACGCAATGCTGGCCGGCATTCCGCTTAAGCGCATCGGCAAACCGGAAGAAATCTCTGCCGCAGTGGTGTTTTTGGCATCGGAAGAAGCTAGCTATGTAACCGGCGCTACGCTTTACGTTGACGGAGGGTGGCTTGCGGCTTGATATAATTAAATCAATGTTTTCTTGGATCATGTTCGCGTTTTTCTCTTTCGTTTCTGCTGTGTTTGTCCATGAATTTAAAGCGATCATTAAGTGCGGCTAACAAAAAACAAAGGCCGAAGAATAATAAATATTAAATAATTTTTTTAAAAACAATTAACATGAACGAAATTAAATCACCTTATCAGTTTCGGCCCGAAACAAATGTTTCTTCCGAATTTAGCGGGTGGAGCAAAAATTCCAGAATTGCATTGTTTGTTTCTCGCTTCGTGGTTGGTTGGATGATGTTTTACGCCGGCATTACCAAAATTTTGGATTCGCAGTGGTCTGCGGCGGACTACATGAGCAAGGCAAAAACCTTTTCTGGTCTTTACGCTTGGCTCAGCCAGCCGGGTCTTTTGCCGATAATAAACTTTATTAACGAGTGGGGACTAACCCTTCTTGGTGTGGCTCTTATGCTTGGAGTTTTTGTTCGCTTGAGTTCCGTTCTTGGCGCAGTCCTCATGATGCTTTACTATCTGCCGATCCTTGATTTTCCTTATCCCAATACCCATTCCTTTATTGTGGACGAGCATATAATTTATATTTCGATCCTCCTTCTTTTCGCCGCGGTTCGCGCCGGTCGTTTTTGGGGATTGGACAATTGGTGTTCGCGTTTGCCGATCTGCTCAAAATTCCCGAGCCTGCGGAAGTGGCTCGGATAAGAGGTTTTTGATTTGACGGGATGAATTTGTTAGAATTTACAGATGCTTAAAAAACTACCCGTTTTCTTAATCGTGGTTTTCGCCGGTTTTGCGGTTATCGCGATTTTAAACAAATTGTTTTTTGCCGATAGGGCGGTCATTTCGCTTTCGCAGCCCTCGGGCGGACAAGCCATTGCGCCATCAGCGGGGAGTGGTCAGCCTGGCCCGAGCGCAGCGATGCCTGTCCCGGGGTCTAATGTTAAGGAGACGGTTGTTAACTCGAATGCGGCTGTCGTAATTACTTATACGGATAATGGATTTTCTCCTAGCTCAATTACCATAAAAACCGGAGAAACGGTTACGTTTAAAAACGAGAGCTCGCGATCCTTCTGGCCGGCTTCCAATAATCATCCCGACCACACCCTTTACGATGGCACTACCCGTCGTGAGCACTGTCAAAGCGGAGCGAGCGGTTCTTTTGATGCTTGCAAGGGTATTGCATCCGGCGGATCGTGGTCGTTTACATTTAGCAAGGTTGGCAGTTGGAGTTATCACGACCACATGAGTGCGGGTTACGGCGGCACCGTCGTCGTTCGGTAGTTTTACGAAAGACGCCCGGCCTTTTTTGTAAATTCGGATTAATTTGCCGATTGCTTTTGAATCTGTTAAATTTTTCTTGTGTCGGAGTAGCTCGGAGGTAGTGCCGATGTAGCTTAGTGGCAAAGCAACGGTTTCGTAAACCGTGGACGGCAGTTCGATTCTGCCCATCGGCTCCAAATAAAATATATTGCAAACATCCTCGAGGTCTTCAAAAATAGTGTCTACTAAGCTATATTGACCCTATGGTAGGAAATCGTGAACAATCAGAAAATTTTGAGCAAGCCAGCGTTGAACTCCCGAAAGTTCACGAGAAAGACGAATGCAGTCGTTGTGGCAATTTGTACGATAGCCCCGGTGATTGCGTGGAGTGCGCCAGAAGACCGGAAAAGAAAAAATATCAGGAATTTGGAGAAGACAAGGATTGGGCATTGGCAATGGAGCGTGCTCAAAAAAATCAGAACGGTCGCCCCGAAGATAAAGAATATTTAAAGGCGCTTGCGAAAGTTTATTATAATCAAGCAAAATTAGAACAAAAAAAGAAAGAAATAACGGAGAAAAAACGAAGCAAAAAATAAATGGATTTTAAAAAAGAGCTAGAAGAGTTTGGAGCGATGTTGCCCCGCTTGGCGGGGCGTCTTTGACATAGCGGCGAAAGAAAAAGAAGCCGCCAAACTTGAAAGCGAAATGTCCTCGCCTGATTTTTGGTCCAATCGTGCAACGGCGGACGAAAAAATAAAAACACTGGGCGAGATTCGGGATATTATAGCGCAATACAAATCAGTTGAAAACGGCGTCACTATTCTTAGGGCCGATTTTAGCGAGGAAAAATTTTATGAAACAAAAAGAAAATTCCGCGACCTGGAATTAAAAACGCTTTTTAGCGGCCAGCACGACAGGCAAGCGGCAATCGTTTCGGTTTATCCCGGTGCCGGAGGCGACGACGCGGAGGATTGGGCGAGAATGCTTTTTGAGATGTATTTGGCTTACGCGAAAAAACAAGGATGGAGTTCCAAGATTTTGGACGATAGCCCGCGCTCGGCAACGGCGGAGATAAAAGGCAATTTCGCTTACGGATACCTTAAACACGAATCGGGCGTGCACCGTCTTGTGCGCATTTCACCGTTCTCGGCAAAAAAACTCCGCCACACATCATTCGCTCTGGTTGAGATCGTTCCCGATCTGCCAAACATAGAAGAATCGAAACTGGAAATTCCCGAAAAAGATTTGAGGTTTGAATTTGCCCGTTCCGGCGGTCCGGGAGGGCAGAACGTGAACAAGGTTGAAACTGCGGTGAGAATAGTCCATATTCCAACGGGAATCAGCGCCAGTTCCCGTGCCGAGCGTTCGCAGGTTCAAAATAGAGAGCACGCCATGAAACTTATCAAAGCAAAGCTCTATCACTTGATGCAAAAACACCAAGTTGAAGAACTGGATAATTTAAGGACAAAAGTTAAGCCGGAATGGGGCCAGCAGATAAGATCTTATGTTTTAAATCCTTATCAATTGGTTAAAGATACGAGGACGAATGTTGAAACCAGCCAAGTTGAAAAAGTATTGGCCGGGGAATTGGATGCGTTTATTGAGGGGGAAATTGAGTTGCTGAAATAAATTCAAGAAGATAGAATATATAAGACACGACTAGTCGCATTTTTATAGTTTCTACTACATTCTACATTCTAGATTCTAAATTCTATTCTTTATGATCGCTTTCCAAAACGTTTCCAAAATTTATAGTTCTCGTTCGGTCGCCCTTGAAGAGGCCAGTTTTGAAATTGGTCCCGGGGAATTTGTATCTTTGGCCGGCAGGTCGGGCGCCGGAAAATCAACCGTAATAAAGCTTCTTATCGGAGAAGAGAAACCGTCTAAAGGGCGTGTTTTTTTCAACCAATACGAAGTAAATAAGATCCGCGATGACGATTTGCCGGCATTCAGAAGGCATATCGGAGTGATCTTTCAGGATTTCCGTCTTTTGCCGATGAAAACCGCTTACGAGAACGTTGCCTTCGCCATGGAAGTTGCCGGTCATTCTCAGCACGACATTGAAGAACTTGTGCCGCAGGTTTTGGACATGGTTGGACTGGGAGACAAGGCCCACAATTTTCCCAACGAACTTTCCGGTGGAGAGAAACAAAGGGTGGCGATGGCGCGAGCCATGGTCCACAGGCCGGAAGTGATCATCGCCGACGAGCCAACAGGAAACCTGGATCCGCTAAACACTTATGAAATTATCAAGTTACTTGAAAAGATAAATCAGTTGGGTACGACAATAATTCTCGCGACCCACGATAAGGAAATCATCAACTCGCTCAACAGGCGCGTTATAACTCTTGATCGGGGGCGTATAATAAGAGATGAGGCGAAAGGGAAGTATATATTAGTATAAAATCATGCTCACAATCCTATCCCGCATAATTCATTACGGAGTTCAGAATTTTTGGAGGAACGGCCTTTTGTCCGCCGCTACCGTGGCAATTATGGTCATGGCGCTTTTTGTTTTCCATGGGCTTATCCTTTTCGGCGTGGTTGCCGACAGGGCTACGGCTTCTATTCAGGACAAAATAGACATCAGTGTTTACTTCCAAACGAGCGCCTCCGAGGATCAGGTTTTAAGCGTAAAACAATCTTTGGAAAGTTTGTCGGAGGTAAAAAGCGTGGAATATATTTCGCGGGATAAAGCGCTCGAAATATTCAAAAAAAACCACAGCGACGACCCGGTCATCAGCCAGGGAATAAACGAGCTTGATTCTAATCCGCTTGAAGCGTCTTTGAACATCAAGGCGAGCGACCCGAATAATTACGCTTCCATCGCTTCATACCTGGACGCTCCGAATCTGAAGACATATATTGACTCCGTCAGCTACTCCAAGAACCAGGTTGTAATTGACCGTCTTACTGCGGTGGTTAACAACGTAAATAGGGGAGGACTAACTCTTACCATTATTCTTGCAATCATCGCGGGACTCGTTGTTTTCAACACTATCCGCATCGCGATACATTCCAACCGTGAGGAAATAAATATTATGCGTCTCGTTGGCGCGTCCAATGCCCTTGTGCGCGGCCCGCTTATGGTGGAAGGAATGATTTCGGGAGTTTTGGGAGCTATTTTCAGTTTGATAGTCGCCGCGCCCGCTATTTATTTTATCTCGCCGCATCTTAACGCTTTTATTCCGCAGTTGAATCTGTTCAATTATTTCTATACGAATATTCCCAAACTTCTTTTCTACCAGCTTCTTTTCGGAGTTATCGTCGGTGTTTTTTCGAGCTTTGTGGCCGTGAGAAGATATCTTAAGAACTAAAGCCGGTCCGCTTCGGTTGTTTTGCCGCGATAACGCCCGTGGGACGTTATTTTTTTGTTATCCAGTACTTTCCAAAAAGCGCAGGTTTTCTCTTGCCGAGGGTTTCTCGGAGCCGCGAAGGCGGCGAGAGTAAGGGCGCTCCGACCACGGAAGCGACCCGTCCCTCGGAAAGAGAGAACCGGAGCCCCTATTGCGGACCAGAAAACAAGGAGTTACATTGTAGACAGATCTAAGCGCTATTTAGGAGGCGTGATGAAAACTAAAAAGCTGGCGATTTTACTGATTCTTCTGTTCTCAATATCTGTTTTTGCCCAAACAAAGCAAGAGGACAAATACAAAGATGTTCCGCCGGAGATCATGCAGGGAGCGGCCGATTATTTTGAAAACAACAAAGAAAAATCTAGAGACATTCTTAACGACTACCTTCTTATTAAGATTGTCATAGATGAAGCATTTGACGGCAAAAGACCGACGGACGAAGAACAACTTTATCAGGCGCTCAAAGGCCTTGTGCGCTCGACGGGTGACGTCCATTCTGTTTTTCTTACCCCAAACGAAGTAAAAATCCAGGAAGGAAATTTCGAAGGAGAATTTGGCGGAATAGGAGTTGTGATTCTCAATAAAGAGCAATATATTTTGGTGACGGAAGTAACCAAAGGTGATCCTGCGGATAAAGCGGGAATTCAAAAAGGAGACAAGATTTACGGGATAGGCGGCGCAACGGGTAATTTCTTGGTAAAAGACCTTTCGAGCGACGAACGTCTTCTTAAATTGCGTGGCAAGATTGGCGAGAAAGTTGTTCTGCTCGTTCTTAAAAATGGGGCCACTTCTGGGACAAAGATAGAGCTGACAAGAGCAGAGATCAAACCGGCCGAGAAACATCTGAGCGTTAGCGTAGTTGACGGCATCCCCGTTATAAAAATACCAGTTTTTTCCGAGGCCTTGTCCGAAGAGCAGAAGAACGCGGTAATGGAAATAATGGAAAAATATCCCGATTCCCCGCTCGTTGTTGATTTAAGGGACAACCCTGGAGGATACATTGAGTCTGCACGGGAAACTGCTTCATTCTGGCTTGGCGGCAAAGAAGTTTTCTTTGTTCAAAAAATGGGCGCAAAAACCAAAAACATACTTGTCGGAGGGCCATACTACGTGGACGATAAGGTGTATGCGGAAAAATACAGCAAAACCATCCCGTTTTCAAAAAGGAAAACCGTTGTTTTGGTGAATGAATATTCCGCTTCCGCTTCAGAAATGCTTGCCGGTGCCCTGCGTGATAACAAAAACATAAACGCAACCCTTATCGGTAAAAAGACCTTTGGTAAAGGAAGTACACAATATCACATGCCGATGCCTGGCGGATCTATGCTTATTTTGACGGTGGCTCATCAGACCACACCTCTCGGAACCGTGATCGACAATAAGGGCCTGGAGCCGGATATCGCGGTCGATATGCCGGAAGACAACGCGGAAAAAGAAACCGAAGCAACTGCCAATTCCACTCCTAAGAAAGACCCCCAGCTTGAAAGAGCGATTGAATTTTTGAAAACTGGAAAGTGAATAACCGCGCTGCAAACAGCGCGGTATCTTTTTGCTTGCAGCGTGCGGTTATTCACCGAGCACATAACACTTTTATGTGCTCGGTTTATTATCTGCATACCGCATTCTGCGGGCAGATAATAAATTTACAGCCGCCGTCTAAAAACGGCGGCTTTTACGTGTTAGAATTTACTCATGCGGCCGGAAGGACTTAAAACAAAAATATTTTTAGATAGTGGCGATCCAAAGGAAACAAGAGACATAATTTCCGTTTTGGGTTTTTTGGATGGGCAAACGACAAACCCTACACTCATTGCCAAAAATCCGGAAGCTCGCGCGCGGCTTGAGTCGGGAAAGAAATTTGAGAGGGGCGAAGCACTGGCTCTTTATCGCCGTGTTGTAGAGGAAATTTCCAGCCTGATTCCGGAGGGTTCGGTTTCCGTTGAGGTTTATTCCGATAAAGATACTTCCGCCGGCGAGATGTTTGACGAGGGGAAAGAAATGTTCGGCTGGATACCTAATGCCCATATAAAGTTTCCCATAACAAAAGAGGGACTTGGCGCGGCAGAAAGGGCGGTTTGGGAAGATATGCGCGTGAATATGACATTGTGTTTTACGGAAGAGCAGGCGGCCGCGGTTTATGCCGCAACAAAAGGCGCGTCCCGCGGGGATGTTTTTATATCTCCTTTCGTCGGCCGGCTTGACGACATCGGCCTAAACGGCATGGACCTTATTGCAAATATTTTGAGAATGTACGGCGAGGGGCTTGCCATGGGCGAGCGGGGCGAGTCGAAGGGGCACGCCCCCACACCAAACGATGTTATGGTGTGGGGGCACGTGGAGGTTTTAGCGGCAAGCGTTCGGAGCCTGGACCATTTTTTTGAAGCAATTCGCCTTGGTTCGGATATCATTACCGCGCCATATAAGATCCTTAAAAAGTGGGCGGAAAAGGGGATGGCCGTGCCGGACGAAAGTTTTATATACAATGCAAAAAAATTAAAAAGTATTCCGTATCGCGGATTGAGCATGGACCATCCGTGGGAATCATACGATATAAGCCACGATCTGACGAAAAAGGGAGTTGAACGGTTTGCCGCGGACTGGAACGGGCTAATTGATAAAATATAAATAATGAGTTTTTACGCAAAACGGATAATTACTTTTCTTGCAATATGCTTTTGGGGAGCTATGTCTGCCGGTTCGGTGGTGGCCGCTGCGCCAAATTACGGCCCCGATAACATTCAGATCACCGATATCGGTTTTTCCAATATCACAATAAGCTGGAGCGCGGTCACCTCCAACCCCACTTTAAGCGGCTATAGGATCGAGCGTGAATCGCCCGTTGGCGGTGGATTTTCGCCGATCGTGATAAATACCCAAACCAGCGCTACGACCTATACGGATACGGGCCTGTCTTCCGGCGTAACGTATAATTATCGCGTTGCGGCAGTAAACTCCGACGGTATTGGACCTTATTCTTCGTATTCTATTTCTGGAACGACTCTTGCTCAGACGAGCTTTCCTCCGCCGGGCCGCCCGCAGAATTTGCGGGCAGTTGCCGTTTCCGGTTCGGAAATAGATCTCGCATGGAACGCTCCTTCCTCAAGCCAGCCGGTTACCGGCTACAAGATCGAGAGGAGTGGCAGCGGCGATTTTTACGTTATAGTTAGAAATACTAATTCCGCAGGCACTTCTTTCAGAGATTCAAACCTCTCTTCCGGCGCGACGTATAGCTACAAGGTGTCGGCAGTGAATTTATATGGCACGAGTGATCCCAGCCTTGTTGTTTATGCAACGACTCTCATTGCGCCAGGTCCGCCGCGCAGTGTAAGCGTGAGGCCCGGCGATGGTCAGGTATCTATCAGTTGGACCGAGCCGACTTGGAACGGAGGAAATGTTTCAACGTATACCATAACCGGCGGGCCGACAAATATTGTTCTTTCTGCGAGCTCTACGAGCGCGGTTATCACCGGACTTACTAATGGCACGGCTTATTATTTCAGCATCACTGCTAGAAACGGAGGTGGTGAAAGTTTGCCGGCGCAGGCGAGCACAGTCACTCCGCTTGCGGCAATGACGCCGGCATCTTACGAGCCGTCTGTTACGCCCGTGGCCACTACTACGGCGGTTGATACAGCGCCGTCTCCGTCGGTTTCTTCTCTTGAGGATCAGATCAAATCGCTTCAAGCGTTGCTTGATAGTTTGAAATTAAAATTTTCTCAGTCGGCTTCGGTTCCTCCGTCTGCCGCGCCACAGACGGCGCCAGAAGTTCGGCCGAGCCAAGGAACGGTGCCGGCCGCTTCTTCGCGGGCGTCCACGCGCAACCTTTACATCGGCTTGTCCGGAAATGATGTTCGCGACCTGCAATTACTCCTCATCTCTCAGCACGTCGGTCCGGCAGGAGATTCGCTTCAGTTGATTGGCGCGACAGGTTATTTTGGATCGCTTACGAAGGATGCTCTTGTCGAGTTCCAGGCCAGCGTGGGCATCAAGCCCGCTACGGGTTACTTCGGTCCGAAAACGAGAGCTTATCTCGGGTATTAGGGCGGATCGGACTTATGGTTTTTGAGAATCGAGCTCGACTTACTCCTGCGGTAAGTCGGCTCTGCATCTCGCCCTGACGGCTCTCGCTATGCGAGAGGCCAAGCCCGTCGGGACTCCGATAGCTTCTCAAAAACCACAAGTCCTACCTTGTCTGAGAAGAGATATTTTGGAATAAAAAATCAGGGGTCGCGTTTGCGACCCCTTTTGGATTAGATGTTAACTTGCTTCGGCGTGAGGCGGGAAGATGTGGTTTTTCCACTGATTGCGTTCGGCGTACCCTTTCCTTATTTCTTTGATGAATTCGTCGACATTTTTGTACGGCTTCGGCTTTTTTCCATTCTGTTTCTTGGGCAACATGCACATCTTCTCGAAGAAATCCCAATGTCCAAACAGGTCATTAAATCTGTCCTGGGTTGCTTGCCTCCACTTGCCGAGACGAAACTCCATTCTTTCTCGGTGAGCTCGATCTTCGGGAAAAAACTTTGGAAGGCCAAGACTTTTGGCCGACATTGATTCAATTCCTTTCTCAACCAGGTCTCGCTCTTCGGCCGCACCAAACGCATCATCTGCCAGAAGAATCAACTTTTCTTCTACCCAGCCAGCGATTTTCTTTCTAGATGTTTCATCAATTGGGAATTCATCAACTGTTCCGAGCCCGAGCTCGAGCCAGCGGTCGATTAGGGCGACGTCTTGATAAGACAGTGGAGTGCCAACACTGACCTTAAATAAGGAACAGAAAGCGAGCAAGAGTCCACCAAGTGAAATAACTAATAGCACAAAGAATCTTCCTTTCGATGCGCCTGGCGATACGGAAAGTATTGCCAGAAAAATCCCCACAACAAAAGCTGTTATGGCGCAAGGAAAGACCCGACTCCACCTTTTGTACGACCGGTAAAGCTTACCGATATTCATTGCGTTTCTCCTTGTCGGTTGCGGTTGCGTCCGCCGAGATTGCGAAAATTCGCTTCGGGGTTGCGCCCCGGACACCCTAAAATCCGCGGACCTTAGGGAATTAGGCTTGCGGCCCTAGTCTTTTGAAGCGTTTCTTCGCCTTCCGCCCTGAAATATATTGCGATTTTTCAAGGAGCCGATGGATATCCAAGGTTCACTTGGACATTCGCATTATACACCAAGCCCATTGACCTTGTCAAATTTATATGCTATAATCACCAAATAATGAATTCTCCCGAAACAAAATCTTTAAATCACGAGGCCGAACTTCAGGAAAGAACTCGTGAAAAACTAGAGAAACTAAGAGAGCTTCCGGCCATAAAAGAGGCCTTTGAATTTTTGTCCAAAGAATTGCCGGTGAAATATCCGGAACTTGCGAAAAAGTTTCCGGAAGCTTTGCCGTATCACGGAGAACCGCACAGCGAAGACGTTATGCATGAGGCGGTAATGTTTGCGCTTGAAGACGGCAGTTTAACGGAGCGCGAAATTGAACTTTTGGCAGTTGCCGCGTCGTACCACGATGCTGGCTTTGCCGAGGTTTATGACAGTAACGAAGAAGAGGGAGCCAAGTTGGCAAAAGCGGCAATGGGACGTCTTGGTTATAGCGAAGAAGAAGCCGATAGGGTTTTTAAAATAATAATGGGCACAAGGGTAAAACTTATGCCTAATTTTGAACAGTTGGTTGACGAAAAAACTGATAAAAACGACAAGCTTGCCCAGCTTCTTGCCGATGCCGACGTGAGCAATTTCGGCAGAGAAGATTATTTTGAAAAATCGGAAAAAGTTTTCCAGGAACTTGTTGGGATGGGAAAAGCGCAAGATACGCCGGAGGCAAGAGCGGGTTTTAAGAAATTTGGTGTAAATATGCTCAAGACACATAAATGGAACACAGCAGCCGCCAGTAGATTGCGCGATGAACAGAAATCCAAAAATTTAGCTGAATTGGAAAAATCTATCTCTTAGCAACTTATTCGTTTGTTTTGCCGTCGCGATTTGCCATTATATAACCCCCCGAAATTTCATTTTTCAGGGTTATTTTTTCACTGCTATGATTGCGGAGGTTTTTGATTTTTTGGCAGCTATCGGAGCGATTGCGAGCTTGGCCTCCGCTTGCGGAGTCGCAACCGCGAGATGCAGAGACGTTTCGATCGCAGGAATCGGAACGATCTCGGTGCCAAAAAACCGAAAACCGGAGCCCCCTTGATACTTTTATTTGTCTGGTTTATGCTGACATCAGCATTTCGATATCAACTTTTGGAGGCAATATGCGAGTTTCACGTTTGCTGGTTTCGGTTTTGGCCATCACTATTTTCCCGGTTCTGCTTTTTGCTCAAAAGCCGGCCGAAGAATTCAAACTAGAGAGTTTGAAGAGAGGTTTGCCGTGCTATGGATTTACGGTGCTTGAAGACCAAAAGGTTCAGAAGATCAAACTTAGAATAGCGGACGACATTCAACACCCACTTGTTGGGAATAAGAGACTTGTTCTCGCGGAAATGGAAAACGGCATGCCGGTTGTGGCCGGTATGAGCGGCTCACCGATCTATTGCAACGGTAAGCTCTTGGGAGCGCTAAGTTTTAGATTCGGAATGTTTCCTTTGAAAAAAGGCTTGGCGGGCATAACCCCCATTTCTTATATGCGCGATCAGTTGGGCAACCTCGGCAGAATGTCCGGGGCAAGCTCGAATTCAACCGGCATGATTCAGCCGATCGAAATTCCGCTATCAATGAGCGGTGCAGACTTTAAGGAGATCGGCAAGCTGAACCGCGAGATGCCCAGCGAAAACTTTGTTTTCGTCTCTGGCGACGCTAGTCAAAAGCCGCTTTCGGACAAGCTCGGAAAAGTTTCTCCCGGTGACAGCGTTACGATGTTTTTCGCAAGAGGCGACGTTACTATCGGCGGAACTTGCACCGCTACGGAAGTGACAGAAAAAACCTTTTCTCTGTGCGGCCATCCCTTCATGGGACAAGGAGAGATACGTTTGCCGGCCTACCGTTCTTCTGTTGCCAAAACATTCCAGAGTTCGTTCCAATCTTATAAGCTCGTCGGAAAAATTCTTGAGCCGATTGGTACCGTCGTTTACGACAATGCTTTCGCCGTAGAAGGAGTTCGCGAGATCTTGCCGAACACAATGGTGCCCGTAAAGTTTTCCGTTAACGTCGATCAGAATCGTTACAACTATCAATTCGAGGTTTTCAGGAACAAGTTCTATACCTCGGCAGTTACCGCGATTGGCCTTCGCCGTCTTCTTGAGCCGTTGTGGCCGGAAACGAAACTCGGGACCGCAAAGCTCGCCGCAAAGATTTATTTGAAGGGGAGGAAGGAACCGATAGAGATCTACGACGCGTCTCTTGTTTCCATGCAGCGAATGCAACTCGGATTTATGGAGGGATACGCCGATCCGCTGAAAATCATCGGAAATCTTCAGGAAGACATTGCCACTATCCAGCAAAGCGAATGGAATTTTGAGATTGATCGGATTGAGATTTCGCTTGACATCTGGACGGGAAACCGCATTTTGATGCTTGACTCTGTGTCCATTCTTGACCAGAACGGAAAGACAACCGAAGAAGTCCGGATGGGCGATAAGGTCACAATCGTAATGGGAATGCGGAGCGAAGATTCCAAGCAAAAACTTGTCAGAAAGTTTACGGTTGAAATACCAAAGAACCTTAATCTGGTAAAGCCAAGCAACGAGGCAGACACCTCGTACTCCATAAGCATTCACCTTATGAGTGGAACGAAATACAGAGAGATGGATCCGAAGAAACTGCCCAAGGCCGAACCGGATACCGCCGAAGACTTTTTGAAATTATTGCGCTTGAATCAGCGAGACCCTTCGGAAATATTCGCGGTTATCGTTTTGCCGCCCGAGTACCAGCAAGCAAGCCAAACCGCACCGGCAATTCCCGTGCTAAGAGACGGTGTTTGGAACTCCGTGGACAGCCTTGAATTCCTCCGCGAAAGGCAGACCGCTTCCGAGCCCAGAGTTCTCTATATTCCGCTGGGCGCTCCGCTTAAGGACGGAATCGTCTCTTTCTCGGTGAGTGATTCGGTGAAATTGATGTTGAAATAGTTAATGTTTTAAACCCCCAACCGCAAGGTTGGGGGATTTCTTTTAGCGAAATGCTTGTTTTCGGCCTAACCGCTTTTCGGCCTAGAGGGATCTTCTTTGTCCAAAGTGGACGTTTTTGTTAATACAACATTCAGGTCCTGATTTTGTGCCGGCTTTATTTCTTCCGCCTGTTTTTTGGCCGCGGCTACGGCAATGGCACTTGCTTCGCGGTGAACCGCCCTCGTATAAGCTCTCTTCTTCGCAGATTGTTCTTTTAATTTGCGATTTTTATATAAGAAAGACGAGAGAACTGAGAGGGTATATAGGACGATGGTCTCAAGGACTGCGGCTTGATAGTCGTCCGGGAAGTGGAGGCTGGGAAGGCGGAAGATCCAAACGCGGACTATGTTCCAAACTATCATCCATGTCGCGCCGGCGAGAAGCAGAGCCGCCCATAATTCGCCGTGATAAATTTCGTCATCGCTCGCGTTGTTCCATCGCAACGCCTCTTTGAAGCTTGTGTAGCAAAACAGAAACACTGCCCAAATTATGGCCAGTGCGTAGGGGAAGTAAGAAAATTCTCCGTGAAAACTGACAAGCGAAAGGCCTACATACGCGAGAGTGGTAACTGCCGCACCCCTATAGAAACGTCGTCTCAGCTTTTTACTCAAGACGTAGGCTTTATTTTGCTTGTTTTGCCGTGAAGGCATTATTAGTATTTTTTATAATTTTACCATTGATATTGACAATGAAAGTGTCTTTGGGTATAACTTGTGGACGGATAAATTAAAGTACGGAAACACTCAGCGTTATTGCGTGTTTGAAGCTCGGTTTTAAGATTATGGCCTGCTAACTATTACAACGATTCAGCGTATTGTTTGGTTTCCAATATCACGTGCGCGGCGCACTGTATTTTAAATTGCTCTCCAATCCGACAGATCAGACGGTTCTCCGGGTTGTTGTTTTAAATCATCTGTTTAGCGGGAGGGTCGTCCTATGTCCTTATAGGCGAGAGTTTCTTGCGGTCCGGTTGCTCCTTGATATTTGCCTTTGTAAAGTATTTTTTTGCCGGAAGTTTTCCAAAATGTCATCTGGCCGATGCGCATTCCTTTATATATCCGTACCGGCTGAATGGCATGAAGTTGTAGTGTCCACTTGCCGATCGCTCCGAGGTCAATAAGGTCCGCGGTGATCACTATGAAAAGTCCCATTCGGCCGACGGAAGACCGCCCTTTTATTATTGGCACGAAATGTTCGCTGCCGATCGTTTCTGCAATATGGCCGAGATAAAGTTTCCGCGGCGAAAGCACCAGTCCGCCGCTTGGAATAACAATCTCTTTTACTTTATTGATTTTTTTGGGGTCAATAATTTTTTCATTGTAGGTTTTTATCTTATCTCCGAGGGAGAAATTGTAAGAATTTGGGTTTAGATGGCGCGGATCAAAGGGGCTGATGGTAATTGATTGTTTTTCAACCTCTTTTTTAATTTGCGGACCGGTTAAGATCATGAAAAATAAAATTCTTCTTGTATTCGGCTTGGAGTGGCGCAAATATCACACGCATATTTCCCCGAATAGAACAGAGGCTTGCCCAACACCTTCCAAAAGCTTACTTGGCCGATCTCCATTCCGGCATATACCCGAAGCGGTTGGACAACTTTCATCTCAAGCGTCCATTTGTGTTTCGTGCCGACATGTCCCAAGTCGGCGGTTACCTGGAGCCAAAGACCCATTCTGCCGATCGTAGATCTTCCAATAAGCGATGTTACGTAGTAGTCGCTTCCCATGGTTTCAAGCGTGTGCGCTAAGTAATTTTTCCCCGGCCTAAGTACAATTCCGTCTTCTTTGATGCAATATCGCTTGAACCGCCCGCGTTTTTTAGGATCGAATCCGCGGTCTTGCAGTTCCAGAATTTCACTACCCAGGCGGTAATTGTAACTATTAGGATTGATTTGCCCGGCGTTGAATGGGTCAATGGTAATTCGCCCGAGCGATCGCTGCCTTTTTATTTCGGGACCGGTGAGTATCATGAATTTTTGAGAATTAATTTCACTTTTCTTATAACCGAATCAAGTTCGGCAAAACTTTTTGAATAATAACGGATCAGTCGCCAATCTCTATTTTTGTGGAAATATTCCATAAAAATCTTCCGGCCAGCTATTATTTCTTTTTCTTTTACTATTTGGCGAACATGTTTCCGAGAACGATAACGTTCCAGGGCAAGGCCGAGCGGGGGAATGCAGGAAATTATGATTCCGGTTTCTCCAATTATGGCATTCAGGATTTTTTCCTCGCTTTTGGTAAAAGGATTTTTTCTTTTGAAAAGTTTGCCGTAAACGATTTCGCTAACGTGCCCTCTTTCAAATATCGTGCAATCGGTCGAGGCGTATTCTTTGAGGTATCTCAAAAATTGATTTCCTTTTCCGTGATGCAGAGAACGCGTATCCCATCCCAGTGCGTTTTTCAGTTCTTTCGCCAAGGTGGATTTTCCGGCGCAATCTATCCCCTCTATTAAAATATTCATCACCATATCTTCAGCGTATGGTTTTCCCGCTCGGATCATCTAGTCTAGAAGATTTGACTCAAAATCGTTCCGCGGCAAGAATTAACGAGATGCATTCTATCCAGCTCCACATTCTAAAAGCCCTTACTTTAAAGGGAAAAGCGAGATATCGGGACATAAAACCGGCGGGAGTTGAAGGTAATCAATTCATGTATCACCTCAAAAACATCATGGATGCCGGCTATATTAAAAAAGATGGGATTTATTATGTTCTCACCGCGAAAGGTAAAAGGCACGCGGATCGATTGAGTCTTGCAACGCTCCGCGGACGATTGCAGCCCAAGATCGTTACAATGATTTATTGCGCTCAAAAAAACGGGGAAGTCCTTCTTACAAAAAGAAGCAAAGAGCCATTCTTCGGCATGATAAGCCTGCCCTACGGAAAGGTACATCTAAAAGAGAGATTGCTTGATGCGGCGACGAGAGAGCTTTTTGAAAAGACCGGGTTAAGGGCAGATCTCCGGCATCGGGGCGATGTTTACTTAACTATTTACGAAGGCGAAGATCTTATTACGCAAACGCTTTGTCATGTTTTTCTTGGCAAAAATCCGCAAGGAACTACAAAGGAAGAAACAGAAGCGGGAACGTGTTTTTGGTCGAGAATCGAAAAAATAGATTCAAAAGACCTGCTTCCCGGGCTTAAAGAAATCTTGGGTTTGATCAAGAATTCAAGAGAGAAGCATTTCTTCGATGAATATTTTTTGAACGTTAAGAATAGGAATTAATCGAGTATTTCTCGGTCTATCCGACCGTGTGCTATACTTTGCATATGGGAGTGCTTATCTTTGCTCAGACGCTATATTATTTCGTTGTCTCGTTCGCGATCATAGTGCTTGGTGCGTTGTTCGCGATTATCACATATCACCTGGTCTATGTCACGAAGCATTTGCGCCATATTTCCGATAATCTTGATGATACATCCGATGAATTAAAAAAACGGATAGAAGAAGTGGTTGAGCGGCTCTCGTCGCTCCCGATACTCTCGTATTTTTTGCGGCGGGATAAACCCCACGCATCTCATAAAAAAGGTCGTAGTATATAAAACAAACATGAAGAAAAAACACGCGAAAAAAGTCAAAAAAGCGAAAGGAGTGAAAAAGAGCAGGCGGGCATACGTTGCTTTTGCCGGCGGATTGATCGGCGCGGCGCTCGGCGTCGGTGCCGGATTGCTTGCCGAATCGAAGCTAGGGAAAAAAGCAGGGCATCTTCCGGCGGATTTCTATCGGTATATGGCTCCGCAGATCAAGAAGGTGAAAAGAGTAGGGGAGGCGGAATACAAAAAATTTGTGGCGGAAGCGACGAAGCGATATGGCAAAGATAAGAAGCTTTCCCAGGCCGAGGCCAACCATCTTGCGAAAGAAGCTCAAGCGTCCTGGAAGCATCTGAAGAAACACTTATAAACCCCTGATTTATAAGGTAAAAACACCCGTTTTTTAGAGACGGGCGTTTTTGTTTTAATCCTTTGGTTTTTATCTGAATAGGTCAAAAAATTTCATCGGGTCGATCGAGGAGCCGTTGATGCGCACGGTGAGATGCAGATGCGGTTTTTCGGCATAGCCGGTCTGGCCGCTAAGGCCGATGAGTTGGCCGGGTTTCACGAGCTCGCCGACACTCACTTTTATTTTTGAGAGATGCATATAGAAAGACATGAGTCCAAGCCCGTGATCCACAACTATCGTTTTGCCGTAGTTGCGGTATGTTTTTGCGACGCGCACCACGCCGCGGTTCAGGGCCGTGACCGGCGTACCTTCTTTGGCACGGAAATCTGTTCCTTTGTGCGCTATTGAATACGCGCCGGTTTGCCTGGAATAGCCATACGGATCCGTAACTATTATTTCTTTTAGTGGCCAGCGGAATTTTTCGGTCCAGAACGATTTTGTTCCGGTGCGGATGTTCGCCAAGCTGGCATTCTCGTTGGCCAAAGTAGTTATAAGCGTTTTCTGGCTTGTTGTAGTATTGCCGCCGAGCTTTTCCGGAATATCAAGCGGTGCCTCAACTTTGGGGCGTTTGTTTACGGTTACGTCTTTTGTGAGTACTTGGCCGTCGGATAGTTTTGCCGAAATTTTATATGTGCCCGGTTTTTTATTGATATCAACGCCGACAAGGGCAGCAACTTTATTTTGATAGAGAAAAAAGTCGAGCGGTGCACCGTCAAAGTACATTGACTTAACCGGGGAAACACTCGTAACGCCTTCCAACGTAACCATTATCGGTTCGCCCTGGATAATTTGCATCGGAAATAAGGAAATAGACGCAGTTTGCGCAACGGCTGTAAAAATAGGAAAAATTAACCCCGCGAGGATTAGCGGCGGGATCAATTTTGACGAATTGTTTCTGATCATTGCCGAGAGGTCTGAATTTGAAACAATACTTAATCTTCTTGATTATTTTTTTTGAAAAACCCGGAAGCGGCGGCGAATTTTAAACGGTTGATCATGGTCTCCGTGCTGGATAACGCTGATAGAGCCGTCAATCTCAAGCATCGCTAATCTTACTTCGGAGATTTTTAGAATTCCGTGTTCCCGTAGCATTTCTTCGAGCATTTCGCCACTGATGTTTTCTCTTGTGAGGTTTTCTTTAAGTACAGCCCCGTCAACTATAAGTTTGGTGGGAACGCCCTCGGCGACATCGCGAAATTTAGGAAATAAAAAGGCGAAATAGGCTATGCCCCTGTTTAAAACGAGAAGCGTTACGGCGGCCGTTACGCCGCCCCAAAGAGTTGTATCTTGTCCCACCATGGCGTTTTGTACCGCGTTCGCTATCAAAAGAAGCAAAACAAAATCAAAAGGAGCCATTTGCCCGATTTCGCGCTTGCCCATGAGCCGCAGGCCGACGAGCACAACCGCGTATATAATAATTACTCGTAAAATAATATCAAACATAAATTTTAGGCTTCGTTCACGTGTCCGGGCCAGCGGGAGCGGGAATATGATTCTATCTCGCTTAGTTTTAACGAGGTAGAGATGTTTCCAGTTCTCATATAGAACTGTTCATTGTTGTCGGTCTTAAGATAAACCGGCCGCGGACTGGGGAGCGCCTGGACCACGCAAATATCCTGCCCGTCCATGTTGTTAAACCACAATTTTACCAAAGTGCGGAATTCCGGGCCGATCATGCTATTGAACGTTTGGGTAAAGTGATTCTCAAAACCGTCGCTGTCGTTCCTTTGCAGCGTCCGGTAATCGTTCTCGAGGCCGAGCGGCACGCGGGAGTCGTTTACGCCAAGCACCAAATAGCCTCCCTTAGAGTTCAAAAATGCTGCAACCGTTTTCATCGCCGCCCTTTCAACTTCGCGGCTTACCCGTCCCATCTTGTTATCGAATCGCAAAGAAGATTTAAACTCCAGCCGGTCATGTTCGTTTTCGGCAAGAAGCCGGGACACGTCGGGTTCTTTTGCGAGCGCGTTTTCGTAGGGAGCACCTCCTTGTTTGATAGTTTTGAGAAGGGTTTCCGGTCTTGAAACGGTGGTCAAGACGAGCGACGAGTCATGGTTTTTTGCGCGAATTGAACCGTAGTGGAAAAGTTTTCCTAAATGACCCGAGAAGACCTTAAACTCTGTGGAATTATCTTTATGGAAGACAATTTCTTTTTTGAAAAAAACACCGTGCTTATAAACGATCGCATTGTGACTAATCGTATAGTGTTCGTAGTACCAAGAAAGAAAAACATATATGGTTACAACGAATTGGGCGCCGGATAAGAAAAGTATCTTTGCAACCTGATAGGAGATGATGCTTGAAAACGAAAGCTGGGCATAGAGCTCATATTTGGCGTTACCGAGGAGCATTGCGCCCAAATAAAGGAAAAACCCGGCAGTCTCAATAACCGCGAATTTCCACATAAGAACAATAGGGCTTCGCTTGATTGTTATTTCGTTGCTCATGCGGGTTTTGAATTATTTCCAGCTTAGCACCAGATTTTGCGGCAGACAAGTGAAGGCGATGCGAAGCGTATTTACTCTCGGAGAACAATCGGCCTCTGTTTTTAGATTGGTTTTTTATTATGTTCGTATTATGATTTTTTAATCAATAAAGTGAGAGACAAACTTTTTTATTTGGCTTGTTTCGGATTCGCGGCGGGTGTGTTGTGGCGCTCTTTTTTGCGCGTTGATTGGCGCATCGCCCTTTTCGTCGGGTTAATTTATGTTTTTCTCGTTTTATTTTCCGTTGTTTCGAAGAAATCCGGAAGAGACGAAGGCGGACCTTTTTCAAATTGGGACGTTTTTGTTTCCGTTTTCGCGATTGCGTTTCTCGCCGGAGTTTTGAGGTTTCACGTGGCGGATGTACCCGCGCCGCAAATTTTTGAAGCGCATGTCGGCCAGAGTGTTCCTATCTCGGGATTGATCGTGGACGAACCAGCGATAAGCGAAAGCGAAGTTAAATTCACTCTCGAAACGAATGCGGAAGGGCCAAAGACAAGAATTATGATTTTTGCAAAACGTGATCCGTCTGCTCGCCTCGCTGAAGCTCCGGCGAAGCGGGCCGTTGAGGTAGCCGATGGTTACAAATATGGCGATGAGGTTCTCGTGACCGGAAAATTGGAAAAGCCGGCAAATTTTATGACCGACCAGGGTTTGGAATTTGACTACGCGAACTACTTGCGCAAGGACGGCGTTTTTTATGTGATGCGTTTGTCTGGCGGACCGACTGGAAATCCCAAGATAGAAATTCTCTCGTCCGGCCACGGTAATTTTATAAAAAGCGCGCTCTATTCCGTAAAAGAGAAATTCGATAACGCAATCGCTTCCGCCATACAGCAACCGGAATCCATTGTCATGAGAGGAATTATTCTTGGAGAACGTTCCACTTTCAGCCAGTCCTTGAGGCAGCTGTTCACGGATACCGGAACGATACACGTGGTTACGATCGGTGGGTATCATGTCACGCTGGTCGCTCAGTGGATAATGAAGATGCTCGGATTTCTGCCGATACCATATGCCACCGCCGCCGGTATTTTTAGCGTGTTTTTGTATGTCATCGTAACCGGTGGAGCGCAAACCTCCATCCGCGCCGGCATCATGGCAACGCTTGCGCTTTTAGCCCGAGTTACGGGGCGCATGTATTCGGCGGGCCGCGCTCTCGTGCTTGCGGCCGTCGTCATGATATTTATAAACCCCTTCGTTCTCGCCTACGATGTGTCTTTTGAGCTTTCGTTTATGGCCACGATTGCCATCATTTTTCTTTCGCCCCGGATCGAAAAATATTTTGCCTGGATTCGCTGGAGGTGGCTTCGCGATATCGTTGCTATCACCTTATCGATGTACGTATTCGCGCTTCCATTCATTCTTTATAGGATGGGCATTTTATCGCTTGTCGCTCTGCCCGCAAATATTCTGATCGTTCCTTTGGTGCCGATAACGATGATCACCGGTTTTATAACCGGGTTTGCCGGGATGTTCTCGTCCGCCCTCGCGTTCGTTCCCGGAAAAATCGCCTATGTCATTCTTCACTACATGCTTGCCGTGATCGGTGCGCTTGCTCATCTTCCGTTTGCCGCGTTTGCGATTTCGAATTTTCCTCTAGCACTCGTAGTGTTTATCTACATTCTTTTTGCTTGGATTTTTTTCTCGGGGTATGGACAGGAAAAAACATCGGAGAATTCCGGTTCTCCCGTCCGTCCGCACGGGCAGGTTCGTCCGCACAGGCAGACGCGTCTGGATCGCCGACTCCTTATTTTGCTGGCGCCGCTAATTCTTACGCTTACTGCCGCAGGATTTCTTTACTACCGTCATTATCAGTCGAATCAAGCCGCCAGGAGTAAGTTACAGACGCTTCTTGTCGAAGTTCCGGCCGCAGAGCTCATTCGTCAGTTTGTGGCTGACGCCAGAACCAAATCGAGCGGCTGCAACGTTGCGGGCCATTATCCCGATCGCGCCTGTACTCCCGGTGCGGTATTTACGGATGCCACCGTAGAGCAAATTTGCGTCAAGGGTTATACCGCAAGCGTGCGAAATGTTTCCACAAATTTGAGAAAAGAAGTATTCGCAGAATATGATATGGCGTATCCGCAACCGCGCGGCGCGTACGAAGTTGATCATTTTATTCCGCTTGCGCTAGCCGGCTCAAACGACATCGCAAATCTCTTTCCGGAAGCCGCCGAACCAACTCCAGGGTTCCACGAAAAAGACATTGTTGAGGTTTATTTACAGGGAGAGGTTTGTTCGGGTCGCGTTGCCCTTCCCGTAGCGCAACGACAAATTTCAACCGACTGGCTTCTGATCTACAATAACCTGACGCCGGAGCAGATACTGGCTATCAAGAAAAAATACAATGGAAATTAATAGAACCCATCTCAAAAATAATCCCGTCTGCGATATGAGCTAATTCCCGCAAGACCAAGGAGCGACGACAAAGGTGTACCTAACCGGTACTCCAAGGAGGAGTCGACGCAGGGATTGCGGAAATTGGCCGTATCCCAAAGGTTTGCGGCCGTTTTGCCGAATCGTGGCGTTGCGGCTTCGGAGCCGTGGCGTCAGCCACTGTCTCCTCGCCGCGCCTTGCGCTTCGGACAAAACCGCTCGCAACGCAGGCTGGGAGTATATTTGAGATGGGTTCTGGACTCAAACGCTCCCGCCGCGCCGTTATTGCGGTTGGCGGCAGGCCGTTTTCTTTATTATTGAGACACAGAGTTTTGTGGATTGGGCGCGGTTTGCAAATGAAAACCGTTGCTTGACGAGGAGTCTCTTTCGTAGCTTTGATTTTTTGGGATATTATCCCAGTGGATCGAATCAACGGCAGTGCCCGAAGCGTCATAAATTGTTACCGTGTTATTGGCGTAAGCTAACGCATAGGAACTTGGCCACTTCACGTCCGTGAGGATCGCGCCGGTGTATCCCGCATCGTTCGCCGTCAAAAAATATTTTCCCGGCCGAACTATTTTATTTTTCAGACGATCCGGAACGATGAGCGGAGATTCTATTCCGGTCGAAGTTTTTTTCTTTACCGTCCAACCGGTTAGATCAACGGGATTCGCGGTCGGATTATAAAATTCTATAAATGTGTAGTTATTCACACCATCAATGCCAATCATAATTTCACTTATAAGCAGATGATTTATGGTGTTTGACGAGAGAGGAAGAAGAGTTTGAGCTGGCGACGGTTGATTCAATAATACTTGGTTCGTGATCGTCGTTTTTGGTTTTGGAGCAGAGGTGTTTTCATGTTTTGGTGTTCCTCCCGCGAGTGCGGACGTGTGCCACAGAAGTGTCGCGGAATCTCGTTCCATTGTATGTTTGCCGACATTATCGCCGGCTGTCCACCCGGAATCCGCAATAACCTCGTCAATCAAATGACAATCCTTATCAAAGAGCCGCAAGCTGTCTCCGGAATTTTTTAACGTTCCACCGTAGACCACGTTGGCTTTTTCGTCAGCCACGCTATTCTTTTCTCTTGCCAAAAGATAAAAACCGCCAGCGGGGATGTCCGCGCTGTTTCCGAGAATAATTTTTGTTTTCCCGTCTCGGTTGAGAAGTCGCCAGCCGCGCGCACTTACGTTGCCGGAAGAAATATTCTTGAGCTCGATCCATTCTTCGTTCGCGCTTGCCGCGCTTCCCATCCACGCGATCTCGTTCACGATGACTGGGCCGTGCGAAGGCGACTCAGTAGTTTCAAAAGAACAATTCTTCACCGAGGCGGCAAGAGTACTGCTTGCACTCCCCGCGAGCATTGTGCTTTCGCCGCCGCTGTCCCCAAAAAAACTATGAATAATCGCGTCTTTTGCCAGATAAATTCCCGCGCCGGTTATAAAAGACAGAGAAAGGCCAATTAATAAAAATCGATTTCCGTAACTCATTACGCTCCAAGCTATCTCAAGCAACGGTGATCCGTCAAGCGGATTAATAAATACTGATGGCTGGACGACTTGGTTGCGACTCTGAAAAAATTATCCTGCGGGCGATTTGCGGCGCAGAAAAAGCGCGCCCACAAGAGAGATGTTCATAAAAACCATTCCCGTGGGATAAAGAACGGTTACCAAGTTTAATGACTGGATGGCAAAAAACGCCACGGCGAATTTCAGCGCGTTCAATAAATAAGTGGTGGCAGTTTCGTCGTTACTTTCTTCAAATGCTTTCTGGAATACAGGCACGAATCCTATGGCGCCCACGATAAGCATGAGCACGATAGCAAAAAGTGGATCGTTCGTGTAATGCCACAAGACAAGCCCCAATCCCGCCCCAAGCAGGCTTATGCCGTCAATGAATTTCATGTATATGCCGTTGCGCAAAAAAGCCGTTGTCGCAATGGCAAGGCACATTACGGCGGTGAGAGCCGTCACCCAAGTTCCCGCTCCGCCTCCCCTGGACGCCTGGGCAAAGAATGAAATCATCGCGAGGGTGCCCCAGATGAGCCAAGAAAAGCCATCGGGTCTTTTATTTCCTCTAAAGATGCCCCGGAAATAGAGAGAGTAACTTACAACGCCGATTATTATAGTAAGTGCGCCGAGAAGAGTTTTATTGTCGGGCATGTCGTTATTCTAACAAAATTGTCTTCTCAATCCGCCTATCTTTACTTTTGTTTTACGTGGTGCCGTAGCTGGGGCGAACAGATTGGAAATTTATTTGGCTTAGAGTAAAATAATACTATGAAAAAAATCATTACTTCTTCGGTTGGTGCTTTGGTTGCGTTTGTCGCGGTCGGTTTCTTTGCTGGGTCGGTTGCTCTCGCCGCACCGGTTTTGAATCAAACAAGCATTACCGTTGGCCTCGGCCAGTCGCTTGCGGTAACTGTGCAGGGGAGCACGGGGGTTTACATGGGATACAATTCCAATTCTTCGGTCGCGTCTATTTCCACTAACGGAACGCAAGTTACCGTTACGGGAATCCAGCTTGGGTGGGCAACGGTCTCGCTTTGTTTTGTCGGCACTTCTTCGGATTGCACAAATTTATATATAACGGTTCAGGCCTCGAGCATCAGCGGTCTTTCTTTTGATCGGTCAAATCCGTCCGCAAGCGTTGGTCAGACGGTTAATGTCGTCGTCTCCGGCGGCTCGGGATACTATATTTCCGGCAACAGCAATTCCGCGGTTGCCGCTCCGTCCCTTGCGAGTTCCACTCTTATCATTCCCGGCTCTTCGGCCGGTACCGCTGCCATTACTGTTTGCTCGGATTCAAATGGCTGCGGCACCGTTAACGTTACCGTTACCGCTGGTTCATCTTCGTCTTCGACTTCGACTTCATCCTCGACATCCGCTACCTCACAGGCGGTTGGATTCAGTCCGGCGAGCCCAACTCTTGCTGTCGGGCGAAGCGTAACAGTTACGCTTTCCGGAGGCGCTACATATTTTGTCATTTCGAATTCAAATGGAGGCGTTTCGCAGGCGACTGTTGCGAGCAATGTGCTTACGATAACCGGCGTGAGCGCTGGCTCGAACATTTTAACGATCTGTATCGCCGGCGGCGATTGCAGCGCTCTCAATGTTACTGTTACTGCGGGCGCAACAACTCCGGCTTATACCCCAACCCCGACCCCAACCCCGACTTATACGCCGACTTCAACTCCGGTTCCAACGACGCAATCGTCTGCTGATCTTACCGCTTTGCTTTCCGCAATACAGTCAATGCAGGGCCAATTGGCGCAGATGGCTTCGCAAATCCAATCTATGGCGACGACGTTGTCACAACTTGCGTCAAAAGTAACCGGTCTACAGCAGGCTTCCACCGCGACCGCGAGCGCGAGTTCATTTACTCAATTGCTTACCCTGGGATCACAAGGTTCCGAGGTAACGCTTTTGCAGAAAAAACTTACCACCTTAGGTTTTTATTCCGGGTCTATCACGGGATATTTTGGCCCGCTTACAGAAACTGCAGTTAAGGCCTATCAATCGGCACGCGGCATTTCTCCTCTTGGTTCTGTTGGTCCAAGCACAAGAACATCTCTGAACGCGGAATAGGGGAATGATGTTGTTGGGCGAACGTTATACGCTATTGCCTTAGTCTCATAAGAAAACAAACGATATAAATATCGCGACTGGCGACATTAGCGATATCCGGCACCAAAAACACCATTTTTTTATTCGGAGCCCCGAACATTTTTCGATGCTTGATATAATAAGATGATGGATTTTGAAGAGAAAATCGCGTCAACGCCTTCTTCTAAAAATAGAAATGTTTTTTTTGTTGGGCTTTTAAGTTTTTTCGGGGGCATCAGCCAAGACGTTTTTGCTCCCATACTTCCGATTTATCTCACAACGATCCTGGGTTTTGATAAGGCGTTCGTCGGTATCGCCGAAGGGGTCGTCACGGCGAGCGTGAATATTTTCAAGATTTTCGCAGGATATGTTTCCGATAGGTTCAAAAAACAGAAGCCGATAATTTTCGTCGGTTATTTTCTTTCTATGGTTGGCAGGGCTTTGCTTGCGTTTTTCTCTTCGGGGGCGTCGGTTATCGGTCTACGTTTTCTCGATGGCATGGGTAAGGGAATCAAGGATCCGCCGAAGGACGTCCTTATTGCCGGGTCTTCGGAAAAACGGACGCGGGGCAGAAGTTTCGGCGTCGCGCGCATGCTTGATACGCTTGGTTCGGTTGCCGGGCCGCTTATTCTCTTTGCCCTGCTTTATTTTTTGCAAAACAGCGCGTTTCTTTACCACGGCATATTGCTTTTTAGCGCCGTGCCGTTGCTTATTACCTTGCTCGTGCTCGTTTTGAAAGTAAAAGAAATACCGCGCGCTACGTCCGAACCAAAAACAGAAACTGTCACCATTTTCAAAACGAAGCTGCCCAAATCATTTTATCTTTTTCTTGCCATTGTTATCCTTTTCACGATTGGCAATTCTTCCGATGCCTTTCTCATCTTGCGGGCGAAGAATCTTGGCATGACGCTCATTGAAATTCCGCTCGTCATTGCTTTGTTCAACCTCGTCTATGCTTTGGGCGCCGTTCCCTTTGGTTCGCTGTCGGATAGGATAGGGCGCATCCCGACCATGCTTATCGGCTGGTTTGCCTATGCGTTTGTCTATCTCGGGTTCGCTCTTGCTTCTCAGGCTTGGGTCGTCTGGCTCCTTTATGGGGCTTACGGAATTTATTACGCGACAAGCGAAGGCGTTGCGCGGGCATTCCTTGCCGACATCGTTGGATACGAGCATCGAGGGCGGGCGTTCGGCATTTACGGAACAGCGATAGGAGTTGCGATACTGCCCGCGAGTTTCTTCGCGGGATTCCTTTGGGACAAATTCGGCCCGCAGGCGCCATTTTATTTTGGCGCGAGCATAGCGGCAACGGCAGCCATGCTGCTCCTTCTTTTTTCCAGGCGGTTAAAAACAGAATAAAAAACGCGTACCAATCAGGTGTCTAATCGCTCATTTCTGTTATCATGTAGTCATGAAATACCGCTTGGCGGCGATCGCCATCATCCTTCTTGTCCCCGTAAGCGTTCTTGGAGCGACGCGTTCGCTTTTTTTGGGACTGTCGGGAAGCGATGTAACCGACCTGCAAAACGATCTTATAGACCAAGGGTACCTTGCCAAGGGTTATAATACCGGCCGCTTCGGCGCGCTCACGGAAACTGCGCTAAAGAAATTCCAATGCGACAAAAATATCGTCTGCTCCGGAGGAAAAGCGGATGGTTACGGCGTCTATGGCGTGAAAACTCGGGCCGCGCTCGCGCTTGAAATGAGTTTTCCTAAAAACCCCGCGACGCTTTCCGCGAAAATCACGCGGGCAGCCATTGGACAATTTGAAATTTCCGGTTGGATACCATACTGGCGCTCCGCGACCGGCACGCAGGATGTTTTGCCCCACCTAGCCGCGCTTACGAGCGTGATGCCATTCGGCTATACAATGAAAACCGACGGTACGCTGGCCGATACCGCAAAGATTTTGGAAGAGCCATGGAAGTCGTTCATCGCCGCGGCCAAAGCGGCGAAGGTCCGCGTCATCCCGACGGTCATGTGGGGCAACGGCGATTCCATACAGCGAATTTTAAGCAACACTAAATTGCGCATCGCGCTTGAAGACGAGATAGCAAATCTCGTAAAACAAAACGGCTTTGATGGCATCGACATAGATTTTGAAGCCAAAGAGCGTGAAACGATAAATTACTTTTCAACTTTTTTAAAAGGCCTCTACGCCCGCATTGGGAACAAGTGGGTCTACTGCACCGTGGAAGCACGCATGCCGCTTGAAGACAGATACTTGCCCGGGCAGGTGATACCACCAGATGCGACCGATTACGCTAACGACTACATTTCCCTGAACAAGTATTGCGACCGCGTGGAAATTATGGCCTACGACCAGGGCACGGTAGACACGCGCCTGAACGCGACAAAAGCCCCGCCGTACGCGCCGAACGCCGACTCGGAATGGGTGGAGCGCCTCGTGCGCCTCGCCGCGCGGACCATTTCACGCAACAAGCTCGTCATCGGCGTACCGACCTACGGATATGAATACGCGGTAAAACCGCTTAACGATTCCAATTACGAATACAAGCGTCTTTGGCCGTTCAATTTCAAATATGCCACCGACATTGCCACGAAGCTCGGTATTATTCCCGCCCGCAACAACGCCGGGGAGATGGGTTTCGCTTATGACCCCAGGCTTCTCGCGGAACTGGCGCCCACGGGCACCGACTCGACGTTCCTTCAGCAATCTAGTGCTTCCTCAACGACAGTCACGCAAAATTCTGCGTCATCCACTAATGCCGCCCCCGCGTCATTCAATTATTTGTCCTGGAGCGATGCCCAGGCAGTAAAAAACAAAATTGATCTGGCAAAAAAACTAGGTCTTCGCGGCGTAGCCGTTTTCAAATTTGACGGCGGCGAGGACCAGAATATTTGGAATGTGTTGAAATAGTGAAGCCGGCTGAGAAGTTGATTTTCGTTCTATTGATATTGGATAAAGCTCGGTTGCGGGCTTAACTCAAGCACTTCCGTTGGCGTCATCAGGTGGCCGGCGACAACGTCGTTTTTATAGAACAATTTAAAACCCGTGAACTGAACCGGTTGGACGGCGACTATTCCGTTATAAGTATCCAGTTTTTTAGGAGGATTACCGAAGCCGTCCATATCTTCGATGATCTGGACATTCGGCAGGGGCTCGATATTTTTAGATCCTGTTAGCATCGCTCTCGTAAAGCGGTGGACTATTAAAATTTTCGGCGGCAGATCGTTTTCTTTTACTATTTTGTCTAAATACTGCGCCGCGTAGTTCACTTCGCTCGCGGTCATCGTGCCGATAACTTCGCCGGGTCTTTCGTCGCCATGCACGGCAAATTCGGGGTCAAGCGCCAGATGAACCTGCGGAAATTTAAGATAGGGCGCGAGGAAGGGAATCTCCGTCCGCACATTGCTTAGCCCGACCTGTACGTCAAGAATCACAATGCCATGAATTTTCGCGGCAAGGTCGAGAACCTTGTTCACTTCACTGGCCGGCATTCGCGCGCGGTATTTACCGTCGACACCGGCGCTTCCTTGCGCGACAACGGCAATGTAGTCGAGCGCCGGTATTACGTTAGTAGACGGATCAGCCGCCTGCCACTCCGCCGTTGTGCTTGCGAGCTTGGCAAGCATGAGCGGCGGTTCGTATTGTCCCAAAACGCCCATACCCTTTGAATAGAGGTTTCCATAGTAAGCGACAATGCGATTAAAAGGCAGCAGCGCGCCGGCGTTCGGGTACGGAGCGGATTTTACCGGCCACAAGCTCGGCTTTATAACAGCCGTAGATGTCGCGGTGCTGGATACGATTTTCGGCGGCGGGATGTTGGCTAAGCTTAATATTTTCGCGTCGTATGCGGCCGTATCGATGGGCGTAAGCGGAACAATTATCATTGGCGTGGCGGACGCGGATGCTATTTTTGGCTCGCTCGGAATCGGTATATTTACCGGCACGGCCGCAATTGTTCCGGTTGTTTCCGTTACGGTACCCGTTGCGTTAACGATACCGGTAAGAGGAGGATCGCCTTTCACAATTACAACTTCGCGGGGCATAAATAAAATAATTAAAAAAGCGGCTAAAAAAATACCGCTTACGGCAAATAACACGATGCGATATAAAAGATTTGGTGGATTCGTATCCATCTATCACAGAAGCTTGCGTGTAGTATAAGTGTTTCTCGGGGCTACGGCTAGGGTTATTTCAATTTTCGGGATGGGTATGGATATCGGGAGAGCTCGGTCGCGGTTTTTTTTAAAGAGTCTCAAGAGCTTGTTTTAAAACCCCTCGTTCGTCGCAACATGGTGAGATATTTGAGCGAAAGACGTGAAGCCCGACGAAGGGGTAGCTTGCGCTACTCCGAGGAGGGACGAACGGCTTGTAGCCGAATATATCGCCGTGTTTGCAGAACGGGGGTTTCAAATAAGCTCTAAATCAAGCACTTGGTCTATTTTTATTTGTTTCACAAAATCCGGGACGTGGCTCACGAGAACCATCGCGCCTTCGTAGTGGTCAAGGGCTTTCGCTATCACGGGGATGTGGCGGAAGTTGATATGGTTCGTTGGTTCATCCAGAATAAGCAATCCGGGCTTTTCCAAAGAAATTTTCGCGAAGGCAACGAGTCCTTTTTGCCCTTCGGAAAGCGAACCGACTTTTGTTTTTAATATTTCCGCGTCGAGCAGGAATCCGGCGGCGGTTGAGCGAAGAGTTTGCTCCGTTCCGTTGTGCTCGTGGTGAGCGGGGTCGAACCACATCGCTTCCGCGAGTGTTTTATACACCGTTTTTTCAAAATCAAGCGTGGAAAAATCCTGGCGGTAATAACTGATTTTGATTCCGGGTGCGACGTGGTAGTTGACTTCTCCGACGCTCCGACGACTCGTCGGAGGTCGGAGCCCCGACCTTTGCGTCGGGGTGGCATGGCCCGCCGTAGGCGAGGCTCGCTCCGAAGAGCGGCCGGTCGCGAGCTTTTCAAGAAGCGTGGTTTTGCCGATGCCGTTCGGGCCGGCGAGAAGTAATCGCTCTTTCTTCTTAAGGAAAACTTTTACTTTTTTTACCGTAGGTTTTTGGTTTTTCATAACGGAAACGGAATCAAGTTCCAGAATGCGCCCGCTTATGTCCGCCTGGCAGGGGATGATGAAATTTCTGATGGTTTTATCTTCCCGCCGTTCTTCCACGATATCTTCTTCAAGCTCTTCTATTTTTTCGTTCATCTTTCTCGCGACATCGCGCATATGGCCTCCTTTCTGCGCGAAGAAGCTTGCCTGTTCTTTCCGGTTTTGAATGTCTTTCTCAAGCCGCACGTTTTTCATGCGCTCGCGTTCTAATCGCGCCTTGATCTCTTCAACAACAGCGAAATAATCTCCTTGGTATTGCTCGATCTTTTTTGTGAAAACATCAAGATAGAGCACGCCGTGCGTGAAGGAATTCAAAAAATCCGCGTCGTGAGAGATTACGATGCAGGTTTTTTTGTAGTCAATCAAAAATTGCGTAAGGTGGGCGATGCCGGCCTTATCAAGATTATTTGTCGGCTCATCAAGAAGAAGAATGTCGGGATCCTGTATCAATGCTTGCGCAAGAAGCAAGCGCGCGAGCTGTCCGCCGGAAAACGTCCGAAGCACTTTGCTCAAAGGCGCGTGCAGATTGACGACCTCCAAGATTTTTTTGACGCGAGGTTCAATATCGTAGATCTTTCGAGAGAACGCGCTTTCAAAGAATTTTTGAACCGTTAAATCCATCTGGTCGCGGGCAACAACTTGCCGCGCTGTTGCGATGGTGAGCCCGTTATCGATTGCGACAGCGCCCGCCTCCGGTTTCAGGTCTCCGGTTATAAGCTGGAAAATGGTGCTCTTACCGGCGCCATTTTGGCCCATGAGAGTTATCTTCGCTCCACTGCGCACGGAAAACTTCGCCTCATTTAAAATGGGTTTATTGTGGCCGAAACTGAACGAAACACCGTTAAAACGCAGAATCACATTTCCTTTTTGTGAAGGCATAGGTGACTATTGTACCCTTAGAACCGCTTAGATACAAGGGATTTTGGGGATGCGGAGAGTTGGAAAGGGATGCTCTTCGGCTCAAGTGGCACAAAAAATTTCACTCGAACATCATGGGCAAGGCGGAAGAGGAGTACGGTGCGAGGGATGTCGATATACGTAACTACGCAAAATATGTTTTGAGAGAAGGGTCGATTTTTGAGAAACGAGAGCTGCTTGGAGCGGTAAAAAATAAATTGGTATTTATTAATCGAGCCGTAAAATTAGAGAATCTAGGATGAAAAAGTCTGAAAAACCTGATATAATCAACGAAAGCTATGCATTGCTCAAATTGCGGAAATAAACTCGCGACTGATTCTAGGTTTTGCAACGAGTGTGGCAAAGCTGTTGCCGCGCATGCTCAATCTGCGCGGGCGGAAAAGTCAGGGAATGAGAACAAAAAGAGTTCTGTGGCTGCTATTATCATCACGAGCGTAATAGTAGGGGGAATTTTGATCTGGATCATGTCCAGTATAAATTCATCTTCTCCACAGAGCCTGGTGTCGAGTGACTCTATTGCGTCGAGCACCTCATCGGTTGCCGCTCTTTCTCCTGCTGAAAAGCCAACGATTCAGCTATCAACCCAACAAACAACGAGTGGGCCAAAGTCTCTCGCGGATATAGTTTCAGAATGGCGGAAAAGTGCTGCCTATGTAAATTGTATCTATGGAAGCCTTGCAAATAATAATTACCGCGCAATATCAGGATCTGGTTTATTAGTGGAGCTAAACTCGGAACTTACGGTAATCACCAATCGACACGTTGTAAACAATCCCGCAGGGGATCTTGATTATTGTGATATAAAATTTCCAGGCCAAACCGGGGTTTCGTATATGATTAATCCTCAAAATATTTCTTATGACAGTAGTGGAAACGATGTTGCTTTCTTGAAAGTCACAAAATATCCCGATGTAGAAAATGAAAAGAAATTAAGGGGAGATCAATATTTTATTTCCGAACGAGCGCAAAAAAGGAATTACCTTTGCCAAGGAGCTGAAAAAATAGGCGATTCGGTGATAGCTATAGGGTACCCCAGCTATGGCAGTTCTGTTTATAATTTTACATACGGATATCCTATTGAGGTTACCGCAACCGAAGGAATTATTTCGGGTAAAGACGGAGTTTTCTATACAACATCTGCAAAAATCGATAGTGGTAATTCTGGAGGTTTAGCAATTGACGAAACAAACGACTGCTATTTCGGCATTCCTACTTGGGATGCATCTGGAAATTTCGAATCCTTAGGGCGCATACTTCCAGCGTCTACCTTCCTTCATTACTAATGGATAAGGCAGATAAAATAAAGAGGAGAATAGCAGAAAGTATGGTTCGAGGAAGGAGGGCGTCCGAGAATGCAAAGTATGGCGAGTTTATCCAGCAAACGAATGAAGTGCAATTTTTGCTTGCGCACGTTGTTCTGCTCCGCTCTTCGTTTATCGATAAAGATTATCAAAATTGGTTGATTGAAAAAACTGGACTCGGAACGCTAATCAATCTGTTCCGGGCTTGTGTTAGAAGAACGCCCGCTATGTACGGATTGTTTCTGGGATTGCAGCAATACAAAAAAGATCGCGATCGACTAGCCCATAAAATGTTTTCGGCGAAGAAGCTTACTCCTGCAGAATGCAAGAGAGCTCTCGTCCTGGGCCAGTATCTTCTTATGAGGCTATACGATTTGGGCAAAATCCCAAAAAAAATAAGACGAAGGATTTAAAGAGGATCGTAGCGCTCTCACATCACCCTCGATACTGTGCCTCTCGTAGTTGCCAGGCTTGGATTTTCACCGTCCTTTTATCAAAGCCAATTTTTTCTCTCTGCGCCAACTCTTGATTTCGGATTCGCGCTTTAATGCCTCGCTCTTGGTTTTAAATCGTTCCGTATAAATGATTTTTTCAACTTTATGTGAGGCAGTGTAGTGTCCACCCTTTTTGTTTTGATGTTGTTTTAGCCGGCGGGAAAGATCGTTCGTTATTCCCGTATAAATACTTTGGTCCTTACATTTTGCAAGATAGACGAAATACATATTCTTATTATAATGCGGTCCCTCGCACGTTCGCGTTGCTACGCTCAGCACTTCCTCGCTCACGCTCGGTCGCACGTTCGGCCTGCTGGCCTCAGTACTTCCTCGCTCTTCGCTTGGTCGTCGGTCGCAGGCCGCGGTCTCGCTCGGGACCGCTAAAATTCTAAACTCGTTGCACTCGTGGTCCCTCGTCGCATTTCGCACGCAACGCGAAATGCTCGCTCGGGACAGTTGATTTTGCGAGCGCTTGCGCGCGGCAAAATCTAACTGCTGCCGGACTTGGCCAAAGCTCGCTTCGGCATTCCCTCTTTGAATTCATTTCGCTTTGCTCGCGAATTCAGATTAAGGAAGGTCAGATTCTCCTTCCCCACACCAAAAATATATTTGATTCCTCTGCGGAGCTGTGTTGCGCGGTTTGGTAACAAAACCTAGCAAGCAGTTCAAGGGTTCTTTGGGGGTCGGTCTGGCGACTCCTCGGAGCCCGCTAGGTTCGAGTCCATTTCGGACATAGTGGACAAATCCGGGCAT
>OBEQ012762052.1_pt1 | contig 35113 bp, 39 predicted proteins | sample 1670901 | NCBI WGS metagenome assembly OBEQ01 (sample SAMEA104232315, study PRJEB22302) | groundwater metagenome | biome: forest; feature: aquifer; material: groundwater | place: USA | collected 2011-08-07 | depth 5.4 m | reverse complement strand
TCCGAACTAATGAATTAACCAGCGTTCGGCTGTAAAGAAAGTTTTGCGATAATAGTTTCCGGCGCACCTTGTAAAGCACGGCGGAACCTCCAGCACATGTTGTATCCCATGATGCAAGCATTATACCATTTTGAGCATAAATAAAGCAAAAAAGCTAGCTGTGGGTTACAAATTTCATACTTGACAACTATCCAATTTTTGGATAGTATATATTCATAGTTTGGATAATTAATTAGGCTCAATTTTATAAATATGGGAAGACTCAAGGGTAGCAAGAATAAACCAAAAGAATCGGAAAACGGCAGGATAATTCTTTCCAATCAATCCATTGAAGAGCGCTTAAAAATTCTTGCAAACCTTATTATCGACAGGATCATTGAAGACCAACAAAATGGGGTTTTAAATGCAAGAAGTAGTAAATAGGACTGGATATATGGACAATCAGATAAAACCACAAGTTGCAGTTGCGGCAATTAGAATTTCATCTATTAAGCAGGGTTTGCAGGGCGATTCTCCTGAGGATCAACAGTTACAAATAGAAAGATTTGCAGCCAATCATAATATTATTATCAAAAAGTACTTTATCTTTATTGAATCCGCATCCAAAGAGCAACAACCCATTCAGGAAGCAATTGATTACTGTAAAAACCCCAAAAATGGAATTCAGCTTTTCATTATTAAATCAATCGACCGTTTTACCAGGGGTGGATCATATTTTTACGACGATTTAAAAAGACAGCTTGTAAAATATGGCATCCAACTAACCGATCTATACGGGGTTATCGGCAACCAACAAGTAAATACTCTGGATCATTTAGGGATTAAATTTAATTGGAGTGTTTACTCTCCCACTCAGAAATCAGAACTCCTTGAGGCAGAACGGGCAAAAGATGAGATCAGAGATATTTTAACCAGGATGATTGGGGCGGAAATCAGATATGTACGGATGGGATACAGAGTCCGGCCTGCCCCTTTTGGTTATGTGAATGAGAAAATTGAAACCTCGCACGGAAAAAGAGTAATTCTTCGGCCCCATCCGGAAGAATCGGAATGGATAATAAAAATGTTTGAACTCAGAGCCAGAGGAACACTCCATGATAGCGATATTGTGGAGGAAATTAATCAGCTCGGATTTAAGTCCCGGAAGTATTATCTTAGAAACCCCCAAGATAGAACTAAGATTATTGGCGAGCGCGGCAGTAAAAAACTTAATCTCAAACATTTCTGGAGATTTATCCAAAGCCCGATCTACGCCGGTATTAACATCGAAAAATGGACTCAAGATCAACCTGTCAAAGGAAACTTTAGCGGACTTATTTCAATCGAATTATTTAATAAAGCCAACAAAGGCAAATTAACAATTATTGATAAAAACGGTGTAGTCCAAATAGTTAGCGGCAGACCGGAAGATTTCTTGATAAAAAGAGCCCAAAGAAATAATCAATTTGCTTACAGAAGGTATGTATTGTGTCCCGAGTGCCAAAAACCATTATACGCAAGTTCAACCACCGGAAGTTACGGTAGACGCTATCCATCATACCGCTGTGACAAACGGGGCCATTATTTCCGAGTTAAATCTGAAGAATTTGACGAAACCATTGCTAAATTTGTGAGGGCTTTAAACATTACTCCTGAATATGCAGAACAGTTAAAGACATACGTTTTAGAACTCTGGAATAAACGCCAAAATGAGGCTCAAAAGGATAATATACAGGTTGAGAGTAAGGTCCTTGAGCTTCAGGCTTCGGCTCGGACGATTGTTGATAAGATGAAATTTTTGAGTTCAGAAGTGGCTATTAAATATCTGGAGGAAGACTTAATAAAAATTGAGAATGAAATCAAAGATTTAGAGTCTGCAAAGGGAGAAAAAGACCAGCAGGCAATAGATATGGAGTTAGTTATGGAAAACGTAAAATATTTTTTGGAACACTTTGAGGAATTGTTGCTAGGAAGCCCCAATCAGCTCAAAAAGGCAGCCTATTTTGGCCTGATTTTCAATATGGCGCCTACCTATCAGGAATTGATTTTCGGAACGGCCAAATTAGCGCCATATATCAAGCTAAAAGAGGAGTTCAACAATGGTCTACTCCCAAACTGTGAGCTGCTTGGGATTCGAACCCAAAACCAATACCTTAAGAGGGTAGTGCTCTACCGTTGAGCTAGCAGCCCGATTATTGACCAATTGCGTGCTTTAGATGTTTTGATACGATGACAGTTTGCGCGCCTGACTTCACATTTTTTAACTTCGATCATTAAAGTCACCCACGAACATCTATGCAAACGTACTCTATCAGAAATACTCGCTTTCTTATCTGATAAATGATCAAATTCAAGAACAATAGGATTGCTGTTTCCACCATCCACTCAAGGATGTTGCAACAGGTAATACCATAATTTCAGTCGCATCTCACTTCGGTATCTTTTTAATCTTAAAAGATGTTTAGTCTTATCTTTTTGGTAATATTTTTTATCTATTATCTTATTGCATTTTCGACAATAACACTGTTTTTCGTCATATCTTTTTTTATTTTTAACAAATTCTTTGGTATCCTTATTTACTTTGCATCCTGGACAAAAATTTCATTCCTTTATTCTATCAGAATCGACTCTAAATCTCTTACAATTAAGAGTCTACTGTTCTAGCACTGAGTTATCAGACCGTAAACCTAAGTTAACTCAATAATTATATCCTAAACAGGCAGAAGAGAGCAAAACTAGGGGCCTAATTGGAGTTTTAAAATTTCCATTAATTGCAACTCAACTTTTTTATTGTATACCACATTCACTTTTGGAAAATAAAGCGGGGTGACTGGGGAGTGATCCAGTAAAACCTTTTGAAAATCCTGGTAAGCGGCTTTTCTTTTAGCCGAATCAGTGGCTTTTCTGCCATCCTCTAAATCTTTATCAATTCTGGGGTTGGAGATTTTAGAGATATTGGTTTGGGCTTGAGTTGAATGCCAAAGCGCATATTGGTCAGGGTCAACCGGGATATTTTGGGCAATTAAAAGCGCTTGGAAGTTTTGCGGCACACCGCTTTCAACTTTAACTTTAGCATTAATTCCATTGGCCTTCCAGGTTTCGACAACTTTTTCCCCCACTGACCTAAGATAGTTAGTGGTAGTAAGACTAATCGTTTCATCTTTACCTTTTTCGACTTTTTTCAGATAATTTTTAGCTTGAACTGGGTTATCCAAATAATCTTTAATATCCCCATTAAAAGCCCAGGAGTTGCTGGGAAGGGTAGTTTTAGCCTCAGATTCATTGGCAATTGAAGGAGCAGCAAAACTTAACGCCAGGCGGAAATTCTCATCAGACAAAATCGGATCTTTCGTATTGTAAAAAACCGCCACCAGCTGTGTTTGATTAAGTTTAGAAAAGATTTGGAAGTTATTTTCAGCTTTGTATGACTCAATATCGTTAATTCCTAAAATTGACTGAATTTCACCCATTTTCAGGGCTTGCCGGGCCATACTTTCCGAGGGGTACATAAAAATTATTAGATCTGGTAGGTTTTGAGTTGGGGCATGGAGTGTAAGTTTCTTGACCAAAAAAGAGCCTTTGACTAAATCTTTTGGTGGGGAGACGATATAGGGCCCAACCCCGATCAAACTATTTTTGCGGTAAACTGGCTTGGTCAACAGTGAAGGGAAAGGGGTAAATGGTTCGTTAAGGCTAAAAATTATGGTTTTATCATCCGGGTAATTTATTTGGGCACCGGGAAAATTAAATTGGATATCAGCAGACTTAATCGGAGTTTGGTCTACCCAAAATAAATTATCTCTCAATTTTATCGTAAACTGAGTCCCTTGTTCATTGCTTTCCACTGACATGGCCAAATCAGGAATAACTTGATTGGTTGCATCAACTGTAAATAACCCCCGGGATAAAAGATTAGTGACCAAACTCGGATATTCATCTGCCTTATAAATACCAATCAGGCCCTCGCTTAAGGTGTGGTGGGTAAGTTGTGACCGTAGCTGCCAAACTAAAAAAGCCCCCAGCAAAAGCAGTCCTATGCTTAGAATTAAGCCTTTTAAAAAATTAGACTGCAGCGGATGGCTAAAACTTTTAAGCTGGCGGTGAAAAAAAACAGCAAAGTAGGCTAAACCTAATCGTAAACGGCGGAAAGGCATAAGAATTATTCTTGCACAGATTACAACTATTTCCTAGCGGGTGCAAGAAGAATTATCCGCCAGGAGAGTTCATTTTGTCACAATTACTCCAATAAGTGAAGAAAGCAAAAACAGGAAAGCCACGATAATTGTGAACCTAAAAATTATCTTTTCCGCTCCCCTTTTAGTCCCATAAAAGCCCATATCTCCACCAAAAGTTGAGCCCAAACCTGCACCTTTGGCTTGAACCAGGATCAACAGAGCCAGCAAGATTCCGAGGGTTATTTGGATAATGTTTAAGAGTTGAGTATTCATATTTATAATCGCGGAACTACCCGAAAGAGTACAGTTCAGCTTGTTTTAGTGTATTGTTCAGCTTCATTTCGCGATTTTTACTTCTCACACAACCATTGCAGGCTATGACTAATGAATCCTATCAGAAATGAGGTCAAAATTGCTACCTCTAAAACATTAAGCTGCATTGAAGGAATTTGCAGCCCGCTAATACTTACCCCAGGAAAAAAATAAGGAATTAATCTAAATTCCGGCACAAAGCTGGTTAGAAGATAAAGTGCTACTACATTGACAAGCCAGGCAAAGATTCCCAAGGTTAAAATATTTAATGGTAAAAAGGTGATTTTTAAAAGCGGTAACACAAAAAAATTTAAAATCATGAGCCCAACTGCTCCCATAACCAGGCTTTTGGGTCCGCCTTCCACCATAAATCCAGGAATTATCCTAGTGGCAGCATAAAGGGCCGTAAAGTTAATCAAAAAATTGCGCAGTAAGGATTTCATCTTCTTTAATTATACCAATAAGGGTTCAAAGTGACAGTTCTTGTATTTATAATTGCTTCCACAAGGACATTCACGGTTATCTTTTAATTCAACAATCTCAACCTGCTCAGGATAACCTTTTAAATAGTCACAAATCTCAGTAAAATGAAAGAGTCCTGCTCTGACTTTATGTTGATCAACTAATTCCTGGAGCTCAGATCTGGTTATATATCTATTTGAGGAGATATCTTCATGTAATTTTTCAGATTGTTTTCCTTTTTTAAGCTTGACTCTAAACTGAAAACGAACTCCTAAAATACCATCGTCTCTAATACCTTCGTAAACTCTAATTAGTTGTGTGCTCTCAGCCTTCATTCCTACCTCTTCTTTTAACTCTCTTTCAACTGCTTGTTCCAAAGTTTCTCCTTGTTCAATTCTGCCACCAGGAAAGTCCCATTTACCTAAAATTTCTGGCTTTGATTCCTCAACAACTAATACTTGACCGTTTTCTTCTATTAAAAATGAAACTGCTATTGAAACCATAAGATTATTTTAATCCAAAAAACCTTTCACGCAGCTTGCTATGATAATTGATCGCAAATCTGTGGGACTTTAAAGGATTTTAACTATTTAGCAAATTTTAGTAATTGCTCTTTTTTCAGGATCAAATATTTAGAACAGTTTCTTGATAAAGCCCGGCTAATAAAACTCTCAAAACCAACATAAATAACCTTTTTACCTTCATCTTTGGCTGTTTGAATAGCGGGCAATAGGTCGGTATCTGAAGAAATTAAATATATCTCATCGTATTCATTTTTAATCGCACCTTTAACAATATCTACTGCCATTTGCACATCAACACCTTTTTCGTGATAAACACTATCCGACATCAACAGATAACCTAGTTTTATCTCTATTTCTTGTTTTCGCAAATTTGAGAATAGAGATTGTTGACTCGCATAAGGTCTGAGATTTTTTACTACCTGGGTATTTTTTGATCTCACCGACATAGTAAACTACTTTGGAATTATTAATTTTGGTTATTTCTTTTGCCAAACCAATATAATCAAAATGAGTTAAATGGATTTGGGGTAAACTCTTCTTAACTTTATTATAAAAATTGCTTCCATCAAATTGAACTAGAACTCTTTTCATGGGCTGATTCTAAGCCAAATTAACAATTTAAGCAAGAAAAACCCCCGGGTCGTTAAGAACCGGGGGGGATTAGCAAACTGAATGTATTCTTGCGAATACTTGCTTATAATATCACAATTACATTCTTATTGCAACCAAAAATTGCGCAGCAAGGATTTCATCATCTTTTATTATAACTTAATTGTAAAAGAGAGCTTATTTAAGGCTGGTAAATTTTAGTGCTAACAATTATAAATATAGGATGGAATTAATAAATAGGACTATCCCTTTTTTCAGGAGGGATAAACAACCTTCTGATCCTCTACAGACCCGACTAAGAGAGATTGATAAAGCTATAAGGCAAAAAATGAACCGTGCTTCCAGAACAGAAATAGTATTTGGAAATCATGTTGAAGCCAAGTTTCTAGTAGAAGATTGGACATCACATACTAATGAGCGGCAAGAAATATTAGGACAAATAGAAAAAAGTAGCCAAACTCCGAATTCTTAAATTCCAAAACTTCTTTTTCTTAACTTTCTATGATAATTAATTGCAAACCGATGGGATTCATCGCGGATCCTTTGCACCAGCCTTAATGCTAGGTTCCTTTTTGGTAATTTAATTATTTCTTCTCCAGACGAATATAACCATTCCTCACGCTTGGCTATCCCATAAATCGGCACATTCACACCAGCCTTAACTAATTCTTCCTTTGAGGCCCTCACTTGTCCCTTTCCTCCGTCAATTAAAAAAAGCTGAGGCAGAGGCCAATCGTTTTTTAATCTTCGTCTCATCATCTCAGCGTGCATGGCATAATCATTAGGTTTACCGGTGATTTTGATCTTAAATTTGCGGTATTGGGATTTATCTATTTCTCCGCTGGTAAGTACTACCATCGAACCTGTTGAATCTGTACCTTGGAAATTGGAGATATCATAACACTCAATCCTTTCTGGATATGCTGGTAAATTCAGAACTTGTTGTAATTCGCTTAAAGCATGCTTATTTTGGTCCTCTAAAAAGTTAGGGTTTTCCAAATATTGGCTGATTGAGGTTGGTTGAAGTAAATATTTAACTCCATTGAATACTTTTTTTATTCGGTTGGCTTCTTCAAATTTTTCTTGAGTAGATAACTTACTCATCTGTTCATTAAGTTCTTCTAAAAGCTCTTGGTGTTTCCCATCCATAAATTTACTGAACATATTAATTACCCGGTTATAATCTTCCTTATCAACTATCCTAATACAAGCACCCGGGCAGAGCTTAATGTGGAAGTAGAAACAGGGCCTGTGAGTTTTATTTCTTGGTCCTGGTGGATTTGAACACCAGGGAAAAACCCGTCTGAGTTGTTTTAGTGTTTTTTTAACCGTGGTCGCGGAAGGAAATGGACCGAAGTATTTCTTTAATTTTTTCAGATCTTGTTTTCTGGCTGTAATAACCTTGGGAAATTCCTCATCAGTTAAGCCAATATAAATATAATCCTTGTCATCCTTGAGCATAATGTTATAAGGCGGAAGGTATTTTTTGATTAAGTTAGCCTCAAGAATTAGTGCTTCCAGTTCAGATTGGACGATAATTGTTTCCACCGACCTAATATTTTCCACTAAATGAGCGGTTTTGGGTTCATGGTAGCTCAAGTTAAAGTACGAAGAAACCCGGCTGAACAGATCAACTGCCTTCCCGACATACAAAATCTCCCCGTGATTATTCCGGTAGATATAAATTCCCGGCTTATGTGCTAAAAGTGTTTTATCAATATAATCTGGAAGCATAATAGGGTAAATTATAACAGTTACAGCCTGTCATCTCGAGCGTAGAGGGAGATCTTTAGATTAAGAATTACACTTCAGTAGTTGGTTTTGGAAAAAAATCTCTTAGTTGACCCGATCTACTAGGATGTCTAAATTTTCTGATGGCTCTTGCTTCAATTTGTCTTGCTCATTCCCTGCTAACTCCAAATCCATCACCTCTCAGTCTAAGTAACCTAGCTCCAACTTTTTCTAAAGAAGCAGGTCCGTTACCATTTAATCCAAATCTGGATACTAGAACGTTAATTTCCCTAGGCGTTAACATTTCAAGTGTAGTATTAACTTCAGCTTGAAATAACTGACACCTTTGAGCATCAGCTAAAAGTGATTCAACATCCACTCGATCCTTTGTCATAGTTTTGAATACAGTATTGACCAAGTCAACCTGTGCTCTTAAAACTAATTCAGTTTTTGATTTTTCAGTCATATTTAAACGTAGGGTAAGTGATCTAATACCTAAAAGTCAAGATTTTTTCTTGTCAGTTCCAGCTACCTCAAATAAAGCATGGAATTTGAGGTGGAAAACCACTGTAAAAAGATAAATCAAAAACATCAAAACAATCACTCCTACTACCCCAAAAGAGAATAAACTAAAGGCAAAAAAAGGTTTGATAATGACTTTTTTAGAGATAGTTTGAGTCCCCAGTTTGACCTCAATATTATCTTCAAAACCCACTACTGGGGACTTAGACTTAACGCTAAATTCATACTCCAAGTTGCCAAAAGGAGGGGTTGAAACAGTAGTAAAATTATGGTCCAAAGTTTTATCAGCGTTGACAATATCAAGTTTGCCGGAGCTAATGGCAAATTGGGCAGAACCGGTGGCGGTATTACCCTGGTTTTCAATCCTAACTTTGATCTTGGAGGGAAATCCGGCAAACAGTTCCTCCGGAGCAAAGATTTGCAAATTGAGATTACTGCTGGGTGTGGCTTCCTGACTCCCAAACTCCACCCGGACATCAGAAGGTGGGTCCGGTTTTTGCGAATTTTGGCCGCGGGTAGCCAGAGTTAAATGATTTAAATCAAATTTGGAGAAATAGTCCACTCCGCCGGTGGTATTTTCCCAAGTCGGGTCAACCATCACCCAACCCAAAGCTGAATCATAGTACTGGGCCCAAGCATGAAGTATATCTTTACTTAAAGATAGCGGGCGGATATCCGTATTTGAACTGTAAGCATAGCCAGTAAGCTCCCTGGCAGGAATCCCGGCTGCCCTAGCCAGGGTAATAAACAGGTCGCTAAATTCTAAACATAGAGCTTTGGCGGAGTTGTTTAAAGCGGTAAGCGCCCCCAGTCTTTGAAAATTATTTTCTTTTAGCCGTTCCTGATCATAACTTAAGGATGAAACTACATATTTATAAATTAATCTGGCTTTTTCCTGGTTATTTTTAGGGGTTTTTCCACTAAATATTTCATTTAATTTTCCGGAAATTTGCGGGCTATCCTTTTCCCAATATTTCTGGGCACTGGTATAATCCTGCTTTTGTTTATCACTCAATGTTACTTTTTGGTTGGAGTTAAGTAAAAGGGTGGCAAGCCCGGCAGCGGCCACATTAATCTTTTGGGCTTTTTCCAGCTTAAAAGAGGCGATAGTATTTCCATCCCCGTCAAAATAAGTATTTTCCGGTTTTGGTTCTATTTTTTGGAGAATAATTTTTTGGTATGCCGAATCAGAAGGTAAAATTACCTCTTTAATCTCCGGCAGTAAGCCGTTATTTTCCATGAAATAGTACAATGTGAAGTTAAAAAACTGCTGCGAGCCAAAATTAGCCGAGATTCCGCTATCGGTTAACTGGTTTTTAGAGAAAAAAAAGTTAATTTTTCCGGCTGATTCAGATTGCTTAACCGGTTCGGGTAGAATTGAGGTCGGGTCGCCAAAGGAAACCGGGACCGAGAGCGTTAAATCATATTTATCCAGATTTCCCGGTGAGGAGATTTTGGGGATTGAAACCTGCCAGATCCTACCTTGTTGTTGGGCAAAATCTTTGGATTTAAACTTAATGGTAAAGGGATATTCCTTACCTGTACCTGCAACCTGCTGGCCAAATTTAACATTGATATTAGTTTTTTTACCCTGGTTTTGGGTCGAAATCTCCAATGGTCCTTGGGAATCAGTCGCTGCCACATCCGTCACATTGGTGGCACTAATTGAGAGGTTAAAACTGGAAGCATAAAACCTATCCGTTAAGTTTTTTAAGGCAATCTTCTCGGTTACAACTGTTACCCCGGAAGAATCAACATCATAGTTGATGTTGTAAGAGGAAGAGAATTCATTGTCAGCAAAAACAGGGTGTAGGAAGTATGAGTTAGGGAATAGAAAAAAAGCAAAAAGCAAAAAAAATACTCCAATAATCCGGTGGACTGTAAAAAAAGCTTGCCATTGCTGCCCAAAAGTAGACTGTAGACTGTAGACTGCATTAAACACTTTATATAATTGTAGCAAAAAATATTGTCTTTGCGAGGAATGTAATGACGAAGCAATCTGCTACTAGACAAAAATTATAAAGTTATGTATAACTTTCACGAAGAGGAGGTGAAAAAAATGGAAACAGAAGAAAGAATTTTGGAATCAATGGATGCAAATATGGTAGCATTCGGTCGACATTTTAAAGCAGATTACGATGAAAAGCTAGTACATCAAATGGTGAGTTGGGCTTACTCCCCTTCCTTACTAAAGGATGATCTAGATTCAGGATATATGCAAAGCTTAGCACTAGGAGAAGAGTTAGCCCGCTTAGAACTATCTGATCCTAAAGGTAAAGCTAAAGCTTGGGAAGCAGCTCTAGTTGCAATGAATTTGAGAATTCATGTTTTACTTAGCCGATTAACTTCTACTGTAAATGTTAGCTTAGATTTAGAAAGACGTTAAAGAATTTTGGCTAAATAACTGTGCATATGAAACACGAGTAAAGGATCTCAGATCTTATACAGGCAAATGTCAACATGGCGATTAGAAACAAGAATTTATCTGGTACTAAAAAGCTTGTTGAGATAAAATCCAGTATATGACTTTTTAATTTTTGCAACTTCTCGAGGAGTACCTTGAGCGATAATTTGACCACCTTCATCTCCCCCTTCTGGTCCAAGATCAATTACATGGTCTGCTGACGCAATAACATCCAAATGATGTTCAATCGTCAACACGCTATTTCCCAGATCCACCAGGCGACGTAGAATATGCAGCAATCTTTCAATATCTGCAAAATGGAGACCAGTTGTGGGTTCATCCAAAATATACATTGTCCGGCCTGTTTGGCGTTTGGAAAGCTCAGTTGATAATTTAATTCTTTGAGCCTCACCACCAGATAAAGTAGTGGCTGACTGCCCTAAACGAATGTATCCTAACCCCACATCATTTAAGACCTCCAATTTGTTGCGAATTTGGGGAATATTTTTGAAAAATTCCAACCCTTCCTCAACCGTCATGTCCAAAACCTCAGAGATATTTTTATCCTTAAAATGGATATCCAAAGCCTCGCGATTATAGCGCTTGCCCACGCAACCTTCACAAGTCACAAACACATCCGGCAAAAATTGCATTTCAATCTTAATTTGGCCCTCACCCTCACACACCTCACACCTTCCGCCCTTAACATTAAAGCTAAACCTACCTGGTCCGTAACCTTTAACTTTCGATTCAGGTGAAGAAGCAAAAATCTCCCTGATAAAAGTAAAGGCTCCAGTATAAGTCGCTGGATTAGAGCGGGGAGTCCGGCCAATTGGGGATTGATCAACCATCACTACTTTATCCAAATTTTCAATTCCTTTGATTTCTGTATATTGACCGGGTTTTTCTCTAGAGCGATAAAACTTTTGGGCCAAAGACCTAAATAAAATATCATGGACCAAAGTTGATTTACCCGAGCCGGAAACTCCGGTTACTACCACAAATTTTCCTAAAGGTATTTTGATATTAACTCCTTTAAGATTATGCTCTGAAGCTCCAACAATCTCTAAATTGCCTTTCTCTTCACCCTTTTTTGCGTCACCCAAGATCTCAATTTTTTTCCTGCCTGACAAATATTTTCCGGTTAAAGAATTTGGATCTTTCATTATTTGAGCCGGTGTACCGGCAAAAACAATCTTTCCTCCATGCTCCCCTGCTCCTGGACCAATTTCAAATAAAAAGTCGGAATTTTCCATAGTCTCACCATCGTGTTCACATACAATCACTGTATTCCCTAAGTCTCTTAACTTTTTTAAGGTACTTATCAATCGATTATTATCCCGCTGGTGAAGACCAATTGAAGGCTCATCTAAAACATATAGCACACCTGATAAACCAGAACCAATCTGGGAGGCCAGTCTAATTCTTTGAGATTCACCGCCAGCCAGAGTCATTGATGCCCGGTCTAAAGTTAAGTAATCAAGCCCAACATCAACTAAAAATTGTAATCTGGAAAAAATTTCTTTTAACACAGCCTGGGCAATCTGGGCCTCTCTTAGGGATAAGATCCCTTTGCCATTTGTTTTAACTTCATCGTTAGTCGCTATAATGGAGGGGATTAGTGGCTTTACACTGTGTTCGGGTTGGCGAGAAGAAGTACTACTTATTAGAGACACGTTATCCCCGGCAATGTGCTTAACCCAACCCAAGGCATCCCTAATTGATTGGGTTGTTACCTCAGCAATATTCAGTCCATCAATGGTGATAGACAGTGGTTCTGGGCGCAACCGAAGTCCATGGCAAACCGGACAAACCTCTGAGACCATATATTTTTCAATCTCTGATTTAACATAATCTGACTCGGTATTTTGATACCTCTCCTTTAACTCATTGACCAAACCCTTAAAAGTTGAAGAAAAATGAGTCCATCTTCCCTGGCGGTTTTTACCTTCAACATTAAACTGCTTTGTACCTGCTCCATAAAGTAAAATTTTTCTGGCTTCAACGCTCAGTTGCCCCAGCCTGGTTGAGAGATTAAAACCATACTCTTTGCCAACTGCTTCTACCAGCCTGGTAAACCAGGTTTCAGAGGTGGCAAGCTTGCTCCAGGGTAAGATCCCCCCTTCTTCAATTGAAAGTATCGGATTTAAAATCATCTCCGGGTCAATTTCTAACAAATTTCCTAAGCCTAAACATTCAGGGCAAGCGCCGTGAGGTGAGTTAAAAGAAAATAACCTCGGTTCAACCTCAGCAAGAGCAATGTTATCCACCGGGCAGGCAAACCGTTCGGAAAAAAGATGATCCTCTAATTTTTTAGGGTTGGCAGGGAAATCCAGCGAAGCATCTAAAACCTCGGAGATCATCACCGAACCTTCACCCAGTTTTAAAGCCGCTTCAATTGACTGAGTCATGCGGGTCATAAAAGCCTGGTCTTCTTTGGATTTTTTGTCGATCACCAACCGGTCTACCACCACATCAATTGTGTGTTTATTATTTTTCAGCAGTAAAAAGTCCTCTGTTAAATCACGGATCTGGTTATCAATTCTGATTTTGGAAAAACCTTTTTTGCGCAAATCCTCAAATAAAGAGGTAAATTCACCTTTTCTGTCCTTCACTACTGGTGCTAAAACCATAATTCTGGTTTGTTTTTTGGTCGAAGATGAGAGATTAAAAATCTGAGCTACAATCTGCTCGACACTCATCCGGGCAATTTCCCGGCCGCAAACTGGACAATGGGGATGACCGATCCGGGCATACAAAAGCCTTAAATAATCATAAATTTCAGTCGTAGTCCCAACTGTAGAACGTGGGTTGTGGGAGGCTGATTTTTGGTCAATAGAAATGGCTGGAGATAAACCTTCTATATAATCAACATCAGGCTTATCCATCACCCCTAAAAACTGCCTGGCGTAAGCTGAAAGTGACTCCACATAGCGTCTCTGTCCTTCAGCGTAAAGGGTATCAAAAGCCAAGGAAGATTTACCTGAACCAGAAAGTCCAGTAAAGACAACCAGCTTGTTTTTAGGAATAACTAGATCGATGTTTTTTAAATTGTTTTCGCGGGCACCTTTAATCGTGATTACGTCGTTGGCCATAAGGAGAATACTTTCGGGTTTGTTTCGCCCTAAAAAGCCTTCATAGTTTACCACCTTTGACAAACTTTTAAAAGGGTTAGTTGACATGACTTTTATTAAAGATTTAAGATTCGAGCATGGAAGATGAACCAGTAATAAAAATAGATGAAGAGAAAGAAAGAAATTTTATGACCGCTGCTCAGTTATCACAAACACTGCAGATTAATGAAATATTTAGAGGTGTTGGCGTAACGGTATTATTACCCACGACTTTTGTTGTTTTAGATAATAATGATCAGGAAATTGATAGAATTCCAGGTCCAATAGTCTTATCTCCAAATTCTTTCAGTTAATTAAATATTACTTAAATCTTTCTCGTTTAAGTTAAATATGGCATAATCTGTTTTATCATGAGAAATAACTATCTTACTATTTTTCTGGCCATTTTGGCTCTGCTGGGGATAATTTTTGCCACAACTCGGGCAACAAAACAAACATTTGTTCAATCCACACCTAATCCTTCAGTTATCAGTTTGTCTACTCCCAGTTCCAGCTCGAGCGCAGTTTTAAAGGTCAGGACCAAAACTTCTGGTTGCATCGCAGTTAACTCCTTACCTGATCATGATTGCACCCCAGGTGCAATTGATCCCAGAGTCAACCAAGATAATATCCAAAAAACTATTTGTATCCCGGGGTATACCAAAACAGTAAGGCCGCCAGTCAGTTTTACCAACCCTTTAAAACTTAAAATCATGCAAGAGTATGGTGATTTTAATCCTCCGCAAAATTATGAATTTGACCACCTTATCAGTTTAGAACTCGGTGGAAATCCAACTGATGGGGCTAACCTTTGGCCGGAACCCTATCAACCTATCCCAGGAGCTCATGAAAAAGATCATGTTGAGAACTATCTACACTCCCAGGTCTGTGCAGGAGCAATCACCCTCCAACAAGCCCAACAACAGATCTCCCAGAATTGGCTGGAAGTTTATAAAAAAATTTCCCAATAATTTGGAATTTCTAATTATTTTGAACTATAATAACCAACCATGAGCTCCATAGATCGAATTCGAGAAGTAGCTGGATATGGTATTTTATTGGCTAGCCTGGCAATAGCTGAAGGGTGCGCAAATAAATCAGCGGCGAAAGAAGGTAATCCTATTATTACCCCACCAACTAAAATATCACAAGCTACTCCAATTTTAACCCGACCTGCTGTTACTCCAGTTGTCCCTTCTTCTATTGATCCTGAATTTTTACTAAATATCTTCCCCGGATATGATTATGTTGCAACTAACCCTACTGGCGCCTTTGGGGTAAGGGAGTATAAAAATCAGCCTAAAGGAAGTGGTGAATTTACACATTTTATTAAACGCTCAATCTTTTCTAGACAAAATAATATACTCGATGTAAAAACACCTTTTCCTCCAGGTCAATATGCTTCAATCGCCTTCAGATCTTTACTAACCTATACTGATAGTGATCATACCTTGCTTTTGAGCTTATTAGTTGGAAATTTTGCTACCAAAACTTCAAATGGAGGACAAATCTTAATGTGTGATTTTGATACGCATGCGCAAATACTATTAATAGCAACTTATCACAATTTTCAGCTTGACAGAATGATTAGAGTTAATGGTCATGATTACGATCTAACTTCTCCTCCTTGTAAATAATTTTCATCACAGGCTGCTGTTTCAAAAAATCAAATTGACAATGCTCTAATTTCGTATTAATATCGGGTTATGTCAGATGATAATTTTCAAAAATTAGATCAAACCCTAAAATCTATCAACGACCGATTGGGAGGAGTTGAAAAGCAACTTAATGATCCAGAAACAGGCTTACCTGGTCTAAACCAAAAAGTAGATAGTATTAGTAAGAAGGTTGATGATCCAGAAACAGGCTTGACTGCATTAAACCAAAAAGTAGATAGTATTAGTAAGAAGGTTGATGATCCAGAAACAGGCTTACCTGGTCTAAATGCTAAGGCCGACTCCACTCTGGCTGAGTTACATGATGTTCATGATTTGGCAAAGGGGATTTATGATTTAGTTAAATTAGAACAAGAAAAAAGAAAAGAAGATACAACCCAAATCCGACAATTTGTTGGTATGCCAACAATAGATTAACTTTATAATCATTCTATGAATCGACCAGATGAAGGTGAGCCATTAGAAGATCCTACTCAGGTTGAGGCTATTTTGGCTCCTATGAGAGTAGCCAGACTAGCACGAGAACAATATCTCATGCTAGATCCCGAAGGCCAAAGAGTAAATATAGCCCTTAGGGCGATGCATCGGATGACACAAGACCGAGGAGAAACAGAACGTGCACGCCTTTTGTCTTCTGACGATGAGCAATGGGTTATAGATTTATTTCATCAAAATCCAGAATTCCAAGAGAGAATGGAAAAACTCACTGATGAAAATTTGTCTGAAGATGATAGAACTAGAGCTTACCAGGATCTCATTAATCTCCGTACTAGATATTTTAACGATTTCTCCTCTAACCAAACTCCTAAAGATCTTTAACTGCTCAGTTCCTTTATTTGATCTCTTATCCTAGCAGCGGTTTCAAAATCCAATAAGCTTGCGGCTTCGCGCATCTGCTCCTCTAAGTTTTTCACCATATCTTTGCGGTCTTTTTCCGGAATATCATCAACACTCAAATTAGTTTTGCCCAGTTCCTCTTCCAACTCCTCCACTTTTTCAATTAACCTATCTCTTAATTCTTTCTTGATCGAACGGGGCTTAATGTTGTGCTTTTTATTGTATTCTTCCTGATATTTGCGCCTTCTGTTAACCTCATCAATGGCCGCCTGCATGGATTTAGTAATAGAGTCAGCATACATGATTACCTGACCATTAACATGCCTTGCTGCCCGTCCCATGGTCTGGATAAGTGAAGTTCTGGAGCGCAAAAAACCCTCTTTATCTGCATCCAAAATTATAACCAAGGAAACCTCTGGCAAATCCAAACCCTCACGCAATAAATTGATTCCCACAATCACATCAAACTCCCCCAAACGCAGGGATTGTAAAATATCAGAGCGTTTTAAGGTCTCAATATCAGAATGCAGATAATTAACTTTGACCCCTTTTTCCGCCAAATACTCTGATAAATCCTCCGCCATCCTTTTGGTTAAAGTTGTGATTAACACCCGCTCGCCTTTTTTGGTTCTTTGTTCAACTTCATTTAAAACATCTACAATTTGTCCTTCAGTCGGTTTGATGGTAATTACCGGATCAATTATACCGGTTGGCCTGATTAGTTGTTGGGCTACATTGGGAATATTGGAAAAATCCAGCCGATCATCTGCTTGACTTGGGACCACAGTATCACCTTCTGAAATCACCGGGGTGACTGAATAACCGGCTGCCAGGGAGACTTCATAATCATTGGGGGTGGCAGACACATATATTGCCTGCTTAATTTTGCGCTGGAATTCATCAAACTTTAATGGCCGGTTATCCAAAGCCGAAGGCAGCCTAAAACCAAAATCAATCAAGGTTTCTTTTCTGGAACGATCCCCGTTATACATCCCCCTAATCTGTGGCAGGGTAATATGCGATTCATCAATAATAACCAAAAAATCATCGCCAAAATATTCCATTAAAGAATATGGTGGCTCACCCGGCTGTCTGCCGTCAAAATATCTGGAGTAATTCTCAATCCCATTGCAATACCCAAATTCCTTGATCATCTCCAAATCATAAAAAGTCTGCTGCTCAAGTCTTTGGGCTTCCAACAACTTATTTTGAGCCCTTAAATCTTTTAGCCTTAAATCCAAATCATGCTCAATCTGGGCGATCGCCGGCTTCATCCGCTGCTCTGGAGTCACATAATGTTTAGCCGGATAAATAGAGATGGTTTGGAGTGTTGGTACAGTGTCACCAGTTAATGGGTCAAGATGGGAAACTTTTTCAATTTTGTCTCCCAAAAAATTAACCCTTAAGGCTGCATCAGAATAAGCCGGAAAAATATCAATTGTGTCCCCCTTGACCCTATAAGTTGAGCGTTTAAAATCAATGTCATTTCGGGAATAAAACATCTTAGTGAGCATCTTTAAAACCTGCTCAAACCCGATTTTGACCCCTGTCTTTAACTCCATCGTTGCTCCAATATATTCCTTGGGTGAACCCAAGTTATATATGGCAGAGACTGAAGCCACTACGATCACATCTTTTCTGGTAGCCAGCATAGTGGTAGCCGACAATCTTAATTTTTCAATCTCCTCATTTATATCGGTCTCTTTTTCAATATACGTATCAGAGGAGGCAATATAGGCTTCGGGTTGGTAATAATCATAATAAGAAACAAAATATTCCACTGCATTACCCGGAAAAACTGACCTAAATTCCTGGGCTAACTGACCAGCTAAAGTTTTATTGTGGGAAATTATTAGAGTTGGCTTTTGCACGGCTTGGATCAAATTAGCCATGGTAAAAGTTTTTCCTGAACCAGTTACTCCCAGCAAAACCTGGTGCTTTTCTCCCCTTTTTACTCCTTGGGTAAGCTGCTCAATTGCTTGAGGCTGATCACCAGTGGGTTTGAAATCTGACACGATCTTAAATTTAGGCATTATTTTCTCCCCCAGAAGTCGTTAATTCTTCTAATGTCATCTTCTGCTGAAAGATTTTGGGTATCAGTATGGAGCCACATCTCGGCTACAACCCCCCAACCTTCAAGTCCAGTTAGCCGGTGCCTGGTTCCTACTGGAATGCGATTAACATCACCAGATTGTAAAACTCTATAATATTCAGGTTCAGCATCAGTTTCGCTAGTTTTAACTCCCACTGGACCATTTATTACTTTCCAAAATTCTGCTCTTCTTTGGTGCACTTGCCAGGCTAACTGGTTCCCAGCACCTATAACCAGTAGTTTGGGTGTCCTAACTTCCCTCATTAATTCTAAGTACTCATACCCAAAAAAGCTTAAGTGAAACTGGTCCGAATCACTGGAATTAAAGGTTAAAAATGCTCCCCAAGGAGTTTTTAGCTGTTTTACAGGTTTAAGCCCAATAATATCTAAAGTCTTTTGTATCCGGTCTAAGGCATGCGTTTGTGTCAGTGATTCAGGTAGTCGGAATCTTTCTTGAAACATCATCATATTTTAACACGAATTAAACCCGAAATATACCTTCTTTTTAAATTCCTTTAGAGACGAAGTCTCGCAAGAGTTTAATTTACTAAACTCTTACCAATTGTATATGACAATTCTAATTTAACAATCATATTCTTGGTGTTACATTAAGTCTGAGATGTCAGATTTAAGTCAGGCTTGGGGACAGGGTTCAACTTACAAATTCACTTTGCATCCGCTCTGTCCTACACCTGTCGTAAACATGATTAAACAAAAACTTATTAATATTTTTAGAAGACAGATTAAAAGAAGTGCACCAATAACTACTAATTTCATTTTGACTAATGCCATCACCATGCAGGCCAGCATAAATGGCGGAAGATTAAAAATAACCTAAACAAAAAGTCAGAAGGTATATTTAAGTTTGATCTTGTAGAAAATGATTAGCATTTTCATAAAGAATATATTCTTGTACTTTACTTGCAATTATTCCCAAATCATCTAGATCACCGTCTCTTTCAAGTACCACACGAAGTTCGAAACGTTCGGATTCCATAGATGGTATCTGTTCACGGGTAAGGGAAAATCTGTAAGTTCGTAGAAACTTTCCACCCTCACCAACTTGATACTCAATTATCGCATCTGGTAAGTTTTTTCGTTCCTGCGACATAATTTATTTCTTGATTATTGGGGATTCAATAGATCAAATAAAGTCGTATTGAGTCTGGTTGCAAATGCTTCAGCTTCTTTTCTCCTAACTGGTCTTAATCCAAGCTCGACCCTGGAAACATTAAACTGAGACAAAATACCTTCTCCGAACCTAGTTTGGTTAAATCCTGATTCTATCCTTAATCTTCTAAGTCTAACTCTATCCAGTGATAAATATTTCTGGTTTATAGGAAGTTCAGCTAAAGCTGCAAGGATTGCTTCAATCTTTTCTGGATATTTAGATTTACCCAATTCTTTGACCATATCCTTATGTATTATATATACGAAATGTATTTTGTCAAACACTATGAGGCAGCTTAAAATAATTTAATATCAATATAATCCAATCTCAGAATAATTAAAAAAAGAAAAACACCAAGAGCAACAATAATAAATTGCCAGGGTACTTTTTTCTCCTGGTATATCACCAAAATCGACACCGCCAAAAAAATGGAGATCAGAGTGGAGACTGCAAACATGTAACTAGCGTGCCAAATCCCCAAAAGGTTCCAATGCCAGGGTGTTGGCATAGCCCAATTTACAATTCCGTCCAAAGCCTGGGTAATATGAAAATAAGCCGTAATTAATGCCCCCCCGAACACCCCGAATCCCCTGACTTTACCAGTTAAAAGTAATTTATACTTTAGCAAAAAACTCACCATCACCATATTAATAATAGGTAATAGTATTCCATCCCCAAAAATGGCTGATTTATAGCTTAAAGAAGCCCTAAATTGCTGAACCAAAGGATCATTAATTTGGATTAAATAATAATTGTAAGTTGCTCCTGCCCCAAAACCAAAGAAAAAAGTTGCTAGGCCAGTTAAAGCAATGATTTTTTTAAAACTCATTTTTTAATAGTAACATTAAAGTTGAAAAATTTGACCTAATTTTGTAAGATTCCTGGATGTATGAGATAAATCCTACCCCAACCCCAGAATTAACCCAAACTGCTGGTCAAAGGCTTTTCCCTACCCTGGAAGATTTAAGAGCCAGAATGATACTTTGCGGTATTGTACCAAAGGTAACAACATTGCTTGTTGATGCCCGTGTTACGGCAGTTGATAAAGCCTTACCTCCATGGCGAAGACAATTATTAGAGGCGTGCACATTAACTCCCGCCCACTATTCTGATATTGCCAAATTAACTAACGCTGATCAATTTAGTGCACCTTTAAGTATGACAATCAGAAATTACCTCAATAGTACAATACTTACTTTGTTTAAAGGAGTAGATAATGTTCTACCCAGAAAATTTTATAAAAACGATTTATCTCCAGTTCGACAACCGAATACCAGATGGAAGAGGGTTGTAGCTGATCCCGAGCTAGAACATTCAGATCCTAATATCTATATTCCCAATAAGATCTTATTACAACCTAACCAAAGAGGATTTAAAACTGGTGTTGGTGCGGAACCTGATACACTAAGCACTCCTAACACCTATGAACTTGATCATGCTAGATTAGAACTTACCAAGGTTTACGAGGAACTTAGAACAGTAGCTTCAGCGGGTGCAGGAATAGGCAGTCTTGGCAGGGCTCAGGAGGATTTTCACTCAAATTACGACAGATGCCGCGAGTTATTATATCTGAAAAAAAGCTTGGAGATTAAATTGGTAGAGCTGCTCGGCAGGCAAACCTCCTAGTCTATTTTACTGGGTTGCATTCATCACACAGCCCAAGTTCTTCTAATTTTTCCAAATAATTTAAAACCGTAACGACAAACTCCGCATGGCTCCAGATTAAGGGCGCAACAGAGATCACCTCACCTGAATCCGGATGGAGTTGCTCAGAAAGAATTCCTGAAGGCATGGCATATTTGACCACCCAAGCCAAAATATCCTTGACAATTTGTAAATCAGATTGATTTTGGGCGCAAGCAATATGGTATTGGGCTTTCCAAAGGGTGGTAATAAACCAGGGATTGGGCACATCTACTGCCCGGAAATAAAAATCATCTTCATACCTGGCCAAACCCCCGGTTTGTCTGCCAAAGGATAACTTTTCTTCGGTTTTTTGCCAGGCTTTTTTTAACCTCTGATCACTAACTGGTAAAACCCCATACCTGAAAACTCCATAAACACTTGAAGCATCAACCCTTTTGTCCGCTACCACTTCTTTGCCTTCAGTACTAACTGATTTATAAAAATAACCCTCCTTCTCGTCATATAAATACTTCATCATCGCCTGTTGGATCTGTTTGGCAGTTGAGGCGTATAAATTTTCCGAGTCAGTTTTGCCCAGTAAGGCGGCAAATTTGGAAGCTGCCATTAAGGCTCCATAAACTGTGGCGCAAGTATAAGTATGGATCCCAAACCGTTCTTCCCATAAATCAAAACTGGGTTTGGGCAGCCCGGTTAACTCATCCTTGTGCACCATCATAAACTCCGCACTTTTTTTAATCAGTGAGTTATAAATCAGTTCAATAAACTCTAAATCTTTGGATAAATTATAATATTGCCAGAGGGCGATAATAATTGAGGCGGTTTCATCCTCCTGGATCGGTAAAATTGGCAACCCGTCTTTAATCCAGGCATGCCAGGATGACCCTAAAGACATATCAGCTTTATAGCGGTGCCAAAAGTAACCTTCATCCGAGATGACCTGGTTGCAAAATTCAAAAAACTTTTTGACTACCGGTGAATCGCCGGTTTTATCCAGTGCCATCGCAATCAAAGCGGCATCCCTGGGCCAGACATAGGAATAAGTATCCTTGCCATGGAACAACACATCAGTGTCCGCCGAGGCGATAATTGCCCCTCGGTTATCAACATGGGTCCGCATTATAAGCATTGATTTTATAAACAAAGCGGCGATTGAATCATCCAGAGTCTGGAAATGGAAAGGTTGGCGGTTAACCCAGGCTTTCCAATAATCGCGGGCCGTCCCCATCAAATATTCCGGTCCTTTTTCTAGCACATAATAATTTAACTCATTGGCCTCTTTTAAAAATCTGCCGGCCACAATCCAATAAAAAACCTCACCCGTTTGGTGAGCTTCAATTGCAGTTGTCACTCCAATTACTGAATCAACCCGCCCGTGTTCAACCGGATTTTTACTAAGCATCCCATCCTCCGCATCTTTATAAGTCCCTTCTTTGCCATCAATTCCAAAATTGCCGACTGAGTATTCATCAAAACTACTCCGGCCGGTTGTAGCATTGACTACCAGCACCCTTTTGCCTTTATAATGGACAATTAAATTTTTAATCGGGTCGTAAAAACCGCTATCTCCGCGGTAAGACTCAAAAATTTCAAACTCCTGATGGAAAAAGATTTTGATCAACCGCTTTTGGTCGGCTAAATTATGGATGGTAGCCTTACGGATAAAGATATTTTTTTCATTATAAACCACGTCATTAAAATTAACCCTGATTTGCAGATTAGAATTGGTGGCCTGGATATCTGAAACCAAAGTATCCGCTTGATAGTTAATATGGATCTCCCAGGCTTCATCATCAAACCAGGAAAATTGGTTATCAGTCCAAACACCGATCCGGTGGGTAAAAAGGGAGCCGGCTTGGTTTTCTAAACCAACATAGGGGAAATAAAAATCTTTAACCTGAGCCCTTTTATCAAGGGTAATCAACATGTTTCCATTACCTAAAACCAAAGACTTGGGCATTACTATTAGTATCCAGTATTAAGTATTTAGTATCAAGATAGAAAGATGTAAATTTTTTGATCTTTTTTGCATTAATTAATATGGATAATCTTGAACAAACCATTGTGGGTAGAATTGATAGTCTCAAGAAGGATATGCATGCGAGGTTTGATAATGTTTGATAATGTAGATGTTAAATTTGATAACCTAGAAAGAAAAGTTGATCATCTATCTTCCAAAGTAGTATGACATGATGCCAGAATTACTAAATTAGAATCATCCCCTCTCACTGTTCACGATATTAAATGGTAAAATTTAATTTAACTCTGCTTCTATTTTATGCGCCTGTGGACTCTGTTCAGATTTAACCAATTTGTTGTATAAATCAGCTGGGCTAATCAGTGAGGCATCCTTGTCAAAATTAATCCCACCGCGGGCCAAAGAATTGGCCACAAACTCAGAACAAATTTGGGAACCATCAAGTTTAATAATCAACCTGGATTTGGTGATAATTTTTAAAGTAATTGAAGCAATCTGTCCAAATCCATAATTCTGGTGTTTTTTTAACATAAACTCAGCATAATCAAAAATCTCTTTGTGGTCTTCCGGACTAAAATCAGTTTGGACAATAAAATATTCCGTCTGTTCATATTTTTTAATGTTGTGTTTTTTAATCCCCTGTTCTACCAGTTCAACAATCGTGCCATCCGAGTCAATAATTAATGCCGTATGATTCCAATGGGACATGGTAAAAAGCTGGATCAGCCGGTCAAAGAATGAGGTTCCATGAGTTAAGATAAAATCCCCAGGTTGAAACTTAAAAGTACTTAAATCACACTCAGATTTTGTGTAGACTTTGCATAGCATTACTAATATATATCACATACTAAACGTCATTGCGAGGAGGCGTAGCCAACGAAGCAATCTCAGTTTTTACTTTACCCTTGCCAGTCTTAGTTTTAAATCCTGCAGTACATTCATGTAGGCAATAAAAGCTTCATAGGGAGACTCATAAGGATTAAAATATTTATGTACATCCCCATCATTAAACCATTTGGTACACATGTAATAAAAATGGTCAGAGGTTTGTAATTTTCGCCAATCATCAACTAGCTTCTGGTCTTTCGTTGCAAGTACCTGGTCTTCCAGCTCATAAATTTTTGCTAAAGCATCGTGTTGGATTTGGTTTGATCTCCAGGCTGATAAATCCCGCTCTATATCTGCCCAGGAGATAAAATTATTCACATCAAGCTCTGCTACAGGGGCATATTTTTTAATTGCCTCAGATGGAGTGACAAAATTATTATCCGGGTGCTTCAAAACCTCTCCTGGCAGAGCTTTTAAAAACTCAAAAATCCCAGTATCCTCCCATTGGTGTTCCCCAAAAGTTTCATAATCCATAAATAGATTAATAATTTGGCCGTTACCATTAACGGCTGAGATCCACTGGGTATATTTTTCCACATTTAAAGGCCACTGGGCCCAATCTTTGGAGGAAAATCTAAAAGCAATATCGTCAGACAATTTGTAATTTTTTAATAATAATCTAATCTTTTTGGTACCTTTTGGTTGGTAAACAAAGTTAGGAGACCGCCAACCCAAAATATGATCCGCTCCCTCAGCCAAAATTCCTTTATAGCCCATTTTTTCTACTTCAACTGCCAGTTCATTGTTATAAATCAGCTCGGTATTACGGAAAATTGTGGGTACTACATTAAATAACTTCTTTACCTTGTTACGATGTAATTTCACTTGGCTGTGGAATTCCTCCTTGGAGTATAAAAACGAGAGGGAGTGGTAAAAGGTCTCATCCAAAATCTCTACTCTACCGGTTTTAACCAACTCCTGAAATGACTTTAAAACCTCCGGCCCATATTCTTCCATCTGTTCCAGAAAAACACCCGAAAAAGAATAACTAATCTTAAATTCCGGGTGTTTTTTAAGTAACTCCAACATCACCTGGTTTGCAGGTAAGTAACATTTATTAGCTACTTTTCTAAAAATTTTGAGATTATTTAAATTATTATCACCATTTTCATCAAAATAAGAATGGTTTTTGCCAATATCAAACACCCGGTAACGTTTGATTCGATAAGGCTGGTGAACTTGGAAATATAGGCAAATAGAAGGCATAATTTACCCCATTATATGGTATAATTACCCATATGACAAACTCCACTGATTTACAATTTAAAGTCTTAATTGAACAGGATGAAGATGGAGTTTATGTGGCTTCAGTACCTGAACTTCCTGGTACTTATACCCAAGGAAAAACCTTGGAGGAGGTCAGAAACCGAATCAAAGAGGCAATTGAGTTGGTTTTAGAATCAGATAAAGATCTTAAAGAAGAGAAATTGGAATCCCCCAAATCAAAATCAAACTTTTTTGGTATTGAGGAAATAACTGTCCGCAGTTATGCCTAAGTTATCCCCAATTAGCGCCCGCGAATTAATAATAATTTTAGAAAAACAAGGGTTTCAACAAGTCCACCAAAAAGGCAGCCACGTTCGCTTAAATCATTCTGATGGCCGGAGAACTACAGTTCCAGTCCATACCGGTGAAAAAGTCGGTATTGGTCTACTCAGAAAAATTCTCCGGGATGCAAATATCTCCAGGAGTGAATTTGAAAAGCTAAAATAGTAAATCTACTAGAATCAGATGGTTATGATATAATCCTATAGCTATGGAAAACCAATCAGATCTAGCTAAACAACAACCTGAAACTCCTAAAATTAGAGGAGCTTGGGATAATGCTGTGAGTGAAGATGCGGTGCAAAGAGCCCTATTGGGACTGCATTGGAGAAATTTTCAGGATCACCAAGCTGTAGTATCCGCTCGCTTGCGAAAATTAGCTTCTCAACCTATTACCTCATTAAAAGTTAAACAGTAATAAAATTGGCTTGATGTAGATTCAATAACTTCTCATAGAGGTTTACACACTTATTTGCGGCTGCATTCCAACTTAATTTTCCAATCTCCTGTTGTCCATTCTCTCTTAAACAGCCCTGTAAACTTTTGTGACCCAAAACTGAGAGGATTTTATTTGTCATCTCATCTATGTCCCAGAAATCTACCCTTAAACAAGCATGCAGCGCTTCTGATACTCCCGATTGTTTGGATACAATTACCGGCACTCCCATGTTAACCGCTTCCAGAGCGGTAATCCCAAATGGTTCAGAAACTGAGGGCATAATAAACAGATCCGCGGCGTTATAAACGGCATCAAGTTCATCTCCGCGCAAAAATCCGGTAAATAAAACTTTATCAGAAATTCCCAGTTCAACTGATTGCCTAATGATCTGATTCTCCATATCTCCTGAACCGGAAATTACAAAAACCACATTTTTGTCATAGTCTAAAACTCTTTTTGCAGCTTCCAGAAAATAATCCGGCCCTTTTTGCATCGTAATTCTTCCTACAAACAGCACCAACTTACAGCCCAAATCTTTAACATCTTTCAACAAACTTGGTTTTGATGCATCTTGATGTACAACAGGTTCAATCCCATTCCAGACCACTTCAATTTTATCCGGACTAATCCCATATTTTTCCACAATTTTATTTTTGGTGTAATTGGAAACTGCCACAATTTTATCGGCAAATTCTAAACCTTGTTTTTCAATCTGATAAATTTGGGGATTTATTTTTTCCCCCGAACGGTCAAATTCAGTGGCATGGACATGGACTATTAGAGGTTTCCCCGAGATTTTTTTGGCCTCAATTCCAGCCGGAAATGATAGCCAATCATGGGCATGGATAACATCAAAATTCTCTTCCTTGGCAATCTCCCGGGCTAAAATTCCGTACTTGACCACTTCATCCATCAAACTATTATCCCAACCATATTTGACTGCCAGTTTAGCATATTGATTTGAAGTAATATAAGCAGAAAAGATTTTTTCAACGCTTTGCGGGTTGTTGTCGGCAAAGATAATTTTCATAAAAGGTGAGGAAACATCAATTTTTTTGGGTAAGACAAAAGCTATCTCTATTCCTTGCTGAGTTAAGGCTTTTGACAAACCCAAACAGGCAACTCCCAATCCCCCGCTATTAAATGGTGGGTATTCCCAGCCAAACATTAAAACTTTAGTATTCATTTCAAATTATGACCGCCAAAAATCGCGATCCTACTTTGATAATTACATCTTCTTTGGATGAAAGCAATATGGAAATAACTGTTAGCCAATAGTTCTCAGCTTTCAGTTGTCAGCCTTTTTTATCTGAATGCTGAGAACTGATAGCTATTGATCTAAAAGATCATAGTTGACACTTTCGGGTTCTATTTGGTATTCTTTCGGTATGCCGGTTACTTTATATAAACGCCAAAAACAGATTCTGGATTTTATTAAAACCTATATTGATAAATACGGTTATTCCCCCACTTTAGGTGAGATCGCCGAAGCCATGGGGGTCTCTTCCCTGGCGACTGTCCATGAACATCTTCAAGCTTTAGTCAAAAAAGGGATTATTAAAAAGTTTGACGGCGCGGTCCGCGGAATTGAGATTCTTGACCAAAAGATCGCTGCCGGCCTAAAAGATATTGAGTTGCCGGTTTTGGGTTTTATCGCTGCCGGCCAGCCAATCATGCCTTACACTGATCCTGATGCGACGATGAATGTGCCCAAAAGCATGATTTCGGGCAGTAAAAAGAATACTTACGTTTTACAGGTCAAGGGTGACTCGATGATTGAAGACGGGATCTTAGACGGAGATTTCGTCATCATCGAGGAATCCCAAACTGCCAGAGATGGTGAGATTGTAGTGGCACTTTTAGAAAATGGACTTGCGACATTAAAAAGATTTTTTAAAGAACCCCACCGGATTAGGTTGGAACCTGCAAACGCGGCCATGGATCCCATATATGCCACTGATGTTAAAATCCAGGGCAAATGTGTTGGCGTTATTCGAAGATTTTAAAACTCTGCTTACTCGCTTACACCATTGGGCCGAAGGTAATAATTCCCACCACAACCACAACTTGTTGGAGTGGCAGGATTTTCTAAAGTAGCACAAATAAAATAGCTGTTACATTTTTTAGCTGGGTCATTATTATCAGTACATACTGTAGTATCATCAACTTGACCGCGGTAACAATAATCACTCCCAGCAGATTGCGGTTCTTTAGGCACATTTTGTAAATAAGTTACTGTCCCCGCCGGATTTTTTAAAGAGGTCGCTGTGGATAGATTAAAATTTGAAGTTAAGGGGAAATAACCCTGATCTGTGTAATACTGCTGCAGGGCAGTTTGGATTTTTCTCAGATCAGATTTACGTTGGCCGTCTCTGGCCTGTTTTTGGGCAGCGGCTGCCGAAACTATTATAACCCCACCGATAATTGCCACAACAACAATCGCCACCAGCAGTTCTACTAATGTAAATCCCAAAGGAGTCTTATGTAAAACAGTCAATTTTTTTGTCCCCATAAAATTTATTAATGTTTTAATTTATGGTAAATATACCAACCAGCTGCGGCTAAAATCAGGATGATAATTACTGTATCGGCCTGGTGGAAATAGGGTCCGAGTGTATCCCAATTTTCTCCCAAAGTCAGCCCAATCCAGGCTAAAAAATAAGACCAGATTAAGGAACCAATAAAAGTTAAAAATATGAATCTGCCCAACGGTAATTTAGCAAAACCGCAAGGCAGAGAGATAATAGTTCTGACCCCGGGTAAAACCCGGCTGATGATCACTACTAAATCTTTATATTTATTCAGTAATTTTTCGGCAATATCCAACTCATGTTCAGAAACCAGAATCCATTTCCCAAAGCGACGGATAAACCGCCGGACTAATTTTTCATGGCCATAGTAACCAATGGCATAGGCAATCAGTGAGCCGATAACATTCCCGAAAGCTCCGGCCAAAGCCACTAAATGCAAGTTAAACCTGCCGGTGGAAACTAAAAAACCAGAGAAGGGCATGATTATCTCTGAGGGCAGAGGGATTAATGCTGATTCTATCGCCATTGTAATAATAATTCCCGGGTAGCCTAAAGAAGAGATGACAGTGATAATCCAATGCGATATACTTTCAATCATGATATGTTAACCATTATAGCCACACCAATCGGTAATTTAAAAGATATTACTTTTAGAGCAGTGGAAACGCTGCAGAGTATAGGCGGTATAATTTGTGAAGATACTCGGGTATCAGTAAAATTATTAAACCACTACAATATCAACAAGCCCCTGGTCTCTTTAAATGACTATAACGAGTTTAAAATGATCCCCCAGCTGATTGACCGGTTAAAAAATGGGGAAAATATGGCATTAATTTCTGATGCTGGAACTCCTCTAGTTTCTGATCCAGGCTATAAGTTAGTCAGAGTATGTTTAAAAGAAGGAATTGAAGTTGACTCATTACCTGGACCTTCAGCAATAACCACTGCTTTAACGCTCTCAGGTTTACCACCTGATAAGTTTATGTTTTTAGGTTTCCCACCTGATAAACCTGGACACAGACAGCAATTATATACTGCGATGATTCGAATCAATGAAGTAACTCCAACTACCTTTATTTTATTTGTCGCTCCATTTAAAATCGCAAAAACTTTAACTGAGATGCAAGAAGTTTTGGGTGATATTGAAGTTTGTCTGGCCAGGGAACTGACAAAAATGTACCAGGAAGTTAAAACTAAAAGGATTTCAGACTGGTTAGAATTTTACAAAAAACAAAAACCTAAGGGTGAGTATGTGTTAATTTTAAGAATCTAAACATTGTCATTCCGGGCTTGAAGGCCGAAGGCCACAAGACTCTGAATCTTTTTGATTTAGGTTCTTATCCGAAATCTATATAAATTTATTATTAATGGATTTCCGCTTTCGTGGGAATGACAAACTGATATGGCCATAATTTTTACTATTTTAACTTTTTTCTCTACTCTTTGCGGCGGGTTAGTGGGTTTAAAATACAAAGATAAACTCCATCTTATTTTAGGTTTTACTGCTGGCGTTTTACTGGGAGTAGTGGCTTTTGATATTTTAACGGAGATTATTAGATTAACAAGTGAGACTAAAACTGAACCGGTAGTCCCGATGGTTGCTTTGGTGGCCGGCTTTTTAGTCTTTCATGTCTTGGAAAAAATGTTATTAATTCACCACGAGCAGGAAGAGGAATATGGTAAACACAAACACCCTGCTGTGGGTGTCCTCTCAGCTCTGGCATTATCTGGTCATTCATTCTTAGATGGTGTTGGCATTGGTTTGGGATTCCAGGTTTCCCCGGCAATTGGAATTTTGGTCGGCATTGCAGTTATCTCCCATGACTTTGCCGATGGTTTAAATACTGTTTCTCTGGCTTTAGCCCACAAAAATAAAGATAAAAGAGCGCTCAAGTTATTACTAATTGACGCTTTGGCTCCAGTTTTGGGAGTAATATCAACGATGTTTTTTACCGTCCCAGATAATATCTTATTAATTTACCTCGGCTTCTTTGCTGGATTTTTGCTATATATTGGCGCCAGCGATATCCTCCCCGAAGCCCACTCTCAACATTCATCTTATTTAACTATTTTAATGACAATTTTGGGAGTATTATTCATCTTCACTATAACCCGGTTTGTATAGCTTGACTATGAGCTTCATTTTGAATAAACTTCTGGTCTGGAGGTGATTTACATGAGTCCAGTTTGGAAAGTATGGCGAAACAATGTCACAATTGGTGAAGAGAATTTCGAGGCAGTGGTTGTTAGAGCAGAAACTTTAGGTCTTAGTGAAATACATTATGGCGGAGTGATATTACCCTTTCAACTAAACGAAGATGAACTAACCATCCATCCTTATACTGTCGAAGTGAGTAATGAAGCCAGAGTTGGTTTTGGCGGAGTTTTAGCTGATGGTGAAATTGAGTTGGGTGTTGGTGCTTCAATCATTGAATTGAAATTGTTACCTGATAAAGGTGGTTCTTACCTTAGAATCATACCAGGTGGCGAAACCGACGAGGCAAAATTAGGTTCAATGTATTTGGAAAGACATTCAGAAGCTCCAAAACCTTTTGGGAGTTATTTAAATAAAGAACGCGCTTAGAAGTTTTGCTGCCTGCCTCTAACTTCTAGATTTAATTACTCTTTTTTCTATCAGCCTTAACCTTTCATGGATGCTTAAAAAGTTAGCAAAATCAACTGAGATTCCATAAATTCCTCTTTCAATTAAAAAGTCTAATACGTCATCATGAATGGCTAAACTGCCTGTAGCTATGGCAGGAATTTTTTCTTTGTGGAGGATTTTCATTGTAGGTTCCAGTAATTTCAAAACGGCCTTAATTTGTTTGGAATAAAAAATTCCCTCTTCGGCTTGGGGGTCAAATCCCCCAATCCGTACTGACAACTCATCTAAGTTAATTAGCACTCCATCAATCCCCTTCTCCAAATATTCCTCCAGATTTAGAAAGTTTTCCGGCACAGAGAATTCCACCCAGAGCTTTAAATTTCCCTGCCTGGTAATCCCTAAACTTGATAACTCTATTTTTAATCTCAATAACTCTTCTGCCGATCTTAAAAAGGGGATGCAAATCCCAATATTGGCTAAATGTTTTTTATTCCGGGCAAATTTAACTACCTCCACCTCATCTTTTAAAGACTGTAGGCGGTGTATTAGCTGCAAAGCCCCGCGGATTGAGGATTTGGGATTATCAAATAAATTGAAAATTACTGGTTTGCCGGACAAGCTTTGGGCAGTTTCAACTAAATGTAAAATTTTTCCGTCAGCATTATTGATCCCTGAATGATCAATCGAATTGACAATTGCTCCATCTGCATCATGGTCAGTTTTAAAAGAACCATCAGTTTGGAGAAAAACTTTAACTACGGATTTGAATTTGGGTTGTTCTAACTTTTCGGTTTTAAATTCCTCTGGCAGGAGTTGGTCTGCTTCCTCTTTTTCAACTGGATATTGGGTAAAGGGCGTGACTTTGACAATTTTTATGCCATGGCCAATAACAAAACTATAGATTTGGGGTAAGAGTAATTTTTTATCGGCATTTTTAATTAAATCTTCCAGCTCCTGTTTTTGATGCTCAGTCAGTTCTCCATTTTCAACTTCAAAAATTGCCACTTTTAAATCGCGGTTAAAAAAACAAAAACCAGAAGAGGTAATTTTATCGGTGAAAAAAACTGGCTGGGCTGAAAGATGGGAGGTTAAATCTGGGGAAAAACCCTCCTGCCAAAGTCTAAACCTGAGTTGATTAATCCAAAATTCGAGTAAATGAAACCATAATTTTTGGGTATTAATTTTGTGGTGGATTAATGTTTTTTCCAAATCATCGGGAATGGGGATCTGTTTAATTTGACTACTTAGTAGAGTTAACCGCTGCTCAAAAACTTCACCATCCTTAAAGGGTAAGTGTTCTAGTAGAGTTTTAATTTTAAGCTGAGGAGGTAGGGCAATTACCCCTGAGGCCACGGGAAAATCAAGCTGGGCCAGTTTAGACAGATGATATAAATCCGTCCCAATGAGGGGTGCATCTTCTTCTCGGACTGATTTTATAGGCAGAACTTCCATATGTTAATTAAAAATTTAAAATCAATGTTAAAAATTATGGTATTTTCTCACTTTGTTCGAAAAATAATATTATATATCGATGATGAGCGAGAAATTTCCTATACTTTGAATTTTAAATTTGTTTTAATTTATCTCCCGTTGTTATTCGATGAGCTTTGGCAAACCCGGCATTTACCTCCAGTACTTTATCAACTAGGGTTGTCGGGCTCAAAGTTGGTAAAACTTCAGCCGGGGTACCTGTTGGAGACGGAACATTTTCTGTTATACCCACTATAGTATCCCCGTTAATCCAGATTATATCCAACCCAAACTTCATCCCCTTCATCCAAAATTGGGGAATTTTGGGAGTATCAAATAAAAACAGCATTCCAGAATTTTGTTCCAGACTAGCTCTTGCCCCTAAACCCAAAGACCGCTTGGGATCTGTATCAGCAATTTCTACTTTAAGAGCCACTTTTGGTTGGCCGTTTAAAGAAATAATGGTAATTGTTTTTTGGGAATTTGGTTGCACAGGAGTTGTATTTACACTCTTGGTTGATGATAGCAAACTATTTAATGCCGTGGGATTTGTCGAAACCCAAAGGCCTCCAAAAATTACAATTAATAAGGCTATAACCTGCAACAAGAACTGCTTCATACTCTATAGCTTAAAGAGTAAGGCTAAAAAATACAAGCACTTTACTTAAGTTTTAATAAGATTTAAGCTGAGATTGGAGGTGATTTTAATGAATATGAAGATGAAAAATTGTACGACTCCACACGTCATGATGCATAGCTTGTTTGGTTTGGGTTTGGGTTTACTTTTAGCCAGTTTAGTTGCCAGCCTAGCAAATGTTTGGATTGGATTGATTGTCATGGCAGTGGCTTTTGGGCTTGATGCAATGCACAAATCTTAACCCGGTCATTTGGGTATTTGATTTCAGTTCACAAATTTTAAAACTTTAAGTTCTCAACCTAAATTCAAAAAAATTATAAATTCCAAATTATAGCCTTTAAATTTAAAAATTATAAATTTAGGGTTTAGGATTTATTAGTTACTAAACACTTGTGTAATCATCAGCCCATAAACCCCTCCGTCCAAAATCCCAATTCCAATCTGCTGATAATCCTTTGAGAGGATATTAGCGCGGTGACCGGGAGAATTCATCAGTCCAATGTGGGCCAAATTTAAATCCGGTGCATAAGCTAAATTTTCACCAATAATTAAATAATTAAAACCAGCTTTTTCTGCCCGTTGGGCCACGGAATCACCTTCGGGGGAATAATGGGAAAAATAACCCCTTTGAAACATATCCTCACTATGAGGGCGGGCAATATTTTGCAGTTGGGAATTATAATTTAAAGCCCCTAATCGCTGAGTTGTCCGCTCCTTGTTTAAAAGCTCAATCATTTTATACTCCAAATCCTCCCGGGCTTTAAACTGGTTTAATTTAAAACCCAGATCTACTCTTTCCTGAGTTTCCGGTTTAACAGTTAGAAAATTTAAGCTGTCGGTGGTAATCCCGCCAAAAACATTTTTTAAAGGTGCCTCCAGCTGAGTTGTTTGTTGTAAAATTATTGAGCCTATTTTTGATTCATAAACCGCCTGTTTTAATTTAGGCTGGATGGGAAAAGTCCCAATCACCACCAAAATTATGGAGATAAAAACCAAACCCCTAAGTAGTGCGGGGATAGCAGACAAATAACCCAAGAGTTTGTCAATCTTAATCGTCAAAACACTCGGTCTAAAACTTAAATGGATCAAACCAAAAAAGAAGGTCTCAACCAACAGCCAAACGAAAATAAAACCTAAAATACTGCTGAGCGAATGGGGAAATTGCCAAAATTTTTCAAAAATTACAGATATCAAATTATAAAAACGAAGTGAAAGAAACAAGGCCAATAAAAAGGATAAAAAGTTTAAGCTTTCACCGATAAAACTTTTCCTAAATCCTTCGAAGGTAAAAAAGATTAAGGAGATTATAATAACCCCGTCAAGCCAATTCATATACTAAACCTTACCACTTGCTGAAGGTGAAAGAGCTAAATATAAAGCGATCGCAAGAGCGCTTCCATGATCAATTACCCCAAGGTATCCAGCGGTATTTCCCTGGGTCAAAAAGACGCTAATTACCCCCAAAATCCAAAATACCGCCCACCAGGCTGTTTCCACCGGCCAGATCTTATTAATTAGTAAAAATGCCAAGCAAAAATCATTTAAACCAATATAGTAAATGAAAAACGGGGCGGCTTTCATTAAATCTTTATACAAAAAAGAGCTCTCAGTCAATTTCATAAACTCATTTGGCGCCAGAAACGCACCCAAACCATTAGCGAGAAAGGTTAAAGCTAAACCAATTCGAAGAATTTGAATCAAGGGGAAGTAACGGAGCATTAAAGAAATTATAAGCGAAGCTTCATTGCTATGCAATTAAAGCGAAGCTT
>OBEQ010425891.1_pt1 | contig 35122 bp, 29 predicted proteins | sample 1670901 | NCBI WGS metagenome assembly OBEQ01 (sample SAMEA104232315, study PRJEB22302) | groundwater metagenome | biome: forest; feature: aquifer; material: groundwater | place: USA | collected 2011-08-07 | depth 5.4 m | reverse complement strand
GGAGTAAAAACAAAGATTGGAAACCAATTCTCGTTCCCGGTTTTTACTCCCGACTCCCGACTCCCGACTCCAGACGTGAGGCATCAGATCCGCTTCAACATTTTTCAATCCATCCACTTTTTCCCGAACCGATCCCGGCGGAGCCGCACAAATGACCGCCCCTCTTCTCTCCATCAAAGACCTCTGCATCTGGTTCGGCGGCGGCGGGCATTTCCTGAAGGCCGTGAACCATGCCAGCCTGGAAGTGGGCCATGGGGAAATCGTGGGCCTGATCGGACAATCGGGAAGCGGCAAGACCACCTTGGCCATGGGCCTGTTGGGCCTGGTGAAGGGGTATCCGGGCCTCTGGTCCGGTGAAGCCCTCCTGGACGGCAAAAGCCTGTTGCCGGACATGACGAAACTCATCATCCGCAAGGTCGCCAACGGTGACCACGGCGACAACGTCGACAAGAAATACATCCCTTTCCAACGCGCCCAACGGCGGCAGCTGCGCGGAGTGCTGGGGCGCGAAATCGCGACCATCTTCCAGGAGCCCAAGGCCTCGCTGGATCCGTTCTATACCGTGGGCGAGCACATGCTGGAGGCCCTGGACCGTAACTTGGATCGCCACGACCCGTCGGTGAAGGCGGGCGGCAAGGCCGCGCGCAAAGCCGTGGGCGTTGCCCTTTTGAAAGACGTGGGCCTGGTGGACGCGGAGAACCTGTGGGGCCTGCATCCCCATGAGATCAGCGGCGGCATGGCCCAGCGGGTGATGATCTCCATGGCCCTGTGCGCCAAACCCAAGCTGCTCATCGCGGACGAACCTTCCACATCCCTGGACGTGACGACCCAGGCCAAGCTGCTGCAATTGTTCCTTGCCTTGCGTGACAAGCACGGCCTGTCCATCATCATCATCTCCCACGACATCGGGGTCATCCAGGAGATCAGCAGCCGCATCTACGTCATGCACCGCGGATCCGTGGTCGAGACCGGGAGCTCGGAAACCGTGCTGACCTCGCCAAAGCATCCTTATACCGCATCGCTGTTGGATTCCTTCTCGCGGTTCGGCGAGAAGCTGCCCCTGCCGCCCGCCAATCCGGACGGCGGGAAGGGTTGCGCTTACCGCGACATGTGCGCGGCCTACCGCGGGCGCCTTTCCGCAGAAGAGCGGATCCGCTGCGAAGAGCAGAAGCCCCTCGGCCAGGCCGAGAGCCGACCCGTCGCGCGGGGAAACTGGTCCAAGTGCCACTATGCCGACCTGACCAAGGCCCACGGGCCCAGTACGCCATCGACCGCCAACCTGGACAGGCTCTCCGCCGCCAAGAACACGGATGAGAACATCGTTGAAGTGCGCGGGTTGCGCAAGCGCTTCACCCAGGGCAAGCGATCCTTCCTTGCGCTCAACGACATCTCCCTTTCCATTCCCATGGGCAAGACCTACGGGTTGGTGGGGGAGAGCGGTTCCGGAAAATCCACTTTGGGCCTCTCCCTGATGGCCCTGCAGGAAGTCGACGGCGGCGAGATCCTGTACAAGGGCGAAGACATCCTCAAGCAGAATGCCGCGCGCATGCTGGTCCTGCGCAAGGAAATCCGCATGCTCTTCCAGCACCCCGAGGGCGTGCTGAACAGCGGCATGACCATCGAAAGCATCCTGGCCGAAGGCCTGGAGCGCGAAGGCCATGTGGCCGGGGACGAGAAACGGCGACGGGTGTCCGAGGCCCTGGAGCAGGTGCGACTGGATCCGAGCCATGGCGCCCGTTATCCGAGCAACCTCAGTTCGGGAGAAAAGCAACGCGCCACCATCGCGCGCGCGCTAATCACCAAGCCCGCCTTTCTGGTATGCGATGAGCCCGTGGCCAGCCTGGATCTGGCCATCCAGAGCCAGGTGATGTCCCTGCTCAAAGAGTTTCAGCGGCATCTGGGATTGTCGTACCTGTTCATCTCCCATAACCTCGCGCTGGTGAAGATCCTCGCGGACCGTATCGGCGTCATGTACATGGGATATCTGGTGGAAGAGGCGCGCGTGGAGCGGTTCACCGTGGCCGGGGCGCGTCATCCTTATACGCGATTGCTGCTGGCTTCCACGCCTACCTTGGATCCGACCATACGCGGAGTACTGGCGGCGTATCCCGACGTGGAGCCCGAACGCCTGGAAGGCGGCTGTCCGTTCCGCAACCGCTGTCCCATCCATCTGGCCAAGGGCTCGAAGGTTTGCGAGACGACCATGCCGCCCCTGATGGAGTATTCCGGGGGCGCCAAGGTCGCCTGCCATTTTCCGCATGAGGGCTGAGGCCTGCGGGGCATTCCCGCTTCCGGACCGTTCCTCCGCCTCAAAAATCCTCAGCAAGTCCGCGTTCCGCGTAATTGTTTATTCCCATTCGGACCGGCTTTCCACGAGCGAAACCAAGGGTTTCAGGCAATTGCGCCGGTCGTGTAATCCAGCCTGACCATCCGCCTTTAAAAGACAACGGTCCGGTTTTACGCGGTTTAGATTACCCTGGTCGTCACGGGTTTTTTTTGGACTCGACCAGGAGACAAAATGCGAATCAAAGGTTTTGGCAGAACGCCCAAAGCTCCGCAATCCAACCCGCCCCAACCGAGGCCGGGAGTTTCCGGTTCTGGACAAGGGACCAATCCTACGGCCGCGCGTCCCCAGCGTCCAAGCTCGATATCGCAACAGTATTTCGGTTCACCGGGTACGGGCTCCCCTGGTTCCCGACCCGGCGGTCCCGGAACCGGTCAGAATGGACAATTCGATTTCGGCAACCTCAGGCCCATTCCCACTGCGCCCCAACCGGGCGCCGGGGCGGGAGGGGGCGCCGGAAGACCAAACCGTTTGCCTACCATTCCTGAAAATCCGCCTCCCAATTTCAGCCGACCGCTTACCGGCGCGAACCGGCCCCCGCAAATGGGTCCCCCCAACGGGCAAGGGGGTGTTGGCGGTGGTCAATATCAGAATCTGCCGCCGACAAATAATCCCAGTATCGCCAGCGGACCTTCCTTCGCCCATGACGGCATGGGAGGGCCTCCCCGTCCGATGTCTCCTTTGCTTCCCGAAGCGCCGGCGGGAGTGGGAGGCCGATATGGTTCGGCCGCGTCGTCGAACTCTCCGCCCGGAAGCCCCGCATCGGCGACCTCGTCGAATGGGAACCCCTTTCATCTCGACCCGAGCTACAATCCGCGTCCGTCCACGCCTCCGGGAGGCGGCGGCTATTCCCCGCCGGGGAGCCCGGCGTCGGCGACCTCGTCGAACGGGAATCCCTTCCATCTTGATCCGAGCTATAACCCCCGGCCGGGCACGCCTTCGGGTTCCGGAGGCTATTCTCCGCCCGCGAGTCCGGCCTCGTCGACCTCGTCGAACGGGAATCCCTTCCATCTCGATCCCAGCTACACTCCGCGGCCGGCGTCCGCGACCTCGTCGAACGGGAATCCGTTTCATCTTGATCCCACCTATAACCCGCGGCCGGCGTCGGCGACCGGTGGAGGCGCCCCTCCGATGCCAACGCAATTGGGACCCGACGGGAGAACGTATCAGTACGATCCCCCGCAGCCTGGAGCCGGAGGTCCTGGGAGAGGGACATATACGCCTGCCGGGGTCCAGGGGATGACTCCGCATCAATTCAGCGGGGGGATGCTGGACGGAAGCCTGAATCCTCCACCGTACCAGGGCGGGTGATCCGGAAAGCCAGGGCGAAAAAAAAGAGGAGGCTGGTTAAGCCTCCTCTTTCCATATCCGAAACGGAACCGCAACGCGGTCCCGGATCCGGAATTACAACCCCTGGATGAAGTCGTTCACGTCCTTGACGCGGTTGAGGTCGATCTTCAGGTTGGTGATGTCGTCGCTCATGAAGTGGGAGTCGCGGATGGGGGCGCCGGCTTTGTGGGTGGCGCGCGCCTCGGCCGGCTTCACGATCAATGAGGTATGGCTCTTGGAAGTTTCCCGGGCGTTGATGTTCTTCAGGATTCCCTGGACGGTGGTCATCTGCAGGTTACCCTGGATCTTTTCGATTTCGCTCTCGTCGATCTCGAAAGTCTTGCCGTAATAATACATGAGGGCGGAGTTGCAGGAGGGGCAGTTGAGCACAATCATGTACGCCTCTGATCCCAAAAACAGCTCGCTGACTTCCTTGCAATGCGGGCATTTGACGTAGAGGGGTTTCATTTCAGCTCCTGTCTCCTTATGAGGAAAATACAAAGTTCCCGGGCTGGTACCTGTTTTAAGTCTATTGCTTAGCATACGGCGTGTCAAGTGGAATTATCGCGGGGGCCGGTGGCTGGGAGCCCCGCTGGGAAGGGGCCTCTAGGCCTTCCATGGCCTTTGTGGGCGGCCTCGCGGAGATTGTCGCCGCCCCCCCGCGATGCCGCGGCGCAAGGCGATGATGGCCTCCGTGGCGGTTGCTTTCCGATGGGAAATCGATATAAGACAATGGGTTGCATGGAGCTCGATCGGTTCCGTGAATCGGTCGCCGGAGACGGAAGATTCGGCTGATGCGGAGATCGCCGCTTGGTCTGCGATGTCGCGGTGGATTCTTTCCCTGGAAAACGGCGGGCGGGGTATTTTTTTATCCTTTCCTTTTTTTATCCTTTCCTGGTGGGATGCTCAGGCGCCGGTACCTTCCTCAATTATATCCCCCGGATCGGGGAGAGGCCTTGTGCGTCAAGGCAGACCGGTTTTTTCCGGTCTTCACTTTGGGACAATTTGCGGCGGGAGCGCCAAAACTCCGCTAATTCCCTCAGATACAGGACCTGGTCTCCGGAGGTTTCGCGTGGCTGAAACCGACCCCGGCGACAAACTTCCCTACCTGCTGGAGCCCAACTCCCTGGCCATGTTGAAGGCCATCTGCGCGGATCCCCGCGATGATCTCGCCCTCTCCGGATCCCCGCTACTCAAGGGCCTTCCCGCGCCGCGTCGCTTCGCCATGCTGGAGCAGCGTAAGCTCCGCGCGAAGGCCGCGCGCAAATGCCCGCTCGCCTCGGACATGCTTTTCACCCCGCTGGGACTTGAGCAGCTCACGCACGCGGACCTTGCCGCCTACAAGGCCTCGCGTCTGCCCGCGAATGTGCGCAGCGTGGCCGATCTTTGTTGCGGCCTGGGTGGCGACTCCCTCTTTCTTCCCGAGCACATCCGCGTTACCGGAACCGATCTTTCCCTGCCCGTCCTCCAGGCCTATCGGCATAATGTCGCGCTGCGGCGGCCCGCCTTCGCGGTGCGCGGAGACGTCTCCCGCAGTCCCTTGCGCGCCGATGTGGCCCTGCTGGATCCGGCGCGGCGCGGAAAGGGACGATCGGAGCGCTGGCAGGATCAGGACATGTCCCCGGGTTGGGAAGTCATCGAGAAACTGATCGCGCGCTATCCGGCCATGGCCATCAAACTCGGGCCCGGTATCCCGTTTCCGGAGTTCCTGGAATCTTATGAATGGGAATACCTGGGCCTGCGCGATGAATGCCTGGAGGCGGTGGTTTGGACAGGCGCATTAGGACGTCCGGGATGGGTGCGCGCGGTGGAACTACCCAACGGCGCCGTCATTGAAGCCTTGCGCGCGGATCTGCCCGATACCTTCGGGGAAACCGGCGCTCCCGGGGAATATCTGTACGAGCCGGTGAAGGCCGTGGTGCGCTCCCATCTTTTCGGCGTGCTCGCCGCTCGGTTAAAACTTTGGCAAATCGATCCCCGCATCGCCTACTTGTCCGGAAATGGTCTCTTCCGCGATCCCTTGCTCAAGGCCTACCGCATCATAACCGAGCTCCCCTTCGACCACAAGGCCATCAAGGAGTTCCTGCGCAAGAACGAGGTGGGGCGGCTGGAGATCAAAAAGCGGGGATTGAACCTGATCCCGGAAGAGTTCCGCGCGGGATTGCGGTTGGCTGGTGCGAACCAGGGGACATTGATCTTCACCAAGGTGATGGATCGCAAGAGCGTTTTCTGGACCGAGTCCCTGGGCCGCGAAGGGGCATCCGGAGATATGGGCGCGGGAAACTTGCCAAAGCGCGATGGCCACGACCGTGGCGAATTGACTGAAGAAGGAGATGACGGGGAAGCAGGGTGAGGATGGGAGCGGACATTCGGCCCATCATCATGGAGTTTGCGGAAGCGGATTGCGTTGCTCCGCTTGAAGGAAACCCCTAGTCGTCTACGAGAAAGGTGGTCTGTCCCACCGTAAAGCTTTGGCCCGGCTGTAAGATTGCGCTGGGCACGCGTTCCCCGTCCACGACCATGCCGTTGGTGGAGCCCAAATCGATGACGGTAATGGTTCCGTCCCCGACCACGTCGATGGATAGGTGCTTGCGGGAGATGTGCGGATCCGGCACGAAAACGTCGCAACTCTGATCACGGCCGACTATGTTCATGCCGATTTTCAGGGGGAATTTGGAGTTGTTGCAAACCAAAAAGGGCATAGATCCTGCGACTATGGGTAGATTGTAATCTTTAAAGCGGTGGAGTTTCCAGAGGACCGACACGATTTCGGATATCCACCGTTTCCGCCATTCCATGCCTGGGGATAGAACGCCTGCATTCACAAAATGCCTGCTTGCGCATCCCCCAACGCGATTGTTCCAGAGCGAAAAGTTAGTAAAATTCCAGACCCGCTTTGACCTTGGCCACCTCCATATCATAAAATCCCTATGGATTACCTTAAACCGTCGAACCCTCAAGTTCTTCGGATTCATCCAGAGTTTGGCCCGTCTATGTCTTATTCCGACAAACCGTTGATCCTGGTCGTTGAGGACTCCCGCGTTCTCGCGAAAGTCATCGAGCAAAGACTTTCTCCGAATTTCCGCGTGGAATTGGTCCATGATGGCGACGACGCCACGCGCGCGCTGACCGGATCGCATGGTTTCTCCGCAGTCGTACTCGATCTGGTTTTGCCGAAGTCGGACGGCGTGGAAGTCCTGCGCTCGCTGAGGGAAAGCGGCAGTAAAACGCCCGTAATCATCGCGACCGCGAAACCCAGGTCGGCGTTCGAATCGGATGTTAAAAACCTCGACGTCGAAGCCATCCTTTCCAAGCCGTTGGACTTCAACGTGCTCACCGACATGCTGCAGCAGGCGATTTCCAAATCCACGGTCTCGCATGTCGAAGAAGCCCTGGAGAACCGCGCCACCGGCCGCAAGTATCCATTCCGTGTATCGCGGAAATGCTGTTACATCTGCGGTTACGACAATGTCCAGGTGTATATCCCCATCAAGGAGGGCTACACCGAGGATTGGAACCGCGGATCCTTTCCGCAATTCCACAGCAAGAACGGGTACGAAGATTGGGACCTGCTCAAGACGCTGGTGATTGTATGCCCTTATTGCTTCTTCGCCTCTTCGGACGCGGTCGACTTCGCGGACAGCAAGGATTCGCAATATCCTTATAGCGAGGAATCGAAAAAGATCCTGGCCCGCTCCATCTCCATCCGCAAGCGTCTGGTGCCGGAAGCGTTGGACATCGATCCGCGTTGGGAGCATCCCTATCGCGACAGGGATACGGTCATGTATTCGCTTATCCTGGCGGAGAAGTGCTGCAACGGGTTGATCCTGGCGGGCAAGCCCGGATCGTATTGCCAGGCCGGCGTGTTCACCACCCTAATCGGCGCCCTCAATTCTTCCAACTCGGAAAAATATTACCGCGAAGGGCTGGTGAGCTTCGAGAACCAGCTCAAGCACAAGGAGTCCCCGCGCCGCGTGCTGGTGCGGACCTATTTCTTCTGCATCGTGCTGAACATGCAGCTCAACCGCACCGTGGTGGGCCGCGATATCATGAAGAAGGTGGAAGAACTCTACGCCGACGCGCGCTACGAGGAGATCACGGAAGAAGAGCGCGAGTGGCTGATGCGCATTAACCTGGTCTGGAAGAACGGCTGCGGTTCGGGAGTCCCGCGGGACATCGTGTGAACCGGGCCGCCCCTCCCGGGCGGGAGCCTGCTCGACCCCTCATCGTCCACAATTCCAATTCCGAAATCGGCGGCGCGGAAACCAGCCTGATGGCCGCGGTCGCGGAGTCCGGCCTCAAACCCTTGTTCCTGGTCCCGGCCGAAGGCGGCCTTTCCCGCGCCATCGCCGCGCGCGGGTGGGAGTGGCGCGTGGTGCCCTGGCCGCACGGTCTGGAGGGCTTGACCCAAAGCACTTGGTTCGCCCTGCCTCTGATCCTGCCGGGATTGCTCCCTTATCTCCTGCGCCTGCGGCGCGAATTCCGGGGGGCGGAATCCGTGTGGTCCAGCGGCGTGAAAAGCCACGCAGCGTGCCTGTTGCTTTCGCCTTGGCTGGGATCCCGCCTGCGCTTCGACGTGCGGGATTTCCTCCGTCCCATGGCGGTGCGCAAGGCCATCGCCTGGGCTTCGCGGCGTTTCGGTTGCCGCGTGTCCGCCAACAGCCGTTCCGTCGCGGGGGATTTTCCCGGCGCGGAAGTCCGTTATCCCCGTGTGCAGCTGGGCCGCGCGCCCGTGGACCGCCGGGATCCCGGAGGCAAGCGCATCATCGCGCATCTGGCTTACTTCGCCCCCTACAAGGGCCAGGATCTGTTCCTGCAATACGCCCGCAAAATGCTGGACGCGGGCATGGACGCGGAGTTCTGGGTGATCGGCGACGTCATCTATCCCGCCGGCGCCTACACCCGTTACCGCGAAGAGTTGTACGCCCTGGCGGGCAAGCTCCGCCTCAACTCCCATGTACGCTTCCTGGGTCGGGTGGAAGGAGAGGAAGCGGTGCAGACGCTGTTGGAGCAGGCGCACCTGCTCCTGCATTGCACGCGCGAGCCGGAGCCCTATGGACGCGCGGTGATGGAAGCGCTCCTGTGCGGTTGCGAGGCCATTTGCCATAAGGCCAGCGGCGTGGTGGAAGTGGCCGGGGCCGCGGCGGACTTTCCCGGATGGATGAGGCCCTTGCGTGATATTCTGGGTCCCGAGCATGTGCGGGTGGCTTTACAGCCCGATGCCGCTTCGGCCATCCGCTGAGCGGTCGACGCTTGCCGAAGAACGCCGGGTGGGAAGGCTAGGTGAAGAAGGCCTTCTTGGTCGCGTTCCAATTGCCCGCGGAGAGGCCGAGCATGCGCGCATAGCCTATTACCTTGGACGGCAGTGAGAGATCCGCGTCCACCATGGCTTTGAAGATGCGGTAGAAGGCGGTCTGGGCCGCCAAGGGCAGCTCCACCACGAAGTCGCGGATGCGCATCTGATGGCGGTGGTGCTTGCCGAATTGTTCCCAGCATTCCACTTCATACTGTTTGAAGAATTCCCGCGACAAATCTCCCGATTGCAGGCCCGCGTGGATCCATTCGGACGCGATGTCCGCGCCCAGGATGCCGCTGATGATTCCGCCGCCGGTCAGCGGATTGGTATGATGGGCCGCGTCGCCGCAGAGCAGGAAATGATCCGCGACGTATTCCTCCAGGTTGCCGCTCACGGGCACCGCGCCCCCGTGGACTTCCACGACCTTGGCGTCCGGGAAGAGCCGGTTCTTGTATTCCATGCTAAGGTCGTACATGTTCTTCTCGCCCAGCTTGGGCGTCAGCACGCCGGAGCCGAGGTTCACGACCTTGGACTTGACCTTGGGGAAGACCCACACGTAGCCCTTGTTGACGGAATCATGGCCCTGCCAGAAGGTGAGGTGGTTGGGATTCGCGTCCATGGCGTCCACGCGCAATTCGATGGCGGAGCAGACCTGCGGCGGCAATTGCCGGGTCTTGAGGCCCACCCAGCGGCCGCTCAAGGCTTCCGCCCCGTCCGCGCCCACCACGATCTTGGCGGAGATCACGGACTTCGCTTTTGTCACCTCGTCGACCAGGGTGAGTTCGCGTACGCCGTTCTTGACGGGTGTGATGCCTTCGATGCGGGTGCTGACGCAGAGTTCCGCGCCGGCGCGCTGGGCCTGGCGGGCCACGTCCTGATCGAAGAGGGCGCGGTCGATCATGAGCCCGATGTCGTCCTTGTCGTAGCGGACGGAAACGGCGCCGGGGCCATGGAGGATGACGCCGTTCAGATCGGTCTCGATGTAGTCCTCGTTGACGGTCATGAACCGGGAAAGCCTGATGCGGCGGCCCGTGGCCTCGCCGCAACGGACGGGAATGCCGACCACGGGGCGCTTCTCGGCCAGAAGGACATGATATCCCCGCGCGGCGAGATTGCGCGCGCAGATGCTGCCGGCGGGACCGGCGCCGATGACGACGACGTCGTAGCTATGCGCAGCGGGCAAAGCGGCCTTCAGAATCCGGAACCGTGCCCAAGCTGCGCCCGGAGCACACGGGGGTGAATGGGGAGGGATGCGACGGGTTCATGCCGCGGAAACCTTGCTCTCTGCGGGAGCCTTGTGCTTCTCAATGGCCAGAGCGCCCACCGGGCAGAAGCGCACGCAGATGGTGCAATAGGTGCATTTATCCTGGAAGACCTGCAGTTCGGTGCCGAACATGTCCAGGGCCAGATCCGGACAAGTTCCTACGCATCCGGCGCAGGAGATGCACTTGTCCCGATCCAGGAGCAGGGTTTTGTTCGGGCGTTTGTAGGCAGAGGACATTCTTGGCCGGGCTTCTTGATTCGTACAGTTGTCGTAATGCCGCGTAAATCGAGCTAAAATAGTACAAAAATTTGAATCCCGGCACCCGCCAGAGGGCCTTTGGAGGCCTTCCGAAGGCGTTCCGGATTTCGGCCGGGCCGGGGAAATAGCTATATTTACCCCCTGGCGGCAGACGCCTTGGCGACCGCTTTCCCCTGATTGGATGGACATGCAAAAAGCTCCCTTACAGGACGAACTGGAGAAGATTCTCCCCTTCGTCAAAAATCCCGGCAAATATATCGGCGGGGAGAACAACCAGGTGGTCAAGGATCCGGGGAGCGTGCTGGCGTCCATGGTGCTGCTGTTCCCCGACGCCTATGAGCTGGGCATGTCCCATAACGGCACCAAGGTGCTGTACCATATCCTCAACCGCGAGGCGGATTTGTCCGCGGAGCGCGCCTTCGCCCCCATGCCGGACATGGCGGAGAAGATGCGTGAACGCGGCATCCCGTTGTATGCCCTGGAATCCTACCGGCCCATCTCGGAATTCGCCGCCATCGGCATTTCCCTGCAGACGGAATTGAATTACACCAACGTGCCTTACGTGCTCGAACTCGGGGGCGTGAAGGCCTTCACCCGCGATCGCGCGGAGGCGGATCCCTTCGTCATCGGCGGCGGGCCTTGCATGGCCAATCCGGAACCGGTGGCGGACTTCTTCGATCTGTTCGTGATCGGCGACGGGGAAATCCTGGCCGTGGAAGTGCTGCGCATCATCGGATATGGCCGCAAGGAAGGCCTGTCGCGGGAAGCCATCCTGCGCAACCTCGCGACATTGAAGGGCGTCTACGTGCCGCGCTTCCTGGACGTGGTGGAAAGCCCTTTCGGCGAAACCGTTCCCCGCGTGGACGGATCCCAGGGCCCTTATCTGCGCGCCAAATCCATCCAGCGCGCTTGGGTGGAAGTGCTGAACAAGGACGATTACCCGGTGAAGAACCTGGTGCCACACGTCAAGCTGGTGCATGACCGCTTCTCGGTGGAAGTGATGCGCGGCTGCACCCAGGGCTGCCGCTTCTGCCAGGCCGGCTATTGGTATCGGCCCAACCGCGAGCTGAACGCGGACGCGGTGGTGGAAATCTCCCGCGCGGGCCTCGCGGCCACGGGTGAAACCGAACTGGGCCTGTTGTCCCTGTCCACGGCCGACTACGGTCCGGTGGAAAAGGTTATGGACGCACTCATCGATCAGGACGATTTCGAGGACATCAGCCTGTCCCTGCCATCACTGCGCGCCAACAGCTTCGGCCAGGGTCTGGCCCGCAAGGCCGCGGCTCTCAACGGCGGCAAGAGCGCCACCTTCGCGCCCGAAACCGGATCCGAGCGCCTGCGCAAGATGATCAACAAGACCATCAGCGACAAGGACATGTACGAAGCCGCCGAGGGCGTGTTCTCCAACGGCTTCCACAACGTCAAGTTGTACACCATGGTCGGCCTGCCTACGGAAAACCTTGACGATATGCGGGCCTTTTGCGGCCTGATCGACAACCTCAACCGCATCGGACAGAAGTACGGACGCAAGAACACCATCCACGCCAGCATCGGCATCCTGGTGCCCAAGCCTTTTACGCCCATGCAATGGGTGCCGGCGATGGAAGAGGCGAAGGTCAACGAGCATATCCGTTTCGTACGCGAGGCGTTCAAGTACGTGAAGAGCGTGCGCATCAGCTGGGCGGATTACGGGTTGTCGCACGTGGAGGCTTTCTATTCCCGCGCGGATCGCAAGGCTTCGGCGATGATCTACGAGGCCTATCAGCAAGGGATGATCTTCGAATCCTTCAGCGAGCATTTCAAGTACGATGGCTGGAAGGCCCTGTGGGCGCAGCATCAATACCCGCAGGAGCGGATCTTCCGCGAGCGCGCGTTGGACGAAGTGTTCCCGTGGGATTTCATCCATGCCGGCGCGAACAAGGGCTTCCTGAAGAACGAGTACAAGAAGATGTTGAAGGAAGACAGCGCCCCTGTTCCCGATTGCAAGTGGGGCGATTGCCAGAAGTGCGGCATCCCCGGCAACGGTGAAGACACCAAGCTGTCGCCCATGCCGGAAAAGTTCCTGGCCAAGAGCCGCGACCCCGCGGAGATCAAGGCCCTGGCCGCGGAGCGCAAAAAGCGTCGTTCGGGGACGTTCTGCTACCATCTGCTCTACAAGAAGTCGGGCCTGTCGCGCTACATCGCACATCAGAACACTTTGGATCTGTTCGAACGCGGCTTCCGCCGCCTGAAGCTCAAGTTGAACTATTCCGACGGATTCAGCCCGCGGCCCATCATCAAGAACACCGGAGCCTTGCCGTTGGGCCTTGAGTCCCGCAAGGAGCTCCTGATCATCGAGACGCGGGAACGCCTGGTGGGCGATTTGCAGGCGCATTGCGAACGGCTCTCCGCCGTGCTCCCGGATGGCATGGAAGTGGTTTCGATCCGCGAGGTGCCCAAGTCGCGCATGCCCCACGTGGCGGACGTGACCTACCGTTCCGGACGTTATCCCGGCGGCGCCTCCGCGCTCGCCGACGGCCTACGCCGTTTCGAGACCGGCACCTACAAGCGCCACATGAAGAACCGCGAGAAGGACATCGATCTGGCGGACGAAATCCAATCGGTGTGGATCGAGGACGGGGAATTGTGCGTGCGCGCCAAGACCCATGACAGCGGATCTTCCATCAGCCCTTATCTGGCCTTCGCCGGATTGCTGGACGCGGATCCGGACTTCCTGCGCAGCACGCCCATCTACAAGCACGATTTCACCTTGGACGCCGCGCGCGTCCAGCCTGCCCGGGCCTTGCCCGGCGACACCATTGCGCCCGCGGGCGCCTTCTCCGAGGACGTATCTTGAACGAGCATCTTGATCCGCTGGACGCAGATTCCGAAGACACCGAACCCATCGACGTGGACGCGCTGGTCGATGCCGAAATGGCGGAAGCCGCCGAGGCGGAAGCCGAAGAGTTTACTGATGGGTCGGAAGACGCCGACGATGCCGGCTTCCTGCGCCGCGCCATTCCCGCGACCCCTCCCGACCTGGGCGAAAGCATCGCGCGCCTGGACGCCTTGCTGGCGGAGGCCGACGAACCGGAGAAAATCCAGGCCGGCATGGGCATCCGCCTGGCCCTGGGCATGGCCCAGGAACTCAAGGCCGGCAAGCCTTTGGGCACCGCGACCGCCGATCTGGTGGCCGGCTGGGTCAAGACCTACGGCCAGGACGTGGTGGAATCGGCCGTCAAGGTCGCGCGCGAATTCCTGATCAAGCCCGAGGACATGCGCAAGGTCCTGGGCCAACGCCTCGGCATGGATAACCCCGAGTGAGCGACGGCAAGCATCACGGCGAACTCTACGCGTCCATCGACATCGGCACCAACTCGGCCCTGCTCCTGATCGCCGAGCGCCGGGGAGGCGTCCTGGAGCAGGTGCACCAGATGGCAGCCGTACCGCGCGTGGGACGCAACCTGGCCGTTACCGGCCGCATTTCCGACGAATCCTTCGCGTCCCTGTCCGCGGCTCTGGAATCCTTCCTGGCCGAAATCCGCGCCCGGGGCGCACGACTGGTGGGAGCCGTGGCCACCCAGGCCTTCCGCGCGGCCGGCAACGGTCCGGAACTCCTGGCCAAGGTTTCGGCCATGCTCGGAATCGAAGCGCGCCTCATCCCCGGGCCCGAAGAATCCCGCCTGGGCTGGCTGGCCGTCGCCAACCGTCATCCCTCCCCGGATCTGGCCGTACTCGACGTGGGGGGCGGCAGCACGGAAGCCACCCGCCAGGGATCCGGTATGTCCATGCCCATCGGCGCGGTCAACACCCTGGAAGCCTGCGGGCCCGATGCGGCGGCCTGTCGCGCGCGGGCCGCTGAGGCTTTCGCCACCGGCTTCGAAGACTGGCGCGGCCGCACGGAACTCGTGGTCGTGGGCGGCACCGCCACGGCCCTGGCCATGCTGGAACTCGCCTTGCCCGCTTTCAGTTCTTCCGCCATCGAAGGGCACCGCATCCCGCGCGCCCGCGTCACCGCGACCATCGAATTGCTGGCGGGCCTTTCCGACGAAGAAAAGCGCGAGCTGCCGGGCATGGACAAGCCGCGAGCCGACATATTGATGCCGGGGTTGTGCATCCTGGAAGCCTTCCTCAACGCCATCGGCGCGGACGCGTTCCGCGTATCCGATCGGGGAGTACGCTATGGAATCACGATCGATTGGCTCATAAAACAAAGAATGAAGAGAGATTGAAAATTGCAAATTGAAAAATGCAAAATGAAAATCGCCGCTTCGGTTGATGGAGGTTTGAAGAAAAATCGAAGCAGGAATTCCTGCATTCGATCTTTCAATTTTCAATTTCCAAATTTCGATTTGAAATCCGGCTTCTCCTGCAGGTTAGCCAAAGCATGCGCATAAACCGATACTTGGCGCTGTGCGGATTCGGAAGCCGCAGGGCCGTGGAGGATTTGATCGTCGGCGGAGCAGTGACCGTAAACGGCGAGATCGTGTATGACCTGGCGCGCCAGATCGCGGATGGGGAAAAGGTGAAGGTCCTGGGAAAACCCGCGCAGGCTCCCAAGGACCATGACTACGTGATACTCAATAAACCCAAGGGCTATCTTTGTTCGGCCAGCGATCCCTTCGACCGTCCCACCATCTACCGCCTCATGCCGGAGGGTTTCCGAAAACTCCATTATGTCGGACGCCTGGACTACAACAGCCGCGGCCTGATCCTGCTCACCAACGACGGAGGAATGACGCATTCACTGCTCCATCCAAGCCGGGAAGTGCCCCGCACCTACCGAGTCTGGACGCGTAAACCGCTCGCGAAAAAGGACATCAAAACCCTGTTATCCGGCGTGGACATCGGCTTCGAAAACGACGCCGTGGCCGTGTCGATAACGCCCCGCGAGGATCATACGGAAATCGTTCTGCAGGAGGGGAAAAACCGCGAAATCCGGCGCATGCTGGAAGTGGTGGGGTACCGGGTGGTAGACTTGCAAAGGATACGTTTCGGATCGTTGGAGCTGGGCGAGTTGCCCGAAGGCAAATACCGCCGCCTCGACGCAGCCGAGATATCGCGATTGCATGGGAAGAAAAAGATTTGATCTCGCGTTGATTCTGTGGGCCGTGCCGGCCCTCGTAAGCGCCGCGTCCGTACCGATTCCCGTGGTCGAGCATACCCCGGTCCTGCTGGCCATCCCCAACGCCGATCTCCTCTTGCACGGGCAATACCGCCTGTCCGGCCGCTTCCAGTATTTCAACACCTCCCAAATCGGCAGCGTCGACACGTCCATGGGCGACACCGCCGCGGGCAAGGCCTCGCAGATCCAGAATCTCAATTACAGCTCCGAATTGCTGGTCGGGATCGAGAACCGCGCGGAAGTCGGCGTGCAATACGGCCGCTCCCTATCGCTCTCGATCAAGGCCCTGCTGGTGCGCGAGGATTTGATCTGGCCGGACCTCGTGTTCGGCGCGCGCAACCTGTTCGCCAGCCAGGAGGGCGGCCTGTACGGCGTGAGCAACGAGACCACCCTGGAAAACCTGCAGGCGGAAAGCTTCGTCACCGTGGCCAAGAGTTTCGCGAGCCGTTCCCGCGTGCATCTGGGCTTGTCCGTCCTGACCCATGTGGGCAAGGGTCCGGTGAGCCTCAACGCCGCCGTGGAGCAGGATCTGGGCGCGGGCGCGTGGATGGGGTACGAAGTCTTCGAGCGCTTTTCCGATTTCCACCAGGTCATGACGTTACAGTGGCGTTACCGCAATCTAGTCGGCTTCAGCCTGGCGATGACGGAATTCCAATCCTGGATCCGCCAGGGCGGCCAATGGGGATTCTTCCTGACGCCGACCAACGCCCTCAAGGACGGCTACAATTCGCCCGGCATCTCCTTCTCCCTGCAGGTGCTGGGTTGGGTGCCCCATCGGGAAAAACGGACCCTGCCCGAGCGCGTAGCCATCCTCGAAGTGAAGAATGCCCAACTCGAGAAGCAACTTGAGGACATGAACGAGGTCAAGCGCCGTCTGGATGAGCTGGAGGCCCGAGCCGCCGCACCGGCCAACGTCGAGCCCGCGCCCGTGGCCGTTCCCGCACCGGGTCAGGATGATCAGACCACCACCTATCTGAAATCCATCGCGGAAAAGGCCGGTTCTGATGTCGCCGACCCCAGGGAAATCCGCGAGCTGATGGGCAAGATTGTCGCCCTTGGTCCCGAAGGCGTCGCGACCATCAAGCGTACCGCCGCGGATACGGTGGCAGGACCCATGCGCGTGCATGCCGTTCTCGTGATGGGCTACAGCAAGGATTCGACCTATATCGGCTCCCTGCGCGCCCTGTGCGCCGATGCGGATCCGCGCATCCGCCGGGAAGCCCTTACGGCCTTGGTCAAGCTCGGCTACGGCGGCGTCCTGGAAGACGCCAAACGCCTGCTCTCCGATCCCGATGCGACGGTGGCCATGGCGGCGGGAGAAGCCTATCGCCAGCTCAAGCCCGATCATGCCGGTGCCGTCGTGCCCAAAGGTTCGGCCCCGGCGGCTACGCGCAAGCGCTCCAAGTAATCCCGGTGCCGCGATTGTGGCTATCTTTCCCCGTCCCATGCAAACCGCGGATTTCGATTTCGGGTTTCCCGAAAACCTGATTGCCTACCACCCCTTGGGCCGCGGGGAATCCCGCCTGCTGGTGGTGGACCGCGAACGGCCGGGCGCCCCCGATGCCGGTCCGGCCCTGCAGACCCATACGCGCAACCTGATTGAATATCTGACTCCCGGGGACGCTCTGGTGCTCAACGACACCAAGGTCCTGCGCGCGCGCCTGATCGGGGCCAATCCCGCGGGAGCCCGCGTGGAAGCCCTGTTGCTCGCGCCCGGCCGCGTGACCGCCTCCGCGACCGGTCAATCCGCCGCTGCCGTCCCCGGATCGGATTCCGGGATGTCCGCTCCCGCCAAAACGCTTTGGGAAGCCATGGTCAAACCCGGCAAGCGGTTCCGCCCGGGCGACCGCGCGGTCTTTTCCCCGCGCCTCATCGCCACCGTGCTCGAGGTCGCCGAAGACGGCACGCGCATCCTGGAGTTCGATCTGCCTCCCCATGAGTTCCACGCCGAACTGGAGGTAACGGGAATGATACCCCTGCCGCCTTACATCCGGCGCGAGGCCTCGGAAGCCGACGCCGGTTCCTACCAGAGCGTCTTCGCGGTCCATCCCGGGTCCGTGGCCGCGCCCACGGCGAGCCTGCACCTGAGCGAGGCCATGCTGGCGGACATCCGGGCCAAAGGCGTGGAAATCCGCACCGTGACCTTGCACGTAGGCGCGGGAACCTTCAAGCCCGTGCAAAGCGAGGATCTGGCAGGCCATATCATGCATTCTGAACGCTACGTGATGCCGGAAGAGACCGCCGCCGCGTTGAACGCGGTGCGCGACCGGGGCGGCAGGATCTGGGCGGTAGGTACCACGGCGGCCCGGGTGCTGGAAACCCGCGCGCGGGGAGACTCGCCGGAAGTCTTCACGCCCGGGGCGGGGGAGACCGACATCTTCATCCATCCCGGGTATGTCTGGAAAGGCGTGGACGGCTTGCTGACCAATTTTCATTGGCCGAAATCGACTTTGTTCATGCTGGTATGCAGCCTGCTGGGATCGGAACGGGCCAAACGCATCTACGCCGAAGCCTTCGTCGAGGGATTCCGGCTGTTCAGCTACGGCGACGCAATGCTGATCCGCCCGCCGGAAAAATCCTGAAGTCGGTCGCAGCGGGTAATCTTGGAGTTTTGCCGCCTCGGCGAAACTCCTAAAGCAAAGCCAGGCTTCGCCTAGCTTTGCTCGTGGACCGCATCCACAAAGGCGCGGGCATGGTCCGGGGAAATGTCCGGCAGGATGCCATGGCCGAGATTGTACACGTGTGCGCGGCCGCCCACGTCCGCCTTCATCGCTTTGACCTTGGCCGCGATTTGCGCCGGCGATCCGTAGAGATGGCAGGGATCCATGTTGCCTTGGAAAATCTGTTTGGGATAGGCCTTGAGGACTTCCCCAAGATTGACGCGCCAGTCCAAGCCGATCACGTCGGCGCCCAGGGTGGTGAAATGGTGGAGCAGATGCGGAGCGCCGTTGGCGTAATGGACCACGGGCACGTGCGGGAAGGCGGCTTTGACCGCGGCGATGATCTGCTTCGTATGCGGCAAAACCAGATCGCGATAGTCATCGGGGCCCAGATATCCGGCCCAGGAATCCATGATGGTGATGACATCGGCTCCTTGGCGCGCCTGCTCGCATAGGTATGCGGTGGTCACCGAAGCGAGCTTGCGGATGAGGGTGGTGAAGACTTCGGGCCGCGAGAATAGGAGCGCCTTCAACTTGGCGAGTTCTTTCGACGAACCGCCTTCCACCATGTAGGAGGCCACGGTGAACGGGCCGCCCGCGAAGCCGATCAGGGGGACGCGGTTGCCCAGCGCCTTCTTGGCAAGGCGGATGCCTTCGAAGACATAGCCCAGTTCGGAATTAAGATCGCCTTCCGGCAACGCGTTGATGACGGCATCGTCCCGCAGGGGATTGGCGATGACCGGGCCCTTGCCTTCCTTGAAGTCCACCTGCAGGCCCATGGGCGGCAACAGCACCAGAATGTCGGAGAAGAGGATGGCCGCGTCCACGCCCACCTGATCCACCGGCTGGATGGTCACTTCCGCGACATGCTCGGGCGACCGGCAGAAGTCCATGAAGGAGGGGAAGAGGTTGCGCACGCGACGGTAATCCGCGAGATACCTCCCCGCCTGGCGCATGATCCATACGGGCGCGCGGGCCGGAACGCGGCCTTGCGCGGCGTCCAGCAGGGAACGGTTCTGGAAGGTCGGGGCGGCGGGGGATTTCGTATCGGACATGAAGGGTAATTTAGAACAAATCGCCCGCGCAGGCGCGTATCGGCGTCAACCCAGGGACGCCGCGAAGCCCCACCAACCCTCCATTTCCACTTCCTGGACGATCCGGAACGGTGATCCCTTTTGCCAGTCGAGGAAATGGGGTTTGTCTTCCAGGCGCTGGCCGGAAACCAGGAACATGCCGCCGGGGGCGAGGCGGCTCCGCAGCTCTTCCCGGAAGGGCCAAAGCTCGGTGCGGATCATGTTGCAGATGACCACGCTGAAGCGGGCGCTTTTTTCCAGGGCGTCGATCTCGCCGATCAAGGTGCGGAAGCGGCAGGGCGCCGGAACGGGATTGAGGATCAGGTTTTCATTGAGGCAAGGTCCGACCACGGGATCGATGTCGAGGGCCAATACGGTGGCGGCCCCGAGTTGCGCCGCATAAATGGCCAGGATGCCGGTGCCCGTGCCGATGTCGAGCACGGAGCCGCCTTGAACCGGAACGCGCTCCAGCAAGGTGGCGGCGATGCGGGTGGATTCATGGGAGCCGGTGCCGAAGGCCATTTTCGCTTCCAGGCGTATGACGTGGCGGCCGTCCGCGGGGGCGTCCACCCAAGGCGGCATTACCACCAGGCCGGGCGTGACCTCCACCGGGGTTTGCCGATCGCGCCAGCTCCGGTCCCAATCCTCGACCTTTTCCTCGCCCTGCGACAGTTCTTTACGATCCTCGAACCCGGAGCGCGCGGACTCCATCTCCTGTGCGCTCCCAAAAAATGCTTTCAATAAAACTCCGGAACTTTGCGACACGGCCGGTTCCTCAACCTCCTCAATGCCGGTGGCCCCGTATTCGAAAAGGCGATCCTGATCCATTTCCAGGGACTCGCTCGTCGACCGGAAACAAAGCCACCAATAGGAATCCAATGAGAACCTCCGTAATAACAGCATCGATGCTGATCCACGTGAAACCGCCCGGAACCGCAAATATAGGCACTTTTCCTTACAGCTTCCGGCCGGATTGCTATATTAACCGCTCCAATCCATGCCCCGGCGCCCGCTCTTTCGCGGTCCTCGGAAAAGGAGCCCAGTGAGCGATTTACTGTCCGCGGTCGTGTCCTATGAGCAAGTGCTCAGGGAAGCCCGCGACTGCGTCGCCACCGGTTTGGACGAAGTCCATAAGGTTATGCTGGACGTGGCCGACAACGCCCCCGGCAAACTCTCCGGGCAATTGAACTCCCTGCTGGTCCGCAAGGGCAAACGCATCCGTTCCACCTTTCTCTTCCTCATGGCCTCCGCCGGCAGGAACTGGAATTCCGAACGGGCCGTCAAGGTGGCCGCGGCCATCGAACTCATCCATCTCGCGTCCCTGGTGCATGACGACATCATCGACGACAGCGATTTGCGCCGCAACGAAAAGACGGCGCACAAGCGTTGGGGCAACCGCATGGCCGTCCTGTTGGGCGACTACACCCTGGCCAAGTCCATGGAAATGGTGTGGAGCGATCGCGACCACCGCATTCCGCTCAGCCTGAGCAAGGCCTCCAGCCGCCTGATCATGGCCGAGGTGTTGGAAGTCGAAGGGGCCGGCAACGCCGACCTGTCCTTGGAGCAGTACTTCGCCGTCATCGAAGGCAAGACCGCCGCCCTGCTGATGGCTTGCGGCGAATGCGGATCCATCCTGGCCGGCTTCGACGATGAAATGGTCCGCGGCGGCATGGAACTCGGCCGCAATTTCGGCACGGCCTTCCAGATCATCGACGACCTGTTGGATTTCGGCTACGGCGCCGAGAATCTCGACAAGCGCACCTTCTCGGATTTGAAGAACGGGTATTTCACCTTGCCGCTCATCCTTTTCTTCGAGTCCTGCGACGCCGAAGAGCGTAGGCGGATGATGGCCTTGCTCGCCACCGCCGGCAACGAGAGCAGCCAGCAGGAAATCAAAGGTTTGCTGGAATCCCGCATGGCCTTCCAGAAGGCCCGGGACATCGCCGTCGCCAAGATCAACGCCTGCACGCCGTTCCTGGAAAGCCTGCCGGACACTCCGGCCTCGCAGAACCTGAAAAAGGTCTGCCGGCTGATGACGGACCGCTCCGCATAGATCAGCCTCGCGATCCGCATCGCGCGGACGCTTCCTTCACCCGATTTTTTCCTTACCTCGAATTTGGCGCCAAGCCCTTTGCGGCTACTTACCGTGCTTGGCCGCCGCGGCGCCCTTATGCGGATCATGCTGGCCCGGTTTCGGCTTGTCGATGCCGCGCTTCTGGCGGTTGGCTGCGGCCACGTCCTTGAACTTCACGTGGTCGCTGTTGTCCACCGAGAAGAAATGCTCGCGGGAGCCGTCGTCCTTGGCCACGAAATACATCTTGTCGGTTTGCAGGGGATTGAGCGCCGCGCGCAGGGCGCCCCGGCCGGGATTGCAGATGGGTCCCGGGGGCAGTCCCGTGAATTTGCGGGTGTTGTAAGGCGAATCCGAATTCAGGTCCGATACGAAGAGCGGTCCCGTGGGTTTGCGCACGGCGAAGCGCACGGTGGGATCCGCGCCCAGGCTCCAGCCCTGCAGCAGGCGGTTGTAGAACACCCCGGCGATGGGCTCCTGTTCGGAGGGCACGGCGGCCTCCTTCTCGACGATGGAGGCCAAGGTGAGCCAGCCCCGCTGGCCGTACTTCCCGTACATGGGGGTGGCGAGGTTGAACTCCCGCGTCACGGCCATGAAATGCTTCACCATCACCTTGAGCACGTCCCGCTCCGTCACTCGCCAGGGTAACACGTAGGTGTCGGGGAACAGATAGCCTTCCAGGTCCGGGGCCTCCAGGTGGTTGGCCTTGGCGAACTCGGCGGAATGCACCAGGGAATCGAAGCGCAAGGTATCCAGGGGGAAGCGCGCCTTGAGGATGGAGAAGATTTCCCACGAGGCTTTGCCTTCGGGGATCGTGACCATCTGGGTGGCCATCTTGCCGCTGGTCAGCTTGAATACCAGATCCAGGACGGAGTTGGACGGGCGTACGTAAAAATAGCCCGCGCGGATCTTCTTGTCCTGGCGCGAAAGGCGCAGGAAGGTGCGGAAAACGGCCGCGTTGGTGATGAGGCCTTTGGACTGCAGATCCGCGCCCAGCATGGTCAATGAAGCTTTGGGCGGGACTTCGTAGAGCACGTCCCCGGTCACGGGATCCGCGTCCAGGCCGGTTTCGGAAAAGGGTTTGGGAACGGACTTGGCGGTCAGCACCCAATAGATCGAGAAGGCGGACGTGCCCAGGAGCAGCAGCACGACAAAGCCCCTGAAAAGCGAGAAACCCTTTTTTCCGCGTTTGGTCATCGATGTATATGCGAGTTAAAGTTTGCCTGGTCCTGGAACAAGTATGGTTATTTTCGCGACAAATTCCAATTTAACGCCGATCCGGATCGCGGGCATGGGAGATCCGATTAATCCGCCCGTTCCGATCGGGTCGGTGCGATTGTCCCTGCCTTGGAGAGTACCCCATGGATCGTTTCCGCGACCAGGGCCGGTTCCATCTTCCGCAGGCAGGAAAAATGCGAGCAGGGAGGCATGGATCCCAGATAATAGCAGGGACGGCAGGGGATGTAGTCCAGGAAGACCGGGGTCGAGGTGAGGGGATTCCATTTCTTGGGATCCGTGGGGCCGAAGAGGGTGACGGTAGGGATTCCGTAGGCCGCCGCCAGATGCATGGTTCCGGTATCGTTGCCGACCACGACATCGCAGACCGCGACCTGACCGCACAGGCCCTGGTAGTCGAGGCGGCCCGTGGTGTCGACCACCTTACCTTCGGCCTGGGCCGCGATGCGCCCGCCTTCCTCGGCTTCATCGGGCGCGCCCAGCAGGATGAATTCATGGCCTTCCGGGGCGAGCAACGTGATCAATTCCGCGTAGCTTTCCCAGGGCCATTTCTTCTGGGGCCAATTGAATGAGGATCCGAATACGATGCCGATGCGTTTTCCGGCGGCCGCAACCGGGCCATGAGCCGCTACATATGCACCCGCGGTATCTATGGCGCTTGCCATCTCCGCGGATCCTTTGTCGCCCGGGGAGCCTTCGCGGGAGTAGAGCGCATCCGGCGGCGCCATGGGAATATCCATTCCCAGCACGCGGTAGAAGCATTGCCACTCGGGCATATGGCGCGGCAAGGGCGCTTCGAAATCATGATGCTTGGGCAGGGCGCCATCCACCTGGAAGCCGCGTGAAAAGGGGATGCCGATCAGGCGTTTCAGGATGGGTCCGGTGCCGCGGTAAAGCTCCAGATCGATGAATTGGGAATACCCCATTCGGCGCAGCGTCCGCAATTGTCCCGCCAACCGGGTCCATAGACCGGGATTCAGCAGCTCCCGGACCAGGCGCTTGCCGGTGATGGGCAAAACATAAACGTCCGCGATTTCCGGGGCGCGCCGATATACCTCGGCGATGCGCGATGAAACCAACATGTCGATGACGATTTCGGGATGGCGGCGCTTGAATTCCCGGATGGCGTACAGGGATACGATCGCGTCCCCAAGGCAGCACCATTTGCAGATCAGGACGCGTTGGGCACCGATGGGTTCCGCGCGCTTGGGCCGATTGCGCGTCCGAAGGCCCAGGGCGCCGGAGACCAAGGTTATCACCGTGCGTTCCAGGCCGCGGACAATCGCATTGCTGCGGGTCATGGATGCGGGCCTTTCAGCGCGGGCCGTGCCGGGTCCATTTCCGTTGCCGCCGGATTCCCGATCGCCGCGTTCCCCGCGGCGGTCCCACTGCTGAGCAATTGCGTGAAGGCCGCTTGCAGTCGTCGCGCAGCCGCGGCGGGTCCATAGGTTTCATCCGCCCGCTTCCGCGCTTCCGCCAGGGACGTCTCGGCCGGGAAGTCCCGGAACAAGCCGGTTACCGCCTCGGCCATCTGCTCCGGGGAATCCAGATCCCGGGCCGCCACGGTGGGGAAGACGACCGCCAAGGCGGTAAGGTTGCCGGTGCGGCTCGCGAGCACGGGTAACCCGCAGGATACGCCTTCGATGGCGGCCTTGCCGAACTGCTCGGCTTGGCGCGCGTTCTCGGCGGTCGGCATCACCAGCAGGGACGCGCCTTCCAGGCCCTCTTCCAGGCGGCCGTTTTCGATATGCCCGCGGAAGTCCACCCGCGCGTCCAGGCCAAGGTCATGGGCCAGCTCGGCCAGGTTCCAGCGTTCGGGCCCGTCGCCGATGATGCGCAGGCGGAATTCCGGCAGCAGGGCCATGGTTTCCACCAGCAGGTCTACGCGCTTGAGCGGGATCAACCGTCCCACATAGGCCAGGCATTTGTCGGCGGCGCGGGCCCGCACGGACCGCCGGGTGCGCACCCACAAGGGGATGACGAAGACCTTGCCGGGAAACCCCCAGGCCCGGATGCGGGCGGAGATTTCCTCCGTGGGCGCGACGCAGGCCGGGCACGCGCGGAAAGCCGCGCGGAGCAGGATTCGGAAGGGCCAGGGCAGGCGCTTGGGGCGGTTCTCGGCGGTGTAGAAGATCACGGGGATGCCTAGGGTCCGCGCAATCCGGGTGACTTGCCAGGTGGAGAGGCACCAGGGTTCTTCCCAGCAATAGATGGCGTCCGGCCGCAGCCTGCGCAAGAGCGGGCCCAAACCCTTCCATAGGAAAAGCGAATTTCGTCCCGTGCCCAGGGTCCCTAAGGGATGCATGCCGGGTTGACCGGGAGCGCCCGGAGTGGACGCGGGCGTGCGGTATTCATGCCGCAGGGAACGGGCTTTCCACAGGCTCGGCACGATGAGATCCACGTGGACGCCGACCCAGCCGTGGAAGGCCAGGCGGTTCTCTTCGGCCGCGAGGGGGTGGCCGATCACGGTGATGCGTTTGGGCGCGGAGCGCGCGGTCGTCCCTGACCATCCGGTCCGATCGGTCGGCCCGGTCGACCCGGTCGGCTCAAGCGGCACGGGTACCTCCAGGCAAGGGGATGGATCCGCCCGCCATGGGATTGCCCTTGGAATGGGAAGCGGAGGCGTTGTTCTGTTCCGCCGCCAAGGCGGCCGCGGCCGCGGATTCCATGGCGGTCTCGTCGCGCCACGTACGGTAGAAGCGCGAGATGCATCCCATGGTGAACCAGAAGAAAATGTCCCCCGGCGGAGTGTGCAAGTGCGTTCCCGTAAGGTTCAGAACCGAAAGCATGAAGATAATCGTGACCATGAGGCGCATCAGCTCGACCAGGTCCTTGTCCTTGGAATGCGCGATAACCTTCAGGCCCCGGTAGAAACCCACGATCACGATGGCCAGGAAGCAGATGAGGCCGGGATACCCGATTTCCCCCAGCACCAGGAAGTAATAGCTGTGGGCGTAGCCGGTAGTTCCCTGCCCCTTTCCGAACGGGACGAACAGGGAGGTGTAGATGATCCCCGTCCACGTTTCCATGCGCTTCTGCACGCTGTACTCCTGCAGCGGATTGGCCAGGGCGGCGGTGCGATTGGTGATCATGGTTTCGGTCAGGTTGGGATTGTGCTTGTTCAGCTTGGCGGAGATCACGGCGCTCTGCGCCATGGAATGGTCGTTGCCGCCTTTCGCGGAAACCCCGACCAACCCGCCCACCATGGCGATGATGACTGCCCATTGCAGCCAGGTCTGCTTGAGGCGCAGGTACACGGCGTAGAAGAACACGCCCGCGCCCACGGCCAGCCAATTGGTGCGCACGGTGGCGATCAGGATGGGCGCGATGGAGGACAGCGTCAGCATCAGTCCGAACGGCTGCAGATGCCTGCCTTTCGCCATGATCCAATAGAGGCCGAGGACGAAGAGGATGGTCATGCCGTCCGACATCGCGGCGGGGGAGACGTAGGTGGAAAAGGGCCGCACCACGCCTTCGATGCGCAAGGTGGTGAAGGTGATGGAATCCAGCCACTTCTGCTCGAAGCTGGTGAACCCGAAAAGGATCTGGTTGATGCCGTAGAGGGCGGTGATGAACAGCATCCACGACGCGAAGCCGAACAACGCCCTCGTCTCCCGGTAATTGGTGAGCACGTAGCTGCCCGCGAAGAAGAAGAAAACGTAAAGCCCGTTGAACTTGAATCCGTACAGGCTTTCCTGAAGGTCGAGTTCCGAACCTACGAAGACCTTTATGAAGAGCAGGAAGGTGTAGAACACGATCAGGATGGAGAATACGTCGCGCGAGCGTTCCTTGTTGATGATCCACAGAAGCAGCAGGGCCACGATGAGGCCGCCCATCACCCCGTCGGAAATGAGCATCAGGTAGTCCAGGGTGGGCCGTTCGCTCACCAGGTAGTACATGCGGCGGAACATGGGGACGAACAGCGGCAGGGTGAACAGGTAGTAGACGCCCAGCTTCGGGTACTTGAGGGTGGGGATGAGGAAGAAGGCGATGCAGAAGATGGCGGTCTCCGCGCGGGAGGGGATGTGCATCAGGCGGTACACGAACCCGAACCCGAACAGGGCCACCAGCGGCAGGTAGATATATTCCTTGGCCAGCGCTTTCATCCGACGGCTCCCGAAGTGCGGGCCTGGGCCATGCGGTACAGGTCGAGATAGGAGGATGCGACGGTGGCGGGCGAGAACTTGCGCGAAAATTCGCGGGCGCGGCGGACCATCTCCACGCGCGAGGGTTTATCCTTGAGGATGCGGTCCACCATGGCCTCCGCCAGTTCCGGGGGCGATATGATCCCGGTATCCCCGTCGCGGACCAGGTATTCGCTTCCGGGATGGGGCGCGGTGATGACGAGGCAGGAATAGGCCATGGCCTCGATGATGCCCACCCCGAAACCCTCGTAGCTGGAAAGGCACAGGTAGATCCAGCTCTCGCGATAGAGCGCCGTCAATTCCTCCTGGTTCAAGCGGGTGCGGAAGGATATGCCTTTGTACTCAGCGCGGTTTTTCAGTTCCTCGATTTCCCCGGCCGGGCCCACGTAGTTGAGGCGCAGATCCGGATGGGCGGCCTTGAGCCGCACATAGAGATCCAGGGCGGCCTGGCCGCGCTTGCGCGAATGGCGCGATCCCAGGTAGATCAGGCTCGGGAATTCCGATTTGTCCGCGGCCGCCGCATCCGGATTGCCCGGCAGCATGCAGGGAATCACGCGGTCGACCCCGGGCAGGTGGGCCGCCACATGCGGGGATATGCCCACCGTGAGGCGGCAACGCCGCGCCTCGCGCCGTTCCATCCAATAAGAAAGCCCCTGAGCCAGCTTGCCCTTGAGGCTGGTGGCGTGGCGGTATTCCAGTGCGGCCGTACCGTAGAAGGTACGCACGAAATTGCCGCGGTACCTTAGGAAGCCCCCGTCCCCGTGGATGTGCACGGCGTCGTAGCCTTCCATGGCGAGCGCGCGGTACCACAGGGGATACCACAGGCGCTTGAGGAAGGGCGCCAGGCGCAGGGCGGAGCGCAGGCCGGGCAGATCGATGGGTAGCACGCGGTAGCGCGCGTCTGAGGGCAGGGCGGAATGGCTGTATATCGAGACATCATGGCCCAGATCGACCAGGGCGTTGGCCAGGCGATGGACCTGGATGGCGACCCCGGTATAGGTGTCGGGAGGCAGATCCCGGTGCAGGAACAGCAGCTTCATGCGCCCGCCTCCGCGAGGAAGGCGAAGGTCTCCCGGGCCACGGCCGAAGCCGTGAAGCGTTCGCGCACGTTGCGGGCCTGGGCTTCGCGCACCGCGGCCGCTTCGGGCGCAGGCAGGGGCAGGCCCGCCAGCATGCCGGCCAGCGAAGCCGCATCATTCTGCCGGAAGGTGGCGGAGGGAATCAGGGTGAGTTGGGGAATATGGCCGGAGTCGCTTCCCAGGGCCACGCAGCCGCAAAGGATGCCTTCAATCAGGGAGCGTCCGATCTGTTCCTTCCAATCCGCCCGGGTGATGGAGGGCAGGATGACATAGTCGCCGGCCTGGTACAGGCTGCGCAGATCCCCGGCCGCCAGGGCGCCGAGATGGATCCATTGTCCTTGCGACCCTTCCGGCAGGGATTGGCCCAGAGGTCCGTTGCCGGCGCTCACCACGCGCAGACGGGGAAAGCGGGGGAGCGCGTCCCGCAACAGCTTGAGGCCCTTGGCCTCCACCATGCTGCCCGCGTAGACGATGAGGGTGTCGGAGTCCGCGATACCTTGGGAATGGCGGAACTCCCGGATGGCCGCGGGCTCGCCCGGGAAGAAAAACGCTTCCGATCCCCAAAGGGGGATGACGCGCGTGGGTTTGCGGTAGCCGTTGGCCTTGAGGACGTCGTCGGCTTCCTTGGAGGCGGCGATGCTGCGCGAGACCAGCAACTGGTTTAAACGGGTGGCGAGCCGGTGGTGCCAGCGGTAATAGCCGGGGGCGGGAAGGTTCTGCAGGGCGTAGTTGATCACGCGCACCGGCGGCCACAAGAGTCGCGCGGAAAGGGCGTGCCAGAATAGGCTGGGGCGATCCATCTCGTCCATGATGTAGAGGTAACGCGGGCGGAACGTCCACAGGTGGAATGCCAGGGAGGGCACCCAATAACGTGCGCTGTGTTCGGGAAGAAAAGCTACGGGAACGATCTCGCACCCCTGATCAGAACTGGCGGAGTGGACGGCGGACCAATCCCCGTTCCTCCGGGAATCTCCGGTTCCGCGGGTTTCCCCGGTTTCCGGTCCCTCACCGGCATCTCCGGCCCCTGGCGGCTGTCCAACCGCGAAGGACTTTGATCCATGCGTCCATCGCCGCGGCGAAAGCACGCGCACCCGCATGTGCCGGGCCAGTTCCAGGAAGAACTGGCGGTAGGAAGGCACCACGGCCCCGGACCAGAGGATGAGGATTTTCACGGGCTTTATCACGGTGATTTGAGCCTCGTTATCTTTCCCAATTGTACCATGCAGATCGCCCCAATGCATATCTGCTCCACCAGGGCCACGATCATCGCCTGGACAGCCGGAAGCAGGCCACGCAGCCGATCGCCGACCGTGAGGCCGGGGGTGCGAAACAGATAACGGAGGCATTCCTTGAGATAGAGCGCGAAGTATTTCCGGCACCAGGCGAGCAACGTGCCGCGTGCGTCCCGGAAGTGGCGCACGCGCGCGTAGCTGATGGGATGCTTCTGGTACAGGCGGATTTCCGCGCGCACCACCCGGTCCTGCGTCGCGTAGGCCTTGCGCAAAGCGGTGGCGAAGTCCCGCGGAATGTGCGGATGTTCCACTACCAGGTCCGGGCAGAACGGGATGGCGCCCACGCGGTCGAGGATGGTGAGGGCGAGATCGGTGTCTTCCCGGAAATTCACCGTGAAGCCTTCGTCGAATCCGCCCAAGGCCAGGATGTCGCGCACGCGGAACACCATGTTGGCGGTGGCGTAGGTGCCGCCGGTGGGATTGTGGAGGGAATGGGTGAAGGGAGGCTTGGGGCCGGGAGTCGGGCGCACGGCGCCTTCCACGGCGGCGGCGCCGGGATAGCGGGCAGGCAGCGACGCGAGGGCGCGGAAATAATTTCCGTCCAACAGGCAATCCGTATCCGAGAAGGCCAGCCATTCCACCGTTGCGGTGCGCAGGGCGTGGTTGCGCGCATGGGCGGCGGAAACATGGGGCAGGCGGTGTACGGTGATGCCGGCATGCGAAGCCGCTCCGGCCAGTATCTGCGGCGTTCCGTCCGTGGATCCGTCATCGATGACGATCAGGGGCACCTGTCCCGCGCCGTCGCGGAGATAGTTGGCCAGAAACCGCCGCAGCAGATCCGCCTGGTTGTAGGTGGCGAGGGCGAGAGCTATCTGGGACATTGGTGCCCCATAAAGAAGGACGAAGATTTTGCAAATTGAAAATTGCAAGTTGAAAATCGCAAATTGGGGAAACGCCCCGATTTGGCTGCGGAGATTGATTTCAATATCGCAGTAAAGAAATGCGTCGAAACGCATTCTCTTTCAACTTTCAATTTGCAATTTTCAATTTGCAATTTGAAAAGATCCCCGGTTTTAATCACACCGCCCCCCGTCCCAGCAAAACTGTGGGAAACGTCGCCATCAGGATCTTCATGTCGATGGCGAGGGAGGCGTGCAGCGCATAGTACACGTCGAGATCCACCATTTCGTCGAACTTGAGGTTGGAGCGGCCGCGCCCCTGCCACAGCCCCGTCATCCCCTGGGGCACGGTCATGCGGACCTTCTGGATGTCGTTGTACCGGCTCACCTCGCGGAGCAAGGGCGGGCGCGGGCCCACCAGGGACATGTCGCCGCGAAGGACATTCCAGAACTGCGGCATCTCGTCCAGGCTGGTGCGGCGCAGGAAGCGCCCCACGCGCGTGATGCGGGGATCGTTGCTGAGCTTGAAGGTGATGCCGCCGGATTCGTTGAGGTTGTCGAGTTCCCATTGGCGCAGATGCGCGCCCACCCTCATGGTGCGGAACTTGATGAACTTGAAGCGGTGCCCGTATTGCCCCATGCGGGTCTGCACGAAGAAGATGGGGCCGCGGGAGTCGAGCTTGATGCAAAGGATGAGGATTCCGAAAACGCAGAAGAGGGCCAACAACCCGAACAAGGAACCGACGATATCCACCAGCCTTTTCAAGGCGTGGTATACCTTAACTTCGATCCCTTTCCGGAAGTTTTGGTCCATAGGTTTCCAACAATCTCCGTGCGCAAGCCTCCGGAGCGAACTCCGCCCGGATTCCCGCGGCCACGTCTTTCATGTCCCCCGGAATCGACCGATCCCGGCTCATCCATTCTCTTATTTTTCCGGCCAGGATGGCGCTGTTTTCAGCCGGAAACAGCATTCCCCGCGCCGGGCGGTCGATGATTTCGGGAATACCGCCCACGTCGCTGCCCATCAGGAAACAACCACGGGAAAGGCCTTCCAGGGCCGCGTAGGGATAGTTCTCCATCAGTGAGGGCAGAATCAGGGCCCCGGCCCAATCGTAATGCCTGTGCATCAGGGAATGGTCGCAGGGGCCGGCGTACTCCAGGTGGTACCCCTTTAAACCCGGCAGGGACTTCCCGTCCCGGTGGGATTGGAAGAAATCGATGCAGTTCGCGTCCAACTCGCGCGTGGGCGGATACATGTGGCCTACTACGCGCAAAGTCAGGCCTTCCGCATCCGCGCCCAGTTCATCCAGGGCCTGGAGCAAAACCTGAAGCCCTTTGCGATGTTCCACCCGGCCCACATAGAGCAGGTTCCCCGGTCGCTTGGCAGCCCAATCGATGGGCGTGTCCCACAGAATCAGGGGGTTGCGGTTGACGCGGACCTCCCGGCCCAGCCGCAGGGTCTTGCGCACGTAGTCCCCGGCCATGTATTCGCTGGGGGAGACGATGAGGTCGGCCCGCAGGCACGCGCGCCGCTGGAGATCGAGCAGGCAGCGTCGTTCCAGGAAATTGTCCGCGTAGGCATCCATCCATCCGGTATGCACGCGGCAGACCAGCCGGGGCCGCTTGGCTCCGTTAAGGCGCGGGAAGCAAGCGCCTTCGCCGGACGTTTCCGGGAATTCCCAGGCGTCGAAATCCGCGGGGTCGAGTTTCCGGGCCAGGTAATCCGCCGCGGTGCGGGCCCAGGTGAGGGCGTCCAGGTAATGCGGCAGGGTCCGGCGGTACCATGCGCGATACGGGTAATTCAAGCGGCCGGGACGGAAATGGTGGTTCAGCATCGCCACGCGGTGCACGGTGACGCCGCGCCGTTCCTCGACCACGCCTTCTGGCCCGTTGCACACCACATGCACTTCATGGCCTTCCCGGGCGAGCAGTGCCGCGGCGGCGGCGGAATAGGTCGCGATGCCGCCTACATGGGTCAGGGGCGGGTATTCACGCGAGAGAATGCCGATTTTCATGCGCCCTCCGAGGCCCGGAGCCAGGAAGCCAATAACAGTTCGGGGATGCGCGCGCGCTGTTCCCGCAGGTACGCGCGCTGGGCGGCCGGTACCGCCCGATCCTCCCCGTCGCAATGGGCGCGCAGGATGCGCAGCCAATCGTCTTCGTCGCCGGGGCGGGCACTCAAGGCTCCCGTGATCGCCGCCACGGCCTTCATTTCCCCCGTGGCCGAGCCGAGGCAAGGCAGTCCCGCGGCCATGCCTTCGAAATACACGTAAGGGCTGTTCTCCCACAGGGACGGGGCCGCCAAGGCGGTGAAGCGCCGGAAAAGGCCGGGCCGTTCGTCCGCGGAGCAGGGTTTTTCCCAGGCGACCCGCGCCCGCAATGGCGGGGGCAGGGATTCGATGAGATAGCGCACGGCGGCGGCGTAGGGACCGGACCCGGCGCTCCCGACCAGGGTTAGGGTGGCATAGGGGCGTTCGGCGGCCAGCCGGATGAAGGCGCGCACCAGGATGATCACGCCTTTGCGTTCCTCCACGCGGCCCAGGTAGAGCAGACGATGAGGTTGGATGCGCGTGGGCCTGGGGGCATTGCGTTCCGCCCGGGCCTTGGGATCCTCCTCCGCCGGGCTCCAGCCGGAACCGCCTCCTTCGGGTAACGCACGCGTTTCGGTAACCTGCGGATGCAGATTCGGGATAGGGGACGCGATGGTCGCCTGAAAAAGGTCCGCAATCGGATCCATATCCGGAGGCAGGGGATTGGGCACATGGGTCCATCCCCGCAGCCAGGGCAGTTTCTCCTGCGCGAATTCAGCCGAGGGCACGATCAATCGGAGGGCGCGCCGCAGGGAATCCTTTTCGCGCCAAGCGCCCAGCCGCCAGGCGAGACGGGCCCAGAAGGCGGAAGGAACCGGCGCCACCAGGAAATGGGGCGTGTGAATCCGCACCAGACACCGCTCGCGCATGGCACGGTTGCGCAGCGTGAAGAATCCGTATCCCTGGAAGTCGCAGAACTCGTAGACCCGGCCGGGAACGTCGCCGGCGCTCAGTTCCGCATCCAGCCAATGGGCGTGTTCCCACAGCACGTTCTCGGCGTAGGCCAGGCGGTAGGCCAGGCCGCGGAAGGGCCGCCGCAGCCAGGGCCGCCTGCCGATCGGGGATGCGGTTTCGTCCGGATAGGCTGAAGGATTGTGGGTGTAGACGCGGGCGGGGTGGCCGGCTTCCCGGCAGGTGCGCAGGGCCAGGCGGATATAGGTGCGGATGCCGCCTCCCGCGGCGTCCGGAGGCTCGGGGTCGATGAACACCACTTCCATGTCAACGCGTCCCCGGTCCGCGGACCGCGCTCAACGGGTCCCGCCTCCGGCCGGCAGCTTGCGATCGATGAACCACGTCACGGAGCGGGGCAGAAAGCGGTGCATGGCGGCCAGGATCCGCCGGTCGTCCTCCTGGGGCTTGAAAAGGACCAAGGTCATGGCCAGATAGGCGAGGCCGGAAACCGTGCAGGCGAAAATCAGGCGCACGGCGCGCATGCCCAGGAGCAGATCGAAATCGTGGCCGGTCCAATCGAACAGCAGCAGTTGCATGGGCTTGAAGAGGTCGAAGAGTGGGCTTTCGATCTTGAGCAGCCAGGTCATGATCAAGCACATCACCGAGGTGGCGAAGGCGCATTTGATCCAGGCGGTCCATGGGATGCTCAGGTCCATCTTGCGGGTGGTGAAGATGAATCCGCCAATCACTCCCAGCGAGGTGGTGAAGGAATAGCAGAAGGCCGCCCCGCGGGCTCCGTAGAGCGGGACCAGCCATATGCACAGGGAGATGTTCAGCACCGCGAGCACGGCGCCGTATTTCAGGATGAAGTTCTGTCGGTTGCTGGCGTAGATCACGGCGGAGCCGGGCTGGGCCAGGGAGGAAAGCAGCGCGCCGGCGCAGAGGATCTGGAAGCAGTCCTTGGCCTCCGAATACGCGTGGCCGTAGAAGATGATGATGAGCTCATAGGCGGCCAGGAAGCAGATGGCCACGGTGGGGAAGACGAAGAAGGCGGAATACCGCAGGGCGTGGTGGTACGTCTTCTTCATCTTCTCGGTCTCGTTGCGGCCGTGGTGCTCGGACGAAAGAGGCAGCAGAATGCGCCACATCAGGTTGGGCAAGGTGCCGGTGAACTTCACGATCAGGTTCTGGGCCAGGTTGTAATAGGCGATTTGCGAGGCCGCGCAGTACACGCCCAGGAAGTAGTTCTCCGAGCGGGACCAGACCACCAGATCCACGAAATGGATGCCCACCGAGGACTTGTTGTACTCCAGGATTTCCTTCTTCCATTTCCCGTCCGAAGGCTGGAACTTGAACCAGCCCCGCAACAGGCCTTCCCGGCGCGCGGCGAAATAGAAGAAACCCAGGTTGACAACGGAGAACAGCAGGTTGATCCAGAACAGCGAGACCAGCCCGTAGCCGTGCATCATCACGTACACCTTGAGCAGCAGGGCCGCGGGCGTCACGGTCAGGGAATGCACGGTCTGGTAGCGGAAGACCTGGGCCCCTTCCAGGGTGGCGGAGAATATGGCGGTCTGGATGCCCGGGGTGATGGCCATGAAGGCCAGCATGAAGATCCAGGTCTGCTGCTTGGTGAAATAATGATCGGCTATCGAGGCCGAAAAGATCAACAGCCCCACCGTGGTGATCATGGCGATGGCCAGCTCGATATAGAAGATGAAGCGCACGGCGGAGAGCACATCCCCGTTGCGCCCTTCGGCGCGGAATTGGGCGGTGAACTTGGTGATGGAAGTGATGAAGCCCAACGAGATGACCACGGAGACGGTCCCTGCGAACCAGGAGACCTGGTGGAAGATGCCGAGATCGTTGGGACCCAGGGAGCGGGCCATGACCACGGAGGCGGCCATGCCGAGCACAAACGACACCGCGTTGGAGCACAGGAAATGCACGATATTCCGGGCTACCTTGCGGAGGGTGTTGGACATGGAGATCCCCTACGAGGAGATTGCAAAAGTCAAAGTGCAAAGTTCAAAGTTCAAAATGGAAGAAAGAGGGAGGCAACGGGCGTCCTTCCCTTCATTTTGCACTTTGCACTTTGCCTTTCGCACTTTGAACTCTCTCTTCAATCTTTCTTCGCCAGGTAGTTGTGGT
>OBEQ010865943.1_pt1 | contig 35147 bp, 41 predicted proteins | sample 1670901 | NCBI WGS metagenome assembly OBEQ01 (sample SAMEA104232315, study PRJEB22302) | groundwater metagenome | biome: forest; feature: aquifer; material: groundwater | place: USA | collected 2011-08-07 | depth 5.4 m | reverse complement strand
GTTGGAGATAAGAGCATTGTTAAAGCCGCCCGCCATGATAACGGTGGTCGCTTCCGCCACATAATGCTTCTCGCGATAATCCGCTACCTCTTTGCGAGTGAATCTGGCGACGCTCTCCGGCGTGCCGGCAATATTCCAACCCGCCGGTTGCCCCTCGTACAAAAGCTCCAGAAATAAATCTTGTACGTGACGCATTGGTTCATCCTCGTACATGTGTATCTCCTGAATAATGACGCCTTTTTCCTTTTCCAGTTCCGCTTCGGGAAGCAAGGGATTAAGGTACATATCGGAGACAATGTCTAAAATTTTCTCTGCCTTGTCCCTGTGGGCTTTGGCAAAGTAGCCCGTAAATTCCTGACTGGTGAAGGCGTTGTATTGAGCACCCAAGCTGTCTAGCTCGCGGGAGAGGTCCGAGGTCTCTGGCCGCCTAGCTGTGCCTTTGAACACAAAATGCTCCAGAAAATGCGAAATGCCGCTTAATTTTTTGGTTTCGTATTTTGACCCCGCCTCAACTAAAATCATCGCCGTCGCGGTGGGACTCTCGGGCATGGGAATGGTGATAAGCCGCAGGCCGTTTGGCAAAAATTTTTTGTTGAAATTCATAGGTTATATATTTATCATTCGCTTTAATTTTCGATACACCTCATCGTCATTTCGCTTTCCTATGAGGAAGACACGAAGCGTTGTTTCAGAAACACGATAAATAATCCGATATTCGCCGATGTCGGCGCGCCGAAATGGAGCGAGTCCATGCAGTTCGCGGGTATCGGACGCGTACGGATTCTCCGCAAGCGTATTAATGCGTCGCCCAACTTGACCCTTTTGTTTGGGCGGAAGCCGTAGCGAAAACTTCTCCGCCTCTTTTGAAAAATCAACGGTGAGCATTAAGCATTCGTTTCAAAAGTTTTTGGCTTTTTTTAACTCCTATAAATCCTTTTTTTGCGGCCTGCCGCGCGCGTTTTAACCAGTGCGCGTCGCTAAGCGCCTCAAGAAAACCGTACTCTTCAAGAGAAAGTAGCACGGCGACTTTTCTGCCGTTCTTCTTAATGGTCACGGGCATACGGCGAGCTTCGTCCAAAAGCCGCCCGAAATTATTTTTTGCCTCTTTCGCGCTAAAAGTTGTGGTAGTCATATAGTGGCTATTATAGCCAAAGTGGCTACTTTGTCAACCATACAACCGCTCACTTTTTAACGGGAACAAGAGTTGGAGTGAGATACTTGTAAACCAAATTCTCATAGCTATCATAAATCTCCTTGCTAATCTTCCATTTTTCTTCAGCTAAAAGCGGTTTAAGATTAATTTTTTTGTCCTTTGAAAAATACGGCGGCGAAATAACGCGAAAATACGGCTGTTCCCAACAATTTATTAAAACCAGCTTAGCGTTCCAGAGTTTTTCAATTTTTTCAAACCTCGCAAAATCACCAATGTGCATTTCCGGTTTCCAACGAAATTTTACTTCAACAAATTCCGGTTTCCCCAGTTTGTCAATAACAATAAAATCCGGGATGGAACGAATACGCTCCCCCACTTCGCTGTACCGATCAAATCTTTCATCCAGTTGCGTCAAATTCTGGACAATCGCCTCGTAGCCGAAACGATACACGATATTACCTGACGACCGCGCCATTTCTTCAAACAACGTTTCTGCCATTCTGCCTTTCAGCATTGATTCTGGGTTCATATGATTCAATTTGTTATTTGGGGGCATGATTTTATTCGTCTTACGGCCAACACACCGCATGAAACTCATAGAAACCGAGCCTGTAGGAAATCAGCAAGTTCTTTAATCGGGACCCGCTCTTGCTTGCCGGTATCGCGGTCGCGGACAGTAACATCGCCTTTTTCAAGCGAGTCAAAATCTATGGTCACACAGAAGGGTGTGCCGATTTCGTCTTGCCGGCGATAGCGCTTGCCGATGTTGCCGTTGTCGTCAAAAGCAACCATAGAACATGAATCATGGAACATGGAACATAAGAGTCGGTGCACTTCTCGGGCTTTTTTGACAAGCTCGGGTTTGTTCTTCAACAACGGAAACACCGCAACTTTGACCGGCGCGACTGCTGGTTTCAATTTAAGCACCGTGCGTTTTTCTCCATTCATCTCATCTTCCGCGTACGCAGAAAGCAAAACCGCCAACACACTTCGCTCAACGCCAAGGGAGGGCTCCACCACATGCGGAATAAATTGTTCGTCCGTTTCTTCATCAGTCCACGAAAGGTCAGCGCCACTCATATCTTGATGATTGCGCAAGTCATAGTCAGTGCGGTACGCGAGTCCGTAGAGCTCCTTGCGGCCGAACGGAAAATCAAACTCAAAATCAATCGTTCGTTTTGAATAATGCGCGCGTTCCGCTTCCGGCACTTCAAGCTCATGCACTTTTTTAGCATCAATCCCCACTGAATCAATAAACCGAAACATTTCCTTGCGCCACATCTCAAAGGCCGGCTCCCAATCCGCGGCCTTCACGAAATACTCCACCTCCATTTGCTCAAGCTCGCGCAATCGGAACAGAAAATCGCGCGGCGCGATTTCGTTCCGAAACGCTTTGCCAATCTGCGCGATGCCAAAAGGCAATTTCGGATGGAATGAATCAACCACGTTCTTGAAATTAACGAAAATCCCCTGCGCGGTTTCGGGACGCAGATAGGCGGTTGTCGCGTCCTCGCCCGCGCCCACCAATGTCTTAAACATCGTATTGAACTTGGTGCCATCCGAAAGCGGGTCGGCAAAACCGGAGACATGTCCACTTGCTTGCAAAACTTCCAGCTTTGTGACGAGTGTTGCGTCCACACCGTATACATCCTCTCTGTCTGTTACAAACATCTTCCACCATAAATGTTTTATATTATTCTTGAGCGCAACTCCATATGGCCCGTAGTCCCAAAAACCCGCAAACCCCCCATAAATCTCTGCATTAGGGTACACAAACCCCCGCCTTTTGCAGAGGCTGACAATTTTTTCCATCAAATCTTCCTTGTGTTCTTTGTCCTTTGCCATAGCGTAACTTTAAACGAAACCGGAAAAAACGCAAACTAAATTTTGAATTTTAACCTGAAATTTTGACCTTTGATTTTTTACTTTTGAATTTACTTAATGACTATCCCCTGCCCCGGCCTGAAACTGATGTCGGTCGATAGGTTCGTCGTCAGCGGCGCACGAGTGCTCGCCTGCACCGTAAGATTGGCAAACGAGTCATCGCCCACGGCAGTCGCTTCCGTCACCAAAGTAGGCGTACTATTGACCTGACTCAAACTCGGCACAAGCGAGACTTGGAAACTGACCTCCCGCGGGCTATCCGAGAAACCCGTCCCCGCCTTGAGACTGCCGACATTCCAGAGCACCTGCCCGCCGATGGGACTGTAGGACACCTTCTCTCCTGGTGGTGATGATGTCTCCAGCCATTTCATGTATGAAGGCAAGGTGGCGGAAACTTTAACATTGGATAAATCATTTACGCCGTTGGTCAAGGACCAGACGATAGTATAACTTGTTTCAGCATCAACCTTTGGCGGTATTGGGCCGCTGTTACTAAACGCTCCGGAATAATAGAGCGCTCGAGCGGAGAGTCCCAAGGTCGAGGCGACACGAACCACTTTTGAAACGGTTGACGTTACTTCTTGAGAAAGGCCCGACTCATTTAGGCGCTTGCCGGAGAGCGTTACCAGAAGATTCATTTCTGGATTATTGATTGAGCGGATTTCCGTTTCCGGCAAAGTGCCCAAGGAAAAACTTAGAGTTTCGGTCTCGTCCGGATTAAGAACCGCCAGGCCCGATTTGAGCGTCTGGTCCCAGAGAATCATCTTGTCAGAGGAGCGATAAAAGCCGTTGTTGGCGGAAACCGACCCCACGTCAAAAATATTTCCCGAAAGCGAGACGGCAACTTTGACATCAGTAATTTTGACGCCGACATTGTTTGAAAGGGTAAGGTCTGCCCGAATAATTTTGCCGGGCCTAGCGATGTGCGTATCCGCAGTGTCTCCGTCAAGCGCGAATGAAGCGCCGATGAAGGGCTTTCTCAAGGTAATTTTTCTGGTGGCAGTCAGAAAATTGGTGCCGATGCTGTTCTCATTATTCGGATTCTCGGTACCGATGGAAAAGCGAAAGGTTCGGTCTTCGTTGTCCTGGCCGGCAATTTTGCCTCTGATTTTAACGGTGCGCTTGACGCCGGGTTTAATATCGCCTAATTGCCAAAAACTGTTGCTCCATGAGGGTGCGGGGTCGGAACTGCCGAAGGTGAAGCCGAAAGGATATTCCGCCGAGAGGGCGAGGTGTTGAATAACCGCACTGGCGTTTGAAACTACGTCAATCGAAAGCTCGGTGTCCTGATTGGCGTTGATTTCCTTGACGGACGCGACAGTCAAAGTCACCGGCGCAGAACTGATGGCCACGCTGTACTCTTTTTTCTTGGAGAAAATAGGATTTGAACCTTTGAGCCGGTACTCAACTGAAATCTGGAGGACCTTGGCATCGCCCTCTTCGCCAAAAAGCACCGCCTGAACTTTTTTCGTCACGGTCACTCCTTTGCCGATAGTACCGAGGGCTTCGCGATAGCGCTTGAGGGGAACGGTCGTATCAAGCGGTTCCCTCGTGCCGTCCGGGTAATTAATAATAAGGTCAGCCGTTTCAAGGTCGGCGTTATTTTGGTTACTGATTGAAATTTCAAAAGGCACTATTTCCCCGCCGGCCACCGCCACCGGGCCGATGATGGAGATATCAACATTGTTGGAGGAAATAATATTGCCGCCGCCGAAAAAGACAAAAAGGGCTACGCCGAGCGAAACCAGGAAAAAAACCGCCGAAACCGCAAAGAGCTTTTTGAGAAATGACAGACGCTTTACTGGGTCTTGAAACGGGCGCTTTTGGCTACTAACGCCCCCGCCGCCCCAATTTTCGGGAACCGCCACGTCATGCGGTTTAAATCCGCCCCGCTTCTTTTCCCGTCCAGAAAAATAATCATGCCGCGAGTAGAGATTTTCCTTGAGAGTTTCAAGACTGTCCTCCGACTCTTCCTCTTTTTTAAAATTTGAATAATCAGGATTCATAATCATTAAAATCCGCAATTTTTTAACCCCATCGTCCAAATCGTCGAGGGGCATTTCCATAAACCAAAACCTTCTCGTTGAACCTCTTTGTCATTGGAATTTTCTCAAACAACACCCCCATTACTTTCGGCTTTATCATGTTAAAACGTACCTCTCGATAATGTATCTCGCTGTCGTTCCTCATCTCCAACTCACCAAGATTTTTACCGTGGTGGCGGAGCAAGACTTTCTGTTCTGGCATCTGCCCCGCTGAAATTGCACGGGAATTGCAAACTTCTAAATTATCGCCGAGTATATCAACAACGTCTCTATTTAGAAAAACATGGAAAACACCCTTTTCTTTTACGGTTAAATAATTGACTTCGCCGCCGTTGAACAAAGATTTATTCAAAAATGCTTTAAGGCGAGAACGTTCCAGTAGTTTCTCTTTCAACTTCACCATCGGAATACGCAATCGCTCTTTTGCCGCAACTTTGTTTCTTTTATACTCGGCAAAGGTGGGAGGAAATGCATTTATGCATTCTGCAAGCAAAGCGCCTATTCCGTTCATAACTACAAAAGCATGGTCAGATTCAAAACGACCCAATCCATAAAGAAATACCTGCCATTTCTTTATCCCGCCTTTTACAGAGTGAGCGTCTCCAGACGGATCAATGACATCTTTTTTAGCTTGAGGGTCGTTTTTGTAGTCGGTTGAGAGACCAATGGATAACGCGAATTCAAGCGCATCGTCATATCCCTTTTGGCGAACCGCCCTCGCCCCTTCTGTTGTAAGTGCTCGCTTCCTTCTCATGTTGGTAATTTCCAAATCAATAATTCGTGTGATTTTTTAACATGGCTTCCGTTATTGTCTCTTCTTCTGTTTTCTCCAATTCGAGTATCACCTTGGCTAAAAGTGTACTGCCATGATGGAGTAATCATGTCAAAATCTTGATACCATTCTCTAATAGTTGAACAATCGTTGTATGACAGGATAAAACCTCCTTTATGCTCCATAAGTAAATCGCGTAGTAACTCATGCTTAAAACCGTTATGGTGGATTGGAAAATTCCTATGTGGATAAAGACCAACGAAAGTTTTACTGTCGCCATCAAGATAATATGGCGGGTCGCAATAGAGAAAATCGTTTTTGTGCTTTGGCATTATTTCCTCAAATGACGCACAACCAACTTGTAGGGTATCTGCTTGAAAATTCAAAACCTTATCAAGCATTGTTTGATAGCGTTCTTTTTGTAGATAAACACTAGATGGCCAACCAAGAAAGTGCGGACCATAAGATGTATTGTGGTTGAAGTAGTAGTACGCAGCTAAATCAAATTTTCCCAGTTTGTCTCCTTCCTTCCAATGTTTTTTCATTCGTTCCTTTACTTTTTTAAATTCTTCCCGAGTTGGTTTAAACTGGAGTAATCTTTCGTAAAGTGCTTTTGGGTTTTTCAACTGGACATCCCAGTAGTTTATGAGTATGTCAAAAATATCGTAGCCAATAACAGGCAAACCAAGTTCATTAGCAATCGCCACTTCAACCGAACCTCCACCAAGAAATGGCGACACAACCCGCTTTGTATTGTCTGGTATTCGCTCTATAACCAAACCCACGGCCAAACTTTTACCACCAGCATATCTAATCGGCGCACCCATATATCTCTTATATTTCGTTTTTTCACTTGGGCTAATCATAGTTCGGAGAAAATCTTTTTTCCTTTGCGCAAGCGTGTTTGGAAACAATCCCTCCATTGCCATTTGGCGGGTTTTTCCTCTTGATATTTTTATTATGTGTATCTGATTCAGCATAATCATAGCGGCGGTAATTATTATAACATGCCTACAATTGGCTTTCTTTAAGCGACCTGTTAATTTCCCCGAGAATTTTGGGCGTGAGAGACTCCATTTTAAGAAGTAGCTCGTCGCTCCAGAAAGGCGACTCAATAAATGCCGCCGTATCGGGCGATGAACCAAGATAACCTAGGCACGAAAGAATCCTAAGCACCAAGATGTATTCAAAATTGCGCGACAGCGGCGCTAACAGCTTTTTCGTCCGAGCAAATAAAACGGCTTCCTCAATATACTTAAAAAGTTTTTTGTTTTTTTCCTCGCCGGAAAGCAGGCGCTCAAGAAGTGAAAAGACGCGGGCGAACAACAAAAGTATCTCTGGGGTTTGACGAAACTCGTTGTAAAGGTCGGCATGCTTTGAAACACCAGTGACACGCCACCGCTCCTGTCCGCGCACGAGAGAAAATTCGCAATAAGAAAAATCAGAAATGGCATAGCGGAGCTTGGACTTCAGGAAGCGGACTCCTTGGGCCGAAGCTCTAATCAGCCCCAAATCTCTGGTCAGAACTCTAAAGGAGCGATTGGCTTCGCCAAAAGCGCTGCTGCCTAAAATAAAGCCGGAGGTTTGGTAGATGTGATGGGACATGAAAATTAAAAAATCAAAATGCAAAAATCAAAATTACAATTTAAAAATAAAAATTTACGAAGGTGAAATAGCCATGAGGCTTTTAAAAACGCTCGGCAGAGCGACAACACCTTCATCTTTAGTAAAGTGTCCTTTGCCTCGTTCAAGAACCGCTTTGGCGCCGAGAGCCTTTTGAAATTCAAGGCTTCGCGCCATCGGCGCGTACTTGTCGTTGTCGGAAAAAATGGTCGTAAATTTCGGACAGTGGCTTTTAGCTTTCTTAAAATCAATCGGCGTCTCTATCCACGGCTTGGCGATTTCTTTTTCCTCCGGAGTTTCCAAATTAGCCAAATCGAGCCAACCCGCTACAAAGATGGCGCCGCCGATTTTTGCTTTCTCCGGCAAACTTTCAAGATAACGCAGAATAGCCTGACAACCGATGCTGTGCCCCACAAAATAGGTGGCGGCGGTCGGCCGCCCGACCGCCGCTTTGATAGCGCCAATCCACTCGGATACCTTGGGCGCTTCGCTGTGAGGCATAGTGAGCGCGTGCACTGCAAAACCCCGAGCTTTTAGTTCCCATGAAAGCCAGGGAAACCAGTGGTTATCGGGCCGCCCTTCCCAGCCATGAATTAAAAAAACCCTCCTTTGCATTCAGGGAATTTTAGCACAAAAGTTATGAAAAAGTTTTGCCCGCGCACTTGGAAAGTGCGCGGGCGAGAATCGAGGCATTTTTGCCAAGATTCTTGTTTTGAGACCAGGGAAGTCGATTAAACCGAGGTCGTCAGGATGTTGGCCGTGGCAAGTTCGGCGCCGAAGCCACCCATCCTTTCGTTCACCAGAGTCGGTGCCATCGCGGGGTTGCTCAAGATCAAGCTATTATTATCTTGGTTGTTCGCTGTTGGCCCGTTGCGCGCGCTGTTCGCATTCACCACTGCCATCGCTTGCTGTGATGTGTTGGCCTGGTTCGCTTGGTCGCTCAAGGTAGTACTTGTATTATTCGCCGTAGTCGTTTGTGACGAAGTGTCGATGATCGTCGTATTGTTGATGGTCGCGCTGTTATCATTCACTGCCAAATCCGGCGGTGAAGTGTCCAACACGATGTCCGTAGTTGTCGTTGTCGCCATGTTGATCGACTGCTGACCGGTATTGAGCGCCAAATGATTGTCGCCAGCCGGAGGAGCAACGCCGAACGTGAAGACCATCGCAACCACTGCCATTAAACCGACCACCACTGCGAGCACTGGGTGCTTGACCCAGAATTTTCTCTTCATATACTGTCCTTTCTCCCCACCACAGGTGGGATTGGTTTTCGGTTTCCAGACCATTTCCCTCGCCACTATGGCAAGACCAAATGTCACCACAGTTCAACCTAGCTGCAGTTTTGAAGCAAGCCAATCCAGCCTCAAAACTGCAGCCAGTTTATTCAACATCCTGTTAAAGAACCTGCCGGAGCTTATACTACTATATGCTATAAAACTATGCAAGAAAGCTGTGGATTACTTCAGACGTATCTCTTAGTGACATACAATAATGATAAGCGGCCGCTTATCATTATTGTATGTCACGGTTGAGCCAAATTAAATACAAGATTATGCCGTGAAGGGATAAGTCTGAATTACTTCACAATCCTCATCCGCAGGCGCATATCGTCAATAATCAGCTCTTCCGTCTCAAGCGAAGCGACAAAAACAATCTCCGAGAGATTTGTTTGTCGCATAATCACCTCTTTATGCTTCTCTGCAAAAGCTCTGGCGGCTCCCTCTGCCGCCACCTCAAGCCGCACCAAATCCCCCGGCTCAAGCTTTGCCTCCTTCCGTAACTCCTGAATCGTCCGAATAAGCTCGCGGACATTGCCTTCCTCCTTGAGTTCGGGGGTAATCACGGTATCAAGTTCAACTTCACTCTGAATTGTTTTGTCAAACAAAACTTCCTTTACATTCACTTCCTCTTTAATCAATTCAAGCAAGTCAGATTTAAGATTTAATACACCCGAGCCTGAATGGCTTGCATCACCCATGTGTACAGAGATTTTAGGTTTGATTTTAAGCAAGACGAGAGGTTGTCGAACTTTTATATTGGCTTTGGCACGCTGTTCCAAAGCAAACGACACAACTCTCCGCACTTCATTCATTTCAACAATAACATATGACATCTGGCCTTTGGCTATTGAGATCTCAGGCCACGACTCAAGATGGACACTCTCTTTTTCTCCCACAACCGCTTTATAAAGATACTCCGCAAAAAACGGCGTAAAAGGCGCCATAATTTTAGATAGTTCACAAAGCACAAAACCCAAAGTGGCCAAAGCCGCATTTCCGTCTTCCCCGCCGTTCTTTATGCGCTCGCGCGAGCGCCGCAAGTACCATTGCGATAAACCAGCAATGAAATCACGGATGGCGCGCGTCGGTTCAAGCAGTTTGTATTTCTCCAACCCATCGGTAACTTCCCCAATAAGCTGATTTAATCGCGCCAAAATCCATTTGTCCAACACATTACTTGAAACTTGAAACTTGAAACTTGAAACTTTTTTATCGGCGTACAGTTGATAAAAAGCGAGAACATTGGACGCTAAATTGAAAACTTTTTTGACTATCTCATCAACCGTCTTCTCGTCAAAATTTTTCGGCTCGCCGGGAGCATTGACGCTGTACATCCAAAACCGCAATGGGTCGGCGCCGTACTTTTCTATCATTATTTTGGGGTCAACGATATTACCGAGCGACTTGCTCATTTTCTTACCCTCCGCATCCAAAATATGGCCTAAACAAATGACATTTCGGTAAGCCCTGCCCTTGCCTAAAAGAATGCCGATAGCGTGCAAGGTGTAAAACCAGCCACGCGTCTGGTCAATGGCTTCGGAAATAAAATCTGCCGGATATCCGAGGGGTTTCTTGAAAATCTCACCGTCAGTTGTGTCCTTGTTCTCAAACGGATAGTGATCTTGGGCAAACGGCATCGCTCCCGAATCAAACCACACATCCATCACCTCCTTGACCCGCTTACTTTCTTTTTCACAGTCGCACGTCAGCGTAATCTCATCAATGAAGGGCCGATGCGGGTCAATTTCTTTACTGGTTCGCGTATCAACATAGACACTCGTAGGCTCGGCGAAACCTCCCAAAAGCCCGTTATTGATGGTGCGATTCTCTTCCCATAAATTAGTAATATCATCGACTGAAAGCTCTTTAAGATAGCGCGCAAGCGTCATCAGCGGACCTTCGTGCGACACAATCACCACAGTCTCTCCCGCGTGACCCGCCAAAATCTCCCGCGCAAAACTAACCACTCGATTTTCCACATCTTGCCAGCTCTCGCCGGTTTTGCCGCGAACCGTTTTATAATAAATATCGTGGGGCAATTTGTTGTAGGCAATTCTATCCGGTTTAGCTTCTGTGACACTGTCTTTCTGGCCATCCCACTCGCCGCTTCGCACTTCCCAAAGCGTGTCAGAAAATACGGGCTTATGGCCAATAATTTTACCGATAATCTCCGCCGTCTGGCGAGTGCGAAGCACCGGTGAAGCGAAAACAACATCTGCCCCGCCGAGCTTTTTAATTTTCTCTCCGGCGGATTTCGCTCTTTTCTCGCCGGCTTTGGTAAGAGGATAGCCATCGCGCGAGCTGTCGAAAATTTCGAGAATGTTTTTCTCGCTCTCGCCGTGGCGGACCAATACCAGCCGAGTTAACTTTTTGTTTTTGCTGTGCCGGAAAAGTTTTTCAAAAGAACCGACAATCTCGTTCTTGCCGCACGAAGGGCACTGCCAGACCGGCAAGGGCGTGCCCCAATAACGCTCTCGCGAAATCGCCCAATCCTTGACCTCATTGAGCCACTCGCCGAAACGCCCGTCTTTGATGTAGCCCGGCTCCCAATTGATTTTTTGATTTTCTTTTACAAGCTTATGGCGGAGTTTGCTCATGGCAATGTACCATGAATCGCGGGCAAAATAGATAAGCGGGGTATGACAGCGCCAGCAGTGCGGGTAGCTATGGCTGTGTTTTTCCTTGGCAAAAAGCAAACCGCGACTGGCCAAATCTTTTATAATCGCCACGTCGGTTTCCTCGGATTTCACGAATTTCCCCGCTAGAAATCCCGCTTCCTCTTTAAAAGTGCCGTCTTCCTTGACCAAATGATGTTTCGGCAAGCCCACTTTCGTACCAAGTTCAAAGTCGTCCGTACCGTACATCACAGCCGTATGTACTATTCCTGTCCCGTCGGTAGTCGTCACAAAGTCCGCCGCGTAAACTTTGAAGGCGTTTTTAAGTTTTGGTTTTTCGCTTTCCGACAAATTGTCTTTCAAAAAGGGATATAGAGGTTCGTATTTAAGTTTCGATAATTGTTCACGCGAAATGTTGAATTTAAGATCTTCTCTTACAGGAAAATCAAAATGCTTGGTGATATCGTAAGGAGAGGCAACTATATACAACTTTCCTTTGTGTTCTTTCAAAAATTTGTCTATTTTTTCGGCTGAACCGGGGGGTGCAGAATGTCCGATATCGTAGGATTCTTTATCAGACTTTACATCTACTTTACCTATATTTAATTCCAAGGAAACCAACTTATAAGCTGTGCCCATGTCCATCTTCTTTCCTCCCACTGCAAGAGCGACATTACCCAATAATGTCCATGGTGTAGTTGTCCATGTTAATAAATAGGTGTCATCTGTTATTCCAAGTATCTCCCGCGCATTTTTAATTTTAAACTTCACCGTCACTGACAAATCTTTAACATCTTCGTAACCTTGAGCAAGCTCATGCGACGAAAGCGCCGTGCCGCAGCGCGGGCACCACGGCACCACTTTATAATCTTTGTAGAGCAGTCCTTGCTCGTTTATTTTTGCAACAATACTCCAAACTGATTCAATATAGTAAGGCTTGTAAGTAACGTAGGGCCGTTTCAAATCAATCCAGTAGCCAATACGGTTGGTAAATTCTTCCCATTCTTTGACATATTTCCAAACGTCCTCTCGGCACTTTTTGTTGAAGGCCTCAATGCCGTAAGTTTCAATTTCTTTTTTAGACTTCAGGCCAAGTGCTTTTTCCACCGCCAGCTCCACCGGCAGGCCGTGCGTGTCCCATCCGCCTTTTCGGCGGACGTGAAAACCCTGCATAGTCTTGTAGCGAGGGATAGCGTCTTTGAATGCCCGCGCCTCAAGATGATGAATACCCGGCTCGCCGTTTGCCGTCGGCGGGCCTTCATAGAAAATGAACTCGCCCTTCGGCGCGGGCTTTTCAAGCGATTTCTCAAAAATCCTGTTCTCTTGCCAGAATTTGAGGATTGCTTCTTCCTTTTGTGGTAGTGTTTTCTTTTCTTCGTTCATAAATAAAAATGCCAGAATGTTGTCATTCTAGCATTAGGAAAGCACTTTTGGAATTAAGCTTCTGCAGTTTCGGACATGGGGCCACAGTATTCCCGAACCCGAGTTATTAATTGCCACCAGGCTATAGTCTCCGCTAAGCAATGGCCCGCGACCTGTTTGGAGTTGCCCCGGTTAGCCTCAAGCTCGTGCAAAGCTTTTGTGAAGCTTTGGCAAAACGAAGCGTAGGTAATCGCTTCAGTGGGATCCAAGAAGCCTGAAAAAGTTCTATCATCGCTTGAGGCAAACTCTTTTGCCCCAGCAAGCATGTTATGCAAATGTTCACCGAACTCTTTCTCTGGCATTTCCATAAGACCGCGATAGACTACCACACTTGTTAGGACAGGATTTTCGATAGTAAGAACTTCAAAAACTTTCATGATTATCCTTTCTAAAAAGATTTACAGAGCGCAAAATCTAGACATAGAATAATATACTAAAAAGAAAAGTCAAGAAAACTAGCTGATGCCGTGCTGTTCGCATCTCACATCTTCTCCGGCGTTTCTATGCCGAGAAGCCAGAGGCCGTTTTTCATGACAGTGGCGAAGGCTGACGTGAGCGCAACTTTGTAGGGAGAAGTTTTGTCCCCCGTGTTTACAATTTGATTGTTAGCGTAATAACTGTTGAAAGCGGCGGCGAGCTCGGTGAGATAGGTGGCGACGAGATGCGGCGCGTAGTCGTTTCCAGCGCGTTTAACAATTTCGGGGAAACGATAGAGGAGACGTTCAAGGAGCAAAGGGGCGCCCTTTGTAGCAAAGGGCGCCCCTTTGCTAACCCCCACTTGCTTAGCCTTCTCCAAAACCGACTTCGCCCGAACGTAGGAATATTGAAGATAAGGTCCCGAATCGCCCTCAAACGAAATTGATTTTTCAAAATCAAAAATAATGTCGCTGCCGGTTGCTTGCCGCAGAATTGAATACTTGATAGCGCCGATGGCCACAATCTCGGCGATTTTATTCTTCTCAAAAGTTTCAAGCTCCCGCTCTTCAAGCTTTTTATGCACCATGGCCTCAACACTCGCAATGAGAGATTCACCGGTGATGACATTGCCTTTTCTTGACGACATCTTACTTTCGGCAAAGCGAAGCATGCCGTGAGCGATGTGCCGCGTCCGCTCCGCCATCTCTGTATCAATATGCCGCATGGCTTCAAGCACCACCTTGAAATAATCGCTCTGCTCGTTTGCCGTTACCACAATAGAAAGGTTGGGATTCACTTCTTCAAATTTTCGCTTCGTCAGACCAAGCTCTTTCGTTTCGTAGGTCGGCAGGCCTTGGGAAGTGATGAACACCCGAGTATGCAAGCCGTGCTTATCACCTCGAAATACCACGGCTCCCTCACTCACTTCAAAAACATGCTGGGTCAAAAAATCTTTTACAATCCGCACGCCCTCATCCGCCACCTCGCTCTCAAAAAAGTTATAATCAAATTTAGTACCGAGCTTTTTATAAATGTTTTCAAAATGTTTAAGGCTTTCTTCCCTGCCCCGAGTATAGAGAGCTTGAATTTTTTTGTCGGACTTTTCAAAGATTTTTTTGTTGATGATTTCAATCTCTTTTTTGGCGTCCGGTTTGCTTTCATAGGCACTCGCGCCAAAAGCGTACGCCTCGCCGAGATAAGCAATGTAGTCAGCTTTTTCTTTAAGGTGTGTCATACCGTAAATCGCCTTGGCGACATGAAGTCCCACGTCGCCCTGATAGCAAGCGCGAACAACATTAGCACCTTGAAATTCAACGAGTCGACTGAGTGACTCTCCGATGGCATTCGACATTAAATGCCCAATATGAAATTCTTTAAACGGATTCGGGTCGGTGTACTCAACCATCACCTTTTTACCGGAAAGCGCACTGCTCTGGCCGAAATTTCCGCCTGAAGCGGAAATTTCGGCCACGCTTTTCGCAAAAAATTCCCGCGACAGGTAAAAATTGATGAAGCCCGCTCCTGCAACCTCAACCTTTTCAATAAATTCGGGTTTACTAAGTATTGATAAAATTCTACCGGCAACCGCTCTTGGTGAAGTCGGTTTTTCTAGACCAAAACGATTCCAGTATAAATTCTCACCCACATGAATATCCTTACTTGTTCCAACTGCTATTTTGCGCAAAATTGTGAAAGCTATGTTTGTGGAATAATCGCCATGAGTAATTTCATCCGGGTGCTCCAAAGAAACTTCAGTTCTCTCAATGCTCAGTTTTTTGAGACTTTCTCGTATTAAATTTTTTATTTTTTCTTCAATCATTTTCTTCCGGTGCTCCCAAACTGCCCTTTGCCGCGGCTTGTCTCCGAAAGCCTCTCCGCCTCAACCAATTTGGCGTGAGCCACAGGTAAAATCACAAGCTGGGCCACTTTGTCGCCTTTCTCAAAAGTGTACGGCTTATCGCTTAAGTTTACTAAATGCACATTGTACTCGCCACGAAAACCCGCATCAAAAACTCCTCCCATAGTATGCAACCCCGCTTTGGCAATACTCCCCTTGTCTTTGACAATGGCCGCGTAACCTTCCGGAAATTCCAAAGCAAAGCCGTTTTGAAATCGATGGTGGCCACCGGGCAAAATGGTCGCCTCTTCAAGCGAGTGCATGTCAAGCCCGACATCGCCCGGATGGGCGTAATTCGGCAGTTTGGCATCGGGGTGCAATTTTTTAATTTTTACTTCCAGCATGCGGCAATTGTAGCAACTTTGCCACTCTTTCCCAAATCAAATCGCGCACTTCATCAAGCGACAAAATGCGCCCGTTTTTTACGTAATCAATTACGCTCCATTTCTGTTGCCGCGCGACAGCGAGGTACGCCTCCGCCGCGTCTGTCAAATGTTTCAAGTCCGCTTCATGAATATCTCGCTTTTTGCCTTTGGTGTAGGCACGCTGGTCTTTTTGGTCCACAAATTTCTGTCCGACATCGGGAGGTACGTACAGAAGAATCGTCAAATCCGGTTTGGGAATATTAAAAATTCCATACTCCAACTCCACGAGCCACTTTAAAAACTTTTCCCGCGCGGCTTCATTTTTAATTTTCCCAGCCTGATGCCCCATGTTCGCCGACACATAGCGATTGCTGATTACTGTCTTACCTTCCGAAAGCCACTGGCGTATATCAAAAGATTTGTCGTAGCGGTCGAGCGCGTAAAAAATCGAACCGCGATAGGGACCAACTTCCTCCGCGCTACCATACTCGCCTCGCAGATATTTTTCGGCAAAATACGCCGACGGTTTTTCATACTGAGGAAAATCCGCCAGTTCATACGGAATGTTAAGCGAGAGTAGTTTCTCGGCAAGAAATTTAGTTTGCGACGCTTTGCCGGAGCCGTCGGTTCCTTCAATCACAATAAATTTACCTTTCTTGGTCATAACTCATGAGGCTCGCAACACCTTATCAACCTTCTTTGCTATCTCTCTGAAGTCCTTTTCCTTTTTGCCCCGCGTTGTCTCGGCGGCGCTGCCGAGCCGGAGGCCTGACGGGTCCATCGGTTTTCGTGTATCAAAGGGAATAGTATTTTCATTCACAATAATCCCTGCGGTCTCAAGTTTGTCCGCGGCAGTTCGCCCACTGATACCTTTTCCGTCCTGCCAAGTATCAACCCGAAGTAGATGCGTCTCCGTCCCGCCCTCTACAATTCGCCAGCCTAAACGAGCAAGCTCGTCGGACAAGGCCGAAGTGTTTTTTACAACTTGCGCGGCATACTTTTTGAAAGCGGGAGTGGCAGCTTCTTTAAGCGCCACGGCTACCGCCGCAATCTGATTGAAGTGCGGTCCTCCCTGAAGACCGGGGATAATAATCTTGTCTATCTTTTTATTAAGCTCGCGCTCATCTTTTCTCGAAAAAATCATGGCCGAACGAGGGCCCCGAAGTGTCTTGTGCGTTGTCGTCGTGACAATATCCGCATAAGCAAATGGTGACGGATACACCTTGCCTGCAACAAGGCCAGCGAAGTGCGACATATCAACCATAAGTAGTGCGCCGCATGCGTCGGCAATCTCACGAAATTTCTTAAAATCCACTATGTGCGCGTACGCGGTAAAACCCGCGACAATAATGTTCGGCTTCTCCGCGACCACGATTTTTTTAACCTCTTCATAATCAAGCCGTTCGGTTCCTTTGGAGACGCCGTACGGCACTTGCTTCCAAAACTTACCGGTCATAGAAACCGGCTGCGCATGGGTGAGATGCCCCCCGTGAGAGAGCGTCATTCCCATAATTTTGCCGCCCGCCGGCACAAGCGCCGAGTACACCGCGAAGTTGGCCGGAGAACCCGAGAGCGGCTGGACATTGACAGCCCATTCTTCCGGATCAAGTTCGAAAAGTTCCAGTGCCCGCTTCTGCGCGAGTAGTTCCACCTCATCAACAACGCCAGTACCCCGATAATATCTCCTCCCCGGATATCCTTCCCCATATTTGTCGGTAAGTATGGAGCCAAGAGCTTCAAGCACGTCTTTTGAAACGTAATTTTCTGAGGCGATGAGGTTGATAACTTTTCTTTGGCGAGCCGCCTCGGCTTTTATAAGTCTTTCAACTTGTTTGTCTTTCATTTGGAATAGATTTAAGAATCACGATTTAATATTCATGAATAAAGAAAATCGGGTTTTGAGAAACTTACACCATAGTAATAACTGAATTCTAACATAATAAATCAACTCAAAACTACTTGCCAATTATGTTATCCGGATGATTTTTATTAAAAAGCTTTTCGCTTCCTTCCAATAGGTAGACATCACGAATGCCGGCTTTGTTCATCGCTCTCCAACACAGCTCACAGCACCACCAGTGTCCCCACAGATAGATATCGACGCCGGCGGTATCAATGCCAAGACGCCGCGCGGCTTTGACTACAAGAGTTTCGGAATGATTCCTCGCCGAAGCGCAGCCGGGACAGAGCCAATATTTTCGACCCGAGGGAATTTTGAAAAGTTTTCGGACGCACCACCCCTTGCCGTGAAACGCCAAAAGTCGCTCGTTTTTCAGAACCGATTGATTGGCTGCCCGAGCAACCACCGCTCCATCTTTTACGAGCACCGCTCCCGTCTGGTGATGGCGGTCAGTTGAAAGTTCTAGGCAGGCGGTTTCCGCCGCCCGCATAAACCTGTCGCGAGCCGGAGTGTATTTGATTGTTCTGTCAGCTGGAATATACGGATAGACAATTGTCATGCGAGCATTTTAGCATAGGAATTGGGTTCGTTGGCATACTTCTCAAACCTCAAACATAGTATAATTCAACCCACGATGACTAAATTTGACGAAATCTATCAAGCGCTCCTCGGCGACATAATGGCCAAGGGCATTGCCGAGGTCAACGGCCGTACTCGCCACGAAACTAAAGCCCTGCCGGGCGCTCATTTCAGCACTGATTTGGAAAAAGATGGTTTTCCGTTACTGACTCTCCGCAAGATACCAATACCCATGTTCGTGGCCGAGCAGGTTTGGTTTATCACGGGCGCACGAAAACCGGAGATTTTTCTGCGGCAATTCACCAAAATCTGGGACATATTTACGAACCCGGGCGACGTAGTGACGGTAGCCTACGGCTACCGATGGCGGAAGCATTTCGGCCGCGACCAACTGGGGCTTTTGCTGAAACTTTTGAAAAACGACCCGAGTTCGCGGCACGGGGTTATTGTCACCTGGGACCCGGCCCAAGACGGACTCGGTGGCGCCATAAAAAAGAACGTGCCGTGCCCTTACACATTTACCGTCAACATCATCGGCGGTCGGCTCAATCTCCACAACATCGTGCGGTCAAATGACGTGATTTTAGGTCTGCCTTCCGACGTCGCTGGCTTCGCCCTTTTGGCTCATATCATCGCCCAAAAGCTCGGGGTGCGCCCGGGAGCGTACTCGCATTCCATTTCAAACGCCCATGTCTATGACAATCACTACTTGGCGGCGGAAGAACTTACCAAGCGGAAAAATGAGCACAAAAAAATCACACTAACCCTTCCCAAAAACGCTTTTGACCGGGCGGAAAAGCAGGACAAAAAACTGGTGGAGGAAATTGTGGAAAATTTGGCAAGCCAGTATCAGCCGCTTGAAGCGATTAAAGGACTCAAGATAGTTTTGTAACACACATGCTTTCGCTCATCGTCGCCACATCAGAAAACAACGTCATCGGCCAGGGCAATAAAATCCCGTGGCATATGCCGAGCGACCAGAAGCGTTTTGCCGCAATCACGCGCGGCCACACGGTCATCATGGGACGCAATACCTACGAATCAATTATGAGCAGTCTAGGTAAACCGCTTCCCAACCGAGTCAACATTGTTGTAACCCGTAATGCGGATTTCAAAGCCCCCGGTTGTATCGTGGTCCACTCGCTTGAAGAGGCGCTCCGGAAAACTGTCGGCGAAACAGAAGTGTTTAACATCGGCGGTGGCCAGCTTTACGCCGAGGGACTGCCGAAGACCGACAAAGTGTACCGTACGCTCATTCACACGAGGCTTGACGGCGACGCCTTCTTCCCAGCGCTTGACCCAGAAAAATGGAACCTCGTTGAATCCAAATTTGAAGCCAAAGACGAAAAAAATCCCTTTGACGCCACCTATGAGGTTTACATTCGCAAAACTTAGTATAAGATTACCTTGATTCTTGATTCATTTTATATGAGCGTTATTACCAAAAAGCAAATCGTTGAACGGGTCAAAAAGGGCGAGATCGGTTTCTCCCCTTCTCTCGATACCTTTCAACTCCAGGAGCACTCTGTTGACCTGCGCTTGGGTTTCACTTTTCTCATTCCCAAAATCTGGCATCTGACGGCGCGGGGTCGCGAGTCGCTTGATATCACTCACTTTGATAAGCTTAACGCCGAATTTTTTGACGTGGTGGAGCTTGAGGAAGGCCAGTACTTTGAACTCCTGCCCCAAGAATACGTTTTGGTCAACACCCTGGAAATAATCAAAGTGCCGAAAGACCTGATGGCAGTTATCTATCCGCGCTCTTCAACCAATCGCAAGGGGCTCTCGCTTGACCTCACGGGCATCGTTGACTCCGGCTATGAGGGCCAGCTGACGCTTCCTATCCGCAACAACACTCACTCGCAAGCCGTCCGCCTTTACCCGGGCGAGCGCGTCTGCCAAATTGTTTTTGAAGAATTAACGGGGCCGGTCAACGCCCGCAAAAGCAAATACCATAAAAAGGATATCGTAGAGGGTATCGGCCGCGAAAAGCGCGACGAAGCGGCGCTCATCATGAAAGGCGAGATACGGAAACTTAAAGCCGAGTTTGCGGTAGTAAAGAAAGTGTAAGAAAAATAAATAGAATCCGCAACCCGCCGAACGGCGGGTTGCGGCTTCTTGACTCTGACCCGTTAAATTGTAAAGATAGCTGAAGATAGTACGCGCAATCCAAATGATAACCTCTGCAAAAGGAAAATTCTATGAAAATCTTTGTGCTTGGCCCTGCCGGTTCCTATGGTCATGAAGCCGCCCGAATTGCAATTAACACACTCCCTTTCCAGGAGACCGAACTCATATTCCAGCCGACCAACAATTCAATACTACCCGCCGCGGAACGTGAACCCGGAATCGCCATTGTGCCAGTAGAAAACAGCACCTACGGCGACGTGGTGGAGGTCTTGGGATACCTTGCCAAACAATCACCAGACTATCCGCTTCGCATTATTGGTCAGGTGGAACTTCCAGTACAGCACTGCTTACTGGTGTCGCCAAGTGTGAATGATGTTTCCGAGCTTAAAGGCATCTCTTCCCACTCCCAAGCAATCGGGCAATGTGGAGAGAGTCTGCGGCGTTGGGGCATTACGAACATTGAAGCGAAGAACAGCACGGCGGCGGCGGCAAAAGATGTCGCCGAGCATCCGGAAAAGAAATTCGGAGCTCTTGCTTCAAGCTTTGCCGCAGAAGTGTACGGGCTCCGCATTCTTGCGCAAAAGGTTCAGACGTTTGAAAACAATGCGACGCGATTCTTTATATTCGGACGAGCCGAGCAAAGCAATCAGACTGGAAAGCATAAAACAGTCGTAATATTTCGGATACCGAATATGCATGGAACACTAGTTGAAGCGCTCATTCCGTTTGCGATACGTCACATCAACATTACCGCAATTCACTCCGTTTCGCTCGGGAATTGGCAATACGGCTTTTATACTGAAATTGATGGGCATAAGGATAAAGAGCCCTTGAAAACAGCTCTTTCTAAAATGCGAAATAATGTTGATATGTCGTTTGTACTTGGTTCTTTCCCCCGTTAAAAAGTCTTTTCGTTAACGCAAAACCGCCCCGATATCGGAGCGGTTTTTTCTTTTTCCTATTCTTGAATCTTGAATCGTAAATCTTGATTCTACCCCTTCACATCAACGCCCATGCTTCTGGCACTACCCTCAACAATCTTCATGGCCGCTTCCACGCTGTTGGCGTTTAAGTCTTTCAGTTTCTTCTCGGCAATCTCGCGCACCTTAGCCTTACTGATTGTGCCGATTTTACTCACTGTGTTCTTACCCGAGCCTTTTTCCTTGCCGACAGCTTTGAGAATAAGCGCGGTGGCGGGCGGAGTGCGAAACACCAAATCAAAAGTGCGGTCTTCATACACTGAAATCTCCACCGGCACGATATCGCCCTTCATGCTCTTGGTGCCCTCGTTGAAACGAGTGACAAACTCGCCAATGTTGACCTTGGCCTGACCTAAGGCGGGGCCTATCGGCGGGGCGGGGTTCGCTTTGCCGCCTTCAATTAACAACTTTAGCTTCTTGACTGCTTTCTTCATAAATTTTCAGAAAAATTTAATTAATACTAATATACGAATTATACTAATGCTACGAATGGCTACTAATTCTGTTCTCCCTTATTCGTAGTTATTCGCATATTCGTATCCATTAGTATATTGGTATCAGTTCGAACTAGAGCTTCTTGACTTGCAAGAAGTCTAGTTCGACAGGAGTTTCGCGCCCGAACATAGACACCAAGACCTTGACCTTGCCCCGCTCGCTGTCCACTTCCCCGACCTTGCCCTCCAAATCCTTAAACGGCCCGTCAACAATCACCACCGCATCGTCAAGCTCAAGGTCGATGTTGTGCTTGACCACGCCTGAATTCATCCTACTGAACAACACTTCAACTTCCTTTTTATCAAGCGGCACCGGGAAAACGCCGGAGCCGACGAAGCCTGTGACGCGCGGGGTGTTGCGCACCACGTACCAGGAATCATCGGTTACCACCATATCCACCAACACATAGCCGGGATAAATTTTCTCTTCCTCCTCAACGCGCTTGCCGCCCTTGATTTTGATTTTCTTTTCGGTCGGCACCAAGACATTGAAAATCCTGTCCTCCATGCCGAGCGACTCGATGCGCTGTTTGAGATTTCTGGCCACGGCGCTCTCATACCCCGAGTAGGTGTGAATGGCGTACCAGTTTCTGCCTTCTTGAATTTTTTGTTTGCTCATAAAATTATAACTCGCAAATTTACGAATAGACGCAAATTACACGAATGGAGATAAAGAGTGGCGTTTTTTATTCGTGTCATTTAGTGTTATTCGCGCAATTAAAATTCGTGTGCCCTACCTGTCCCGTAGTGAGTCTGTTCTACTACTGGGATTCGTAAGGATTCTTAACTACATTCGTGTAATTGGCGTGTTCTATAAAACGAATTTCTGGAGCAACGTTTGAAACAAATAATCAAAGGCCCCTAGATAAAAAGCCGTCACAAAGGAAATAATGATCACGACAATCGTGTACACAATCGCCTGTTTCCGCGTCGGCCAGCTGACATGCGCCAGCTCAACTTTGGTTTCCTGCAAGTAATCCTTGATTTTCATGGTCTTTTAGTAAAAAAGGCCTTTCGGCCGGAACAGTTAAAGGATACTCCTTTGCGTACATTTGTCAAATAAAGAAGTCTGTTATAAAGTGATTGAAGTAAATCGTCCTTTAACTATTGACAATAGGTATTATGGATACTGAATTACGCGGCCGAATCAGAATTACTGCGGTTCCTGACGGTGATGCCCCACTGAAGATCAAGGAACAGTGGATTGGGGTTGATATGCGGTGCTTGTGGTACAGACAGAGTAGCTTCGGAAAACATGTCGTCTCAAAGAAGCCGGCGCAAACAGGACCAGTATATGTTGTCCTGCAAAAAGATGCGCTTGATGCCCTGACACAAGTTGCCCCCGAAGCAACAAAGTGGTGGAACAATGCCGGTTATCCGGAGAGTGATATGGGCATTTGGCTCTTTAACGCTGAATCGGTAACGGTTCTCGAAGCAGTTCCCTCATGGAGTGAACTTGCTGGCGAGGTAAACTAACGATCGTCGTGCCATGGATTCGATTCGCAAAACGCCTGTCCGGTTTGGACAGGCGTTTTTTCTGAATCAAGAATTAATTCGTGTCATTCGGGACCATTAGCGGATTGGTGTGTTATCTAATCTCGTACGTAATCGAAACCTGCGAAGTGATTTTGTTCGTGCCGCTTGGCAATTCTGGGGTTGAGGCTTCAGCGTTTGCCATGCCCATTGACGCTGTCTTGCCGTAATAGATAGGCACGGGAAAATTGCCGTTTTCGGAGAAGCTCACGACGCGGACTAGGGAAACCCCCAAATCTTTGGCCAAGCGCTTCGCCTTGGCTCGCGCGTCATCAATGGCTTTTTCTCGCGCCTGCGCGATGACATCTTCCTCTTTATCAACGCTAAAGGTAAGAGAACTTATATTGGTTACGCCCAGTTCGCCCATACTGCCGATAATCTTGCCGGCGTCCGCGGTCTTTCTAACTTTGACTTCTACCGACTCCGCCACAACGTAGGCCGCGAGAATCTGTTTGCCTCCGGGCTGGGGATATGGATACAAAGCGCTAGTCGCAGCAGTTCTATATTCGTATCGCGGATAGATGTTGTAACCAGAAACTTTTATATCATCTTTGGCCACTCCGGCTTTTTCAAGGAAAGAAAGAACTTCTTTCTCGCTTTTGGCCACTTTGTCCTGGGCGTCTCCGACCACAAGGGATTCTTCAGTGATACTGAAAGAAAATGTTGCCATGTCAGGCTTTACAACCACGTCGCCTTTACCAGAAACCGTAATGGTCGTCTGCGGCGCGATATCTTTGCCGATAAGCGCCCAGCCTTTGATTTCGGAAATGGTTTTTGAGAAAAGAAATAATGCAAGAAGTGAAAGTGTGATAACGGCAGTCTTTTTTATTTTGGGGTCGTCAAACATAAGGTATAGTATAGCGCTAAAAAATGAGAAATCAAGAGGTTGGAGTGTCAACGATACGCGTCCTTGCGCGGCTTGATGGAATGAAGAATTACCTCCGTATTGGAAATATCATACCGAATCCGGTATTTGTCGATACGCAACCGCCATTGTCCATTACCTTTTGTAATGTCAGTAAGTTTTTTGACACGATACATACGGGAAAGGTTGAACGGATCGACCTCCAAAACATTCAAAGAGCGTTCAAAAATAGAAGCGACGGCGCGATTCTTTTTCGTTAATCGAGTAATGTCCCGCTCAAACCGAGATGATTGCCGTACCGTAAACATAGACTATTTACTTCATCTGGTAACGGTGTTTGAGCTTCAACAAAAGTTCCCGTGCCGGACGAGCTTTCCCTGCCTGATACTCCTTCCAGGAAGCCCGTATCTGTTTCTTTAACCCTTCGTTTTGACTGTCGAGATAGTCCTCAAACTCATCAATATCAATGAGCGCGGCCACAGGGTAGCCGTCTTTTTCAAGTATAAATCTTTCTTTCTTGAGCCGCACACGTTTTACAATGGCGCCTAAATTTATACGGGCTTTGGTAATGGGAATGGTTTTAGTCATGATACGTAAGATTGATTAATGTTAATTAACCTTAAGTATACACTACCTCGTAACGCTGTCAAATTACATAGTATCTAACTGCCGCCATATACGATAGCCGCGGCAGTGAATCAACACACCCTTGTAAGAATACAAAACGCTTTTTAGAAATTCTTTCTCTCCTTCTGTTTTTACCGCCCTCGCTTTCCGTGTATACGCCACGATTATTCTTCGCTTTGTGCTCGTGCGCAATACGCGATACCGCGTCAGCGCCACATACCCGAGAAAATCAATGCCTTGCTCGGGCAACAGTATAACAAAAAAATGCCCCCATTCCTTTCGGAGGTGGGGACAAGTGAACAAGCACTCAAATTTAAAGGTAAACTGCTGTGTCTTTGAGCAATCCAAGCGCCTTTTTTGTTTCGGCACAAAGAGAGCTACCAGTAGTGAGAGCTTGCGTGCTCATAGTACCAGTTTCCTTTCTTTAGGTTTTAATGTTCAGAATAGTTCGTCGAATAAGCTTATTTTGTCTTATCCGCTATTCGTGTTAAGGGTAGCATGACTCATATATTTTGTCAAATCAATCACGGGTATCTGCTCACAAAACTGAGTAAAAACATTGCAACAGAGCCTCACTTGGAGGCGAAGCCTCCAAGTGAGGCTCGTACGAGTTTGTGGTTGAGCCGTTGCTCAGGGTTGTGAGCAGTTACAATCACGGATTCTGCAACTGCTCACACGCATCGAGCAGGTTCTCAAACAGCGACAGCACGGTCATGGGGCCGACTCCGCCCGGCACGGGGGAGATGGCGCCGACAATATCTTTTACCGACTGAAAATCAACATCGCCGACAAGCCGCCGCTTGGGAATCTCTTCCTCAAATTTAACACCCTCAATTGAATTAATGCCAACATCAATAACCGTTTGGCCCTTTGATACGTAATCTTTGGTAACAAGCTTGGGAGAGCCGGCGGCGGCCACGAGGATGTCAGCAGCCCGGGAAAGTTCGGCGGTATTGGTCATCTGGCGGTGGCAAACGGTTACGTAAGCGGCTTCGCGCCGCAAGAGCGTAGCTATCGGCGCTCCGACAAGTTGGGAGCGGCCGATGACTGTCACCTTCTTGCCCGCCACGGGAATTTTGTAAAAACGCAGCAGTGAGAGGACACCCTTAGCCGCCGCCGGTACGACGGCACGCGGGTCACCGGACTCAAAAAGTTTTTTATTCTCGGACGTCAAACCGTCGACATCTTTAGCAAGGTCAATGGCATCAATAATTTTGTCGCGGTTGAGATTTTTTGGAATGGGAAGCTGGACAATAATGCCGTCAACCGCGCTGTCAGTATTAAGTTCTCTAATAATTTCCAAAAGCTCGTCCTCCGTGACAGCAACCGGCAATTTAATATGTCTGACTGCCGCCCCGATACTCTTCGCGAAATTTTTCTTCCGTTCAATATAAGCCTTGGATTCTTGAAGCTCGCCGACTTGGATAATGGCGAGGGTAGGTTTTTTGCCACTCGCCGCAATGATTTTTTTCAAACGGACAATGCCCTCGTCACGAAGAATTCGGCCATCAAGCATAAGCGGCCATGTATGCGCCTTCTTTTGATTTTCAAAACTTTGTGGGCTCATGACAAAACCGAGTATAGCACAAAGCTTGCAATTTGGTGTCGGCACTAGCGGCATGTTATAGTACAAAAACAACATAAATAATACAATGAAAAATAACTGGTTTAAGAAAAAAAGCCTCTATATCCCGACAATTGCCGTGGTTATGGTTATTCTAATATTGATATATCGTTCAAACAGACGAGCGCCTTTAGCGTCAGTGGTTTCCGTAAAACAAGAAAGTCTAACGCAAGAGGTAACTGTGTCCGGAACGGTTAAAGCCAAAGAAGCTGTTGAACTGGCCTTTGAAAAAAGCGGTCGCATTAGAAAAATCAACGCTGATGTGGGTGAACGGGTAGAACAAGAAGAGACGCTCTTGTCTCTTGAAAACGGCGTCGAGCTGTCTGCTGTGGAAGACGCCAAAGCCAAGCTCGCTTCAAAACAAGCTCATTACGACGACCTAAAAAAAGGCGGGCGACCGGAAGAAATCAACTTGAAGGACACCGAACTGGCCAAAGCCAAATCCGACTTGGCCACTGATTACGCCGCCGTACCGAATATTATTTTTGACGCCTTCAACAAGACTGATAACGCGGTGCACCGCCAAGCCGACATACTTTTTAGCAACACCATGAGCAACAACCCGCAGCTAAACTTCTATTCGGGAGACCAACAGGCGAGCTTGGACGCCCAAACTAACCGCTTTACTGTTGAAGGCATCATTAACAATTTTAAAAAGCTGGCACAGGGGGCGCCTTTGAGCGATACCGACAGCGAGAACGCTCTAGCCCAAGCTAAAAATTATTTGCTCTCGGTCAATGATTTTCTCATCAAAACCAATCGGACTCTTAATGCCGCGCTCAACCTCTCTGATAGCGCCTTAGCGACAGACAAAGACGCCTTAAACACCGCCCGGACAAACATCAATACTGCCCTAACCAATGTCACCGCTCAAATCCAAACTATCAGTACCCAAAAAATTAATATCCGAACGGCGCAAAGCCAATTGGAGCTGACAAAAGCCCCGGCGTCGCCCGAGGTTTTAGCTGGAGCCTTGGCTGACGTCGCGAGCGCCGACGCTAATGTTAAAAATGCCGAGGCGCTTCTCTTAAAAACTTATATACTATCTCCTCTCTCCGGCATCGTTACCAAGCAAGAAGCTAAAGTAGGAGAAATCGCCGGCGCAAACCAAACATTGGTCTCGGTTATGAGCGGTAATTTCAAAGTAGAGGCTTTCGTGCCTGAAGTTGACGTGGCAAAAATGGCGCTGGGTAATAAAGCCGACATCACCTTGGATGCCTACGGCAGTGACATTTCTTTTGGCGCCCATGTTGTCAAAATTGACCCGGCGGAAACCATCATCGGTGGAGTCTCAACTTACAAAACCACATTGGAATTTGATAAAGACGATAACCGGATACGCTCGGGGCTAACTGCCAACACGACAATTATAAGCGCAGAGCGTGAAGGCGTTTTAGCCATACCGCAACGGGCTGTTTACGAAAAAGGTGGTAAGAAATTTGTCCGGATAACCAAGGATGCAACCGCCTCGGAAGAGCGCGAGGTTACGGTAGGCATCAGAGGCTCAAACGGGGATGTTGAAATTTTAAGCGGCTTGCGGGAAGGAGAGAGCGTCGGTGCATCCGGCAAAAAATAATCCGATGGCCCTAATCGAAGTAAAAAACGTCAGCAAAATCTACACCGATGAAGGTGTGGCGACCAGCGCGCTTAAAGACGTTTCCTTTGCCATAGAGGCTGGCGACTTTCTGGCGATTATGGGACCCTCCGGCTCCGGCAAGTCAACGCTTCTTCATATTTTGGGGTTCTTGGACAAACACAGCGAGGGAGCATACTTCTTTCAAGGGAAAAACGTGTCTCTCTACAACGATGAAGAGCTTGCTCGAATCCGCAATGAAGAAGTGGGTTTTATTTTCCAGACATTCAACCTCTTGGCGCGCACTACCGTGCTTGAAAATGTAAAACTGCCGCTTCTCTACTCAACCGTGCCAGAGCGCGATTGGGACAAACTCGCTTTGGAGGCGATTGAAGCGGTTGGCCTTTCCCACCGATTGACCCACGAACCATCGCAATTAAGCGGCGGTGAGCGCCAGCGCGTTGCCATCGCCCGCGCCCTTATCAACAAACCGAAAATAATTTTCGCGGACGAGCCGACCGGCAACCTTGACTCAAAGTCCGGCCAGACCGTTATGGACATCATCCAAAAACTAAACGATGCCGGCCACACCGTTATATTAATCACCCACGAAACCTACACTGCTGAAAATGCCAAAAGAATTATTCGGCTTTCGGACGGCCTTATCCAAAGCGACGAAACGGTTGCCAATCGCCGGAAAGCCTTTGAAAAATTTGTAAAATAAAGTTAAAACACAAAGCACAGTGTCCAAAAACCAAACAAAGCACAATAACCCAAACACAGATCGGGATTTTCTAATTTGTGTTTTGAACAGTTTTTATACTGTTTGGATTTTTGGGTATTGTGCTTTGTTTGGTTTTGTTTTCAAATAATATGCGTCTTACCTATAGCATAAAAAACGCCCTGACAGGACTGAAAACGAACAAAACCCGTTCGTTTTTGACCATTCTCGGCATCGTCATCGGCATCACTGCCATCATCCTAGTGATGTCGCTCGGCGCGGGCGCGCAGAATTTTATTCTCTCCCAAGTTCAAGGCCTTGGCACGAAAACGGTGGCGGTTATTCCGGGCCGCCAACCGAAAGGACCTAGCGACTCCGCCCAGCTTTTCAGCGACTCGCTCAAAGAAAAAGATTTGCTTGAGCTCAAGAAAAAATCAAATGTTCCGAATCTCTCTAAAGTCATGCCGGTTGTTTTTGGCGGCGAAACCGGTGTCTATGAAAATAATACTTATCGTCTCACCATTTTCGGCGGCACCGAGCTTATCTCAAATATTTTTGACCTCGCGCCGGAAGAAGGGCAATTCTTCACGGAAGATGATGTGAAAAGCCGCGCGGACGTGGTGGTCATAGGTTCGAAAGTTAAGGAGCAATTGTTCGGCAATGGAGAGGCTGTGGGTCAAAAAATCAGGCTCAAAAACCTCAACCTGCGAGTCATAGGCGTCCTGCCGAAAAAAGGCCAAGTGTCATTTTTCAACTTTGACGAAATCGCTATCATTCCCTACACCACCGCCCAGGAATATATTTTCGGCATCAAGTATTTTCACCGGCTCATCGTGGAAGCCGACAGCGAGAAAAACATAGACATAGTGGCCGAGGATGTCCGCATCACCCTGCGCAACTCGCATGGTATCACCGACCCGGACAAAGATGACTTTTTTGTGCAAACGCAGGCAGACCTGGCGAACCGCCTTGGCTCCATCACCACCGCGCTCACGCTCTTTCTCGTTGCCATGGCTTCCATCTCTCTTTTCGTCGGCGGGGTCGGCATCATGAACATCATGCTTGTCTCTGTCACCGAACGAACGCGCGAAATCGGCCTGCGCAAATCAATCGGCGCCACGAACCGCGACATCTTAACGCAATTTTTGATTGAAGCGACAGTGCTCACTGTCTTAGGCGGCATCATCGGCATTCTTCTAGGCTCCGGGCTCTCCTTTGTCATCGCTCAAATCCTGACCCGCTTCGCCGCCATTTCCTGGCAATTTAATTTTCCTTGGACCGGAGCACTTCTCGGTCTCGGCGTCTCCGCCGCCATTGGGCTTATCTTCGGAATTTACCCAGCCCGCCAAGCCGCGCTGAAAAGTCCGATGGAAGCTCTGCGGTATGAATGATTAAAACTCGTGAGTTTCGTTTTTGTTTATTTCACTTTGATACCTCGCTTAAGGGCTTCCGCCTTAAAGACGCGCTCGCGGAGCGCGGAAGTGGAAAAATTATGCCCGCGGCTGTTGTAGTAGACCTCAAAAGGAAGGTCCCAACCGGTGAATTTCTTGCCTTTCCAGTCCTTGCCAATGATGCGGATGTCTGCTTTGAGATTTTTTAATTTTTCGTGGAGGTCAGCTTCGGTCCTGTAGGTAATAATTTCGTCAATATATTTGATGCCTTCCAAAATTATCTTGCGCTCCTCTAGCGACATCACGGGCTTGTTCTTTATTTTACCCCGATAGTTCGGGTCATCCAGCGAAGGGTCATCCTGCAAAAATACAATCAGATAATCGCAGACGGTTTTCGCCTCCTTAAAAACGAGCATATGCCCGGCGTGGCAAAGGTCAAACGCCCCGCAGGTAAAGCCTCTTTTTTTCATGGCTAGCAGTATAACAAGAATAGGTCTTCCGAGCAAAATCTAGAACATTACACCCAAAACGCGAGAATTGTCGCCATGACAAAAAGCGATACTAAATAGTAAGCGTTGTTGAGAATCCAAAGTTTCCAGGGCCTTCCTTCCCACAAAACACTCCCCAAGGTAACCGGCGCGATAAAACCGAGCCAATTCCAAAATGCCGCCTGAAACGCGGCAGATAATCCGCTGACTTTAAGATAAGTTGCGGCAAAAATGAGCGCGTGCGCCAAAACAAAACTCATCACAAGCGAGGCGAGAGCCATGAGCGCGTACGACTTACCCATGCCGCCTTTAGCCTTAGCGGCTTCTATTTTTTCCGGAGTAATGCCCATAAGCGCCATCCACGGCTTGCCAAAAAGAGGCCCGTACCATAGAAAGCCGATAACCATACTCGCCGCGGCGGCGACAACAACCGCCAAATAATTTATTGGAACCATGTTACATATTTACTACTAGTAATGAGTATATTATACCAAGAAATCCATCCCCCCTACTAAATCTTCTCCCACCCAATCACGGGATGAAGCTCCCACCAGTTATGGGGTTCATCAAACCTCACAATACCCCAGATTTTCACCTTGTCTCCAACCTTTGGAAGCGTTAGTGACGTAATTTCTGGAATAAATTCGGTAACAAGAGGCATCCCAACCGGATTGGTTATAATAACATGATAGTCGGCATCCGGTTCGTGAGTAATACTATCCACTTTCCCCTCAACCAAAACTTTAGTTTTTGAACTGCCGTTAATAATGAAATCGGTGATGTCAGTATCGTGATAAAGCAAATCGTCCTCAACATTCTCTCCTTTGTTCACAAAGAAAGTAAGAAGGCGCGACAAAATTGTCGGTATGGTGGCTTTGGGATTGAGTGTCTGATTTCTGATGTATATGCCAAGGCCAACGCCTCCTCCAAATACGATAATAAAAAGTAGAGCGTAGATGACAATTTTTTTCATAGCAAAAGTATAGCAAGCCCGAACTAGAAAGTCCTCACCGTTTCAGACATGCGCCCCTCGCTCCCGCTCGGGGCGCTAAAATTTAAACTTCGCTCCGCTCAAATAAATTTCGCGGGTGCCTTAGTAGAGGACGTTAGAATTATATTTAAGAAAAGGAACGTTGTGGCTATCTATAATTCCTGATTTATAATTTATATAACTGACCCCCTAACTGAAAGTTTATTTTTATACTTAATAATGTAGAGTAAGGTAACACAAAAATAAGTGACGGCCGCAGTTAAAAGGATAAAGTTAGGACATAAATCTTTGGGCGTACAATAAGTAATAGTGCGAAGATCGAGTATAATCCAGATGATAGAGATGATTGCGGAATAAATAATAATTATTTTTGGATTATGTAGCCTTCTCAAAAAAATATGCGCAGATAAAATAGCAGAGATTAACATGGGCACAAATCTGAATAAAAGATCGAGCAAGGTAAAAAGAGCGTTATGAGGTGGTGTATTATCTCCAACAACAAACAACCATGCAAAAACACCAAATACTACTGACAATAAAGATGAACCAATTGTATATCCAGAAAATTTAACAAAATCCATATTGTTAAATTATAACATGTAAACTATGGAACTAGTTAAGCTGTTTAAATTAAACAAATAGAACTTTAGAAAATTTACTTTGGGGTGGCTATCGGGAATCGAACCCGAATTAAAGGTTCCACAAACCTCTGTGTTGACCATTACACCATAGCCACCATAAAAAACGCTTTAACCTTAACACAGCAAATCACCATACGACAAATACTACCCATAGAGTTCCTCGTGTGTGCCAAGAGCGATGAAGTACGCTGTGTCCTCATCAACCATACGATATACAGCACGAAGGTCTCCTCCTACATTGATACTTCTCCAACCGGCATACTCGCCATGCAATGGATGATTCTCAAGAATCGGGTCAAACTGATTGCGCAGAAACGCGTCGCGTCGACCGCAGAATCGCTTCCGTTCTCCTTCACGCAGTTTCCGAAAACGCTTACCAAAGCGTTTGTGCGTGAAAATTTTCATACTGCGTCCAAATACCGGTCCATCTCGACCCCAGAGTGAAATGTCGGGGAAAGATTTTTGCCTCGTTTAAGGTCCCGCTCCGCTTCCGCAACCCAGCGTTCAAGTTTTTTGCTCATCCTTTTTGGCGCCGCAAAGGTAATAACCTCCTCTGCCGCAAAACGACGCAACTGTTCGCCGACAACAAGCGAAAGAGGCAACCCCAACTTGGCCGCTGTTTTCTGTGCTTTTATTTTTACATCCCTATCTATTTTTACGTTTAATACAGTTTTCATATAACCATAGTATATACAACGGTTACATATTGGTCAAACGTATGTGGGCGGCTCCTCTTTAATCCCCGCTTTGTAATTTGTTAGTCTAGCCAAAGCGTACAAGAGGCTCGATAAACGATTCATGTACGAGAGCGTGCCTTGGCTCAATTTTACTTCACCCTCTTCAACCGCGCGGATGATTCTTCTTTCGGCCTTGCGAGCGAGCGTCCGACCTATATCAAAAGCGGCGGCCAATTCCGTGCCGCCGGAAATGAAAAAGGTTTTGATGGGCGGCATTTCGCTCTCCATGGCGTCAATGAGTTTCTCCATATTTTCCACTTTCGTCATATCAATAGTCTTCGGAGCGCCCGCCAATTCCGCCTGAACGATAAAAAGGCTCTGCTGAATCATGTGAACAATGTCGGAAAAGTTTTTAGTTTTTAGTTTATAGTTTTTAGCTTCCGAAGATACCTTACAAAGTCCGAGGTATGAATTGAGTTCATCCATTGCTCCGAGCGCTTCGGTACTGCAGGAACTTTTGGAAATCCGCATACCGGGCGCGGAGGAAAAGATTTTCGTTGTACCAGTATCTCCCTTCCTTGTATATAACATAGTTTTTAATGTCTATTCGTTATATCCTTAGTGGAATTAGGAATCATGAATAAGACTAAGACAGAAAGGTCTAAACTTCTTTGACGGATGCCAAAAATTATTCTGCCTTGAAAATCCGAGCGCCGTCTTTGGCCGACTGTGAAAGCTTAATCGCCACTTCCTGTCCCTTCTTGCCCGCTTCAATCGGCGCATGGTCAAGCTGCATGGAAGACACCGAGTCTTCAAACTCTTCCTCGCCGCGTTTAACCTTGATTTTGTCGCCGACCTTAAGCGCGCTGGCAAGTTTAACCACGGCCACGCCGATCTTGTCGTACCAGTGCGTCACTTGGCCGATTTCTTTTTCTTTTGCTTTTGCCATAAAAATTATGAAATAGATAATAATGTGAGACGACTTTTGTATCCTATTATAACATAGGCAGTTGCACACTAAACAAAAGGTATCTGCCTTCAGGTAAGAAACAAAAAACCCTGCCACACTTTTGCGGCAGGGTTCGAATTTATCTTGATCTACAGGTTATATACGTCGAGCTCCCTAGCAAACCGAACTTGCGTTTTTTCGGCCTTGAAAAGGGCTTGCATCTCGCCCTCGAGCCTTTCGAGGTCTTCGTCTGACCGACGCGGTTCGTGATGCCCCGCAATGAGAAGCTTCGGCGGTGTGGAGCAGGAGGACAAAACGCGGCGAAACATTTCCGGAGTGGAATGACCCCATCCTTTCCGAATAAATGCTGTATCGCCTTCAATGCCTACCTCACCGAGATACTCGGGTTGACGATATTGCACGTCGGCGTACAAAAGGTCGGCGCCTGAAACAAAGTCCGCGTACTCTTGACTCTGGCCATCATCGCCAAGTTCGTTGTCTGTGGCAATCACCACAGTTTTCCCATCAACGACAAACTTGAACGCGACCGCGCCACCCGGATGCTTGAGAGCAAAAGTCGCCACTCCTCCAAGAATAGGAAGTGCCTCTCCTGAAACGAACTCTTTGAAGGCGAGCTCCACCCCCAATTTTTTGGGAGAAACAGGCCACGACTCTTCAGAGAAATCAGATTCCACAAGCTCCTGAAATGAACGGCCGTTGAGTTTGGGACAGTAAATTGAATCGACTTTCCCTTTCATGAAAAGGAGGCGATTCGTCGGTAGACCGTTGCGATGGTCAAGGTGATAGTGTGTCTGGAGACCAAAGATATGCTTCAGCTGTTGGGCCACGAGAAACGGCACAACGTTTGAGACACCTGAACCATTATCAACGAAGGCGCCGGTATCCCCCGACACAAAACCAAATGATGTGGTCAAGGTGCCGAACACGCCACGTGAAATCGGCTCAATCAGGGGTGCCCGCGTACGAGCCGACGGACAGCTAATTCTCGCGGTTGCCGGACCCGATGTCCCCGCGCATCCACCAATGAAGAAGACGGCTTTTGTTGGCATAATGTGCTTTCTTTTTGTATGTTTAGTTTTTGAGTTTAATGTTTTGCAATAGTAACCCTGTAGTAAAACCCACAAGTATCGCAAGATGTCTCAAGAGGAGAACAACTTAAAAAGGCTTATTATTAGGCCTTTTAAAGCTGTCCTCCTCACATCGCTCACACAAAATCTATACGCCAAGTAAATGTCATAGAACAATACCGTCTTCTGTAAATAATACCGAAATACACAATAACATATATAAGAAAAAAAACAAGGACTTCTGTAAAATCGATGCACACTATTAATCTAGAAAAATTTGTGCGCGGGAGAGGACATTTGAAACTTACAGTTTCTGTACACCCTTCATATTTTGCCGACAAAATAAATTCAGGGTCTGCAATTCCTCCGCGCAAAGCAAGCAGTTGCTTTGCTCCGCGCCTAAATTTTCGAAGACTCAAT
>OBEQ010379478.1_pt1 | contig 35152 bp, 39 predicted proteins | sample 1670901 | NCBI WGS metagenome assembly OBEQ01 (sample SAMEA104232315, study PRJEB22302) | groundwater metagenome | biome: forest; feature: aquifer; material: groundwater | place: USA | collected 2011-08-07 | depth 5.4 m | reverse complement strand
TAATTTTGAGTAACTTTTGTTCCAATTTTCATCAGTTTTGGTGATATCGTGTATTCTGATTAAATTCTGACATTATTCAAACAGTTGAGAAGTAGAAAGTTGTTTTCAATTCGATGTTATCCGCAAAGTGGCGAAGTCAGGTTACTATAGATAAAGGTGAATCTTGTAAAGTTTAAATGTTATTAAAAAGTGCTTTTTCTAGATATTGTAATGGATTTAACGCAAAATACGCAAGAAAGAGGGGAAATAGCTAAACTATCTGACTATCCTGTTAATCGTAAAAAGTTAGAAATGTTACGTGAATATGGTATACGACTCTTGAGGAGATCAAAGAGGATGTTTTCTGTAGATTGTAAAGAATGGGCATTGACTAGACTGTATTTAGAGGATTTAGATGTAGAAAAGGGCAACATTCCTGATGTTCTTCAACTTTCTGATATGTTAGAACCTGATATGTTAGTAGTTTATCATTTTCCAGAACGTTCTCATTATAGTCATTATGGAGTTTCTGTCCAAGAAGAAGAACATGTCTTTGTACACTCAAAATGGGGGTGTGGAAGTCACCTATTTTCTCATCCTGTAGACAAAGTACCTGATTTTTATGGAACACAAGCTGACTTTTTCCATGTAGATAGGAGACGGTTGTCTTTCAGACAGCATGATATATTGTTTTCTTATGATTGATTGCTTGAAAATAAGCCATATTTGGGTTTATTAGACTTGTAAAATATCCTGTCAAATTCAGCTAGCTCACATGCGGTTGCTTAAATATCCTTTCGCGTTCATTGTGCTTGTTTCACTCGCTTTGCTCACTTGAACCTTGTTCGCACGCTGAATTTGATTATATAAGCTGGACAAATAGATAAGTGCTTGAAGAACCTCTTGGTTCCTCGTATTTATCGTAATTCCATTACGATAAATATTTAAAGCTTTCCTATTTATCCTAGAATTCTGAAAAACGCAAGAATTAAGTATAGTATCAAATATGTATTTGTTAGGGTGTGAAAAAATATGAAAACAGAAAAGGCAGGCGAATGGGCTTTTCTTTTGTGCGTTATCATAGCCATCCTAGCAGGTATCGGTGCTACAGCAACTGGTTTAACAGTTGCAACACTAACAAGCTCAAGTTGGATATCTTGGACAGTATTACTGTTAGTTGTCTTAGGAGTAATCGTAGGATTGACAACAGTTACTGAGAAAGAGATAACACCATTCTTGATTGCTACAATCGCTTTAGTTGTAACAGCTACAGCGATCTTTTCACCAATAAACTTAGCAATACCTTATCTAGGAACACTATTAGACAACATGGTAAAGTTGGTAGCAGTATTTGTTGCTCCAGCAGCTATCATACTGTCTATTAAGGCTATCTATGCATTAGCAAGTAAAAAGTAAATTCATAGACTTTACTTAATTGCAAACAAGTTTCTTGTTCGCAACAAAAAGTAAAATTTTTGGTTTACTATAATTTGCTAAAGATAAGAAAGGTGCTTTAGTCAGTAATAAATTTTGTTAATTTTTTATTTCCAATTTTCTTTTTTATTATTTAATTTTATTTCTAACGTACATATCTAAAAGAAGGACAATATCTAAGGTTTTTATCCTTTTGAGTAAAATTATATTATGGTTGATTTTTCTTCTAATTTATCCAATTCTTTAGGACTTTCTTTCACTTATACAGATTTGCTATATGGTTGGATAAGAGAAAGAACTCAGTATGGTGTAAGGGATTCGTTTATACATCCTTCATATGACACGTCATTATCAATTCAATATAATGATGCAATGAAGCCTGTTTCTTTTACGCAAAAAATTAAATTATCTGAATATAGTGAGGAAAGAGAACTTTGTTTAGTTGATGGAAAATATGTTTATAGAGTGAGAAAAATAAAAGGAACTTTAGTACCAGCTGTTAAATCTATAAATAACTCTGATTTTAGAAATCCTAGAAAAAAGATTAAACTCAAAAGACCTGATGCTGTTTATAAGAGACTTGAATTTACTTCTGATTTAGAGGATTCTAACTCAGGACAAGTAAGCAATATAAAAAATGTTTCTTATCTTAGAGAGTATAAGCATTTTTTAGATAAGTCTTTTGCTGTAAGTTTTCTAGATGCTCTTTATTATCACTTTGAATATTATATTAGAAAAACTTTTTGCGATTTGATTGAAGGAAGAGTCAGTAAAGTTGATATGATTTTTTTCAAAGAAGTTGATCCTAGTTATTTTTATAAAATTTATAAAAGTGTAACACCATCTGGCCGGTTTAATTAAGCTTATATTTCTCTAATGATAATTGAATTAAAGAAGAAAGTAATAATGATTTTATAAAACTTTTTGGTTTTAAAAAAAGATGGGATCGGTTAATATGACACGGGACAAATAAAATTTGCGTGAAGTTATAGTCTAACCAGGCCATGACGACTGGCTCCAGCTATTGGAGCAATGATGTTTGAGAAATCAAATATGTGAATGGAAGAAACCAGTTGGTCGGAGTTCGAATCTCCGTGACCCCATTTTGTAGTGTAAAAATATTGCAGAAGCTTTGAAAAATCTTAACTAAATGCTCAAAAAAGGTTTAAATAGTTGTATTTTAAATATGAGTGATACTCTAACACTTTAAAAATAATTTTACAGCATATTTTCACGCAATGCGTGATGCACTATTGGTGAATAAATGAATACACAAGACTCTACTTTTACACAAAAATTTGTTTCTAGATATCTTCTAGATCAACAAGTAGTAGTTTTACAAGAACCACCAAATTCTAATTCTAATTCTAATGATTCTTTAAGAAAAACAAGATGTATTTACGATTCGCCTGGCTCTACAGATAGTGGTGTAGGTGCTGTTCATACAGAAGAGAATTATAGTGCAATGGATTATTAAATTTATTAAGGGGTTATTAATGAGTAAAGAAGAAATAGATATTTTTCAGAGCGATCTTGTTGCTAAGCATGAAATTCTTAATGAAGATGAGAAGATTATTCTTTTGAAAAAACTTAATGTAGTAGAAAAGCAGTTTCCTAAGATAAAGTCTGCAGATCCTGCTGTTAAAGCTCTTGGTGCAAAAAAAGGAGATATTTTAAAGATAACAAGAGTTTCAGAGATTGCAGGACATTCAATGTATTATAGAGTAGTTGTTAACTAATTCAAACTCCTTTTCAAAGTATAAGGTTTTTGAAACTTACTTGCAATTTTGAAATAAATTGCAAGTAATTGTTTAAAATCACAAAGGCGATTTAAAACATGACAAAAGAAATGATAGCAAGTTTTATAAAAGACGTTGGATTGGTAGAACATCAGATTACTTCTTTTAATGAGTTTATTGAATTTAGACTTCAGAAAATTATCAATGAAATAGGAGAAATAGAATTAGAAATTCCTGAAACAGCTGAATTCAAAATTAAGATGGGAAAAGTCAGAGTACCAAGTCCTAATGTAAAAGAAGCAGATGGTGCAACTAGATTTATTACACCAATGGAAGCTAGGATTAGGGATTTGACATATTCTTCTCCTGTTTTTGTAGAAATGATACCTATAATAAATGGAGTAGAACAAGAACCTCAGGAAGTAGAAATAATGGAAATGCCTATAATGGTAAGATCAAAATTATGTCAACTTAGTTCAATGACACCAGATCAAATGGTTGAAGAAGGAGAAGACCCAAACGATCCTGGAGGATATTTTATAGTAAATGGAACTGAAAGAGTTATTGTAATGGTTGAGGAAATATTTCCAAACAGACCTATAGTTGAATTTAAACAAGAAGTTCAGACAGCTAGAATAAATTCTGAATCATCTGGATTTGTACAAAAACATTTGGTTGAGAGAAAAGATGGAATCGTTACAATATCTCTTGCAAATATCAAAAAAATTCCTGTTTTTGTTTTAATAAGAGCTTTGGGACTTGAGACAGATGAAGATATTGTAAATGCAATTGGAACTGAAAAAGATATTGTTCAGGATATTTTCTTCAATATATATGAGCATGATGCAAAGTCTACTGCAGATGCTATTGATACTTTAGGAAAAAGAATGAAAATCCCTCAAAAAGAATACAGGGATAAGAGAATAAATGATATATTAGATAAATATCTATTGCCTCATTTAGGCCAAACATCAAAGTCTAGAAAAGAAAAAGCATTATATTTAGCAAGTGTTGTAAGAAAAGTTTTGAAGACAACTCTTCACGGGTTGGAAGAAAATGATATTGATCATTATGCTTTCAAAAGAATAAAGTCTGTAGGAGACTTTATGGAAGTGTTGATAAGATCATTGCTTTTAGGAAAGTATGGATTAGTTGCAAGAATAGTTTATTCTTATCAAAAATTGGTAAAGAGAGGAAAGATGCCTGCAATGAAATCTATTGTAGAATCAGATTACATGACAAGAAGAATAATTTCTCACATGGCAACAGGTCAATGGATTGGAGGAAGAACTGGTATTTGTCAGAGATTAGAGAGAACAAATACGATGAGGACGCTAGCTCATCTAAGAAATATAATATCTCCGTTGTCTTCTACTCAAGAACATTTTAAAGCAAGAGCACTTCATCCTACATCTTGGGGAAGATTATGTTGTGAAGAAACTCCAGAAGGAGTTAATATAGGTCTTAGAAAGTATCTTGCGCTTATGGCTTTATTATCTGAAACATCTTCTGAAAAAGACAAGGAGCAGATAGTAAAAATGGTAAAGGAAGAAGGCAATACAGTTATTTTCATGGATGGAAGAGTTATTGGCTTGACAGATACTCCTGAGAAGCTTGTTGAAAAAATAAGAGAGAAAAGAAGAACATATCAAATAAATTCTTATATATCAATTTCTCATGATCCTATATTTAATGAAATTAATGTTAACACAGATTCTGGAAGACTTCAAAGACCTTTGATAATAGTTGAAAATGGAAGATCAAAACTAAAACAAGATGATATAGAAAAAATAAAAAGTGGTGAAATCACCTGGACCAATCTAATAAGAAGTGGTGTTGTGGAATATTTAGATGCTGAAGAAGAAGATTATTCTCTTGTTGCTCTTAAAGAGGAAGATATAAAATCTAATACAACTCATTTGGAGATTACTCCTTTGGCTATATTAGGAGTTTCTGCTAATTTAGTTCCTTTTGCACAACATAACAGAGGAGATAGAGTAAATTTTGGTGCAAAAATGAGTTGTCAGGCTCTGGGATTATATGCTGAAAATTTCTTGAGTAGAACAGATACAAAAGCAGATGTTTTAATTTATCCTCAGACGCCATTGGTATCTACTATTATAAATGATCAACTAAAGCCTACACATGGTCAAAACATAGTTATTGCATTAATGAGTTTTCATGGTTATAACATGGATGATGCTATCATAATAAACAAATCTTCAATAGAAAGAGGTTTTGGAAGATCATTCTTTCTAAGAAGTTATGGTATAGAGGAAAAGAGATATTTTGGAATTGAAAGAGATGAAATAAAAATTCCTGATAAATCTGTTCAGGGATATAAAACAGAGGAAGCTTATTCAATTCTAGGCGAAGATGGAATAATCAATAGAGAAACTGCAGTTAAGTCTGGGGATGTTTTGGTTGGAAGAGTATCTCCATTAAGGTTCTTTGGTCAATCAGAAAGTTTGATGGTGGGTATTGAGAGTAGAAGAGAAACTTCTGAAACTGTAAGATATGGAGAAGAAGGAATAGTTGATAATGTTCTTGTTACAGAAACAATATCAGGAGATAAAATCGTAAAGATAGTTGTAAGATCTGATAGAAACCCTGAGATTGGAGATAAATTTGCTTCAAGACATGGACAAAAAGGAATAGTAGGATTGATTATACCAGAGAGTGAGATGCCTTTTACAAAAGATGGTATTGTTCCAGATGTTATTGTGAATACACATGCTATTCCATCTAGAATGACTATTGGACAGATGTTAGAGATTATTACAGGTAAACTAGGAGCTATCATAGGATCAAAAATGGATGGATCTCCGTTCATAACAACAAATACAGAAGACAAGGTAAGAAAAGCTTTGGTTGAAAATGGTTATAGAGATGATGGAAAGGAAACTTTGTATGATGGAGTTACTGGAAAAATCTTGCCTGGAAGAATCTTGGTAGGACCTTGTTATTTTCAAAAGCTTCATCATATGGTTGCTAATAAAATACATTCAAGAGCAAGAGGTCCTGTTACGTTATTAACAAAACAACCTACTGCTGGAAGAAGTAAACAAGGAGGGCTGAGATTAGGAGAAATGGAGAAAGATTGTTTAATAGCACATGGTGCTGCTTTATTGCTTAAGGAGAGATTTGGATCTGATTTAGCAAAGATACCAATATGTTTAGAATGTGGTTTGGTTGCAATAGAAGACAAGGTCAAGAATAGAATCTATTGTGCTATTTGTAAAAAAGGAAAAGTTGAATATTTAGAAATGTCTTATACATTCAAATTGATGTTAGATGAGTTGAAATGTATGGGAATATATCCAATTGTTCAAGCTAAAGAATAGACAAACGAAGTTAGCGAGCAAGAATTTAAAAATAAATTCGACAGCCAGTGTGTTGAGTGCGTTAGATAAAAATGAAGATGATAATATGAAAAAATTAAAAACAACATGCAGAAATACTGGATTTTGGTTTGGAGCTAGTTTTTATAGAGGGAGACAAATAGTTGGGTTAGGAAGAGTTTATGTTGATATGAGAGATCAAGATAGACCTTAATATCAATTTTTTGATAAGGATGATCAACCATTTAAAAATTTTGATAGAGTAGTTAGTTTAGAACGTGGGGAAGATGTTCCTCGTAAATGGTATGAAGGAAAAAATGATTAGAGTTGTAATTATTTCAGATCACCTTCAAGTGATCTGAAAACTTAGCATGATTAAAACATAATCATGCTAATTATCAAAAACCAAAGGTTTTTAATATGAAAATGAAATCGTTAGAATTCAAGATATTTTCGCCAAAAATGATAAAGGATATGAGTGGAGTAAAGATTGAGCAGCCAGAGCTTTATGATGCTGATGGATTTCCTGTTGAATCAGGATTATGTGATCCAAGATTAGGAGTAGTAGATCCTGGATTAAGATGCAGAACATGCGGTGGAACGATTGGACAGTGTTTAGGACATTTTGGTCATTTAGAGTTGACAAAACCTGTTGTTAATCCTCTTTATGGAAAGAAAATTTATACAATACTCCTTTCAATCTGTAGAAAATGCTCTAAACCATTAGTTGATGAAGAAGAATTAAAACATATTAAAAATCCAATGGCAGAAATTTACAAATTAAAGAAAAAAGTGTGTCCTCATTGTGGTGAAAAACAAAAAGAATTATCTTTTTCGAAACCAACAAGTTTTAGAGAAGGTAAAAATGAGTTAAATCCTGAAGAAATTAGACAGAGATTGGAGAAGGCAAGTGATGAAGATATAGAAGCTATGAGGATAAAGGGCGGAAGACCTGAATGGCTTATATTAACTATTTTACCAATTCCGCCTGTTACTGTAAGACCTTCTATTACTTTAGAAACTGGAGAAAGAAGTGAAGACGATTTGACTCATAAGTTGGTTGATGTAGTTAGAATTAATGAAAGATTAAAAAAGAATTTAGAATTAGGTGCTCCTGATTTTATAATTGCTGATATTTGGGAGTTATTACAATATCATATTTCAACATATATGGATAATGAGATTTCTACTCTTCCTGCTGCAAGACACAGAAGTGGTAGAGCACTTAGAACACTTATACAAAGATTAAGTAAGAAAGATGGTAGGTTTAGAGGTTATTTGTCTGGAAAGAGAGTAAACTTTTCTGCAAGAACTGTAATAAGTCCTGATCCAAGAATATCTATGTTAGAAGTAGGAGTACCAGAAGTAATTGCAAAAGAGCTAACGTTGCCTATAAAGGTAAATAAATATAATTTAAATGAAATCAGAAAAGTAATTGCAAACGGTCCTGGTACTCATCCAGGAGCAAATTATTTAATGAGACCTGATGGAGTCAAGAAAAAAATCACTGAAGAAAATAAAAAAGATATTTCTAAAGAAGTTGATGTAGGATTTTTAGTAGAACGGCAGCTAAAGGATGGTGATGTTGTAATATTCAATAGACAACCTTCATTGCATAGGATGTCTATGATGGCTCATAAAGTTAGAGTTATGAAGCATACAAGAACATTTACAATGAATTTGACTGTAACAATACCTTATAATGCTGATTTTGATGGAGATGAGATGAATTTGCATGTTCCTCAAACAGAGGAAGCGCAAGTAGAAGCAGAAATGCTGATGGCTACAGAGAATCATATAAGATCACCTAGATATGGATCACCTATTATTAGCTGCAAACAAGACCATATTTCTGGAATCTATTTGCTTACAAAGGATGGAACTAAATTTGACAAAAAGACAGCTGCTGAGTTGTTGATGGCAATTGGTATGAAAGATGAGATAGATGAATTGAAAAATGAAGTTACTGGAAAAGAACTTTTCTCATTCCTGCTTCCTAAGAACTTGAATATTGAATACAAAGCTTCTATATACACAAGATCAAAGAAGACAGAAGAATTTGGTGTAGATGATTTGGTTGTGATTAAAAATGGTGTTCTAAAACAAGGAGCTATTGATGAAAATAGCTTGGGAGAGAAAAAAGGAGCTTTGATAAACATACTTGAACAGATGGATAAGAAGATTGCAAGAGAGTTTATTGATAGAGTTTCTAGACTTTCTTTAGAAATGATTACAAAACATGGTTTTAGTATGTCTGTAAGTGATCAAGATATATCTGATAAAGCTAAGAAGAAGATAAAAGATTTGGTTAGTGGTTTTGAAGAAGAATCAAGAAAAGTAATAAAGGATTATGAATCAGGAAGAATGAAGAAAGCTCCTGGATTAAGTCTTCGAGATGTTTTAGAAGCAAGTGTCCTAAGATTGGTAGGAGATGCTTCAAGAGATGCAAGCAAAATAGTTAAGGATGATCTTACAAATGAAGCAAATCCTGTTGTAATGATGGCTAAGACAGGTGCAAGAGGATCTTATGTTAATCTAACTCAGATGTGTGCTTTTGTTGGACAAGAATCTTTGGAAGGAAAGAGAATATATAGAGGATTTACAAATAGAACTACATCGCATTTTGTAAAGAATGATCTCAGCTTGAAATCAAGAGGATTTGTTGCGAGTAGTTATAAAGAAGGATTAGATCCTATAGAATTTTTCTTTGATGCTATGAATTCTAGAGAGAATCTGATGGATAAATCTTTACATACAAGACATTCTGGATACATGGAGAGACGTCTAATAAATGCTATGCAAGATCTTCATGTAGGTTATGATAGAACAGTAAGAGATAGTCATAATAATATAGTTCAGTTTATAGCAGGAGAAGATGGTTTGGATCCATCAAGAACAGATGGAGGAAAGCCTTTAATGAAGTTGCTTTCGCAAGGAAACGAGAAATAGAGAAATTAAGTGATTGTTTATGCCAGAAAATAATGGAATTAAAAAAGTAAAAACAACCTATTCTTTAGAAGATGTAGGTATATTTTTAGAAGTTGTAAAAACTGAAGGTTATAGCGCTAAACGTCAAGATCATAATTTATTTTTAGATGATGCTACTGGCGAAACTCATGGACATATAGATTTTTCTAGAAAATTAGGGATTCTTTCAATTTATCATAAGGATCCTAGAACTAGACTTGAAACTCTTACAGATGAATTATATAAAGGAGAAAGAACTTTAGAAGTTCAGATTCCAAGTCAGGGATAAATTAATTAAATGAGGTAAATTGTTATGTTGGAATTAAATGCTAAAATGATGGAAATGTTTGAGAATTACTGCAAACAGAATAATATTACTGGAAAGAGCAAAGAGGAGAAGTTTAAGCAGTTTTTGGAAATTTTGGAAAAATCTGCTTATGATCCTCTGGAAGCTATAGGAATTATTGCAGCGCATAGTATTTCAGAGCCAGCAACGCAAATGACCATGAGAACATATACTATGGCTACACAAAAGGATAGATTGAGTAAGGTTACACAAGGTCTTCCTAGATTGATTGAGATATTTGATGCTAAAAAGAGCTTGGAAAAACAAATGAAAATCTATCTTAAACCAGAATTCAATACTAAAGAAAAAGCTAGATATATTGCTGATAAAATAAAAGCTAAAAAAGTGAGAGATGTAATAGAATCTGATTCTATAGATCTTATAGATCTTAAAATTGAGTTAGATCTTGAAAGGGATGACGAAAAGGATAATATAATAGAGTTAATTAAAAAGGCAAATATTGATGTAAGTACAAGAGGTAAAAAGATTTTTATCAAACCTAAGAAAAGTGATGTTAAAACACTTAGGAAACTTAGATCAAAACTATTAGACGCTCATGTTGATGGTATAAAAGGCATTGATGAGGTTATTGTTGCTAAAGATGGAGAGGAATGGATGATACAAACAGCAGGAACAAATTTGAAAAAGATTCTTAAGATGCCTGAGATAGATATTAGAAGAACAAGGACAAACGATATCTTCCAAATACATGAAGTTCTTGGAATAGAGGCAGCTAGAGCTGTTATATTTAATGAATCAAAAGCTACTTTGGATGAGCAAGGATTAGATGTTGATCTAAGACATTTGGCTTTATTGGCAGATGTGATGACAGTTGATGGAGATGTAAAAGCAATAGGAAGATATGGAGTATCTGGAGCAAAATCATCTGTTTTAGCTAGAGCTAATTTCGAAGAAACTAAAAAGCATTTAGTTAATGCAAGTTTTAATGGTGAGAAAGATAGTTTATCAGGAGTTATAGAAAATGTTTTGGTAGTTCAAGTAGTGCCTGTTGGAACAGGAGGTGTTGAACTAAAAGTAGATGTAGGTAAGATGATGAATAAAAATAAAAAGAAAGAATCTGAATAATTTATAAGGTGTTTTGAAAATTTAGTTGTATTTCCTAAGAGGATAGAAATCTTCTTGGAAATTCAAATTGACTTATGTCAACCATGAATTTCAAATAGAAATACACATGATTTTAAAAACAAAAATTTGAAAGAGGTTTTTAAAATGCAATTTGTTATAGGTCCTAGAGAAATTAAAAAAGCAATAAAAGAAGGTACTGTTGTTGGTGTACTTGCTGCAAAGAATTGTCCTCCATATTTAATAGATAGTATAAAGATGGAAGGTGTTGATGTAAAGATGTTTTCTGGAGATCAAAAAGAATTGGGAACACATATAGGAAAACCATTTGCAGTTGCTATAGTTGGACAAAAGAAATAATAAAGATGATTTTAATATGAAAATTCAGTCGTATTTATAGTATATGACATAATAAATTGGAATAATATGATGTCATATACTATATGCAGAAGACATTAATATGTTCTAAATAGTAATGTCTTCTACTATACAATACTCCTGATTTCCATTTTTTAATAAATTAGGTATAAAAAAATGAAAATAACTCTAGATACAGAGACAATAAGAACTATTTCTCTTTTTCAAAAATTGACTGGAACTCATGTTTTAGATAGTTATGACGGAGATGAAATATATTTTATAGTTGCTGAAAATGAGTATGGATTTGCTGTTGGAAAGAATGGTATAAAGATCAAAAAAGCTGAAAGTGTCTTCAAAAAACCTATAAAGGTTTTTGAATATTCTCCTGATTTGGAAAGATTTATTAGAAATATGGTTCCTCAAACAAAGGAAATTTCTAATATAGAAGGTAAAATTGAGCTAAAAGTTTCTCCTAGCGACAGGTCACGAGTAATAGGAAAAGCTGGTTATAGAGTAAAAATCATAGAAAATTTCTTGAAAAGGTCTCATGATGTGATTAGTTTTAAAGTAAAATAGGTCTTAAAAAACTCTTAATGTATTTCTATTATATTTATAGCATAAAATAATCTTCAATATATAGATCTTCCTAGAAGAACTGAAAATTGGTATCACGAAAAAATTAAAGTCAAACGCCTCTTCTAAGTTCCTTCTTTATTATTGTTGTTGGCTGGAACTTTTCTTTTAGAAGCTCAAATGCTTTTACTACTTTCTTTTTGTCTCCACATCCAAATACGTCAATAGCTGCATAGTTGTATTCAGGCCATGTGTGTATAGAAATATGAGATTCCATTAGTAAAACAACACCTGTTACACCGAAAGGCTGGAATTGGTGGAAATATGATCTAATCTTTGTTAGCTTTGACTCTCTCACAGAGTTTTCTAGAATATCTTTCACAGAATTTGTCTCTTTTAGCAGCTCAGGATTACATCCATGGAATTCTGCTATAATATGAGTTACTTTAACATTTTTAATCTTCTTCATTTTACCTTTCTCACCTCTCCGAAAACGGTTGGTACAATTGCGAACATTAAGCTCGCATGTTGTACGTGGAGACAATTCTTGTCTCCAGTATATTCAATTGCTTGAATATACTGACTGAAAAAAATCCTTCAGTCGATTTGTAAATTATGAAAATAAATTATTATATCAGTTATATGTCACTTCTAATATAAAAAGATTATTTTTTTCTTATTAATTTCTGAAAATTTATTTCAATATCTTCTCTATGAAAAAAATCCTATTTAAACTTTTTGTAAAAGAAATTATTTAAGCTTTATTAGAACTCATCTTGTTCGAAATTCTATGAAAAAATTCATTTTCACAAGGGAAAAAGCTGAAAATCAGTCTTTAATACTTTATTATATAAAAACAAGAATTGACTTTAGAATTTTATTAACAATTTTTAAAGTAAATTATATAATTATAGTTAACCCAGTAAAGATTTCGGATATTAATAGTACTGGGTTTAGTTCAAAAATCTTAGGTGATTTTTAAATGCCAGGAGAATTTGGAGCAAGAAAATTGAAAAAAGATAGAAAACACTTTAAGTGGAAGAAAGAAAGCTATAGATATAGAATTCTTGGTTTTAAAAAGAAGAAAGATCCTTTAGCAGGAGCTCCTTTGGCAAGAGGTATTGTTCTTGAAAAAAGAGTAGTTGAGCAAAAACAACCTCACTCTGGATTGATTAAGTGTGTTAGAGTAAGACTATTCAAAACAGGAAAAGAAGTTACTGCATTTGCTCCTAGAACAGGGGCTATTAATTTTATATCAGAACATGATCAAGTTGTTATAGAAGGATTAGGAGGTTCTCAGGGAGGAGCTGTAGGATCTATGCACGGTGTAAAATGGAGAGTTTTAAAAGTAAATGATGTAAGCTTAGAAGAAATACGAAGAGGAAAGAAGCAAAAACCTATGAAGTAGCCTTTTTGTACAAGCAAGCGTACAAAAACGCTAGCGAAAAATAAGCTATCAGCAAATTTTTCAAGTAAGGGTATGAAAACAATTATAGAATATGTCTTTACAGTATGTAGAAATACGTTTTCATAACTTTGTACAAAAAAGTTTAATCAAAAAGAAAAAATCAAGTGAAAAATATGGTTGGAAAGAAAGATGTTAAAAGAAGAGTTGAAAGGCCTAGAAGAAGTCCTGTTGAGAAAAAAGAAAAGATAAAGAAGGTCTTTGCTTTCAAGCTTTTTGGTAAATGGGATTCTAACATTGAGGTAAGGGATATTAGCTTAAAGCCTTATATTAATTTAGAAGCTCAAATTCTTCCTAGGAATGCTGGAAGACTTAGAAAAACCTTCCATAAATCAAAAGCTCATATTGTAGAGCGTTTATCACAACATTTGATGGTTGCAGGTCATCAAGGAAAACGACATAAATTAACTTCTGGAGTTCATGGAGGAAAATCCTATACTTTACTTAAAATAGTTGAAGATGCTTTGGATCTTGTAGAGAAAAGAGAAAAGAAAAATCCTTTGGAGGTTCTTGTAAGAGGAATAGAGAATTCTGCTTTGAGAGAAGAAATTATATCTTTCCAAATGGGTTCTATAATGGCTAGAGAAGCTGTTATTACTGCACCTCAACGGAGAGTTGATAAGACTTTAAGATTTTTTGCACAAGGTACTTATAGAAAGGCTTTTAACAAAAAGACAACTATGGCACAAGCATTAGCAGACGAGATAATGAACTCAGCTGCTGGAAAAGATAGTTTTGCTGTAAAAGAAAAAGAAAGAATAGAAAGAGAAGCTTCTGGAGCTAGATAATTTCTCATCAGTATTTTTCTTTTACAATAAACTTTTTTAAAAACTTGAGATTAAGCTAAGCTTAATCTAAGTCCTTGAATATTTTATTTAAGGAAGTTTGATCAAAAATAATTTGGCTTGCTATGCAAATATATTAGATATTTATACTTTAGTTTTCAATCTAGACAAATTAAAAACTATTTATAATCGCACTCAAGCGATTAGAAAACCTATGAAGGATTTTATTAAAATCCTTCAATGTTATTAAATCACAAGTGATTCAATATGGCAAAAGACAAGACAGAATTGATGGCAGAGTTGATGAAAAATCCTAAAAAAATTAGGAATATATGTATTTGTGCTCACATTGATCACGGAAAAACTACTTTATCTGATTCTTTGGTAGCTGGAGCTGGAATGATGTCAGAAGATCTGGCAGGAACACAACTTTTCATGGACTTTGATAAGCAAGAACAAGAAAGAGGAATTACTATATTTTCTGCAAATGCTAGCATGGTTCACGAATATGATGGTGACCCATTTTTAATTAATCTTATAGATACACCAGGTCATGTTGATTTTTCTGGTGATGTTACAAGAGCTATGAGAGCTGTTGATGGTGCTATTGTTTTATCAGATGCTGTTGAAGGAGTCATGCCTCAGACAGAGACTGTAGTAAGACAAGCATTGAGGGAAAGAGTAAAGCCTATTCTTTACATAAATAAAGTAGATAGGTTAATAAGAGAGCTTAAGTTGACTCCACAGCAGATGCAAGAAAGATTTATGAAAATTATAAAAGATGTAAACAATCTTATAATAAAATATGCTGAAAAAGAATATGCTGATAAGTGGCTTGTTAAAGTAGATGATGGATCTGTTGCTTTTGGTTCTGGTTATAGAAAATGGGCTTTGTCTGTTCCGTACATGAAGAAAACTGGAATAACATTCAAAGATGTTATTGATCTTACACTGGCTGATAATGAGAAAGAATTACAAAAGAGAGCTTCTATCCACCAAGTGCTTTTAGATATGGTAATTGGACATCTTCCTAATCCTCAGGATGCTCAGAAATATAGAATACCAAAACTTTGGTCAGGTGATTTGGAATCAAAGGTTGGTAAAGATATGATGACTTTGAATAGAGAAGGTACTTTAGCAGCTGTTATTACAAAGGTGGTTCCAGATCCTCATGCAGGAATGATTGCTGCTGCTAGAATATTCTCAGGTACTTTGAAAAGAGGTCAAGATGTTCTTTTAGTTAACCAACAAAAAATTCAAAGAGCCCAGCAAGTTGCTATTTATAAAGGTCCTCAGAGAATCCAGATGGAAGAAATTCCTGCTGGAAATATTGTTGCTATAACTGGATTAACAGATGCATTTTCAGGAGAAACAATAACAAACATAGAAGCTCCTATACAAACGTTTGAAGCTATAAAGCATATTTTTGAGCCAGTTGTAACAAAGAGTATAGAGCCAAAAAGTCCTGCAGACTTACCTAAATTATTACAGTATCTAAGACAAGTAGGAAGAGAAGATCCAACACTTGCTATCAACATAAGTGAAGAAACTGGACAATATTTAGTATCTGGTTTAGGAGAGTTGCATTTAGACGCAAAAATTGAAAGACCTTTGAAAGAAAAAGGAATAAATGTTGTAACTTCTCCACCAATTGTTGTTTATAGAGAGACTGTGAAAGGAGAAGGTCCGAATGTTGAGGGAGTTTCTTCAAACAGACACAATAGATTTTATTTGAGTATAGAGGCGGTTGAACCACAAGTATATCAGGCAATGGTAGATGGAAAAATAAGACAAGAACAGGTAAGAAAATATTTGAAAGAAGTTGGTGTACAACTTTATGAAAATGGAATGAGTAAAGAAGAATCAAGAAATATAGTTGATATATATAATAGAAATATTTTGATTGATGGTACAAAAGGTATACAATATCTTCATGAGACTATAGAATTAGTTATAGATGCGTTTAAAAATGTTATGGATAAAGGACCTTTGGCACAAGAACCTTGTACAGGACTAAAGGTTAAATTATTAGATTGTAAATTGCATGAGGATGCTATACATAGAGGACCTGCTCAGGTTATTCCTGCTGTAAATGATGCTGTAAGGACTTCTATGATGAAGGCCAAACCAACTTTACTAGAGCCTTTGCAGATCATTAGAATTGATGTTCCTGATGAGTTGATGGGTAGTGCTATATCACAAGTTCAAAATAGAAGAGGATCTGTAATAAATGTTGAAAGTGAACTTGGATCAACTGCTATTACTTCCAAACTGCCAGTTGCAGAAATGTTTGGATTTGAAGCACAATTGAAAAGTGCTACTGGTGGAAAAGGGTTTTATAGTTTGATAGATGTAACATTTGACAAGATTCCTGAAGAGATAAGATTGCAAGTTATAGGAAGGATTAGAGAGAGAAAAGGACTTCATAAAGAAGTTCAGGAATAATTTTTACAAGAACTTCTTTATAGAATCTATTCCTGTATATAGTTGAGTTTGAAATCCTAGATTTTTTGCAAATTCTATGTTATCTTCTGAATCGTCTATAAACAGACATTCTTCTTTAGAGAAATTAAATCCCATCAACATCAAATCAAAGAATTCTGCATTTGTTTTAGATAATCCATAATCACATGAAAAATAACAGGCATCAAAGTTGTTGTTTATGTTTAGTGTTTTCATTATTAAGCTAGCCTTTTCTTCTGGACAGTTTGATAAAATTCCTAGGATATATTTTTTCCTTAAAACAGGCAATAAATCCCATAGCTCTTTGTTTGGCTCTATTGTAAATATATATTCCCTTGCTTTATTTACTATATGTTTTGTAGAAGGGTCTTTTTCTAGCATTGTCCAGAATGTTTTTGGAGCTATTTTTCCAGAAGCATAGCTACTTCCTAATTTTTCATATTTTTCAAATATTCTATCTATATGATCTTTTTCTGATATTTCATCTTCATGGTTAAAAGAAAGTTTAGCAATTAAATTAATAAGATTTTTAAAGGTTCTTTTGTCTAGGACTCCGTGATAATCAAAGAATATAGCTTTTATCATTGCATTAAGTTAACTCTAGCTTATATAAAACTTTTTATCATAGTATCTATATGCATATTGAAAGAAAGATGATAATAATTTTATCTGTTTTACTACTAGTTGCTATAGCATCTCTAGCAGTGATGATGGCTAATAATAAATCTACTGATTCGTTGGTTGTTTTAAAGAGTAATTCTATAAATAAATCTATATCTCAGGAACCAAATAATATAGTGGTTAATAATACAACTTCTGAAATTAAGGAGCCGTTGTTTCAAGTGATTGTAAATGGAGTGAATGGGGGAGATTCGGAAAGAGGAAATTATATACTAACAAAGTCTACGGAATGGAAGGATTTGTGGACTAAGATGAATTATGACAAATCTCCTATACCTGCTCTACCTGATGTAGACTTTTCTAAGGAAATTATTATAGCTGTTTTTCAAGGAAGAAGATATACTTCTGGATATTCTATTCAGATATCTAATATTGATGAAAAAGCAAATGGCATTACAATATTTGTTAAAGAATATTCTCCTGGAGCAAATTGCATAACATCGCAAGTATTGACATATCCTTTTTATATAGTAAAAATTCCTAGGACAACTAAGGATATGGGATTTAGTACAGAAGAAATTGTAGTAAATTGTTAGCGTTATTAACAGCTATTTTTCTTAGATGAGGTAATGCAAACATTTATAAAGATTCCTACATAGGTTATTGAAATACAATTGCATATAATATGCATTGATTTTATAAAAATATCAAATATGGTGATTAAAATGGCAGAGAAAAAACCACACATGAATTTAGTAACTATTGGTCATGTAGATGCTGGTAAGTCTACTTTAGTAGGAAGATTGCTTTTTGACAGCGGTTCTGTTAGAGAAGAGCAAATGAGAAAACTAAAAGAATTAGCTAAGGAATTAGGAAAGGAAACTTTTGAATTTGCATTTGTGATGGATAGATTAAAGGAAGAAAGAGAAAGAGGAGTTACAATTGACATCATGCATGAGAAATTCCATACAGGAAAGTATTTCTTTACAGTTATTGATTGTCCTGGTCACAGGGATTTTGTAAAGAACATGATTACAGGAACTAGTCAAGCAGATGGTGCTATTCTTGTTGTGTCTGTAAAAGATGGTATACAAGAACAAACAAAAGAGCATACATATTTGGCTAAGGTTTTAGGAGTACAGCAAATCATTGTTGCGATGAATAAGATGGATGCTGTAAACTATGATGAAAAGAAATACAATGAGGTAAAAGAAACTGTAGTAAAACTTCTAAAAGGAGTAGGTTTTAAAACAGACATTATACCATTTGTAGCATTAAGCGGTTTTGTTGGAGACAATGTTGTAAAGAAAAGCGATAAAATGGCTTGGTATAAAGGACCTACTTTAGTTGAGGCTTTAGATCACTTTGTTGTTCCAGAACAACCAATTGACAAACCTTTGAGATTACCAGTTCAGGATGTATATAGTATAACTGGAGTAGGTACTGTTCCTGTTGGAAGAATTGAAACAGGAATCATGAAGCCAAATGATAAAATAATCTTCATGCCTTCAAGGGTAGTTGGTGAAGTTAAGAGTGTTGAAATGCATCACGAACTTTTACCACAAGCAGGTCCTGGAGACAATGTAGGATTTAATGTAAGAGGTGTAGGAAAAACAGATATTAAGAGAGGAGATGTTATCTCACACGTAAACACACCTGCAACAGTTGCAAAAGAGTTTACAGCACAAATTATTGTGTTAAATCATCCATCTGTAATATCAAAAGGATACACACCAGTGTTCCACATACACACAGCACAGGTAGCATGCACAATTACAGAAATAGTCAAACAAATAGATCCTAAGACAGGTGCTGTTGTAAAAGAAAATCCTGATTTTATCAAAACAGGAGATGCAGCTATAGTAAAGATAAAGCCATCAAAACCAATTTGCATTGAAACTCAAAAAGAGTTTCCACAAATGGCTAGATTTGCTATAAGAGATATGGGTATGACTGTAGCAGCTGGTATCTGTATTGATCTAGTAAAAGCAGATGATCCTAAAAAGTAAATAGCTGGTCCAAAGATCGGTTATTTTATCTTTTTTATTTTTATATCTATGATTTCTTTTTTTTGGTTGATTTTATGAGTTTACTATCTTCACAAGTATTTTCTACTAATTATAGTTAAGAGTTCCTAGAGAATTTGCACACTTCTTTGACATCAAAACACAAAATGATGACTGGACATCTGCATATGGTTTGTGGGTTCCTAATTCAATATCTATATGATATGTAGTTTACCTCTAGAATTAGCCTTATTTTAGCCATATAGCATTCCTAAATTAGCCGATCTTAGCCGAATTCTAGATGCAATGAAAAAATACGGCTAAACTATTTAGCCGCAAATAAGCCATAATTAGCCAAATATTAGTCTTATTTCAATAATTAATATTAAGTAAACGAATTGTATCTATGCAAAAATACTCTATATTAGTAGCTGAAAGTGTATCAGATTACTTGAGTAAAATTGATTCTGGAGAAAGTGAAAAGATTATTAAGAGAATTAGCATGTTGGAATTAAATCCAAAATCAGTAGGTGAGCCAAGAGGCAAATTTTGGATATTAAAAGTAGGTAGCAGTGGTTATAGACTAGCATTTCGAATACTAGAAGAAACAAAAGAAATAAGAGTCACTGCAATAGAAAAGAGGAGCTCTAAAGATTATCAGGATTTTTACGATTGAATTCCATGACTCTTTTTTATCTGATCTAGCATCTTGAATTTACCTTTTGATATTTCTCCATCCCCTTTTTCAGCTTCTTTTATGAATTTTATATCTTCAATTACTCTTAGAAAAGCATCTACATCGCTCTTCGGAAGTTTTATTGTTATCATCTTTTCCATAATAATCACACTTTTAATTAGCATTTTATTTATTAAAACCTATGAAATCTTGTAATATGTTCCCTTTCCTTTTCCAAATCTCTTTATGATCTGACGTTTTGTCATTTTGCTCAGATCATTTGTTGCAGTAGCGTCAGAACACTTATTCAGTTTCTGGTACTGGTCATTTGTAATTTTTCCATATTTTAAAATAAAATCATAACCTGAGCGCTGCCTATCATTAAGGTCTTGCGGAACTGAAGCAGAGAGACCAGTGCCAGGCTGTCCTAGAATAGATTCTCCAAATCCTTTTCCAACCTTTTTCCTATACAAAGCATTGAATGCATCATCTCCTCCATATCCAAGCAGCAAAGCAAATCCTAATGATTGTGGGCCTGCAACAGTTATCACAAGAAAACTGAAGAACATAAATATAATTATTGTCTTCAAAGCTTTTCTCCAATTAAACTTCTCGCCACTCTCAGCACTAAGCCATCCAATAACAACTCTTATTGCTCCACCAAGCAATCCAATTATGATAACATCAACAGACGGCAAGAATGCAACAAGTTGCTCAAACATAATTTAATTTGCTAAACCTGAATAAAAAGATTTTCAACAAAGAAAACTTAGTTAATTGAATCTAATTTATCTAGTAAATTTTCAATAAATTGTTCTGATGTCAATATGAAACCAGTTTCAATAAATTGCTGTTCTGTTTCTTTTGTTACCAATGCTATTGCATAAGCAACTTTTTTAGGATCTGCATTTGTTCTATATAGAAAATCATAAATGACTTGGTCTATACAACCATTTTTAAATACTTCTCCTAGAGTTACAAGTGGAAAAACACGCTCTTGCATTTTACCTATTTCAATATCAACACTCGTTTTTCTTCCATTTTGCATAGTTGGCTTGAAATCTTCTGGTGTCCAGATTGCATACATATGACTCCAATCTCTTTTATCTCTAATTTCTAATTCAACAGCATCTTCAAATTCTCTAGGAACTCTTATAGAATAACCTACTATCATTCCCATATAATTTATAAGTTCCATAAATATTCTATCTGTGTAATTTTCAGAATCCATTAGTGCAAGTTCTAATCTAAGATCTTGAGTGTTTGCAGCTTCAGCAGCCATCTCTTTAATTTTCCTTTTGTCTATATCAATAGGATTTTTGAAAAATTTGCTGTATTTTTTGATCCATCCATTTCTTGACCTAAGTTTTATCTCATCAGATAATGAAAATGATGCTAATTCATAAAAAAGATTTTCATAGTCATCTTGATTCATAGGATTTCTCATTCCTATATATGTAAAAGGCGTCAATAGTTCTCCATAAATTCTTTCTTCGCTTCTGGTACCTCTAATAAGATCTCTGACATTTGCTACATATTCATGTCCTTGTTTTTTCCAGAATACTGTTCTGTCTATATATTCACTTTGAGAAGTTTGTCTTATTGCAAAAGGAAGCTTTGTTTGTATAGACATTACATCATCTCAGTAAATTATAATTGCAAATTTTCTGGTGTCCATAATGCATACATATGAGTCCAGCTTGAAGATGCATCTAATCCAAATACACTTGAGAAATGCCTAGGTATTCTCATACAATGACCTATTGCCATACCACTCCATTCTACAAATTCTATTACAGCTCTATCTTCATCATCTTTAGAAGAAGTTTTTAGCCTGACTTCTAGATAAGATGCCTTAAATTTATCGTCTAGCGCAGCTTGCGCCATTTCTGATACATCAAAAAATTCTTCGGTAGTATTATACTTGTCTGGATTTAGTAAGTATCTTACATATTTTCTTTTCCATCCGTTAGAAGTTCTTACTGCTATCTGATCTGCATAAGGCATTTGCGCAAGATTATAAAGAAGATTTTCATAATCTTGTTGACTAAGCGGAGAAGAAGCACCTATGTGTATTTTTGGATCAGATATTTCTCCATAAATACGTCTTTCCCTATTTTCATCTCCCATTAATAGAGAACCAAAGTAGTTAGTCATTCTAGATTCTATTGACCAGAAGTAGAACATATTATTAAATCTTTTTTTATCTACTTGGGTTATTGCTACTGGTATGTTTGATTTGTTGTGGTATCCTCTTATCGTTGAATGCATAGGAAATACTATCACAGAAAAGTTCTAAAATGCAACTTTGTGGCAAAGACGTTCAAAGCCTATTTAAATCTTATTCCATAACTTTTGTTACTATAGTTGATTTTGCATGGATGCTTTAACAGATAATCTAAAAAGAGAGAAAGCTTATTCAATGTCTATGAGTGATGCTGCCGATAGGCTTGTGAATTATATCAGGATTGCAGCTGATTTGGCTGGAAGTGAAAGAGAATTTCAGGAATTTTTACAAGCTGATTCTCAATTAAAAGCTATTTATGAAGTAGGTACTATAAAGCCGAAACTTTCTGATAAATCTCTTGAAGCTAAAACATTTTTAGAGGGTTTTCAAGAAACTCCTCAGTACGACGTTGTGGAGCAAAGAACTTATACAGCAACTTCTGTTATTAGTTTAGAAGAAGCAAATGCTCTTGGACTTTCTCCAAGTTGGTATAAGTCAAGAGAAGACAGAGCTTTGAAAGGAGTTCCTTTTAGCAGATTTTTGGAAGATGCTGTTAAAAATCTTAATAATGGTACATGGCTAGATGTTTATGAACCAGCTTTAGAGAAAAGTGGAAGAAGTTTAGAATCTGCTAAAGAAGAATTGTATGCTTTTCAAAAAGGAGTTTCTTATACTCCTCCTGTTGCTAAAATAATATATGACCAACCAGAAAAATTAGATATTTCGTCGCAACCTAGAGAAATAGACACAATTCCTTCTGAGAGATTATCAGTAGATGATGCAAAAGAAATAGAGAGAGAGCACTCAAAAATAGATCCTACAAAAAGATATACTTTAGCTGAATTAAAAGAAGGGTTTGAAAATCCTAAAAATGCCTTTGATTTTAAACATACTAACAAAGAATTGTTTGATGATAGTGGAACTATAGGACAGGCAGATTTTGCAAAAAGACGTTTACAGACATTGCGAGGAAGAAAAGTTATTCCAAAAGCCAGAGAAGCTGCTCAAAAATATTTAGAAACTCGCTATGGTTCTATTGAAGCAGTTGAAAGCCAGCTGATAGAACTTGGATATCTTTCACCTGAAGAATCAACAGAAGTTCAATTACCTAGAGTTGAAGGAAAAGGTATAAAAGATGAAGTTAAATTGGCAGACAGTCTTGGAGTAAGTGTTGATGCTTTAGATAAATTATTAGATGTTGATGAATCAAATAAGGCTTCTCAAAAAACTAGAGAAGCAAATGATGGAATAGATCTTGATGGTAATATTACTAGAGACGAGGTTATTGAAAGGAAAGGAAAATCTGCTGGAAAAGTTTTTTGGGCAAGGTATTCAGATGGAAGAGATGAAATGCCTAGAGTTGAATATTATAGTAAGTTGCATACTGTTGCTAAAGGTACTAAAGGAAAAGAACAAGCTAGAGAAGAACTTAGAGCATGTGATAATCTAACTTGGGAAGAATTAGGAGATGTTATTGATAGATATGAAAAAACTTTGACATCAGATAATCAAAGTCTTTTACACGTAAAACATCAACCGAAATCTGATGGTATCACGTATCAAGGTTCTGATAGAACTGAAACTCCTAAAGCTGATATACCAAAAGGATCTCAAGAAAGTTCTGCTGCTAGTGTTAAATCAGATGGATCAAATGTTGATAATAAAAAATCAGAAGAAATAAGTCAGGATACTTCAAAAGATTTTGTTATTTATAAAGCTATGTTGGCTAACCTTTTAGGTATATCTGAAAGAGATGTTTCTATTATATTGGGATCAGATAGAGCTACTGTTCAAAAGTTATTTGAATATGTAGACAGAGATGTTAGAAATCCTCAAACACGCTTAGCAATTTATGATAGAATGGCTAGCCATTTTACACAAGAAAAGTATCCTTTGATAGCAAGTGATCTTGAAGTTAGATATAATTCTGCTAGAGAAAGAGCTGCAACTATTTCATCTCCAGTTGTTAGATCTACTGAACCACCAAAACCTGTTTTTCAGACAAATGGAAAAATCGATCTTTCAAAAAGCTTAGATGCTACATTGACAAATAAACAGGCTGCAGATGTTCTTGGAGTAAATCCTAAAGATGTTAATAGATATGTTGGATCAGAAAGGACTAATGGAGGTATTCTAGGAAGGAGTTTAGCTGAGAAAATGCATATAGCAGGAAAAGTACATAGTTTACGAGAGCATGGATTTGCAGGAAGCGGACAAGAAATTTATTCTCAAATAACTGGAAAAGCTGCAACTAGAACTGCTTATCCAATTCCTAGTCCTGTTGAAAGAAGTTCTCCTACTCAAAGAGCAGATGAGAAAAAAGCTGCTAAAGAAGAATCACTAGAATCTACTGAACAAAAATCTGAGAAAAGATTGAATTTTGCATCCGATCCTAGTATAGTTTTATCAGCAAAAGAGGTTGCTGATGATCTTGAAATAAGCGTGCATGAATTAGATAAACTTATAAAAGGAGGACAAATAGAAACAACAGAAAAAGGAATTGTTGCAGGTAAGTTGGCTCAATATCTTGTAGATACTTATAGATTTGATGACTTGAGAGAAAGAGGATATTTGGGAGAAGATGATGATATTAGGAAATTTGTTGAGACTGGAGAAAGGCCTGCATCAAAAGCTGAACAGCCTAGAACTGTTTATCCTACTAGTCCAGTAAATCGTGCAGAACAACCAGTTCAAGAAAAAACTGTTTTTCTGAATGGTAATTATTCGACTTCAAGTAATGTCCAAGCAATTTCTGTAGAGCTGCCTGCTCAAATTGAGCAAAATTTAGAAAGAATATTTAGCAGATTAGATGGAAATGGAAAACCAATTGTTGATGATGTTAATCTTTTAAAAGAAGGTGGAATAAAAGCTGTTTTAGGAAGATATAGTGATTATTTTCAAGATTCTGTATTTGTAAGTAAAACTGTTCAAATACTAGGACTTGCTATAGCTGGTGCAGAACAATTTTATAAACAAGATAATTCTCCAACAGAATCTTCAAGATTTTTAGAAAATCTTGTTAGCAAGTTAGATGATTTGAAAGAAAGAACCGATGACAATAAATCTTCTAGTTAATTCAAGTACTATGTTTACATATACTCTTATAGTTCTTGAATTGTACCTTTATATATTTGTAATACATATATATAAATTGTATGACAATAGTAATAGATGCAAGTTCTTTGATACTATTATCAAAGATTAGTGTACTAGAAAAATTGCTTATTAAAAATAAGTGTATATCTCCTAAGTTGGTTTATGAAGAGGTTATTAAAGGCAAGGAAAAGGGTAGGAAAGATAGTCTATTGATAGAAAGACTGTTTTCAGAAAGAAAAATACTACTTGAAAATTCGGATAAAATTATCACCAATAAAATTAGGAATATGTATAATCTAAAAGGAGGTGAATTAGAAGTAGTATCAATTGCATTTGGGAAAAAAGATAGAATAATATTAAGTGATGATAGAAAATGTATAAATGTTTCAAAAGCCCTGAAAATAGATTTTATAACTTCATTGGATGTTGTTGTAGCATTATATAAGAAAAAACATACATCCAGGGAAAAAGCCATAAATTGTATTGAAAAACTAGAAGAATATGGCTGGTATAGAAAAGATATAATAAAATATTATAGAGAGGTGTTAGAATTATGAAAAATATATCTATAAGACTTGATGAAGCTTTTGTTAAAGAGGCTGATAGACTTGCAAAAATAGAATCAGTCGATAAATCAACAATACTTAGAGAAGCTTTAGAAAAAGGTCTTGAAGAAGTTGGGTTAGATATAGCAATAGAAATGTTTGTGAAAGAAAAGGTTTCTACTACAGAAGCTGCAAATATAGCCAATATAAGTGTTGGCGAGATGATGGAAGAACTTGCAAAGAGAGGTATAAAACAAGATATAAAAATAGATGATTTGATAGGAAGCTTGGAAAAAGCACTGAAAACTATAAAATAATTTTTATACTAAAAGATATTAGCATTCTATATAATCCAATTAGGCGAATGTTCTTAGTTCGTTCAGGAAATTTTCAATAACTTTCTAAGTTCTCCTATAGAAAGCCCATCTTCTTCAGCTCTTTCTATTCTTCTTGATTTTAGATGGTAAAGATATTCGAGCAAATCTGATCCAAACCCTCTTAATATAACTTCAAAATCTGCGTTTCTTTCATCTAATGTTCTATATCTTTTAGAATTGTTGTACAGTAAATCATCTGCAATTTCTTCTAGTCTACTAAATTTTCTTTCCCATACAATATGCGCAAATCTTTGTGCTACTCCTCCTCTAAGTGCACTTAGTGGTGAGTTTTCCATTGAGTTATCTACTTCAATATAATGTCCATCTCTTTCTAATTGTCCATATTGAATAAGATCTACATCATCTACAAGATCTACATACTCTAATTGCAAGTCATATCCTCTAAGATCTTGAAAACCATTTTCTATTAAATAATCTTTTACCTTATCCAAGTCATTCATTTTTATATAGAAGTGTCAAGCTTTTTTAAACTATCTTTCTGATATTTTCAGTCTTTTCCCTAGAGATCATATGACCATGTATAACATATTGGTATGCTGCTTCTGATGGTATTTTTGCAACGTCTTTTACTGGATCTGATCTATGAACTAATCCTATAGATCCTATTTCCATTTTTTGAATTGCATAAATTATTTCAGCTGTTTCTGCTCCTAAAATCTCAGCAACTATATCAGGTTTTAAGAATGCTTGGTTTTCCAAATCTCTTAGAATTTCATCTACTCTATCCCATGTAAATATATGGGTGCCTGAAGAATCTGTAACAGCTATTTGATTGTAGTCAAATACTCTTTGAGGTTCTATTGAGAAATATCTTGCCACTTTGTTTATGACATCTATTTCTGATTTTCTGCTTTCATGAGATGTTTTAACACCATCTATATTTGGCTCAGATGGTATATGACTTGCTAATCCAAACATATGCATTCTGTTGTATAATGCTAATTGGTTGTCATCTCTTAGCATTTTTCTAGTCCATCCAGCAAAGTGTTTATTATAGTATGCTAAGACTTCTTCTTTTGTTGATCCGTATCTAGAAACTTTTCTTTTAGAAGGCTTCCCACTTAGCATTTGGTTTCCTTTATTTTCTATAGGTTCAAATATTTTATTTATTTCTTCATCAGTTATTGGTTCAAGAACCTTCTTTTCAACAGGTTGTTCAGATTTTCTTGCAACTATCTTAGGGTTTTCTTTGTATTGAGACTCATTTCTAGTTTCTTCAAAAAGCTCTTCAAAAACTCTTTCTGGAGTTGATCTTGCTCTTAACCATTCTTCACTATCTATATTATTTCTATACCAAGTTCCCAGACTTTGAATTGCTGCATAATCAAGACCTAGTTTTACACAAATTGTTTGTGTTATTGTCTTAGTTCTTGAGGCATTTTCTCCAATCAACTCTTCTATTTTACTATAAGAAAGGTTAAGCCCTGCATATCTTGCAATAACTTTTTCTTGTTCTGTTAATCTTTGATAAATTTCTAGTCTTTCTTCATTTGAAAGTATATTAGGTTGCTCTAATCTTCTATCTAGTTCTATTTGATCACTGCTTCCAAGATGCTTTTCTATTTTCTTTTTTGCTCTTTGGAGAGCATTGTCAATAGATTTTGTATGAACTCTCTTTTCTTTAGCTATTTCCTGATAACTTAGTCCATCTAGATACATTGAAAGCACTTCTGCTTCGTATTCTGATAAAACTTCCATGATTCTTTCTCTTATATCATTTGAAAGTTGTTTATGTGTATATTCTTCTTCTGGATCTTTGTATGATAGAGATGGTAGGGTATCTTCTAATGTTCTGTCGCTGTCTTCGTCATATATTGGTTTATTTAGAGAGATATAGCTGTTAAGAGGAATGTGTTTTTGACGAGTGGCTGTTTTAACAGCTGTAATAATTTGTCTTGTGATACAGAGTTCTACAAATGCTCTAAATGATGAAAGCTTGTCTGCGTTGAAGTCTCTTATAGCTTTGTATAGACCAAGCATTCCTTCTTGTATAACATCTTCTCTGTCTGCTCCAACTAAGAAATATGATTTTGCTTTTACTCTTACAAAAACTTTGTATTTATCCATTAAGAATTCTGTTGCATACTCGTCGCCGGATTTTGCAAGTGCTACAATTCCTTCGTCTCCATCTCTTTCTAAAATACCAAGGTATTTTTCAAAAGCATTACGTTGTAACATTTTAAATCCAACGAACATATTTCTTTTGGTTAACTTAAATATTACATATTTTTTTCAGCTTTTTCTTAAAACAACGCTTTTATACTTAACTACTATAGAAATAAGATTGAGAAGGCGTTTATACGAAATATTATAAATGTCTTTTCTTGATACTCGATATTTCAAATCACTTGAGTGTGATTTGAAAGCTTAGTCGCATTTCAAACAGAAATGCTTCTAATTATCGAAATCATAGGTGATTTCAATTCAAACAGCAAGAATTAAACTAGCAGGAAGAGATCCTAGAGAGTTGGACGGGATTTGCTCTGAGATTAGGGATATTGCTGAAAAGATAGGCGTTTCTGCTAGAGGTCCTATTCCTTTACCAACTAAAAAACTTAGAATTCCTGTTATGAAGACGCCATGTGGTGATGGAATGCATCGTGGTGGTGGAGGAGCTAATTGGGAAACCTGGGAGCTAAGAATTCATAAAAGAGTTTTAGATGTAGGTGCTAATGAAAGAGTTCTTCATGCTATTACTAGAATTAGAATTCCTAGAGATGTTAACATTGAGATTGAATTAACAGATTAATACTGTTTCTAAAATTTAACTAAAATGTTATAGTAAAAGACATTAGTATTATTAGACTATATATCATATTATGTCTTTTACATATAGTCAGGACAATAATATTATATTTATATAGTATTGTCCATGACTATAATAATTTAAAGATAGCTACTCATTAGTTTTAAAAGTGATTTATAGTGAAGCAACAAAGGAATGCCGACTAGGTTTTGTTGCTTCCCATATAGCAAACCAATTTCTAGTCGGTATTAATTAATTGGCTGACTATAATGAAAGCAAAAGATAGAAGAAACCAAAATAAACAAGGTTGTTGTGCAGGATGTGGAAAAACTGTTAAAGTTGTTGCAGATTCTTATCCTATTGACTCTTTAAAGATTAAACCAATTGACTCTAATGGCCAATATGATAGCGAGTCAGTTGGTTATAGAACAGATGATTATGTTCATAGATCAAATGGACCTACTAGTCCTCCTAGTTCACAATGTTTAGATGAGTATGGTAGAAGAGTTTTATTTCCAAGAGTTCCAAATACTAGAGACTATAGAAATGGAGCTGTCGCAGTTGTTAACGATGAACATCAAATAATTGTTAAAAGGTAATTAAGATGCTAGAAAGAATCTTCAGTTCTTTCTGTATTTCAAAATTATAGGTGAATTTAAAATTGTAAAAGAAGCATAGCTTCTTTTTATTTCAAAATTAAGTGATTTTAAAATGAGCATGAATATTATTGTTTTTGGACCTCCAGGATCTGGAAAAGGAACATATTCTTCTAAACTTTCACCTATTTTGGGAATTCCTCATATTTCTACAGGAGATATTTTCAGGGCAGAGATTGCTAAGAAGAGCGAGCTAGGCAAAAAAGTTGAACCTCTTCTAAAAGAAGGAAAATTGGTAGACGATAAGATTGTTATGGATATAATTAAAAATAGATTAAATGAAAAAGATTGTAAAAAAGGATTTATTTTTGATGGCTTTCCTAGAACTTTAGATCAAGCTGATGCTTTTCAAAAAATAGCTAAAATAGATTTGGTTATTAACTTGGTTCTAGAAGATGATATTATACTTGAAAAGGCTCTAGCTCGCAGGATTTGTGAAAAATGTGGAAATATCTACAATATTGCAGATATTAAAAGAAAAGGAATAAAGATGCCACCTTTATTACCAAAGGTTGCTGGTAAATGCGATAAGTGCAATGGTAATTTGATACAGAGAAAGGATGATAATGAGAAAATAATCATGGATAGATTGAATACTTACAAGACGCAGACAGTACCGTTATTAAAATATTACAAAAAAGAGAAGTTGATAAAAGATGTTCCTGTAACAATGGGTCCAGATGGTATGGTTCCTTTGATACAAAGCGTGATAAAGGAACATTTTAAACTAAAGTAAATTTATATCCTATTCTTCATCTTTTTTATTATGATTTTTGTGAGCTTTTTAAGTTCTTTTGTTTCTTCCATAGTTGCTTTAGATGTTCTATATTCTATATCATTTCTAAGTTGTCTAAATTTATCTAGTTTCATATGATAATAATATTATCAATTGATCATATTTTTATCAATATACAATCGAAAAAATTTATCAGATCCATGTTCTTAAAAAATAATTGGAAGTTTAAGTTAAAAAGTCCCATTATTGGAACACATATAAACTCTTTTTATGAAGTATTTCTTAGGGTCGGTTTTTTGAATTATATTCCTATGGATATACAAGTTCAAAGTGAAGTGCCAAGAAATTTACTACATAATCCTAGAAATCTTACTTATCAAGAAGTTTCTAAAATACTAAATATAACTTATCATTCTGTTGCAAGGTCTTTGGTTGTTAGAAATCCTTTTTTAAAATCTGGTAAGGGATTGATATCTTCAGAAGCTCTTGGAGAATGGTTAGCACAAAATTGCATAACCAACAACTGCAATACTGAAGACAGATATCAATCAATTCTTCTTAATTATTATGGATTTGATTCAGTAGAGCAGGCTCTATTGTGCTATGGATTTCAAGATTTTGTAAGCACTAAGAGAGAAGGTATTTTTGAGCCTGAAAGAGATCTTACAAAAGCAGATTTAAAGAAAATCAAGGGGGCTAAAAAATCCAAAATGTTTAGATATAGAAACAAGGATTTGTTAAATGGTGATAAAATACCAGAATGGCTTTATGTTATGCATATATTAGATGTATATAGTAGAGGCGGAAATAATGATTTGGCAGGTGAGCTAAAATATTTTGGGTTTAATTCTATTGAAGAAGCTCAAAAATCATTAAAAGACTATAAAAAATCAAAACTTCCAGGTTCATTTAGAAAAGTTTTAGATTCTATTGAAGAATCTACTAGAGAATTTTTATGGCGGCCTGACTATGTGTTTTTTAAAGCTTATGATGATCTGCACGATTATCTAAAAAAATTCTGCGGAATTATGGAATTACCTATTACATATTTTGGAGAGACTGTTTTTGCAAATCAGGTGATATCTAGGCTTCAAAAAAGAAGTAAATCAATAGGAAAAAGTGCTGTTAGAAGCACAAGATATAAGATAGCTTCAGATAAAGCTATAGATATATTTAGAAATTGTTTTGAAGATGTTTATGGAGAGTTAAAGCCACAATATCTATTTAGAGAAGAGGATGAATTAGAACTACCTGAAAAAGTTGAAGAAGCTGTAGAAATGAGAGTTGATATATCTGAATTTCCAAGGTTGATATTGAATAGAACTTCTACAATAAGTCATGAAGATGTAAGACAAGCTATAGCTCATATACCTGTAAGAATGAGATCTGAAGAAGTTGTCTTTAACTACCTTAATATTAGTGGTGTATTTCTTGATGAACAAGAAAGAGAATTTGTTAGTAGATCTATCAGAAGATTTGTTAGAGAGAGTGAAGATGAAATTGATTATACTCCTTTCATGTCTTTGCTGGAAGAGAAGAAAGCATCATAATTTCTTTAAATGTATTTGAAGACAAAACTAGTTCTAATGGTATTAGTAAATCTGAATAGTTTGTATAGTGGAAAAATAGCTATTCTTACAAGAATAGTTAATGTAAGTGGTTCATATCCTCAAAGAAGCAATTTGGGATATAAAAAAGGGGTTTCATATGTCAAATCAATTAGAAAAGATAAGATCGCCTATATGTGTGGTAGTAGGACATGTAGATCATGGAAAGACTAGTTTATTGGACTCCTTGCGTGGAAGTGCTATTGTATTAAAAGAACCTGGTGCTATAACTCAGACTATTTCTTCAACATTTATTCCAAAAGAAACAATAAAGAAAATATGTGGATCTCTTCTTGAAAAATTCAAGTTTGAGATAGATGTTCCTGGATTGCTTTTTATAGATACTCCTGGACACGAGGCATTTACTACATTAAGAAAAAGAGGAGGAAATATTGCTGACCTAGCTATATTGATGGTTGATATTAATGAAGGATTGATGCCACAAACAATAGAAAGTATAGAGATTTTGAAAAATGAGAAAACCCCTTTTTTAGTTGCTATAAATAAAATAGACAAAGTACAAGGATGGAGAACAGTAGAGAAAAGCTTTTTGAAAAATTATGATGAACAAGGAGATAATACAAAGACTATGTTTGAAGAGAAATTTTATAATGTGGTTTCCCAACTTTCTCAGCAAGGATTTGGATCTGATAGATTTGATAGAGTAACTGATTTTAGAACAACTGCAGCATCAATACCTATAAGTGCAAAAACAGGGGAAGGAGTTCCTGAACTTTTAGCAGTATTGGTAGGATTATCTCAGCAATTTTTGAAAGGCAAATTGGTTGTTACAGAAAAGGCTAAGGGAAATGTCTTGGAGGTAAAAGAAACTATTGGTTTAGGAAAAACATTAGATGTTATTTTATACGATGGAGCCTTGGCTAAAAATGATTTTCTAGTTATTGGCGGAAGAAATCCTAAGATAACAAAAATCAAAGCATTGTTTCTTCCAGAAGCATTATCTGACATAAGAACAGAGAAGAAATTTAAGACAGTTGATGTTTGCTATTCTGCATGTGGTGTTAAGATAGCTGCACTTAATTTGGAAGATGTTTCTGCAGGAGTTCCTATTATTGGAGTAAAGACTCAGAAAGAAGCAGATGAAGCATTGGAAATATTAGCCAAGGAGAAAGAAGAAGTAGAGATAAGCAGAGAAGGAGAAGGACTTGTGCTTATTGCAGATACTGTCGGAAGTCTTGAGGCATTGATAAATATATTCAAGAATCATCCTATAAGACAAGCTAGAGTAGGCTCTTTATCCAAAGAAGATGTTATTCACGCAGAAGTTAATAAAGATTGGCATAACAGAGTTGTGATTGCATTTAATCTTCCTGTTTCAGATGAACTAAAGAAAATGTCTACAGACAATGATATCAAAATAGTGGATTCAAATATTATTTATCATTTGATTGAAGGTTATGAAAAATGGATGGAAGAGAAGAAAGAAGAATTACTTAAGAAAGAGCTTGATTCTTTGACAAAACCTTCAAAGGTTTTTATTCTTCCTGGATGTGTTTTCAGAGGAAACAATCCTCTTATAGTTGGATGTGAGGTTTCTGGTGTTCTAAAACCTGGATATAATGTTTTCAAGATTGAGAAAAATGAAATAAAATCTGTTGGAGAAATAAAACAGATACAAAAAGAAGGTAGGGATATTGATGAAGCTAAATCAGGAGATAGGGTTGCTGTATCTATATTAGGTCCTACTATAGGAAGGCAATTAAATGAAGGAGATACTGTTTATTCAGATATTCCTAGCAAAGATTATAAAGAGTTAAAAAAACATAGTAATTTTTTGACGGAAACTGAAAGGAAAATACTTGAAGAGATATTCCAGATTAAGAAAAAGAATAATAGAGATTATGGGATAATGTAAACTATTTTTTGTATATATTGTCATGATGATCGTAATCAATAAATTTCACTGTTTTTGACTCTTCATCTATATTGAAAATAAGAACAAATGATTTTTCTATATGAACTCTTCTTACGTTTTTCATGTCATATCTAAGAGATTTGTAATGTTGTGGGAGCTTTATTATTTCTTCTATTTTCTTCATTATTATTTCATATGTTTTTCTATTCTTTCTGTATAATTTTTTAAGAATCTCCTCTAATTTATCTTCTATTATAAAATTATACATTTTCTATCTTCCTTCTTAGATCTTTGATACTAGAATATTTATTAAATTTTCCATCTTTCTCAATTTTTCTCAATTTTTCTATATATTCTGGTTTAACTTCATGCAAATCCTCATGAAGCTCTTCTATATTTTCTTCCATTTTTGATATCTTTTCTTTTAATAGTTCCAAGTCTTTATTCATTTTTTCTAGTAGCAATTCTGATTTCATTCCAACACCTTTTATTTAATATTTGGATCTATAATTTAAATATGGATTTTCAAGTGCTTTAAATCTATTTCTCTTTAACCTAGGGTTATGTCTACAATACTTACAAGAGAAGATGTTCAAAGGGCTGAGAGAAGAGAAGGATATGAACAGCATCCTACAGTTCGCTTTCTTCATGACTATGCTTGTATGGACAGAACGTATGAATTTATAGAAACTGATCAAATTGAAAAAATTAAAATAGATAGATTTCGAACATTAGGATCTTTAACTGAGCAAGCAATGCCATTTGATCTAGGTCCTCTTGAATTAGTTGCAATTTGGTCTAAACTTGAGGAAGTTCCAAGAGACTTTGATAATTTTCGATATAGTTTTGCAGGTGCTTTAGTTGTTGCATATTCTGTTTATGAAATGGATTCTTTGAAAGGAACTACAGGAATTTATTGTGAAACCAGAATGCCTAATCTTTCTCCAGATCAAGCCAGACATATTGATGGTAGATTAGAACACATCAGGCAAAGCCATGATCAAATTTCTTCATATGTTTCTGGAGCTGATAAAGATCACATGACGCTTGCGATTGAATTGGCAAAAAGAAGTCGTGATGGAGATCCAACAGCTGATCAAGAGTTTGAACAATTGAAGGCTCGTGTAGCTGAATACCAAACACCTTTATTAGCTGCATTAGGAGAAAATCTTGGAAATGGGATGCATGAAATTTCATCGCATGTTGGTAGATTTTTGAAATAATTTTCTTTAGATATCTTAATTTTTCTATATTTCTATTTTCAACTTCTTTTTAGTAATTCCTAAATAGACCTGTTGTGCAATTAACTGCTAAAACACCCAAATCTATTTCTCATAGAGAATCGTAATCTGTTTATGTTAACTTACACAAAGCTATCAAAAAGACCTGAATCTTTCAGGTCTTTTTCAGGATTAACAGTAGAAGAG
>OBEQ012733058.1_pt1 | contig 35155 bp, 55 predicted proteins | sample 1670901 | NCBI WGS metagenome assembly OBEQ01 (sample SAMEA104232315, study PRJEB22302) | groundwater metagenome | biome: forest; feature: aquifer; material: groundwater | place: USA | collected 2011-08-07 | depth 5.4 m | reverse complement strand
GTGGCCGAGGCTACCGGGATCAGGATCTTAAGCGCATCTAATAGGAAGCCTTCATTCATCATTATTACAGCCTTTCAGGGCTTCAGCCCGTGAAAGCCACGCCGTTTCAACGGCAGTGGAGTAGTCACGTGAAATTGTGGTGCATCGGAGGTTTAGAGGGATCAATCCGATCCAATATATCAGGGTCGGCAATGGCCGCATTTATGGCTTTGTTGGTCTGATTGAATTGGCACTTGCCACAGGAATGTGGGTCAAACCTGGCGAAGTCTTGATGCTTTTCAATGGAATCATAGAGCATCTTCAGGCGCTGATTTTTGATCGAGCCGATCAGTCCATGAGGATGAAAAGCCCACATACAACAGCGATATAGGTTCTGGTCGCCGCCGATGAAATTGGTGAAATTTTGGAACCCGCATATCTGGTAGTTAATGACCCCATCGCCCAGGCCGGCGAATTCATCGAACCGCTCCTGGGTCCGGTCGATCACCCGGAACTCCGGGCAAGAGAAGTCCCGCACCGCCTCGGAAGCCTGCCGGCGAATCTCCGGCCATATTTCCACAAAAGGCCGTTCCTCCTCCGGATTGAACATCAACCCGATTCTCATATTATGGAAGCCGATGTTTTTGTATAGTCTTGCTGCCTCGTAAATCTGGTCGTAATTACGCGGTGTTACCACGAACCCCGAGCCGATCACCAGAGATGGGTTCTCTTCCGTTGCTTCTCTGCACAACAGCGTAGCGCCCTCGACCATCCGGTCCCAAGCTCCTCTGCCAACACCGCGCTCCTCCATGTAATGCTCCTGGTGAGCAGCGTCGATAGAGATGCGCAGCCAAGTCATGCGCTTTGCCAAGGCGCGCTGATTATTCTCCAGCATCATATTGCCGTTGGTTATTAGGGCTGTCTCCAAACCCTTCCCCATCGCATAGGCGACGATCTGGCAAAAATCCGGGTGAATGGTCGGTTCACCCCCCCCAGTGAATTGAATGGCCTTTACACCCATCTCGGCGCAGTCGTCCAGAATCTCCAGGCATTTCTCGACCGGGATCATGCGCTTGGGGTTTCGCGCTTTGCGGTCTGTGCCTTCCTCCATCTGGAAAAGAGTGTTCGATGGGTGGCCAGACATTCTATAGGAGCAGAAAAGGCAATCGTGTGAGCACCAATCTGAAATAACGAGTTCGATATGCTTGGGGTAGGGCTGTTTCCCAGCAAGCAGCGCATCCATGCTGCCCCGGTGGTACAGCACTTTCTGCGTTGCGTATACTTCGGCGTCATGAGTCATAGAACATCTCCCATAGTCTGACGTGCTTTTTCTGCTTCTTCTCTGGTGTTGAATACTTGTCTGTAGCCGCAGGGGTTCCAGGCTCCTCCATCCAAGACAAGATCCCTCCACCTAAAGAAGCCTTTTCGCTGTATCACAAATTTCTGCCCCTGTTCAATGATCCGGTATTCTTTATCAAGTCCGCTGATTTCTTCCATCGTGATGGTCATATTATTTCCCCTCCTTTGGGATAATTTACGGGCGCGTGCTGAGCAAGGTTAAGACTCAAACCGTCCTCTCAATCCAGCCCCGCAGAAACTTCTCTTGGCTTGGATTGCGCCGGCAGATGTTGAAATAGTATTCTAGTTGAAGACCGTTGATGCACAGTAGCAGATGGCGCAAGCCGTTGTTCTCGGTCAGAATCTTGCCCATCGCGCTCAAGGTGCCCAGTCCCAGCTTGCCGTCGATGGCAAGGTCGGCCTGGATTGCGCCGTTGCGGTTCAGCAGGCAAATGGCCTCCTGGAGGAACTTCACTGCCGGATCTATACCCATGTTCACCGCATCATCGAAAAGTTCCTCGGCGACTTCCTGGACGGCTATGGCATCGCCCAGGATGCGGTCCCAGAAGTTGACTTTGTAAAACTCGCTTACCTGCAATGACAGCCCTGGAGCTAGCGGCGCATTCCCTGGAAATCCTCCTGGCTGCTTTTTCAGGGAATCGATGTTCTCCCATCCCGGCCAGGACGGGAAGAAGCGCCGGCTGATGCCGCGATAGGTTTCGCCGCCCTTGTCGGCAGGATCGTTGACATAGCCACCCTCATTGCCCATCGTCCGCTGGAACGCCTTCTGGAAGTCAGCCATTATTCCCTCGATAGGTGATGTTTGCCTTCCCGGTAGGCCCGTAATTTGCGGTCCCCCGGTGTTTCTATGCCATATGCCTTGCAGCGTCGTGCAAAGGCCCCTGCCGAAAGGCCCAGAGCCAGCGCTGCGTCTTTGGCGGTGCGGTATATTCTTGCCGCCCTTTCGATGTGCTCCTGGCTAATGCGGTTAGCCTTTGTTTTTCCTTGCTTGCCCAGATACCGACCTCCTCATTACCAATGTATTACACGCTCTTCGCACCCCACAATGAGAGTGCGGCCAAGGCAGCATCCCACAGAGTTCCTGCTCCTCCTCTTCACCCAACAGGCGAACCACTTCTAGGCCATACACCTCCATCGACTCCTCTACTTTGCGGCGCTCATAAACATAGTGGTCGGAGGAAGGGTCCAACACGTCATGAACGGCGATCATTCCACTTGGCTTTACCAGTGGAAACAGCGTGTCGATATACCATGAGATGATCGGCTCATTATGCTCGGAGTCGATGAAGAGGAAGTCCAAAGATAATCCCCGCAGCACCTCTTCTCGATCCCGCAAGTCGCCTTCCCACCGTTCGGCTTTGGTGTTGCCCAGCAACTCTCGCAGCGCCAGCCAGCAGTCGCCGGCCACTTCGCTGGTGATGAACCGCACTTTCTCTTGGCCGATGGCGTCTAGAATACACAGCGTTGAGAACCCCCAGCCGGCAGCGAACTCCAGGAATGTGGCCCCCGGCTTGGCGCACATACTGGCAGCTCGGTGCAGAGCTATGGCGTCGGGAACGGACATGCTCACCATTCCTGGCACGATGCGCTTGGCCTGGGAGATTAGGCGGCGATGGAGAGTAGGGTATCTCAAGCCCGCCCTTTTCTGATTATATCTCCGCTGGTCGAACAGCTCATATAGGCCGCCAATTCTTCAAGCATCTGCTGGGTAGTCGGCGGATCTTCATACCCATCACCTTGCCATAGCGCATAGCCGAATGAATCGTCAACGGTATCCAAGTGGCGATATACGCTTTCTGGTGCTGCTACCTTCTCCACCTGAATATCCTGCCGGCCAAAGGCGATACAGGCATCGTACAGGAGTTGGTATTTGGTGGCAGTATTGGCCGGCGAAAGATGGTGAACCCCAGGCTTGAACAGCACCGGGATGTTGATGATTGCCGCACAAATCTTGGCAAAGTGTAACGTGGTTAGGCCGTTCCAAGTATGATTGGTATATCCCTTCACTATCGCCCCTTGCGTCTGCCCCAGTAGCCATTCCAGCAAGAACTTCTTCTCTGGACGGAACTCCGGGCCGATGATCGAAGTCCTCAGGTGCATGATGTTGGGAGACTTTGCCTCGCCCAAGCTCTTGGTCTTGCCATAGACATCGAGCGCGTCGTGTGCATCCGTTTCCTTGTAGTTGCCGGTGCGCCCCGAGAAAACGCAGTCGGTGGCAATCTGGATTATGCGCTGCCGATCACAGGCATGGGCCAACGCCAAAGGGAATAGGCTATTTACCGTAATCGCTACTCGCATACTCCAGTCGTTGGACTCCTCAATCATCGGCTTGGTGATGCCGATGCAATTCACGATCCAATCGGCATCGTCAAGGGCCGAACGCGGTAGCGGTGCATCTGACCCCTCAAGGGCAAATCCAAAGGCATCCAATTTGATCCATCCCGCTTCATTGATTTTGCCCCTGGTGGTAGCCACTACCTCCATCCCCTGCTCCTGCAGCACCCGGACCATCATCGCCCCCAGCATCCCGGTTCCGCCAAGCACCAACACGCGCCGGCTCACTTCTCTTCCTTTTTTACCTTCTCCGGCAAGCTTGCTACCACCAGGCCCAACAGCACGCCCACGCCGCCGACATCCATGATGGCCAGACCGTAAAGGTTCGCATCCGTGTCAAATATTCCCGGCTTGGCCATCGACATGCAGAAGAATAGGAACACCCAGGCGGTAGCCATCGCCGCCATCGACAAGAACGCCCAGCCGGCCCCGGTGCGGCCCTTGCGCGTCTGGGCGAACCAGCCAATGGCGATTGAAGCAGCGAGCATCAGGATAAAGGTCATCATTCACCTCCAGCTAAAAAACGCCCACTCCATTTTTTCGAGTACCACCGCTCCATTTTGTCGATATAGGCAGACGATTTAAGCATCTCCCGGTCTACCCAAAAACGGTGATTGGACAAAAATGACCCTCAATAAAAAACCTCCGAAACTGGTTGCCATCACATCCCCGTTGGAGGAAAGTGAACCAGAATACGGAGGTTTTTGTGCCTGGCTGGTGGCCTGGGCAGTAAGAATAACGAGAATGAGATGGCTCTCCAAATATAATCAGTAGTCCTGTGCGAAGCAAGCACATCCTATCGCTCTTCTATATCCCAGCAGTCCCAATACCGGGCCGCATAACGGAAGTCATCACTCAGGCTTTCATCCAGGGTCGAAGTCGAACAAAAAGCCATCAACGTATTATCAGTCAGCGACATCCAGCCGTTAGCCCAACCAGCAGGGATGTGCAGCACAGCCGGTTTCTTTGCCGATAGTGTCCAAGTCGTCGGCAGAGAGGATGGCGGTTGTCCCAGCGGTATCGCGCCTACTTTCGCCGCACCTAACAGGCACATGATGAACTTATGCTCTACCTTATGCCCATGCCAGGCGCGCACCAGCCCGGCGCGGTGGTTGCGGACCAGGTAGAAGCGTTTGATGCCGGCAAACTGAAAATCATTGCAGAACATGACTTCGCCGCGATCATCAATCACTATGCCGCCAGGAATCAGCTTTGGCTCATTGTAAAAATCATCAGACATAGCGGGTGATAATTTCCTGCTCGTCGTTGCTGGTGGCCTCGGCTCGGCCTGGTCCCCAGATAATCCCAGTTCCCATGCAAGGGCGACAGCGATACGGGCCGGCGCTAGTACTGGAGAATCCTTGCACATCACCGGCAACCCCCGGCGGGCGCGAGACCCTGCCGCAGCCATCGCAAACCGGGCATTTATGCGGAATTGGCATCAGTCTACCATCGCCTTCCTGCCGCTCAGATGCCGCTCGTTAGAGAAGCGTGGGTTCCACGGATCTGGTAGTCGGCCAGCGCGGACAATAGCAGAGATCTCTTCAACTCCATGCGGAATTAGATAGGCCGGAACAAAGCCTAATTCCTGCCGCGCCTTTTGCTGATACACCCGATAATTGCGCTCGTCCGTGACCGGCATGTCCTCGTAAACGATCTCCAGGTGGTGAAAATGGTTGGCGACGATTGCCGCTAAGTCACTGATCTGCACATTATAGGCTGAGAGGTTGAAGATGCCAGTTGCCGTGCCGTCCACCTGCTCGGCCAAAATCCTGGCCGCATCCTTGACGTGTAGCAGTGGTCTCCACTGCCGCTCACCTCGAACCGTAATGCGGTTATTCACACAGGCGTGAATCGTCATAGTGTTGACCACCAGATCCGTGCGAATCCGTGAATAGGTGTCGCCGACTCCGAAGAGGGTTCCCAGGCGCAAGATTAACGCATTTTTATTTTTCAGAAATCCTTCTGCGGCCAGCTTTGTTTGCGCATAGATCGACCGTGGCGCAGTCGGTGCGCTTTCATCCAGTAGGGCGTCCTGCGCCCCGTAGACGGAGCAGGTGGATGGAAAGAGAATTCTGCCGTCAAAGTTGTTGGAAAGCCACTCAACGGCATCCTGGTTGACCTCAATGGCTTTCTGTGGGTTGGGGGCGCAAGCGCCATCGCCGACGATGGCGGTTAGCCATATTACGGTATCAGCCCAATCGAGATGAGTGGCCAGGGAGAGCCGGTTGCGAATGTCCAGGCGCTGGAAATCGATGGGTTTTAAATACTGCGTCTCGTAGAGAAGGGCGTCCACCGCGCGCACGGTTTGGCCGGCTTCAAGCAGGGCATCGACCACGGCCCCCCCACAGTATCCCGCTGCGCCTATGCAGAGAACTTTCAAGTGCTCCCCCTTTTCCAGGCATCTCTAATCTTCTTGGCGCCAATCACCACGAACGTCAATGCCGTCAGTGCGTGCGAATACTCCGGATCTGAGTAAATTTGTTCCCACCACGCGGGCGGATCCGGCTGGCGTTGCTGGCTCATGGCCGTGAACACCTGAGTGCCGATCAACACTTCTTGCTGAACCTCTGCTGGGGATCAATGCAAGATCGGCTAAAGCCTTCCGAGAAACCCGCTTAACCACTGCCACTAAAGTGGCGTGGATTGCAGCGGGTTCTAAATTCATTCACCGGAAGCCCTTGTTTTGGCTGAAGCGCGCCGCTGGTAGACAACCAGTGTAGAATCCTGCGTATCCCCATAGATTACCACCACCACACTGTCAGGAGGCACCAGATAGGCATACTGCACGAAAAACTCTTGTGGTTTGCCTCCCATCCAGATCGCCCCTTTCAGCACATATCCGGAGAGTTCGCGTTGTTGAACGGGGGAATCCTCTTTACTGAAGGCCCAGGCCAGAGTGCAGATAAAAGTAAAAGGAAGGGCGAAAGGTAGGAACCATAAGAACTTTTTCAAGCGTCCTCCTGATGGAAGCATTGAAGAAACAGGGAGTCTCCCAGGGCAATTAAATCAGAACGTTCCTGATTTTTTTTGTCAATCTCTCTTTGAACAGAGACAAATTTTTCGTGGAGTTTGCCAACGTCGATGGTATTCTTATCCCGGTCGATCATCCCCTTAAGGGTTTGGATGCGCGTCTGGAGAGACCAATACTGTGCATGAACCAGCGCCAGTTGTCCAGCGCACTCCATGATTGTTTTTGGCTCATCCATTTCCGAGAGTTTCCCGGCCCACTTGCCCTCTGCCTGACGGTGATTGTGAAATCTGAGTGACGGGACTGCGTAGGGCTTCCGCTTTCCCGTCATACACTCGAAGATGTAAATATCACCAGCCGCCATCAAATCATCGGCTTGCTCTTTGGCCAGCGCCGCTGCTTCTTTGTTGCCAGCTTCAGCGAACTTGAAAGACTTTAGGATTGCTATGGCCTGCCTATCAATCAAGGAAAATAGCCCATCTACCTGCATGTCAATCCCTTATCACCTATTCCCTCTGGATGCCTGCCGGTGATTGATGAGAAACGCCTGTAACGCTACGAACTCTTCTTGCTCCAGGCCATCGATGCTAAAGAACTCTTCGCCGCGCTCACGTTGATCCAGACATTCTCCTGGTGGTGTATAGCACATACGGATAAGCTGATTATAGTCGGCACGGTAGACCTTGGCTAAGGCGAACAGGCACCGCGGATGCGGGAATTGCACGAAGCCATGTTCTATTTGGCACAGGTAGGCATTGGCAACTTCGCCAGCGGCCTTATGTTCCACTGCGCGCAAGGTAAGTCCTGCTTGCTTGCGAAGCCCATGGAGATAACTGCCCAGGGCCACAGAAGAGGAGGTCTTCTCCCGTTTACGACGACCAGCCATTGCGCTTCGCATTATCCAGGGCTGTTTGCAGGTCATCTGGCGTTCCCAATCCGACCATGCGCGGCACTGGGTACGGCAAAATATTGCTGCCCTCTTGAATTAGGTAGTTGTAGCTTGGCACTAGATAAAACTCAAAATTAGTGCGTTCGTTTTGCTCCACCATCTCCTCTATAGAGCGGAAGCAACACTTTGCCTGACGCCAATAATACAGGCCGGCAGTCGCCACGTCTGAGACAGCCACTTTTTCTATCGTGTAGCGCACCGTCCCGTCGTCCCGCAGTGCCAGAAAACTCCATTTCTGGTCAGTGGCCCGGAAACAGGGAATCACGCCATCGGCCCCACTGCGCCGGCATAAGTCGATGAAATGCTCCGGCGACCAATCCAGCCATTGATCGGAGTTCGCCACCAGCAATTCAGATTCCGGGTGGACCTCATCAATCACCCCGTAGACCGTACAGGCTGCGCCGGCTGTCACTTCTGGGATATAGGTGGCATGGATGCCCATTTGGTAATTGAACTTGTCGGCAGCATTTACTTGAGCAAGCCACTCCCTTACCAATGGGCGATGCTCTTCCAAAGCCACCACGATCAGCTTGTCGGCCTTTGGTAGATTGGCACGGACGCGCTCGACCATCGGCACCCCGGCCACATCGATAAATGGCTTAGGGACTTCGTAGCCGGCGTCTTTGAATCGACTGCCGCGCCCGGCCATTGGGATAATTATGGTCAACATGATTGACGAGCCATAGGATAGGCTCTCTTCCACTCCTCCTGGGCGTAGGAATAAACGGGCCGATAGCCCCATTCCTCATAAGATACAACTCATGTACCTCTCGTTGTATTTTATCTAACTTCTCTTTGAGTATCTCCCATTCTTCTTGGGTGCTTAAATTTAGGTTATCCATTCTATTCCTCCAGCACCTTGTCAATCTCAGCCTTGCATAGCCTGAGTATTTCCTCGGTCTCTTCCACCGTAAGCGATGATGCCTGATGTGCCGCATAGTAGTTGCCCAGCAAGGTCTGGACGTACTCAAGGGTCTTGCGCGTCTTGCCAGTAAGCATTGGTGGCCGCGGCCCGCGGCGCAGCAAAATGGCGGCCACTAGACCAAAACAAAGCAGGATGAATACCGCAAGTAAGGCGATGATAATATATAGCGGATTCATAAAAGCATTTCTCCCGCGCTTGAAAGTTCCCGCATGGCGTCTTCAAGTGGGAAATGGTCCCAGATCCATCCGATGCCAGTACAGTGGCTACATATAACCGGCTCCTTTATGCGTTCTCCTATGGTCACATTTCCACACCTATAGCTTACTCCGCTTCCGTCGCATTGCTTACATTCAAGTTGGTACATCACATAGAACTTGCGCCTCATAAAAAACACGGTCTGTAGACCGCCTCCTTTTGTGGTCTGGGTGGAAGGACTCGAACCTTCGACCGCTATGGGGTACCTATCACACACAATTTAGAGTAGTTATAGTAGATCGTCTCCGAGATTTTCATGGTAAGTACCGTAATCTGCTACATTCAAAAACGGATTTCCCTCTTTTCTCCTAAACACCAATAGCCCCCGGTCATCAGCATTACCAAAAAATCGGTGAGGATTTTTTTTATGCGGAGTCCCAGCAAAAAGCATCATTTCAAATGTCTTGTTTAGGTCTGCCTGTCCTTGGAACCATTCATAAAGATTCCTACCGGTCCCAAGGAGACAAGTATCATGGAAAACGGCCATCCCCCCAGGTGGCATCACCCGATGAACAAGAGAAAATTCGGTAAGAGCCAGCCTCTTATAAGAATCCAAAAAAGCAAACTGGACTTCTCCTAGATGCCCTATCAGTTTTGGCAACTCAAAGCGGGAGTCCCCCAGAATAATCGTCACCTTTGGGTGGTCCTTCACTTCTGGCGCAACCCATCTGTCGGTCACGTCTATAGTGTAGACCATGCTTCCTTCATCACCCCAGATCCGCAGCGCCTCGGCCATGAACCAAGTGGAGTAGCCATAGAAGGTGCCGGTCTCAATAATCGTCTTTGGCCGCTGGTTCAACACCAGGGAGAACAACAAGAGCGCCGTATGAGGATGCACATTCCCACAAGAGAACGGAATCTCGTTCCAGAACTCCAGGCCGGGAAAAGAGGGATGGACGCCCTCGCCGCAATATTGCGTATAAGGCCCGAACTGCTGCCCTGTTGGATAGGACAACCCAATGGGCATCGGCCCCTCACTGGCACGCCACATGCCATCAGGCCCCATCTTGCGCTGGGCCGTCCCATCCGGAGGCACCTTCAGGCCGGCGATAGTATGGGCTTCCGGGTATGGCGGGCCGAACTCTGCTTTCTTGAACTCGTCGGAGAAGTTCATCCTGCCATCTTCCGCTCTGCAGCCGCAATCACGGCCCGCATGACTCCCAGGGTGATATAGGGATACTGAAGTTGCACCACTTCCAGGCCGGCAGCCTGGGCCGATTGGACGCCTTTCTCGTTATCCTCGATCACCAGCACCTCAGTCGGCTTCAGTGTGCCTATCCTCTCAGACATTTTCTCCACGGCCAGAAGGTAGGGATCTGGTGCCGGCTTGCAACGAACCACATCCTGATTCGAGACGTAGAAGCTGGTGTACCAGTTCAGGCCAGCGAGGCCCAGGATCATCTCCACAGAGACCCGGATACAGTTCGACACCACGGCTAGCTTGTAACCCTTCGCCAATCCCCTGAACATTTCCACCTTCACCTGGTCAGGCCGTACGTGCTCTTTTGCCAGTTCGGCAGTGTAGCGTTGCTTGAGAACGAAAACCCGCTCAATCGCATCCTGGCCTGATATAACAGAGCGGTATTCAGTTTGGAGCAGTGTCAACTTCGCTCTGGTGGATAACCCATTGAAAGTTGTATCGTGCTCGGTACGGCCAATCGTCGGGAAATCGCTCTCCTTAAGGGCACGATTCAGGGCCTCGTAGTGGAGATCAGCGCAATCTACTATTGAACCGTCCAAATCGAAGAAGATGGCGCGGATCATTCCTCTCCTCCTGGCTGATGTGTTACCGCATGGTACACAAAGCCATCGAGCCAGCCGAAAGCTGTCTCAGAGAACACTTGCGTCAACTTCTTCCATTTTTTCGGCTCCATCCTGCGGAACATCTCACCAAGACACGCCTCAGAGCACAAGACGTTGACCACCTCCACGTCGCTGTAAGCGCCCTGCTGGACGGCTTCGTGTTTCACTGCGAAGAATTGTGGCTGAAAATCGGGAACGTCCAGCCCCTGGCGTCTACCGCCGCCCTTGCCGGCCTCCAGCTCCTCCAGCGTCAAGTCCGCCCGGTGGAAATCCTGGCCACAGGCTTTCGAGCAGCCCAAGATAGCGCCCTTCTGCTCCATCGCCGCGACAATCTCCTCGACTCCGTAGGAATGCAAAAGCACGGTGTCCCCGGTGATGGCGACGCAGCAGTCGATGTCGGGCACCAAAGAAGCGGCAGAAAACAGGGCTGAATAGTTCCGGCAGATCGACTGCGCCGGCAACTCCCACTTCGAATATTGGCCGGCCAGGTCCGGGAGCGCCTGGGTAAATTCTACCTTCAGGTCGTTCTCTTCGAGGAAAGCGAATGGACTTAGCTCTACTGGGGGTTGAATACCAACTTCAAGCCCAATACTCGGAGGGTCTACCGGCGTGTACGACCGCACAATCCCAATCCAAGCAAAGCGCTCCCGGACCCGTTTGAGCGTATGGACGACGCACTCCCATTCATTGTGCATAGTGATGAGCAGCGCCAGTCTGGCATCGGTGGCATGGTAGATCCAATCAGGTGACTTTGCCGCCGTCACCTCTTCCAGTTGCATCAGATCGGTCCCTGGGATTGCCTGCATTTCCCCCTGATTATTTGTTACCTTTTCTGCTTCTTGTAGTTCTTCGGCCACCTCTCCATTTCCTTTCCTTCTTTTGGGGTCCACTCGGGACAGCGCACGACATCCATGTTTTTGACGAACTCGCTGTGGAGCAAGCAATAGTGGCCATCCTCCTGGCTGTCGCACCAATCGCAGGACTGGAACCAGTCAACCGCTCTTTCCAGGTCCACCCAAAAACTCCTCGGCCTCAAGCCAGTGATCAGTGCAGATGCCAGCACAGCCCATTTCCCGGAACCTACGCCACCAATAACGCCGGAAGCTCGGCTGGCAGTTAGCTATGTGCAGTTCAGGAGATACGGCATAGGCTGTGGTTTTCTGCCCCTGCCGGTCGTGCATGGGCAGATAAATCCTCCCCGGCATAGGCCCCGGCGAGTACTCGAAATCTCCATGCCAGTCCCAGCGGTCGAGCCAGATAATATGAGACTGTCCATTCCACGTCTCCTCATCCGAGACCCGCTCCGCAGTCGGCGCGTCCAGCACCCGCAGCCGGCGCATAGTCGGGAAGCTGCCATCGAAAAAGAAGGCATGCTCCCTGATGGCCATATAGCCCTTGAATATCTCCACCAATTGTCGTTCGATTCCATCGGCCTTGACATTGACGGCGTAGGCAGGGCGCGCCCCATACTGCAAATCCAGCTTTAACCAGTCCCCCAGGGTCGGCGCAGACCCGGTATAAATCGGGTCATGGGAGACACAAGGGATGCCGATGTGGTCGCGCACGTCTATTTCGATGCCGAAACGCGGCGGGATAGAACCGGCTTTATGGTCCTGGGCGCGGTGGGCGAGAATTATCATTATTCCCCCGGATACATCAGCCAAGAATACATCATGACGCCCCCTCCTGGCGGCTCCCCGGTCCCATCACAGTGGCCGCAGTCGCATCCCTTTCGATGCTTTGAGAATGGATGGATTGTCACTTTTCCTTGGGCCATAGCCCTCATAAGATTCCGTTGTGCCACTTCCATCCTTATTAGGCGCTCATCTAAGTCTATGCTGTTCACAACTTCTCCCGGTCGAAGATCAGGTCCACCAGCGACACGACCACACGCATCCGGGTCTTGCCGCTGTTGACCCCGGTGGCTGGCCCCATGAAGGCCGCGTAGGGCGGATCAAGGTCCAACTTCTGCACCTCCACGGCACCGCCGAACTCAGCGGCGATTCGCTCAGAAATGCGCTGATTAATCTGCGACTGCTGCTCGGCATAGACCTCGGAGATGATCTCGTTGAGGCGGAAGGAGCGGTTGATGCGCTCATTCATCTCTCGACCTCCCACAATTACGGCAGATCTGGCCAGTGGCATGCTCTCCCATGTTCGGTAGCCGATATTGATTATGCCCACAGAACTTGCAAGGTGGACCAGTCTTGCTGTTCCAGGGAGGAACATCATCTTCCGATAGTGCTGCGAGGAATCTCTGGGGTCCAGTGTCTTTGTCCAGCATCACATACGACGAGTCCAGTAGTCGTCCTGTAACACGGGATGGCCTTTGTCCTTCTCGCCATCTCGGCAGCCCAACCCCCTCGATGGTAATGAGCAGTTGTTCCTCGTCGTCCTCGTATTCGGCGCGGACCACGAACACCTCATCATCAAAGAGCTTCTGAAGCTCGGATCGCCCCAAGACTACCTGCGCCCGGCCATCCTCCGCCAGCGCCAGCTTGGTGAAGTCAATCAACTTCTCATCAGAAGCCTCGGCAATATCCCTGTCGACACGCTCCAGAATATCGTCTTTTTTAGGCATCAGGTGCCTTCCTGTGGCGGCTCTGGTGGAGGCGGGATATCATTCATGGTTAGCCAGGCCATCGTCCCGACCAGCACCAAGGCGTTGAACCTCGACCAGCCGGCATCAGCCATTGAGCGAAAAACAATCAATAACACCGCGTAGAAATTCTTGCGCGCATCAACCATGTCTGGGTCGATGGCGACGAAGCGCAGATGCCCCTCGCGGATGCGTCGGGCGGCTTCGCGGAGCAGATCGTCGTCAGTCATTTTTGGATGCTCCTGGACTCGCCGCGACAAAGGTGAAAATTTGTCACTGCTGGGACCAAGTATGATTTGATCCCAGCATCAGCCATTCGATCAAACCAATCAACATCGCCACTCACGCCCTCTTCATTGATGTGGTCCTTCATGGGTTTGAACTCGTCCCAAAGCGCCCTGGTCTGTAACCACGTCACAGCGTCTGCCCTCTGCTGCATCCCTCTGGTTGGGTGTTGATAAAATAGCCCACTCTCTTCTCCAGGAATTACCAATTGGTTCTGCCATCTCCAGGCGCGCTCGGAAGCATAGGCTTCAAAACGAATTAGATCGAATTCCTGCCAAGTGGACCCCCAATCCTGAATATCGTGCCGGCTGCGCTTGGCAACAGGCGACTCGACCGTCCAGGTGTGATATACGGCGCGGTCTCCCTTGGCATCGGCAGCCTCCAGCAAGCGGGCAAGCCAGTTCTTGCTGAAAAAGGTATCACTCCCCATGCGGGCCACCCACTTGGTCTGGGCGGCTGAATAGGTGAGATTCCAGCAAGCATAGAGCTGCCTGAGAAACCAGGCGGTGGACTCCTGTGGGGCTGCTGGACGTGCTCCCCCAAGAAAAGAGCAGTATTGCACACCCTCCACCTTGCACCACGCCTCAATCGGCCCTGCAACCTCTGGGCGCTCTGCCGGTATCCAATTGACCACCAGCCATTGATGCGTGATGCCGGCGCGGGCGCGGGCATTTTCGAGACACCAGCGAAGGAGAGTCAAATCGTGACCAATAATTACCGAACAAGTAATTTCGCCCATGCCACCACCTTCAAATCTGCCGCTCCTGTTCCCCAGGATCACTGGCATGGTCGGGTCGATACTGCGCTTCGTACTCGTCGATAGTTGGTGCGCCGTGGCAGGTCCAAGCAATTATCCCAATGACAATTACTATCAAGGTGAACATCGCGCCGGCACCCCAGGCGAAGCTGGTCCAGTCGGTCAGGCCAATATCTTTGAGGAGATGGCTCATGGCTTCACCACCTTCAGTCGAAACATTCTATCACGATTTCCGTTTACGGCAGTTTCCACCAGATGCAGTTTTGCTGTCCGCCGATACGCAGGGCCGGCGAAGATGATATGCTCGCCCTTCTCATTGATCTTCCAGAAATCAAAGCTATCTGAGGTCCATGACTGAATCTGGTGCGTCGGGTCTTTGTAGCGATTCGGGCTAGTGGCATCCGGCAAAATGATAACCCATTCGACATCAGATCTCGAAACACGGTACATCTCTTCAATAAGGAACAATAGGTCTTCACCGCTCAGGTGTTCGACGAAATGCTGCGACCAGATGCCATCCACCGAGTTGTCATCGAATGGTAGACCGCGTTTGGCTACGTCACGGACCACATCGACTCCTGGGAATGGCCACCAATCAAGCCCCAAGTGATTCGGCTGTTTTGCTGGGCCACATCCAATGTCCAGTAGCCTGATCATCTCACCGGCACCAGTTTTATGAGGTCGATATACCACGGCAGGATCACCACCGGCTTGCCGCCGAACTGCTGCTGAATCTCAGAGATAACACTCTCCACTTGCTCCTTTGTCAGATGGCCATTCTCTTTGAAACGCAGGAACAGCGTGCCCTTGAAATCGCCCAGATAGTGGAGTTCAGCCGATGGGAAGGTAATCTCCCGACCATCGTTCGAGACGGCAACCAGGCGGAAGCGCGTTTCAGGCATGGTGGCTATCACTTCGCTTTCTTCTTGTAGACCTCGCACCCTCGCAGATGGGTCTGCATTCTCCGGGTGGAATTCTTGATCGGAGTTCTCATCTGATCCCTGGAAAAGTGTCCACAAGTGCGCTGCTCAAAACTCCAGCCGCAGTGCTTGCAAATGTAGGTGTCGAATGGTAAATCCGTAGGATCGGCAGGTGGCCATATTCTTGACCCGCGTGCCACACAAAAGTGTTCGACCACCAAGGATGTAAAGATAGCGTTCTCGCTTTTTTCAATGGCCGCTTGAGCATCCTCAAGTTCGGCATCGGTAAGACGAAAATAATACCGAAGAGCTGTTCCCACCCTGGCGATAGTATCGGCAGTCATTTCATCTTCCGCAACGTCTCGAAGAACCCAAGGACGCTAGCTGCATAATTCTTGTAGCTCATGCCGGCCACCACATTGCGCCGATCTACTCGCACCCCAGCAACCCAAGTTATTATCTCCGTAAGCCCCTCTACAGAGCCGGCTGGATAAAGATAAGAGCCGTCGCTCCATTGCTCTATATTGAGAATGGTCGTTTGCCGATTGTATTCATATCCTCTTTCCGTATACTCGTTTGGCGTCCTCGTTTCCTCAGTCAATTCCCGCACCCATCCCACATCAGAGGAGATAACAGGCAGACCAGTTGCCAGGGCTTCCAATATAGACATTGGCCCACCTTCATAAAGGCCAGGTATAAGTAGATAATCGATGCTCTGATAAAATGCCGGGTAGCTATCCGCGTCTTCGCTGAGCATATCCATGGCTTGAACGCCGTGGTAGTCGAAATCATAAACAGCATCTCTATCTGGTGGCCCGAGCGCCGTCAGCGGATTGTCTGTTTTTAGTGGCGACCATCCTCGCCCCTTGAACCACAACTCGATCCCGTCTTTTATCTCCTGCGGCAACGCCTTAATTACTTCCGGCAGAAAGTCCCTCCCCTTGCCCACATGCTCACCGCGCTGGCAAATGCCGATCCGCACCTTCTTCAACGGAAACTGGCCGGCTACTTCTCCGGGGCGCAGGACGATCATGCGCTCAGGGAGAAACAGTCCATTGATTTCAAACATAGCTCGGTAACGTTCGGCCATATGTATGATCCCGTCCGGTCCCTCCTCTCCATGCCAATGACTTTTTATAGAGCGAACCGAATCTTGATCCGCATGGGTAAACAATGCGATATTTACCAGTTTGTTCATAGATGGAAAGCTGCGAACCAAGGGATACCAACAATTCTGGAGGTCTATGAAAAAAATCCCGTCTATGCCTTCTGGCGTAATCACATTAATCCACTCGCCATTGCCTGGCCTGGTAAATACTTCCTGCACAGACATAGGGATAAAGATTTCCGGCATCGCCTCACACATGCGCTTGGCGATATGGCTGAGTATCCAGCCAGACCCAGGATGCACCACCAGGATTTTCATACCCCCAGCCGTCTCACTTGACCCTCATCAAATCCAAGATGATGCGCGATTTCATGGTAAAGGACTTTTCGTATTCGTTCTTTTATCTGCTCTTCATCTTGGCCGGCGCAGACTAGTAGAATAGGCTTCTTGAAGATAGTTATCACGGAGTCCATAGGAACAAAGCCACCAGTAGAAAGTATAAGATGCACACAGGAACCGAGTGCAATCTTTCCTTGACCTGTAATTTCTTCATAGCCATCCGGAGGCTCATCATCTATTCTTATAGCCACGTTCTCCAGAAATGGCTCAAAGCTTTCTGGAAGACTATCTATAGCCTCTCTAACCCATTCCTCAAATAGTGGATTGTCTATCGGTGGCAAACGGATCTTTGTTACAGTAGGTCTATCCAAATCTCCTGATCTCCATGCAACAACCCAGATTATAACAACACCTACTATCACAATTGCAAAACATGTCAATAGAGCCGTAACTATGTCAAAGTCGGCTCCATAATGAGATGTACCGATGTTCACGCTATCACCCCACGGCGATTTATCCTCCGACTCTTACGCGCCATCTTGCGCTTGACATTCTTCTTTTTCTTGCTGGCCTTGAAGAATGCCCAGAAAGATGAAGCTGATCCCACGTGCTTGGATACTGGCAATCGGGTTGGACCCCAAGGAGTCTTGAACATCGAAAAACCGCCTTCAGCAAAACCGCAGACAATCCCCAGGCTACTCTTGCCCAGGCGCAGACAATGACCGCTCCTCCCGTCACACCAGCAAGTCAGATAACAAGCAAAATCATCAGGACAATCAGGCCGGCGCATCCCTTCATAAAAGCCCTCATAACTGTAGCGCTCCCTCTACCTGCATATCGCTTCGCCTTCCGTGATAATCGTCAAGCCACTCATCGAAGCCACTGAAGGTCCGCATCGACTCCGGGGTGAAGAATGGAACTGGTGCCCCCCCAGGCTCACCAAGCGCCGGCAATAGCCATTCTGGAAACCAGTCCTTCCTCGCCGGCTTCAGGTCCAAGGTCGATTCATCCACCAGCCGATCCAGCGCCCAGCCAGTCTGCCCATGTGCCCGATAAGTGAAATATTTCCGAGCAATCTCGATCTCACTGGCAAAGCCGAAGTGGAGCAACTGGCCGTCTGGCTGCTCAAACTTGGAGGCGACGATGGGGCGGTCAACATCCCGATAGAACTGGGGGTATTGCTTTTGATGCAATCTTGCTATGGGTCGATAGTGCATCTCTCCGCTGTTCTTCCAGATGACACCATGATCGAGGTCATTGAATTTCTGATCCACACGATACCAAAAATTACTTCTGAACAGATTGAGATTATGAAGATGTAACAAATCTATTTGTTGCGCGACCATATTGGTCAGGATCTTTTCGGTCCTTTCTCTGGACTCGAAGTGCCTTCCGAGCACGGCGTCTCCATCTATCCAAATCAGGAAATCCGGTTGCTGCTGGAGTGCCACCTTGAGGAGAGCTTGCTTTGAGAATAGCTCTCTTTGGAATGCTGGATGTCGCCCATAAATTACAGTAGCATCGACGCTTAAATACAGAGGGCGCACATCTTCCGTGGAGGCATCGTCATAAATTACGATGGAGTCCACCGTCCTGGCCAAACTGTTTAGGCAGTTTGAGAGGTAACTATTACTCACATTGTCCCGATTGACTAAGAAACCAATCACCGTCACTTCGCCTCCACCTTTCTATGCAATTCCGTGACAGGATGTGCATAACCACTGTACTTCTAGTGACGAATGGTGGTGTTGGTCTGCCAGTTGCTTAGATTCCAGTCTTTCACGACCATAAATCCCTCCAGATATCCACTGGCCGGCAACTCTTGTCATGTTTTTTCCTGGACCAGACTACCATGACGCCAATGAAGATGGCCCAGAAGAAGATGGCGAAAAGGCTAGTCTCCCAATCGCTCATTCCGACTCCACATTTTCATCCTTTCATCCTGCATAGAATACCGTTGAGTTCACTGGCCCATTTCGCCATAAGAGAGATGGTCTTTGGTGTTATCCCTATTTCTTCGTAATGAACTGCGCAACCATAAATAGCGTGCGCAAGTCCCTGAATCCTTGGCAGTGCATAGATCCGTAAAGGCTTGACGCCTAGAGGGGGCTTCACGTCGGCACCCATGTTTTCCACTCTGCGCCATAGCGCTTGTTGATATAGGCGATTTCCCGCTCTTTCTGCTGCTTGTTCTTTTCCTGCTTCAGATCATTGGTCTGCTGGCCTGGATGTGTGCGCCGCCGCACCAGCGGTTCATTTATCGCAGTGAAGTTCCAACGCTCAGCACAACGCAGCGTATGCTCTGTATCTTGCGTGAACCACATCTGCTCATCCCAGCCGCCAACCTGCTCGAACACCTCCCGCTTCCACATCAGCGTGACAGCATTGATGAAAGGCCGTTGCTGCAAGGCGCGGAACAACGCTTCCCTGGTCGGATACTGCGCCGCCGGCCAGACATTCTGCGCTTGGGGTATGCCGTCCTCGTAGGCGCAGTAGGAGACCATCGCATTTTCCTTCTGCATTTCCCAAAGCTGGAGCTTCGTTTTATCTGGGTGGAACAGGTCGTCCGATGGAAGCCATTGTAGAAACTCACCAGTTGAGAGCGAGAGCGCCTTATTGAGCGCGCCGGCCACGCCTTTGTTCTCCTGCCAGCGGTAGATATACCCTGCTGACTGATGGCCAGCAGAGAATAATACCGCATCGACTATCTCCTCTTGCGCCGGCTTTGAGCCATCATCCACCACAATGATCTCACAAGCGTAGGTCTGCATCTTGGCCGAGAGCAGGGCGGCACGTAGGTAGGCTGGCGACTGATTATAGACAGGTAGAAGGATCGAGATGATGGGATTGCTCAAGCCTTTGTCTCCGAAACTGGTTTGAGAATTTGAACTTGATCTAAACACACCAGTTTACCGACAGGGATATTCTCGCCTGAGACGCTACGAACGATCTTGCCTCTTGGCGTCTGCGGTTGCTCATTTTTTACAGGCCCTATGAAAATAGGAAAATCTTGGACGTGCTGTAGTAGGTACTTGGCGAGTTCGTGAGTTGTCATGCCTTCACCTCTTCCTTTACAGCCTGGACGAATCTAAGGCCGGGTGTCAATGGATCATAGAAACGGATTGATAGGGTCTCAGGCTTATCAACCTCCACCTTGGATAGAATGGGAGGATATCTCCATGAAATCGCTTCATCCATATTGTCGAAGATCATCAACTTTTCATAGCATTGTTGCGTGCCGACATGCCCTTCGCGCACAAACCTCTTGGCCTCTTCTTCCGTAGAGACGGCCACACCAAAAGGCGTTGCCACTGACGACCAAGTACCATCTCCGTCCGCCAAAAGAACAAAGACTTCTTTCATGCCTTCACCTCGGTGATAGCGAAACCGTATTCAGCTTCTAGATGATTCGCCTTCCATTTGAACAACGCCGTGCGCACACCTTTCACATCCTCAACTACCGCGCCATGAGAAAACCCCCATCCAGGAGCATAAGAACTCTTCACCGGCAGCCGACAATAAACGAAGTCAGCCACATAGAAACCAATCCTCTTGCCATCCACATGCAACGGAATTCTCACTTGCCGGCGCAGATCGAATATCTTGCCGGCCTTCACCAGCAGTTTTAGTTCTGCCCACCTTTTGGCCTCGGCGTGACTATCGAAGGTACCATCGGGCGTTGCGGTACGTCGGTTGTGGTACTTAGAATTTCGCTGCTTCAGCGCCTGCTTCAGTAGTGGTCCCCCTGACTTCCGCTGCTTCAGCGCCTGCTTCAGTAGTGGTCCCCCTGACTTCCGCAGTTCCTCATTCAACGCCCCCAACGCTTTCTGTGTGACTGTTTTTTTCTTCTTCGGTTGCGGCAATTTCATCGCTGCCGACAGAGCTATCTGCCCCTTGTTTTTCTTTATCCTGACCACGCTCCTTCTCCTGTTGTGCAGTGACCTCCATCGCGTCATTGTCTTGCTGGTTAATCTCACCTAACACAATGTCCAGTTCTTTTGATAGAGCCAGGGATGCCGCGCCTATCTTGTCTGACAAAAGCGTAAAAGCCTTCAGTGCTCCGGCTTCAAAAAATAGGGCATTGAGCATCAAATCCTTTGCCATAAGCAGGGCTAACTCTTTAGGGATAATCATCTGGGAGCATAGGTTGTAAGCAACCTCGCCATGCTGTGGATGGATCAGGTGATTAAATAAGCATATTTGCACCAGCCTCTCGGTGGTGCCATCTGAATGCCTCCGGGTCAAGGCAATCATCTTCTCCATGTCTGGCCGGATGAACGGGATACCATAAGTGACCACATCTGGTTTCCCGCTGGGTTCTGGTCTGTAGTCGTTCATTGCGATGATGGCCCTCCTCTGGTCGGCATTAGATTGTCCATCGTCGTGGCGGCATAAGGCAAGAGCATCACCTTGTTCATCCCCCGCAGTCGGCCTACCAATTCATCGGTAAGTTGCAACTGCAATTCCAGCGAGTAATGCTCTGCTATCCAAGCCCGATAACTCGCCGATTCATAGTCACTAGCTAATACATGCCTAAACTCTCCCGGATGTAGCCAAATCCAGGATGCCGGCCATAGATCCTGCACCCCAGGCCGCTGGCGCACTAGCGGCTTTATACCTTTGGCCGCGGCCTCAGCGATAGTGTAGCCGAAGCTTTCGGTGATACTCGGAGAAATGAGGTAATCGATAGTATCGAGCCATTCATCCTTCTGCTCTGGCTGGATAACTCCATGCCACCAGATGTTCGGCATGTAGCCGATTACATTTTCGAACCAGATAGCCAGATGCCCGTCTTGGAATTCGCCGGCTACGTGGAATTCAAGATCCGGGTTCTGGAAGGCTACATCGACTAACCCTTCCAGCCCCTTTTTGTGGTTGACCAAGCCTAGGCAGCCTACCCGTTTCCCATGTTGGCGCTCGCGGAAAGTAAACTTGCTCAAGTCCAGGCCGTTTGGGATGATCGAGGTTTTAGAGAAGAGGGATTCGCGCAGATGCGGCCAGCGATTGAAAAACATCGTGCGGATATGTTCGGCAACGAAGATCAGATGATCGACGTTGGCCCAATTGATCTGCGTCGGCATCTCTCCGAATGCTTCATAACTATGCAGCCGGCAAATCACCGGGCAGGGCCATTTTACTTGGGACCAGCGCGCTAAATTTTCATCGCACCACTCAAACCATGCCAGATCCGGCCATTGCACATAGCGCTCGTCACAATCCTGTCGTCGATCTACCTTCCATCCCAGGCCGGCGAAGTGGGCAGCAAGGTCGCCGGTGAAGGAGCCGATACGATCCACAATCAGCAGGTTGCCGGTGGCCTGCTGCCCGCTCTGTAGCTGGCGCAAATTAGCCTGGAACTCTGCTATTGGCGTCAGGATGGCCGGGTCTCCAGGATGCCACTCCAGGGCCTTGTGGGCGTGCCGTAGCGCCTCCATCCAGTTCGACTGCGCGGCATAGCAGAGCATCAGCTTGATATCGGCCATGTAGCTGTAGACGCCGCCCTGGAGGAACATCACGGTATGCGGGGCCGGTATCGACGCCGCTAGCTTGAACCAGTGGATGGCCTGATCCCAATCCTGGCCTTCCATCGAAATCTCACCTAAGAGGATGAAAGGCTCAGAGCGTTTGTACTGAATCAGCGTGGCCTCGACGGCGTAATGGCGCGCCTTATGAATATCTTTGCGGTGTCGGTGATAGAGCACCGCCAACTGCTGGAACGCTTGGTATTTCTCCTCGCCAAACTTCGAGCGCTTCAGGTACTGCTCATACCAATAGATCGCCTGGTCGTTGTGGCCCATATCGGCATGGGAATTGCCGAGATAGAAATAGGCCCTGCCGTCTTGCTTTTCGATAGGGAGATGCCGCTGCACACGTACATCTTTCATCAGCCCAGAGAAGTTCATTCTGGCCCGCTGCACCTTGCGCGCCGCTTCCCGTGCCGGGGGCATGTTATGAACGATGATGCCTTCTGGGCAGCCCATCGCCGCAGTGCTGCGATAGCCAGCTAAATGATTGTGAACGGCGCTCTCATAGTGGATCTTGCCGTTGTTGCGGAAGATGCGCGGCTGAAGAAAAAACAACTGCGGGATGCCGGCTGGGTCAGTGTTCATCGCCAGAGTTATGCAGATTACATCGTACTCAGCAGGCATCCCATTCTCGCGAACCATCGCCATAAAGCATTGCGGCGTGAGCACCTGCTGCTTGGTGAGGTCGATATGACGCATGCGGGCGCATTGCTCGGCAACTGGGTTTTCATCGCCTGGAAACTCCTCGTGTGCGTCAACGATGGCTATCAGCGGACATTCGGCTCGCTGTATCGCCTTGTTTCTGGAAGATGAGAAGTCATTATTGAAGTCGAACTCGAAATATTTCCCTGGACTTGCCAGCCGGCGCGCTATGGCTGCGGTGCCATCTTTGCTAGCCCTGTCCACGCCGATAACCACCTCGGAGGCCCAGTCCTTGGTCGAGATAATCGCCTTCTCTATGGTTTGCTCCTCGTTGCAAGCAATCATCACCACTGAAATATCCGGCACGCTTCTTCTCTCTTTTTTATGTCCCAATCCTCTCCTAGTCTCAAAGAGGATTCCTACAGTACTTTTCTGCGCTCAAAAGGGACCTGGTCCCAATCCTCTCCTAGTCTTAAAGAGGATTGGGACCAGGAGCTTTGTCCTGCCCGATGCCGTGGGTCGCGTCCCAATCCTCTCCTAGTCTCAAAGAAGATTCCTACCTCTGGACTACCAGGCCGAGGACTTCATAGACGCCTAGTCCCAATCCTCTCCTAGTCTTAAAGAGGATTCCTACCTGGCCCTTGCGCTGGCAATTACGGGCCGCTTCTGTGTTTGTCCCAATCCTCTCCTAGTCTTAAAGAGGATTCCTACCGTGACGTGGTGACACATGTCCCAATCCTCTCCTAGTCTTAAAGAGGATTCCTACCTCTTTGATCCGCTTTCGGATTTACCCGAGGACGAAGCGTCCCAATCCTCTCCTAGTCTTAAAGAGGATTCCTACCGGGCGCGCCTTCGACTTCACGACGACATCGAACCCCGACTAAAGTCCCAATCCTCTCCTAGTCTTAAAGAGGATTCCTACCCTGGGCCTTTCAAATGCTTATCCTCTTTATACCTATAGGGCCGGTTTTTGTACTGCTCGGCCATTTTACTATTTTTTACCGCTATTACAGGAGAGATCCCGCAGTGAATGATTAACCGTATCGCAGTGGTCCAAAATAAAGAGCACTGCACTGCCAACCATCTAAGCGGAATAAACGCGGAGAAAAAATAACCCCCGCAGGCTCTTGGGCTGAGCCTTGATTTACCCAATAGCGGCATGTGCTTTTTCTTCTTCCTCCTTTCGGTGTAAATCAACGGACCATCTTAAGATATTCAACGCCGCATTTTCGTCTACATCGTGTTGGCTATGGCAATGCGAGCAAAGCCAATTCCTGATTTTAGTGTCGGTTGGCCCTGTCTGCTGATTGCAAGTCGAACATACTTGTGTCGTATAATGTTCAGCCGCCCACACAACGCTTTCCCCACCTGCCCTAGTCACTTTTTCTTCTACCAACCGCCGTAGCGTAGCAAGACTTAAGTCACGCCCTTCCCGCCGCTTTTCTCGTATTCCATATTCTCCAGGCTCCACCTTACCCGCCAGCTTTTTGCGATAGGCCTTACGCCCCTCAACTTCTCGCAGTTGCTCCCATTCTCCAATCGCCACGAACCGATAGTCCGCCAACCACCTGGAAATCTTATGGAGTATGTCTCGCCGCTGATTGGCAATGCGAGCATAAAGGCATTTGCGCCGCAGATTTTCTTTCACCCACCTCTTTGATGCCACCTGCCCTTTACGCCGATCTGGGCCTTGCATTTTGGAAAGTCGCTGACTGATTTTTTGCAAACGACTCAGCGATGCTGACAACGGCCTCCAGTCAAATTTCTTATAAGATACTTCACCGGTAATTATTTGCTGCATGGCAACCGTCAAGGCAGTTATCGACCCGGTATCACAGCCGGCCTCCCATGCCGGTTTATGCGGGATTAAGGTATAATCTGCCTCATCCACGTCAATAGTCAAAACCACATACCACCGGTCAGCTGCTTGTTGAACAGTTAGACGCTTGATCTTTGCTGAGGCAGGCAAAGGGCGATGCTGATTAAACAGTACCCACTCCATGCCATGCGGCAAACCGCGTAGTCTTATTTTACCTGGACATTCGCTAAATATAGGCAATAGCTCTTGATACCCATAAGCTTCCACGCGACGCTTGAAATTTGGTTCACCGCGATTACCCAACTGACGCTGGTCTGGTGATGGGTTGCAGGCGCGTTCAAAGTTTCCATTGGTCGATGATCCAGAAATACTGAACCTAATAACCGAGGAGGGGGCACCAACAGTAGCAGGGAAAGAATCATCTAACCAACTTTTTGCCCGCCCGGCATGATTACCACACGCCCGCAGCAAAGAAAAATAAAGCCTCCGCTTCGGGGCTGGTTGAGGGCGCACTCCCTGGATGTGCCACCATTCATGCCAGACTCGCAGTTCATCCCGCAGTATCAACTCTACCTCTTCAGCCAGCACCGCCAAATCCAAGTGCAGCTCTTTTAGTTGGAAAGCTGTCCCAAAAATATTCCTTAGATCGTACCATCTCCCCGCCTGATCCAAGGGAATATGGTCTTGTTCCGCGCGCCGCTGAATAGCTGCGGCACGATTGCTATTGGTATCGTTTTTGGGGGAGGAAAGTAAAATATTCAACAGCACTTTTACCCGACAAGACAGCAAACTACCTTTCAGTTGCCGCCGAATAGCAGTCGCACGATCCCACTGCAACCGGCACCGTCGCATCTGCTGGCACAAATGCTGTGCTTGTGGGCGTGTAGGGAAAATAGCGTAGCGGTAATTAAGAGTAGGCATTGAACGTGCTGACGAAATCTATTGCCTCAAGCATCATCTTCACTACCCTCATCTTCTCCGTATCCCAGCAACTTCCCAGTTTCCTCCAACGCGATCCAATCGACCAGCCGCTCGGACCAGCCGCTGATCCGCTTCCAGCCACCAACTATCGACAGCGCCGGCGCATAGCTGGCGACATTAACCAGATAGGCCCGCTCAGTCCATGCCGGCAAGGTGCCATCCTGCGACTGTTCATCGGTGACTACCACCACCCGATCCAGACCAACAACTTTTTCCTTGACGACCTCCAGTGCCCTGCGCAGGTAGGTCGATGTATGTTGCTGGCTTTGCCCTATCCCTTGAACTAAACCCAGACCACGCAGGTTTGACACCTCAATCACCTGATCTGAGAAGGTGAACACCCGACAGAACTCGGCCACCTCGCGCAGTAGCACAGCAAGGGCCGCTGCTGTCTCCCATCGGGAGGTTTTAGTTTTCTCGCTGATCGGATCATCCATCGAGCTGGATACATCGATCACCACGGCAGTCTTGCCGGCCAGCCGACCAGAGACGGCGCTGCACATACCATCAGAAAGCGCTTGCGCATAGGCCGGCGCGTACTTTACCGCTTGAAGAAAACGAAATGGTAGTGCCCAGGAACCGGGAGACTTCTCGCGGATATAATCCTCGACCAAGGCATGGCTTACGCCGACTCGCTCCATATTGCGCAAGTTCATCAGTAGCGCCATAATGCCAAGTTGCTTCTCGCGCAGCAGATCCTCCCACACCTGGCGCTTGTCTTCTCCGGCAGAAAGACGCTTTTCCCAAGTACCAGCCGGCTTCAGCGTACTGGCTACCAGCGACTTCCATAGCAGCGCCTGATTGTATGATTCTGGCTTACCGTGGCAAAGGAAAAGCACATCTCTGAGTTTGATCGGATCATCCCGATTCCATTTGCTCAAGGAGTACTCCGAGAACTTCGTAAAAGCCAACGCCAGCCCTCTCTTCAACTGCTTCGCCAGTGGACGCCGACCCTCTTTCCAGTAAAGCGACAGCAATTTTCCCATTTCATCTGGGCGGTTGACAATGCGGAAAATTGTTTGCGCTACTACACCCGAGCCAGCCTTACGCTCCGAGTTTAGCCGCAGCATTTGGAGCACCAACCACAGGGGGACATGGCGTAGCTTCAGGTCGTGCCGAGCCGTGATCGCCAGTGCTCCGATGTCCTCTAAGGAAACCTTGTCGCACAGGCCAGCGATGCGTTTGGCGATGGAATCGCCGCCCTCGTAAAACGAGCGCTCAAATAGCAGGCAAGTGAACACTGCCCGCTCCAGTTCCACCATCGGAGCCGTCTTTACCGCTGCGCCGCCCTCATAGGTAATAGCCTTGACGCATTTCTGGACATTGGATCTCATAGAGATCGCGCCGTGGAAACTGTCTGCTTTAGCTGACGGAGGAAACGGCGCTCCACTTGTTTTTCCGTCTTGATCTGGCGCATGGACATTCCTCCATAGCTGGCGGTAGTTGACCTGGGCTCCTTTTAAGTTTGTCGGGGAACAAGCGAACAGGGTATTTTTCGCGCTCTACCTTTGAGCTACCGGCTGCTTTCGCAACCGGGCTGGATTCGAACCAGCGGTCTCTTCCTTGTTAAGGACGAGAACAGGGAGTAACCCTATTCTTCACCACCGACACACTTTTTGAGGGGGAACAAGCGGCAGGAGTATCATTCACCGAAGAAGTAACTCCAGCCTTCACCGAATTACTGCGGCGTGGAAGCCCCGGCTCTTTAGACCGGGGAGGAAACGCCGCTCCTCTTGTGTTTCCGTCTTGTATTGATTATATTCATCAATATGAAATTGACCTTGCAACTGAGACTCCTTCCCAATAAAGACCAGATGGCCCAACTGGAGGCCACGGTCAGGCGCTTCAACGAAGCTGCTTCGTGGCTGGCAAGTGAGGCGTTCAAACTTCAGTGTGCGAACAAGATTGCCCTGCAAAAGACCCACTACGCCGCCCTGCGATCCAAGTTTGAACTGTCGGCACAGATGGCGGTGCGGTGTATTGCTCAGGTGGTGGAAGCCTACAAGAGGGACAAGACAATTTGCCCCAAGTTTCGTCCCTTTGCGGCCATGCCCTACGACCAGCGGATCATGTCCTTTAAGGGGTTGGATACGGTGAGCCTGTTGACCCTCCAGGGCCGGGTGCTGATCCCATTGGTCATGGGCCAGTACCAACGAGAGCGATTTACCAAAACCGTGGGGCAATCTGACTTGGTACGGCGCAAAGATGGTAAATGGTTCCTGTTGACAGTAGTGGATATGCCTGATGGCACCCCGATTCCCGCCAGAGATTTTATCGGCGTAGATTTTGGCGTGGTTAATCTCGCTACCACAGACCAGGGCGAGAAGTTTTCTGGGAAGCAGGTGGAGGCGGTGCGCCAGAAATATCATGGCCTTCGGCAGTCGCTCCAACAGAAGGCTGACCTTGCCAGCAACAGCGGCAAGCGCCCCAAGCAGATTCGTCGTAAACTGAAGAAGATATGTAGAAAAGAATCCCGATTTCGTCGGGATGTAAATCATGTCATTTCCAAGAAGCTCGTGGCGCAGGCCAAAGACACTTCTCGCGGTATTGCCCTGGAGGACCTGAAGGGCATCCGCGAAAGAACCCGGTTTCGCAAGCCGCAACGAGCTAAGACGAGTGGATGGGCCTTCCATCAACTCCGGGTGTTCATCTCCTACAAGGCACGGCTGTCGGGGATTGAGGTTGTCCTCGTAGATCCTCGCTATACCTCGCAGACCTGTTCGGTCTGTGGACATTGCGAGAGGGCCAACCGGCCCTTGCAGGAAAGATTTTGCTGCGTTCAGTGTGGACATACGCTCCATGCGGACATTAACGCGGCGATAAACATCAGATCCAGGGCGCTCGTCAACGCGCCTAAAGTCTCGGAAACACCCCAGCTTATAAATTGGGGTGCGGTACTGGGACAAGCTACGGGGCTTTAGCCCCAGTAGTGGTTGACGGCTCCATCGTCGCACTGACCAGCCACACCAGAAATGCCTTTTCCTGGGCCGAACTCATCGCCGGTATATCCCAGCCCTTAACCTGACCGATCTCGATGAGTTTATTAGTGACTACCGCGACGCTGGGCGCACCGGCACCTTGGCCCTGGGCGAGGTATTTGACGATCTTCTGCACTGTTTTGCCACCCAGTGACAACCAGTGGTCCTTCGGCACCAGGTTGGCAAGGACATCGACCTTGGCCAGGGTTGAATCTTTCCAAACGAATTTTGCCATGACGATTTCTCCTTTAAAATGGCCAGCTATATGCCGGCGCCGTTTGATCTGCATAGTCACTGGCGATAAATATAGCATGGTCAAGCAAGTCGGTCAAGCAAAAAAGAGGGCCAGGAGCATCTTAGTCGCTCCCGGCCCTCAATTCTCCCCCACCGGAGAGTTTTATCGCATGGGGCGCTGGCGGTTGCTGATATTGAGCACTGCAAGGGCACCAGCCCCATTGCAGGAAACCGAAATGCCGGTCGGCCACAAGCTGCCTCCCAATTCGAGGATAGCCGTTCTCGGCCCCGACGCCGGGTTGACACTCACCAGCAGGCGATTCATGGTTACGGCACTGACTGTACTGCTGGCCGCTGCATAGACACTCAAGGAAGCTGCACCGCTCTTGGAGGACAAGACGATGCTTTGGATGAAGGCCGGCGTGGTGGAAATGATGACGTTACTGCTGCCGGCCTTGATGAAACGAGGGGTGACGTTCATCTAAATCGCGGCCTGGAGACCGCCTCCTTCAGGGGGCGGAGGAAAGGACGCTCCGCTGGTTTGTCCGTATCTCCCTACTCAGGCCGGCTCAAGTGCCGGATTCTTCGGTGGCCTGCCCGGCCCGCGCTGTGCCCGAGGCGCATCGACCATAGCTGCCCGGTGCGCTTCAGATTGTCCAGGAGATTCAGGCTTCTCTCTCAGCAGCGCTTCGGCCATTGAAGTTGGCTCTTCCACGGTGGGCGGCGTAACGGACTCCTCATCGGGAGGAGCTGAAAGCAGGTCTGGCCTCGCTGCGGCACGATCCCGCATCTTGGTGAACCGCTCTTCTTCTCCAGCGTCGTAACTGAACCATTCGGTTATCGGCGGATCTTGACTGGCCAGATCCTGGGTCATCTGGGTAATGAGCGGGCGCGGCCAATCTCTGACCGCGCCCCTTACCAAGCCCTTCTCTTTGCTGAGTGTCTTCGTTAGAATGATGCGCATATTCTCCCTCGTTCTCCAGGGCCTATGGATCAGGCAGTTAGGCGTTGTTGAGTGGCACCCACTCGATATGAACCGAGCAGTTTATCAGCGTCTGGGCGGTACCAGATACCGACAACTGCGCATAAAGCCCGGCACCGGCCAACAAGGACGAATTGCCGTTGTTCATCACCACCGCCTTAAATCCGGTCAACGAGAGCGTCACGCCCGACAAGCTGGCATTGTTCTTCACCAGGTTCGCCGCGGCGCTCTGGTTTCGTAGCTGGAAAATCCAGGTGTCGGCCTCGCCCGCCGCATGGTACATAAGCGTACCAGCGTTGAACTTGGCACTGAGGATGGTCGCCCCGGAAGGCGGCGCGATGAACGCCAGCTTGTTCTTGATACCCCCGGTCGTCACCTGGCCAAAGGCAACCGTGTGGGCATGACGCCTGATCCCTAGCGCACCAGCGGATAGTCCCACCGAAGCCGTACTCATGTTGTTGCTAGTGATGAGATTGGAAATGAACTTCCTGGGCGACATTATCACCCGAGTTCCGTGAGTCGGTCTTGCTACCATTGATGGACCTCCTTTCGGTCTCCTCGGGTTTAGGCCACGGCGCTGCGGTACTGATACCCCAGGTCGGAACCGGTGATGCGGGGATCGGTGAGCAGGGTGCACTCCACCACCGTCTGCTTTTCGGCCTCTTCGTAGAAGCTGCGGGACTGGACATCGGCCCGCTGGAAGATATAGGCCCCGGAAGGCTCCTGGATGGCCGGCGCGGGCGGCACGTAGTAGATCGCCGCATGCTTGGCCCAGATATAGGCCATGGTCGCCGCAGCGCCCTCGGCAGCCGTGTTGCGGGTGGCGGCACCGATCAGGTAGCGGTCGATTCCCAGCCATTGGGCGATCATCGGGCCGGTCGGGACAGCTACTTGGGTGTACTTGAAGCGGTCGAGCAGATCCGGGTTGAGGATCAGCTTGTCGTGGACCTGCTCACCCACCACCATCGTGTTGGGCCGGAAGCCAGTGTTCTGGAGGACCGTTGAGATAGCCAACTGCACATCGTTGGCCGGATCACTGTTGACGAAATCCGCCCATTGGGTGGTCCCGGTCAAGGTGGTGTTGGTGCCCCAGGCGGTAGCTCCCATGATGATAGCTGCGGTCATCACTTCCCGACGCAGCAGGGCGATCTGCATGCACCAGTCGGTACCGTCCTGGATAGGACGAAGCGGATCGTCCGCCGATTCGACAATTCTATCCGGGACACCGTGGGCGATGGCGATCTCGGCGAGGGAATACCGCAAGTTGCTGACGGTGTACCCGCCTCTGGCCGCTCTGGTTCCGGGACGACGGTTCTTGTCGGCCACATCGCGGAACCATTCGGCTTTGTCGAAGATGAACATCAGGTCGGACTCCTTGACCACCGGCACAATGGGGGCTGCCAGTTGCGCGATGAACATCGAATTGCGATAGCGCATCGCGGCTTGGGTGATCGCCCGGTCGATGTGGACCTGGCTGAGAATAGGCTGAGGCATGGTGAGTTCTCCTTTCCTTTCTTGGTCAGGTCACAGTGAACCCTGCGGTGAGCAGCAGGGTGAAGATGTCTCCGACGGCCGCGGTCTCCAGAGCGATGCCGCCGATATGCTGGGCAGCAGCGCCTAACCAGCGCACCGCAGACCCGTCTGCCTTGGAGCGTACCGCCTGACCTCGGGTGATGATACCGCCCGCCCTCATCTTGGTGATGCCGACCATGCCTACACTGACAGCTTCGCCCTTACGGGCACTGTCCTGGGAGACCCCGATAATGCGGTCATTGGCGTAGGCTTTACCTACGGTCAGATCGGCGTCGCCGATCCGCACGAAATAGTACTGGCCAGAAGCGCCAGAAGTCCCCGCACTCAGCCCGTTGTTGTCCGAGCTGATGCTGAAACTCTGCTGGAGGATGAGATTCTGGAATGCCATGTTGGTCTATCTCCTTCCTCGCCTCAGCGGGTGCCGGTTTGGGTGGTGGGAATGGCCTTGCGCAGCTCCGGGTTGGCCGACAGCACCAGCGCCCGCGCTTCCTGGGGCCGCAGGTTCGCATCCTTGTTCATCGCCTCATCGGTGAGCCGGAAGAGCTTGTCGTCGGCCTTCTCGTCGGCAGTGCCTTCCGCGGCACTACCCATTTCGATGGTCAGATCGACGGCATAGGCAGGACGCGCCGACATGATCTTGTCGAAGGTGCCCGGCTGGTCGGCGGCAAGCTTGGTGAGGAAGCCGTCCTCGGCGGCGAGTTCGGCGGGCTTGACCTTGCGATTCTTCAGGGCCGCATCGATCCGGTCCTTGGCATCGCGGATGCTACGCTCGACTTCCAGCGCCTGGAGCCGGGTGCTCAGGGTGGTGGTCTCCTGCTCGAACGCCGTCTTTTGCTGAGTCAGGGCCAGGATCTGTCCTTCCTGTGAGGCCAGTTTCGCCTGGGCAACGTCGGCAGTCGCCTTCACCTGCTCCAGTTCAGTGATCCTGGCTTCCAGCGCCTTGATCTTCGCGGCATCGGCAGCCAGAGCCGGCAGCACGGTAGCGAGGTCGGCGTCAGCGGCCAGGCCCAGGAGCGAACGAATCTGCGTCTCGTCCATCTTTGGGTGCTCCTTGTTTGAGGCAACTGGCTTACCGCCAACTGCCAGGTGGTGTTGCTGTTGACTGATATTTGCGGAGTTCCCCGATTTCCCGGCCAACTTGGTGCCCGGATCGGCCTGCGACGCTGAAGTGGTCACCGGGACATAGACCTGACGCACCTCCACCCATTGCGGCATCGGCGTGAAGGTGCAGGAAGAACCGCCAGCAGCCATCGCGTAGCCTACCTGCCAGGTCTGTTCCTCGTCCTGGTTGCGCCGGCTGACGATGCACTGGTCTGTCGCCACATCGCGCACTAACCACATGGTCTCGTTGGTGTCCGGGTAAATGGCATAAAAGCTGCGGATGACGCACTCGACGCGCTCCATCAGTGAGCCGGGAAGTCCCCCTTCCAGCCGAAGTTCAACGGGATTGCCAGGATGCAAGGCCATCACTGTCTGCGTCGATAGGGCGATCTTAGTTGGGGAGTTTAGGGCAGTGAGGGTGATGGGTTCGAGACCTGGGACAGCTGGGGTGTTCGTCAAGGATATTTCTCGCACGTGCGCGCCGATTTCCTCACCACTGGTCGGGTGCTTGTCGCGCAGCATCATACCCACGGACAAAAAGCGGAAATGCTCCTGCTCGATGGCAGCGCGGGCGTCGTCAAGCCAGCGGGGCTCGAGCATCAGGGAAATGCGGCCATCGTCGCCAACCTGCTTGAACAGCCGAACGATCCAGCCCACGGCGCGGGCTTCAGCCAGGGTGCCGGCCCCGGTACTGTGGTTGACGCTGATCGGGATGCGCTCCGGGCCGTCCAAGGTGGTGAAGTTGCGGATGATCTCGTCCAACATGGCCTCAGTGACTTCCAGGACCATGTTGCGGTCGCCGAGCGTGAAAGTGCCAACAAACAGGGCCTCGCACGGCGCACCATTCGCCTGCCCCTGCTGAAGTTCCAGCAGCAAGCGAAGTAAGGTGCCGGAAGGAGGCAGAAAGTTTGGAAACATAGGATTCCCCAGGTTTAGCAGGCTGAAATTGGAGCGGATAGTCTATTATTACTTGCGGAGTAGGACCTGAGAGGGAAGACGAGGACAAAGAGAGAGGATCAGGCACAGGAAAGCCCCCGATCCGGGAGGACTGAGGGGTTTAAAATATATTGACCATTGCGCTATTTTAGACTATATTTTATACATGATAAATAACTGCCCTATGTGCGGAAAAGGGTTCTATGCTGCCCCATCGGAAGTGGCGAGGGGGCATGCTAAGTTCTGCTCTCAGACATGCTGGGCAGAGCATCGAAAAAAGACCCCCTGGGTCAAGCATGGCAAATTGACCGTTTCTGGCATAGATAAAGTCTGCCCCATTTGCAAGGCTCCCTTTAGGACTAGTGGGCTGAAGGGACATGAGCGGCCATACTGCTCTCGCACTTGTGCTCTCAAGGGGCGTGGTGTTGAAAAGACTTGCCCTCGGTGTGGTAAGGAATTCAGGATTCCTCGGAGCAATGCGACGCGATATAAATTCTGCTCATTGGCCTGCAAAAACGCCAATGTTACCTATGCGGGATGCCGGCGCTGCGGGAAGGAATTTAGAGTTGGTTTTCATACTGCCTACTGCTCTGAAAAGTGCTACCGCCCGCCTGTTTTCTATACGTGCTTGACTTGTGGGAAAACGGCCAGGAGCATTGGACCAGGGTCACGCAATGGGAAGCCACGGAGGTTTTGCAGTCTGTCTTGTTGCAGGAAATACAGAGGAGAAACTACACCAGAGACTAATGTTCGTCTATCACTGGAGGCCCTAAAAATTCCATTTATCCAAGAGCATCGCTTAGGGCGCTACCGGATTGACTTCTTCCTTCAGCAGCACAATATCGCCCTTGAAGTTGATGGAGGCTATTGGCATAAGGAAATTCTTGCACGAGATGCCAAGAGGAACAGATTCATTACTGAAAGCGACATCGAGGTAATTCGCATTTCATCTGTGCCCTTTGAATCTCAGTTTGCTCCTCACATGATAGACACCCTCCGGGGGCAACTTTTCGCTCCTCTTATTTGATACCACTTTGCATGACGTATGACCAAATACACCGACATTGCCCGTTCCCGAGGCATGCGCCGTATGGCCCCCCTGATAGCGGCGGGGTCATTTCATAATACTCCGCGCTTCCTACTTGCACCTCAGTTCCATCAGCGGCCTCACAATTATCACAAAGATTAGGGCTGTCTAAGATGGCACTATAATCGGCATAATCAATCTCCTCCACCAATCTCTGCGCCTCCGCATCCCTGCCCAAATTCAGCGCCTCATTCGTACTCACTGCCGAGATATACTTCGCCTCCTTCTCGGCGCTGGCTAGCAGGCTCTCCTCGATGCTGCCCAGCTCCTCCGGCGTCAGGCCGTCCGCGCCCAGGGTCCGCCAGGTGGTGGCTGCCAACTGCTGGGCCATATCCTGAGTCTTCTGCGCCATCTTGTTGACCATAATCTTGAGCCGGGCGGTCAGCAGGCTGTTCACGTCAATTTCAGACAACGGCTCATTGCGCAACTCCAGCACCTCGACCCAGGGCTTACAAATCGTCTTTTCTCGCACCTTGTTCCGGGTGAGCTTGACCTGCACGCCGGCCTCGCGCGCTTGCTTCTGGAGTTCGGAGTTCACTTGCTGCGCGCCGAAGTCGAAAGTTTCCAGAGCGATAGGCCGCAGATGGGCGACACACTCGGCAATCTGCTTGGGGGTGAGTTTGGCCTTGGTAATCGCCTTCGGGCCGTCCGGGATATGCTCGACTAGCTGGCCGATCAAATCCTTGGCCCACTCTTCCCGGTAGGCCAGTAAGACGCGCAGCATCTGGTCCCTGGCATCCATCATCCGCCCGCT
>OBEQ010145966.1_pt1 | contig 35176 bp, 24 predicted proteins | sample 1670901 | NCBI WGS metagenome assembly OBEQ01 (sample SAMEA104232315, study PRJEB22302) | groundwater metagenome | biome: forest; feature: aquifer; material: groundwater | place: USA | collected 2011-08-07 | depth 5.4 m | reverse complement strand
GCTTGAAATGGCACAGATTTGCACATTTTATTTGGACCAAAAAATATACGGTCTGGACATCTTGTTAATCCAGGAAATCACCCGGTATCATGAAATCACCCCCGTTCCCCACGCACCCAATTTCGTCTCGGGCTTGATCAACCTACGGGGGCAAATTGTCGTGGTGATAAACTTGCGCACCATGTTCGGTTCCCCGGAACCTGCGTTTTGGCTGGATCCGATAAACATCGTTTTGCCATTGCACGGAGCTCCCATTAGTCTCATGGCGGATCGTGCCGGAGATGTATTCGACTTTGGGAATGAGCCCATGGTGGCCCCGCCCAAAGCCCTTACCGGCCATGCCGCGAGGATTATCAAGGGTGTGTACAGGCTGGAAAATTCGCTGCTCCACGTCTTGGATGCGGACGCGATATTTGAAAACGAAAAGAACGAGACGAATCATTTAACAAAGGCATCTGGCTAGGAGACAGGGGAAAATGGAAAAAAATGCAAGCAAAAACGGCCGTGTTTGGTTCAGATCCTTCAGGGAATCGCGCATCAGCGCCAAGCTGTTCGCTTTGGTAGGGACATTCCTCATTGCCTTCGGCGTATTCGCTGCCCTGGCCTGGAATACCCTGGCTACGGTGAAGGTGAACGGGCCCTATTATAAAAATATCGTGCAGAGCAAGGATTTGATCGCGGATATCCTGCCTCCCCCGGAATATCTGATCGAAAGTTATCTGGTCGTACTGCAAATGGCCTACGAAACGGATAAGGAAAAAATGAATGCGCTGATCGAGAAATGCAAGGCGCTCAGGAATGACTATCAAACAAGAAGGGATTTTTGGAATGCGGATCTTCCCGACGGGGAAATGAAGACGATTATCCTGAAGGATGCGTTCGAACCGGGAATGGAATTCCTGGATAAACGCGACAGAGAGTTCATCCCCATGCTCCTCCAAGGAGATAGAGTCGGCGCCCAAAAACTCGCACACGGGGTACTTAAGGAAAAATATGAAATACATCGGGCGGCCATCGACCGATTGGTCACCGCATCGAATGACAAATACTTATTGGACGAAAAGGCAGCCTCAGAAATCGTTCGCAAACGGACCATCCTAATGGCTTCCTTCGGCCTGGGGATCCTTCTTTTCATTGCCATTCTGTGCGGAATCATTATCAGGTTGATTACGTCTTCCCTTAGCCAGATCTCAAGCGGGCTGGATGGGGCTTCCAAACAACTTTCATCGGTAAGCCAGCAGATGAGCGCCAATGCGGAAGAAACCTCGAACCAGGCCACCTTGGTTTCCTCTTCCAGCCAGCAAGTGAACCAAAGCGTGCAAACCGTGGCCACCGGCACGGAGGAAATGACCGCAGCCATACGCGAGATTTCCAAGAGTACGTCCGATTCGGTCAGAGTCGCGGATTCGGCCGTAAAAATGGCTAGCCAAGCCAATTTAAGCGTGATGACGCTTGGCCAAAGCAGCGAGGAAATCGGCAATATCATCAAGCTCATCACCTCTATTGCCGAACAGACCAACCTTTTGGCTTTAAACGCGGCCATTGAAGCCGCGCGGGCCGGCGAAGCGGGAAAGGGGTTTGCCGTGGTCGCGAATGAAGTGAAGGAGTTGGCCAGGGAAACGGCCAAAGCTACGGAAGAGATCGGGAAAAAGATTGAGGTGATCCAGAGGGATACGAAGGGGGCCATCGAATCCATCAATCAAATCGGAACCATCATCAAGCAAATCAACGATATTCAGAATACCATCGCCAGCGCCGTCGAGGAACAAACCGTAACCACCAATGAAATAGCCAAGAATATTTCCGAGGCGGCAAGGGGCACATCCGAAATCAACAGTAATATTTCGGGCGTGGCGAACGCGGCGCACAGCACTGCCAGCGGGGCCGGTGATACCAAGACGGCGGCTGATGAACTCTCCAGGATGCTTGTTGAATTGCAACATTTCGTAGGATAACGGTTTTGCTCAATAAAATACGAGTCCTTATTGTTGATGACTCACTTGTAGCCTGCCGCGTCCTTTCGGACACGCTTAGCAGCGATCCTGAAATCGAGGTGGCGGGCACTGCCCTTTCCGGACTGATTGCACTTCGAAAAATTCCCCTATGCAGCCCTGATCTGGTCATGCTTGATATCGACATGCCTGAAATGGATGGGTTGCAAACCTTGAGTGCCATCAAAAAATTGATGCCGGCGCTTCCGGTCATTATGTGCAGCGGCCTTTTGGAAAAAGGGAACAGCTATTCCATCAAATCTCTTCTGGGAGGAGCGTCCGACTACGTATCCAAACCCCTAGTCGTGAAAGAAAGCGCCAATTTGGAAATTTTCCGAAAGGAGATCATCAAAAAAATAAAATCCCTTTGCGGTAATCTTGGGAGCCTAGGGATTGTGCCGAAGATTATTATCTCGGAACGCGGGACGACCAGCACCCGTGTTTTCAAGGAAGGAGTGGAAATCCTCGCCATCGGAGTTTCGACGGGAGGCCCCAAGGCCTTGGCAGAGGTCATTCCCTTATTTCCCGCGGATTTTCCCGTGCCCATAGTTATTGTCCAGCATATGCCGCCAATCTTCACCAAGACGCTCGCCGAGAGCTTGGCGAAAAAATCCAATATTGACGTACAGGAGGCCTTCGTCGGCGCCAAACTGCAACCGGGAGTTGCATGGGTCGCGCCAGGCGGCTACCACATGGCCTTGGTGAGAAAGCAGAATCAAATCGAATTGGTCATGAATGAGAATCCTCCCGAAAATTCCTGCCGTCCATCGGTCGATGTCCTGTTCCGATCCGTTGCCGAGGTCTTCGGTCCTCGGGCGTTGGCCATTGTTCTCACGGGTATGGGACAGGATGGGTTCGAGGGCGCAAAGGCCGTGCGGCAAGCCGGCGGACAAGTATTTGTCCAGGATGAAGCCAGCAGCGTCGTGTGGGGGATGCCTGGGGTTATCGCCAAGGCCGGGATCGCAAACCGTATTCTACCGCTAACGGAGATGGCCGGGATTATTCAAAGCGAAATACTCAGAAGTAGGACCCGAAAAGCGCGGCCCAGGGGGAGAAATGGTGGAGATGAAAACGCCTCTTGCTGAAGCGGACCTTCAGTTCATGATAGACCTTTTGGCCATGCGGTTGGGAACGCGCCTTGAAAAGGATAAGGAGTACTTGATCAAATCAAGATTGGAAAAAATTGCGGAGAAGGAAGGGAAGACCGATGTGGGCCAACTCATCTCCTATCTTCGGCTCCATCCGCATAGCCAGGCTGCTCACGATGCCGTCGAGGCCATGACGACCAATGAAACTTATTTTTTCAGGGACGCCACTCCATTTGTGGTGTTGAAAGAGAAGGTTTTCCCATTTTTTCAGGATAATCGCTCCAAAAACAAAAGCCTTAATATATGGTCCGCCGCCAGTTCCACCGGCCAAGAGGCGTATTCCATAGCCATAACGATTCGCGAATGGTTCCCGCAGTTCAGGGATTGGAACATTCAGATAATCGGCACCGACGTCAACGCCAAAGTGGTGGCTAGGGCTCGCGAGGGCGTCTATTCATTCACGGAGATCAGCCGCGGTTTGACTCCGGAGATGTTGAAAAAATATTTTTTGAAAGAAAAGGATGAGTGGAGAGTCAGCGATGATATCCGGAAAATGGTCAAGTTGTGGCCCATGAACCTGTGCCAGGATTGGCATGCTCTTCCAAAAATGGAAATAATTTTTCTTCGAAACGTCCTTATTTACATGGACGATGAAAACAAAAAATCCATTCTTTCCCGCATGCATAAGACCCTGCAACCCGATGGTTTCCTGTTTCTTGGCGCTGCGGAGACCACCTTCAATCTTTCGAATCTTTTTCAGCGCATGGATATTCCCATGTCCGGGTGCTTCAAGAGGAGTTGAAGATTTCTTTTTGGCCCCCATAGCAGGAAGATTACCGGATACCTCCCGGAACCGATGGCTTTCCATTGTCGACTTCCGCCTCTACGGACTACCATCTATTTGCCGGGAATCCAGATGGATGAGCAGCCGATTTCAAGGCGGGTGAATCGGTAAGGGAAAACTCATGGAATTGCGTTACGATGGTGTCTCCTCCAGGCCGGCAGGGGATTTTCTTCCGGTTTCCGGGAATCCCCCCGAAGCGGCCTCCTGGCAGGCCGTGGGTCCGCCGGGCGTTGACGCCAATGGCGGAGAGTCGGACTACGTCCTTCACGATACCCTGCCTTCCTCGGGCAGGGCGTTGATCCGGCACGGAACACGCAAGAGCGACGGCCAAGCCGTCATCCTCAAGACGCTTCCCATGGATCACCTGCCGCACCATGCGGACAGGCTGAAAAAAGAATTCGAGATCGGGAGGCGGCTGGGTTTGGATTCCGTGGCAAAATCCCTCGACATGGTGTCCATCCATGGCATCCCCACTTTGGTCACCGAAGATTTCGGGGCCGTATCCCTGCATCATTTCCTTGCCGGAAATCCCATGGAACCGGAAGCGTTCCTGAACCTTGCCCTTCCCCTTAGCGCTGCCTTGGCCGATCTGCATCAAAGAAACGTCGTGCATAAGGATCTCAAGCCGGAAAACATCCTCTTGAATCCCGCTTCCGGTGAAATCAAACTCTGCGATCTGGGACTGGCTTCCATGCTTCCTTGCCCCCGTCCCACGGGTAAAAGCGCTCGGACCATCGAAGGCTCCCTGCCCTATATGTCCCCGGAGCAGACCGGGCGCATGAACCGGGACATCGATCATCGCAGCGACCTGTATGCCTTGGGGGTGGTTTTTTTCGAAATGCTCACGGGCAAGCTCCCCTTCAATGCGGCGGATCCCTTGGAATGGATGCACTGCCACGTCGCGAAAGTGCCCGCCTCCCCCATGGAAATCAATCCTTCCCTGCCGTCGCTGCTCGCCGATATCGTACTCAAGCTTTTGGAAAAGGATCCCGCGGATAGGTACCAGGGCGCCCGAGGCCTGGGCCACGATCTGGGGGCCTGCCTCAAGCTCTGGAAATCGACCGGCGAGATCGAGTCCTTTCCCTTGGGACGGAAAGACGTCCCCGCGCGGCTGCAATTGCCGCAGAAGCTCTACGGAAGGGAAAAAGAAATCGCCGCGTTGATTTTCGCTTTCGAGAGCGCGGCCAAAACCGGCGTGCCTGAGCTGACCCTGGTTTCCGGCTACTCCGGCATCGGTAAGTCGGCCCTAGTCAACGAGCTTCACCGCCCGATTGCGGCCCAACACGGGATCTTCGCCGCGGGGAAATTCGATCAATACCGGCGGGACATCCCCTATGCGACCGTGGTGCAGGCCTTCACCGAACTGATGTTCGGGATCCTCGCGGAGAGCGAGGAGCGGATTGCCGTTTGGAAAGCGGACATGGTGGCGTCCTTGGGTCCGAACGGCCGCCTCATCACCGAGGTCATTCCCCCGTTGGAGCTGCTTATCGGCGTTCAGGCGCCGATTCCCGAACTTTCTCCCGTCGAGGCGAAGAATCGCTTCAAGCTGGTGTTCCGTAATTTCATCGGCGTCTTCGCCAAAGCACAGCATCCCCTCGCCCTTTTCCTCGATGATTTGCAATGGGCCGATTCGGCCAGCCTGGACCTGATCAAGGATCTCCTGCTCAATTCCGCGGCGGGCCACCTTTTAATGATTGGGGCGTACCGGGACAACGAGGTGGGCGCCACTCATCCGCTCCCGGCCATGCTCGGGGAGGCGCGCAAAGCCGGCTCCTCTATTTCCGACCTAACCTTGGGTCCCTTGGATCGGCCGGATCTGCTCCACTTCCTGGGGGACGCTCTGCATCGGACGCCGGGAGACATTCAGCCCTTTGCCGATATTATCCAGGAAAAAACCGGAGGTAATCCCTTTTTTACCCGGCAATTCCTCACCACTTTGTACGAGGATCGTCTGCTGACCCTCGACGAGGATGCGGGAAATTGGATTCCGGACATCCAAGGCATCAGCGCCAAGGGCTTCACGGACAACGTGGTCGGTTTCATGGTTGGAAAACTGAAGCGGCTGCCTGAGGCGACGGTGAAGGTCTTGACGTATCTCGCATGTTTCGGCTCGGAAGTGGGAAGCGAAGTCTTGTCCTTGGCGCTCGGCGCCACCGTCATGGACGTGGAAGCCCATCTGCAGGAGGCCCTGCTCGCCGGCCTGATCCGAGAAAGCGAGGCCGGGTTCGCTTTCGCGCACGACCGCGTGCAAGAGGCCGCGTATTCATTGATCCCGACGGAAACCTTGGCCGCTACGCATCTCCAAATCGGCCGCAGTCTTCTATCCAATAAGACGGGGAAGCAAATCGAGGAAGTGGTTTTCGATCTGGTGAACCAGTTGAATCCCGGGATCGGACTCATAACCGATCCCGAGGAACGGCAAGTCCTCCGCAACCTGAATGTCATGGCCGGCAGGAAAGCGAAAGCGTCCACCGCGTATGCGGCCGCCCAAGGCTATCTGGCCCGGGCGATGGCGCTGCAAGCGGAGGATGCTTGGACCACGCATTACCAGGACACCTTCGCGGCAAACCTGGAGCTTTCCGAATGCGAATACCTGGTCGGCCATTTCGATGCGGCGGACGAACTGTTCAACCTCATTCTCGATAAGGCCCGCAGCAATCCGGATCGGGCCCAGGTTTATCTCCTGCGCGTGAAACTCTATCAGTTCTCCGCCGGTCTGGAAAAGGCTTTGGAGGCCGGGTTCAAGGGCTTGGCACTTTTCGGCGTGACCTTTCCGGCCTCGGACAACGAGATCGGACCCGCGCTGGAGGAAGAAATCAGCAGGATCGTCACGGACTTAAGGGGCCGCAGCATTGCCGAACTTCTGGAATCGCCGCCACCCACTGATGCGGACGCGCGCGCCATCATGGCCTTGATCTCGGAAATGATGGGCCCGGCCTTCGTCAACCGGTCCCATTTCCTTTCCCTGCTCCTCCTGAAAGGGCTCGACTTCTCATTGCGTTACGGTAACACGCCGGATTCCTGCACCACTTACAGCTATTATGCCGCCATCCGGGCCACCTCCCTGAATTTCCCCCACTTCGACTTGTTCCGGAAATCCCTTTTCGGCCATCTTCCCTCGGCCTACGAATTTTCGGAGATGTCGCTGCGGCTCAATGAACGGTTCGATGACGCCAAATGGAAGGGGTTCCTGCTGTTCTTGCACGGAGTCGCCATTAATAACTGGCGCAAGCCCATCGCCACCAGCGTCGCTTTTCTTGAACAGGGCTTCGCCGCCGCCGCCTGCATCGGGGATGTTCTATGCGCGGGCTACAACATTCCCCTGCTGATCTGGTATTGGGTGGAAACGGGCCGGCCGCTCGAAGAGGTCCGTGGGGAAGCCCGCAAGTACGCGGTTTTCGCCAGCCAGAGCCGAAACGAAATGGTCTACCAGGTAGCGGCGCTGGAACGGCAATTCGTGGCCGCTCTCATGGGCCTCACCCAGGGGCCGATGAGTTTCGACGACGACTCCTTCAGGGAGGCCGAGTGCCTGGCGCTCCTCGACAAGACTAAGTACGTCACCGGAGTGGCCATCCACTCCTTTTCAAGGCAGTCCCTGGCTTTCATCTATGGACGGTACGAAGAGGCTTTGAGGTTTTCCCTGGAAGCCGAGGGGCGGCTTGCCGAGGTGATGTCTTCCGTCTGCGAAGTCAGTCAGACCTTCTACCATGCTCTCACCTTGGCGGCGCTCTATGCCGACGCGCCCGCCGAGCGTCAGAGCGAATACGCGTCTTCCATGGCCCGTAAGGTGGAGACGCTGAGGCTCTGGGCGGAAGGCTGCCCGGAGAATTTCCTTCACCGCCATGCCCTGGTGGCGGCGGAGGTCGCCCGCATCGAAGGCCGGGACCGGGACGCCATGGCGTTGTATGATCGCGCCATCCGTTCGGCGGGAGAAAACGGCGCGACCCATGTCGAGGCGCTCGCGAATGAATCGGCTTCGCGTTACTACCGGGGAATCGGTCTGGAACGGATTGCGGACACCTACCTACGCGATGCCCGTGCCGCATATGGGCGCTGGGGCGCAAACGGCAAGGTGAAAGAACTGGATCGGCTCTATCCGCAACTGCGCGAGCAGCGATCCTTTTCGCTAACCATGACCACGGCCGTGGGGACGGCGGAAATCGATGTATTGTCGGTCGTCAAGGCTTCCCAGGCCATTTCCGGGGAAATCATCCTGGACAAGCTCTTGGGGCGCCTGGGGCAGGTGATGTTGGAGTATGCCGGGGCCCGTAAAGCCGTGATCCTGTTGAATCGCGACGGGAACCTGGAAATCGGCGCGGAGTCTTCCCTGGACGGCGAAGGCGGCCTGCAATCAATCGCCCTATCCCCGCCGACTCCGCTGGCCTCCGCATCCTCGCTGTCCGGGTCCATCGTCAAGTACGTCTCCCGAACCAAGCAGCGCCTGCTCTTGGACGATGCCATGGCCGATGCGAGATTTTCGCAGGACGAATATATCATCGCGCACCGGTGCAAGTCGGTTTTCTGCCTGCCGCTCCTGCGCCAGACCGAATTGGTCGCCGTGGTTTGTCTCGAGAACGATTTGGTCGTGGGCGCATTCACGGCGGATCGCCTGGAGATTTTGGAAGTGCTGGCGGCGCAGGCCGCGGTCTCGCTGGACAATGCCCGCCTCTATGACGACCTCAAACGAGAGAACGAAGAGCGTCGCCGTGCGGAAGAACGTTTCTCCAAGGTCTTCCATGCCAGCCCCGCGCCCATAGCCGTGCTCAGACTGAGGGATCGCGTATTCGTGGACGCCAATGAAAGCTATCTCAAGGCCCTGGGCTATTCCCGCGAGGAAGTCATAGGTCGCGCCACTTCCGATCTCGGGCTCGTTGACGAGGACGTGCCCAATCGAAAGACGCTACCCTGGCAAAAGGGAGGCGGCATCGGAGTAGAGGAAGTCACCATCCGCACCAAATCGGGAGGCACACGGGTGATGCTGACCTCGGTGGAGACAATCGAATTGGCCGGGGAAGCCTGTGCGTTGAGCGCTTCCGTGGACATCACCGATCGTATGCAGGTGGAAGAGCAACTTCGGCATTCCCAGAAGATGGATGCCTTGGGGCGCATGGTGGGCGGCATCGCCCATGACTTCAACAATCTTTTGATGGTCATCATGGGCTTTACCGATATGGCCATGAAAAAAATCGAGCCGGAGCATAGGGCTTATGGGCAATTGAATGAAGTCCAGGAGGCGGGCGAAAGGGCCGTCGGCCTGACGCGGCAGCTACTGGCCTATAGCCGCAAGCAAATCCTGGAACCCAAGATATGGGACCTCAACACCATCGTGTCCGGCGTAGAGAAGATGCTTAACCGTTTGATCGGCGAAAACATCCGGCTTACCACATGCTTGTCCACGGAAGTCGATATGATCGAGGTGGACCGGGGGCAGGCCGAGCAGGTCATCATGAACCTGGCGGTCAATGCCCGCGACGCCATGCCGGAGGGGGGCGGCCTGACCGTGGAAACGGCGAAGGTTTACCTGGACGAGGCTTATGCGGCCATGCATCCCGAGGTCGTGCCTGGAGGATACGTGATGCTGTCGGTAGCCGATACCGGAACCGGCATGAGCCCGGAGATCCAGGCGCGTATCTTCGAGCCGTTTTTCACCACCAAGGAAGTGGGCAAGGGCACCGGCCTGGGGTTGGCGGTCGTGTACGGTATCGTGAAGCAAAGCGGCGGCAGCATCGCCATCCAAAGCGAAACGGGCGCCGGCCCGCATGCGGGCCCGACGGGCACGACGTTCCGCATTTATTTTCCCCAATTCGAAATGGGCAAGGTAACGGCCGGCGATGCGGACGAAACCGGAAAACCGGAGGAGAATCGAGGTGTTGAGGGCGTTCTGATCGTGGAGGATGATGCGCCGGTGGCCCGATTCGCAGGTCAAACCCTGGGGGAATCGGGATACCGGATTTTTTCCGCGGCCGACGGCAGGGAGGCCCTGGAGCTGATGGCCGTTCACGGAGACGCGATCAAGCTCGTGATCACGGACATGATCATGCCGGAAATGGGAGGCAAGGAGCTGGCGCGGATTCTCAACGATCGGTTTCCGGATCTGCCTGTGCTTCGTACTTCGGGTTTTCCGGAGCACATGGAAACCGGGGAGTTTTTCCTGCCCAAGCCGTTCAATGCCGCGGATTTGGCGGGAAACGTCCGCAGGCTGTTGGATAAGGCAATCGGAAAATAAAGGACAATCGGAAAAAAACCGGGGGTTCCATTGTCGTTCTTTTATGCCACGCCCTAAAATCTGAACGCGCCTGATCGGAAGTCGTTCCGGCCAATCGAAAGGGAAACGCGGATGCGTCAAACGCTGATGAATACAGGTCTCGGAATGGCGCTCGGGTTGGCCTTGGTCGGCTGCGATCTGACCCAAGTCAAAAAAGCCGACGACAACACCACCCAGCCCGCCACCGCCGAGACCGTGATAGGCATCTGGCGCACGAGCATCCCCGTGCCCTCCAACCCTCCCACCGACATCAAGGTGACCATGGAAGTGCTCAAAGATGGGACCAGCGTGACCACCCAAAGCGTGGCGACAGGGCAGCCGGCTCCCGCGCCGGAATTCGTGGAGATCTCGAAGGAGAACTGGACCTGGAAGGTCGAGAACGGGACCATGCTCAGCGTGAAGACGACCTGCGAATACAAGGATCCGGCTACCATGCAGCCCACCGGCGAAACGGCTTGCCGCCAGCCGTTGACGCGGAGCGACGCGATCAGCGTGAAGGGAAAGGCGTGGTCGGTAGTGCAGGGTGGGGAAGCGGTGATTTTTCTCAAGGACTGAGCTTCGGGGACGGTGGGTCTCACGGCGGTGCGGGCCCCGGCGCCTCCACCGGGCGAGGTCGCTCCGCTCCGAGAATACCTGATACATTGATTCAACCGGCCCTCCTTGGGCCGGTTCTTCGTTTCTGCCGCGCTCACTCGCACATTAGCCGGTCTCGCCATTGATTCCTTCGGAAGAATGCTCGCTCTCGCCACCTGCGTCGGTCCTTCTCGAAGCTTCGCTCCCACGCCCGGCGGAGGCGCCGTGACCCTCCCCGCCATGGCACCCACAGGCCCCGACGCGCAGTGCTTGCGTCGTCGTAAGGTGTCCTACCACCATGGTCCTTTCGAGGGACGGCTGTGCGGGCGCGACCTTTGGGGCTTAAGGTTGGTCTGTTGTGGCTTTGCTTTGCACGTTGGGCGGTTACGGGTCTCGAAGGGTTGCCGAACGGTTTGTCTTGGTGTGGGCCGCGTCGGGAATGCGGAGCCGAAGCGGGTCTTTGTCGGGGCTGCGGACCTTCGGCGGAGAGGTGAGGCAGAGGATGGAGTTCGGTCTCGGTCTTTTCCGGAACGAGAAGCAGGCCCGGGTTTTATGGCGACTTGATGTCCGCCCCTCGGGTGGAAAGGCCTTCGCGGCTGCGGGGTGTGGGTCGCATTTGGCGGAAGCGGTGTGAGCAGGCCCACTGGAAGGGGCATTGACGAGCGTCTGCGCGACCGGGCACCGAGCGGCATCCATTCGCGAGTTCATGCGAATGATTCGCAGATCCCTGAAGGGGGGCCATCGATTCAACGTTTAGTTGCGAACGACGCTGTAGCCATCGGGGCCCACACCCCGCAGCCGCGAAGGCCGGGGGCGCCTGTCAGCCGAAGAGTTGCAGGTAGAAAACGGCCACCGGCGCCGAGAACAGCAGCGCGTCGAAGCGGTCGAGGATGCCGCCGTGGCCGGGGATCAGGTTCGAGGAGTCCTTGGTCCCGGTGTAGCGCTTCAATATCGAGATGAACAAATCCCCGATGATGGCGGTGCCGCAGAGGACGACGCCCAGGCCGAGATTGGCCAGGAATCCCGTGTGCAGCAGCCGGGGCCCGAGCAGGGCCGTCACGAGCACGGTCAGGGCCGCGCCGCCCAAGGCGCCTTCGATGGTTTTGCCGGAGCTGATGGTGGGCGCGAGTTTGCGTTTGCCGAATTTGCGGCCGGTGAAGTAGGCGCCGCTGTCCGCGGCCGCGATGGCGATCTGCACCATGAGCAACGGGAAGATCCCCCGCCAGCCCGGGTAATCCGTAAGCAGGCCGAAGGTGCCGGCGGCGTAGATCCCGAAATAGGCGCAGCCGAACAATTGCAGGTAGATCCAGGGAGCCATCACCGAGATGTCGGCGTAGCGGAAGCCGAGCAAGGTGAAGATAAGGACCGCGAGGATGGAGACGCCCCAGAGCCAGAGATCGGGAGAGGCGGCCAGGCTTACCGAGTGGTCCAGGAATCCGGGGTAGTGGGGGAGGGTGAAGACGAAGACGAGGGCTCCGGCCAGCCAGGCGACCGCGGGGCTTTTTCCTGCGGAACTTTTGGATTCCGCGCCGCCCACGGGGGCGGAGGGACCGGAATATTTGGACGTGATCATGCGGGAGTATTCCCAGGCGCCCAGGGACAGGATGAGCGCCATGACCGCCCAGCGGGTGGTTTCGCTGAGGACCAGGGCTCCGTAGATGACCACGATCATGACCGCGGCCGATATAAGGCGGACGCGCAGGTTGGACATGATCAGCCTTCGAGGACTTTGCCGAAGCGGCGCTGGCGGGAATGGTATTCGTCGATGGCTTCCACCAGGCCGGCCTTGTCGAAATCCGGCCAGAGGGTGGGGGTGACGACGAGTTCCGTATAGGCGATTTGCCAGAGCAGGTAGTTGGAGATGCGTTGATCGCCGCCGGTGCGGATCAGGAGTTCCGGATCCGGGACATCCGGCAGGTACATCTGAGAGCGGAAGGCCTGTTCGTCGATCGCCTGCGGGTCGATCTCGCCGCGCTTGGCCATCTCGGCGAGGGCGCGGGCGGCGTCGAGGATTTCTTCGCGGCCGCCGTAGGAGACGGCGAGGTTGAGCTGCAGGCCGGTGTTGGTGCGGGTGCGCTCGATGCCCCACTCCAGTTCCTTGCGGGTTACGTCCGGCAGCTTATTCAGGTTGCCGAGGGCGCAGAGGCGGACGTTGTTGTCCATCAGATCCTGGATTTCCTGGCGGACCATATCCACAAGGAGGTTCATAAGGGCGTCGACTTCCGGAAGCGGACGCTCCCAGTTCTCGGAGCTGAAGACGTAGATGGTCAGGTATTTGACGCCGAGTTCGCCGCATGCGCGCACGATTTTCTTGGTCGCCTTGGTGCCTTCGCGATGGCCCATCACGCGCGGGAGCAGGCGTTTCTTGGCCCAGCGGCCATTGCCGTCCATGATAATCGCGATGTGTACTGGAGGCTCGCGCAAAGAACTGCTCCTGTTCAAACGGTCAGGATGTCCTTTTCCTTCTCCGAGATCACCTTGTCCACTTCGGCGATGAACTTGTCGGTGAGGGCCTGGACCTTGTCCATCCAGCCCTTCAATTCGTCTTCGGAGTGGCCCTTGCCGGTAAGTTCCTTCTTCAGGCCTTCATTCTCGTCCCGGCGGATGTTGCGGATGGCGACCTTGCCGTCCTCGCCGATGCCTTTGGCCATCTTGGCCAGTTCCTTGCGGCGCTCGCCGGTCAGTACGGGCATGTTCAGGCGGATGTAGGTACCGTCGTTCACGGGATTGATGCCGATGTTGCTGGTCAGGATGGCCTTCTCGACGGCCTGCATCATGTTCTTTTCCCAGGGCTTGATCGCCAGGCAGCGGGGTTCGGGGATCGTGATGGCCGCGACCTGGCTGATGGGGGTCTTGGTACCGTAGTAGTCGACGAAGACGTTGTCGAGGATGGCGGGAGAGGCCGTACCGGTGCGGATTTTGGCCAGATCGCGGCGGACGTTCTCCACCGTCTTCTGCATGCGTTCTTTGATTGAGGCTTCGTCCAGCATGGCCTATTACTCCCCGCTCGTGACCAAGGTTCCGATCTTCTCGCCGCGCGCGGCTTTGGCCAGGTTCCCGCGCACGTTCATGTCGAACACCAGGATCGGGATGTTGTTCTCCCGGCACAGGGCGAACGCGGACGTGTCCATCACCTTGAGCTGCCGGTTGATGGCCTCGGTGTAGGTGATGGTCTCGTACTTGACGGCGTCCTTGTGCTTGTTCGGGTCCTTGTCGTAGATCCCGTCCACATTGGTGGCCTTCATGATGATGTCGCAATTGCACTCGATGGCGCGCAAGGTGGCGGCGCTGTCGGTGGTGAAGTACGGGTTGCCGGTGCCCGCGGCGAACAGCGTGATGCGGCCCTTTTCCAGGTGGCGCACCGCGCGGCGGCGGATGTAGAATTCGGCGATGGAGGACATCTTGATGGCGCTCATCACGCGCGTGTAGATGCCTTGCTTTTCCAGGGCGTCCTGCATGGCAAGGCAGTTGATGACGGTGGCGAGCATGCCCATCTGGTCGGCGGACACGCGATCGAAGCCGTATTTGCTGAGGGTGGCGCCGCGGATGATGTTGCCGCCGCCGATCACGATGCCGACCTGGATGCCGCCCTGGTAGACCTGGGCGACTTCTTCGGCGATGGCACGGATGGTTTCGGGGTCGATTCCGCCGTCCTTATCACCCGCGAATGCCTCCCCGCTGAGCTTGAGGAGGACGCGCTTGTACTTTAAGGCCGACACGGGCTACTGACCCAATTGCAGCCGATGGAAACCGAGAACCTTGATGGATTCCAGCCCCTGCGACTTGGCCGATGCGACCAGCAATTTGTCAATCGTCTGCTTGCTGTCCTTGACGTAGACCTGGTTCACCAGGCAGTTCTCTTTGTAGAACTTCTGGATCTTGCCTTCCACGATCTTGTCCACGATGTCGCCGGTCTTGCCTTCCTTGAGGGTCAGCTCGCGGCCGATTTCGCGTTCCTTCTCGATGACGGAAGCGGGTACGTCCTTGGCTTAGATGGCGATGGGTCCGGTCGCAGCGACCTGCATGGCGAGGTCCTTGGCCAGACTCGACAATGCGGGCTTGTCCTTGACTTCGCCGGTATAGCCGAGCTTGACGATGACGCCGATCTTCCCGCCCCCATGGGAGTAGGTCTCGGCCAATTCGTTGGCTCCCACCTTCTCGATGGTGAAGCGGCGGATGGAGATCATCTCGCCGATCTTGGCGATGACGGCGGTATTCACTTCCCCGACGGTGGTGCCTTCGAGGGCCAGGCCTTTGAGGGCTTCCGGGTCCGCGGGCTTCTTGTCGAGGATGACCTTGGAGACCTTGGCGGTGAAGCCGTTGAAGTCGTCCGAGGCGGACACGAAGTCCGTTTCACAATTGATTTCCACGGCGCAGACGGCGTCGGAACCGGAAGCGAGGATGACCTTGCCTTCCTTGGTTTCCTTGCCCACGCGCTTGGCGGCCACGGCGGCTCCCTGCTTGCGCAGGAACTCGATGGATTTTTCCATGTCCCCGCCTGTTTCGGAGAGGGCTTTCTTGCACTGAAGGATACCGAGACCCGTCTTTTCCCGGAGCTCAGCCACCATTTGCGCGGTGACTTCCGCCATTACTCGGCCCCTTCCAGCACTTCTGCCAGAGCGGGAGCGGCGGCGGCTTTCATCTCTTCCTGGGTCGGGGCCTGGATGCCGACGATGGCGTCCGAGAACACGCGGGTCAGGAGGCCGACGGACTTGATGGCGTCGTCGTTGCCGGGAATCGGATAGGCGACCTTGTCCGGATCGGAATTGGTATCCACGATGGCGAACACTGGAATGCGCAAGCGGTTGGCCTCGTGCACGGCGATTTCCTCATGCTCGGAATCGACCACGAACAGGGCTCCGGGAAGGGACTTCATGTGGCGGATGCCGCTGAAGATGCCTTCGAGCTTGGCGCGCTCTTTATTCAGGGACAGGACTTCCTTCTTGGTGATTTCCTTGAAGAGGCCGTCGGTTTCCATTTTCTCGATCTCTTCGAGACGCTTGATGGATTTCTTGACGGTGGAGAAGTTGGTCAGCATGCCGCCGAGCCAGCGCTCGGTGACGTAGAACTGACCGCAACGGACGGCTTCTTCCTTCAAGCATTCCTTGATCGTCTTCTTGGTTCCCACGAAGAGGATGGACTTGCCGGAATGGCGGATCTTCTTCACGGCATCGGTGGCCTTCTGGAGGCATTCCTGCGTCTTGGACAGGTCGATGACGTAGATCCCGTTCTTCTCGGTGAGAATGAACTTCTTCATCTTGGGATTCCACCGCTTGGTGAGATGCCCAAAATGGATTCCGGCTTCCAACATCTCTTTGATTTCGGGTAATGGCATTCTGATCCTCTATCCTATTTCTTCTATTGGCTCTATTAGCGCTTGCTGAACTGGAAGCTGCGGCGTGCGCCGGACTTGCCGTATTTCTTACGTTCCACGGCGCGCGAGTCGCGCGTCATGAGGCCATGCTCGCGCATGGCGGCCCGGTATTCGGGCTTGAAGGCGACCAGGGCCCGGGCGATGCCCAGACGGACCGCGCCGGCCGTTCCATTCACGCCGCCGCCGTTGGAAGTGACGATCACGTCCCACTGCTTGTTGAGGTTGAGAATCGTGAGGGGCTGCTCCACGATCATTTCGCGGATGGCGTTGGCGAAGAACTCGGTGAAGGTGCGGTCATTGATGGTCCGCTTGCCGGTTCCGGGCTTGAGAATGACCCGCGCGATGGCGGTTTTGCGACGGCCGGTTGCCCTATAGGTGTCCTGAGTAGTGATGATATCCTCCTGTTTCCTTTAAATACCGGCCGGCCTACTTGAGGGCCAGCACCTCGGGCTTTTGGGCCGCGTGAGGGTGGCTTTCGCCGCTGTAGATGTGAAGCTTCTTGGCCATGTGATCACCGAGAATGGTGTGGGGCAACATGCCGCGGATGGCATGGCGCACCGGGTAGCCGGGACGCACGGCCTGGGCCTGCGCAACGGACAGTTCACGCCATCCGCCCGGATGGGTGGAATGGTTGAAGTAACGCATGGTCTCGCGCTTCTTGCCCGTCAAAGCCATTTTGTCGGCGTTGATGATGATGACATGGTCGCCGAGATCCTGATTGGGGGACCAAGCCGTCTTGTTCTTGCCCATGAGGATGGAGGCTGCCTTGCTCGCGAGGCGACCGAGAACGACATCGTTCGCGTCGATAATGAACCATTTGGTGGTAATGGTCGAGGGATTCACCGTAACCGTTTTCATTGCTGCCCTATACCTAAAAAAATTAGACAGGTTAAGTTAATAAAGCCCCCATTTCCGGTCAACTTAAGCGGGGCGTATTTTGCACCGCTCAAGAGCCCATAATTATAGCCAAAACCAGGGGTTACCGCCATGAAAATGCGCATGTGGGCCCTGATTCAAGCGCATTCGGGCGATTTTAGGGGCGTGACGACGCGGAAACCGCGCCGTTCCAAGCTATAATTGGTGAGTCGCCGGTCAGGGGAGTGGGCCGGCGCATCGTTCGCGCCTTCACCGTATTCAAGGTTCCCGGCGGGGCGCAGGCATGGGAGTTTATCGATGGCAGTGAAACCTCAAGGGTCATGGAATTCGGATGCGTTCGGCGTGAAGCCGGCATTGTTGGAGCTGTTTGAGCATCTCCCGGACGTCTTCCTCTTCGCCAAGGACATGGAAGGCCGCTTCACCATGGTCAACCACATCTTCACCGAGAAATGCGGGATGAAGAAGACGGAGGACCTGTTGGGCCTCACCGATTTCGACGTGTTCCCGCGCCACCTGGCGGAGAAGTACGTCCGCGACGACACCCAGGTGCGGCGCACCGGCGAGCCCCTGGTCAACGTCATCGAACTCGTGATCCATATCGGCAAGGCCACGGACTGGTATTCCACCACCAAGCTGCCGGTGCGCAATGAGGCGGGCAAGATCATCGGCCTCGCCGGCATCACACGCGACATCAAGAAGATGGAATCCGGCGCGCGCAACTTCACCGAAATGGGCGAGGTCTTCGACCACGTGATGGAGCATTACCCGGAATCCATCGACATGGCCAAGCTCGCATCCATCGTCTGCCTGTCCATCAGCCAGTTCGAAAGGCGCTTCAAGTCATTATTCAAGATCTCCCCGCTCAAATACATCACCATGGTGCGCATCCACGCGGCCTGTCAGGCCCTGGCGGAAGGCGGCGAACGCATCTCGGACATCGCGCTCAACAACGGCTTCTACGATCTCTCGCATTTCAATCGGCAGTTCAAGGGGCAGATGGAAATGTCGCCCAGCGCGTACCGCAAGAAGTACGCGGGAGTGAAAGGGCCGCCGCTCCCGTGGCTGGCCTCGCCGGGCGAGCGCGGCGCGAAGCCCTGATTAAGGGTCGAGCTTCGGTCGGCAAGCCGGGCGGGCAGCGTTGGAAACGCGCGCGATGGTTTTTCGATCACCACTTCCGATGGTGCATCCCTGCCTGAACTCCCGCTATGGGCCCCGCCTCCGGTTTTTTTGCCCCCAGGTTGGCTGCTCCCTATCCAGCTTGTATATCCTTCGGGATCTTCCCGCGAGGAGCAAAGTCATGCATGGATGGGTGAAAAAAGCGTTGATGCTCATGTCGTTCGTTACGCCCGCATTGGTTTCCGGGGCTTCAGTGGAATGGCGGACCGTCTATCCCCGTCAATCGGGAGCGGGGAACAACTTCCCGGCTTTCGAGAACGCCCTGGAGACCGCCGATGGCGGGTATGTCGTGCAGGGCGCGACTTCCAATGATGAGCTGTTGATGTCCATCGACGGCCACGGCAAACAGCGCTGGCTGAGCCGGGTTCATAGAGCGGACGGCGTTTATCCCTGGCTCACCGCCGGATCCCTGCGCGCGACCCGGAATGGGATCGTGGCGCTCTGGGAGGGCAGCCGCACGCTCGCCAGCCTGTCCCTGCCGCAATACAGCGTCGTGCGCTACGGCGACACGGGAAACGTGGAGCGGCGGATTGACCTGGGCGAGGTTTTCGGCAGCGACCGGGGCCGGCTCGAGGTGACCTCGGGAGGCGATCTGCTGGCGGAGACGGCGGAGTTCCCCACTCCGGACACCTACATGCTGTTCGCGGGCAAGCGGAGGATGGGGTCCGGGACGGATTGGAAAACACCGCTTATGGCTGCCGGTTTTCTGGATATGGTGGGGGCGCATGAATTGGCCGGTGAGCGGAGCCTCTTCGCGGTCGATCGAATCGGGGCTTCCGCGGACACACTGCGCTTGTGGGCGTTCGACGACATCGGGAACCGCCTTTGGGAGGCGGCCATTCCCACGGGAGCCAAGCCCGCTTTCGCCGCGGAGATCCGCACGGTACAATGGAGCGCCTTCGCCCAATCCAGCGACGGCACGATCCTGGCGGCCGGAGTTGCGGGGACCATGGGCCCGGATAATCATGATGGGGATGATACCCTGGTCTTGGCCTCCGTTGACGCTGCGGGAAAACCGGGCTGGGTCAAACGGTACCCGATTTCAGGATCCGGAAAGGCCGGGTCCTGTTCCCTCCGGGAGTTTTCGATGCCTGCTTCCGGGAACGTCCGCGCACGCCTTGAGTGCAATGCCCTAATCGCCGATCTGGAGATCGCCACGGACGGCGCGCTTGTCGGTATGACGGTGAAGACCCTTCCCTACCTGCGTATGCCTCCCCAATGGGGTAAAGTGCGTATGAAGGATGGGGGCTATGCCGCTTTCGGTTCCAGCCAGGACTCCCTGCCCCACGTTCCCGTCGTCGACACCCATCGTGTGGCCACCGCCATCGGGTATCCCACCCTTTTCGCGGAACCGGGTCCGGGAGGCGGGGAGTGGAAGCCGATCCGCCTGCCGGAGTACGCCGATACCGTTTTTTCCTACAAGTACGCGATCCCGGGAGATGAGTCGGGCGCCCACATCTGGAACTACGGGCTTCCCGGCTTCCGCTTTTTCCTGCCCACTTCCGACGGCGGAGCGTTGGCGGGGGGATCGCTCTGGACCAGTAACGCGCAAGATACCGTATCCTTCGCGGTCCTGAAGCTGGCTCCGGGATACGCCGTGGGCATCGCGCCCGGCGGACGGACATTACGGCCCGCAGCCGCGGTTCCGGGCGGCGCCGGCGCTTATGATATCCTCGGCCGTCCCCGCCGCGGAGCCCTTCCTCCCGCGGGAATATTCCTGACCCGTCCCGCCTCCGCGCGCTGAGCCGGCGAGGATTTTTTCCCAGTGGGTTATTCCTCCTGCGGGATAGGCCCCAGCACCGACCTCCGTAAATCCGTCCCGCTGTCCGGCCCCGGCAATCCGAAAGGGTTCTCCGGTGTCACCGCGGCATCCTTGACGTTGGCATAGTCAATGGAGCCTTCCGGTTTTTGTCCCGCTTTGAGTCCGGAAGGTCCGGACTTGATGGCAGGCAATCCGCGCGATCCATCGGTGGGAAAAGGGTAGGAGTACTCCACGGGACAATTGGGGCGGTATTTTTCCGCCTAGGCGGGATCTTGGCGCTCAATTAGCCGCCGAAGCGGATTCTTACCCGCCGTAGCGGCTCTTAGCCGCCGTAGCGGCTCTTAGCCGCCGTGGACGGCGGAGGCGAATTCCCTGATCAGGCTTCCGTCCTTGCTGGTCTCGAAATGGTTGCCCACCACGATGGCATGGGCCCCCGCTTCGGCACGTTCGCGCGCCTGCTCGGGTGTGCGGATGCCGCCGCCGACGATTAGGTGCAGGCCCACCGAGGCGCGCACCATCTTGACCATGGGCGCGGGAACCGCGTTCAGGGCGCCGCTGCCGGCTTCCAAGTAGATCCAACGCTGGCCCATCAACTCCGCGGCCATGGCATGCGCCGCGGCGATGGCGGGCTTGTCTGCCGGGATGGGGCGGGTATTACTGATATACTCCACGGCCGTGGTGCGGCCGGACTCGATCAGCATATAGGCGGTGGGAATGGCTTCCATGCGCAGGCTGCGCACCAGCACCGCGCCTTTCACCTGCTCGTCGATCAGATATTGGGGATTGCGCCCGCTGATGAGGGGGGTGAATAGGATGGCGTCCGGACCGGGGGTAACGTGCGAGCAACCCCCGGGGAACAGGATCACGGGAACCTGGGTTTCCTTCTTGAGGCCCGCGGCGATCTTCTGGAAGGCCGGGTTGCCTACGAAGGAGCCGCCCAGCAGCAGCGCGTCCGCGCCGTGCTTGGCGGCGCGCAGGCCGGCTTCGATGATGCCGTCCGGCGTGTCCGAATCCGGATCAAGCAGGACGAAGAAGAGGGAGCGGACCTTCTCCAGGGATTGGATCAGGCGCGTTTCAATGGTTCCAACGGGCATCAGGCCCCCAGGGCTTGCTTGAGGAATTTCTCGGCTTCGGCCAGCACCAGCGGTTCCTTGTCCGGGGACTTGGAACCGGCTTGGGCGCGATCGGGCTTGCCGCCGCCTTTCGCGTCGGCCACCGGGCCGATGGCCTTGATCAAATCGCCCGCCTTCACCTTGGCTTGGGCTTCTTTGCCGGATACGGCATAGATGGAAAGCGCTTCGCCGGAGACATGGGTCAAGACGGCGACTCCGTTGCGGAGTTGGGACGCCAGGCCGTCGATGAGCAGGCCCACGCTATCCTTCGGGAAGGTTTTTTCATCCAGCTTGTACACGATGATGGTGGCGCCGTTCAGGGGCTTGCCCTGTTCCGCAATTAGGCTTGCGGCTTGCAGCTTGGCTTGCGCCTGGCGCAGCTCCAGCACTTCCTTTTCCAGCGCCTTGATGCGTCCGACCGCTTCGACCACCTTCTCGGTCTCCTGGCCGGGCTTGGCCTTGAACACCTTGGCGATGTCCGACAGGGCGTTGAAGTTGCGCTGGACCAGGTCCAGGGCGCCCAGGCCGGTGACGGCTTCCAGGCGGCGCACGCCCGCGGCGATGGAGCTTTCCGAAAGGATCTTCAGCAGGCCGATGTCGCCGGTGGCGTTGGCGTGGGTGCCGCCGCACAATTCCATGCTCACGTCGCCCATGGTGATCACGCGGACCTTGTCGCCGTACTTCTCGCCGAACAGGGCCATGGCGCCCATCTTCTTCGCCTCTTCGATGCCGTGCACGGCGTGGCTGATGGAATGGTTCTGCTCGATGGCGAGGTTGACCTTGAGTTCGACCTGCTTGATTTCCTCGGGCGTCATGCCCTGGAAATGCGTGAAGTCGAAGCGCAGGGACTCGGGCGACACGCGCGAGCCCTGCTGCTGCACATGATCGCCCAGCACCTCGCGCAAGGCGGAATGCAGGAGATGGGTGGCGCTATGGTTGCGGACGGTCTTGAAGCGGTTCTCAGCGTCCACTTCGGCCTTGAGGCCCTTCATGGTCTCGGGGTTCAGGATGCCGCCCAACAGGTCGCACTTGTGCAGGACCATGTCGAACATCTTGACCGTGTCCACCACGCGCAGCTGCACAAGCGGCACGCCGGCGGGCCCGATCTTGCCGGTAAGGATGCCGGTGTCGCCCACCTGGCCGCCCGCTTCGGCGTAGAACGGGGTCTTGTCGAGCACCACTAGCACCTGGTCGCCAACTTCGCGGAAGCGGCGCACGTTGACGTCGGAAACCAAAGTCGAGTAGCCGATGAACTCCGTGTCAGTCGAAGGGGAGAGCATGGTCCAGCCCTCGTCGAGTCCGATGCTGCCGTCGAACTTGGCGGCCCCGCGGGCCCGTTCGCGCTGCTCTTCCATGAATTTCGTATAGCCTGCCTCGTCGATGGACAGGCCCTGCTCTTCCGCCAGTACGCGGGTGAGATCGGTAGGGAATCCGTAGGTGTCATAGAGCATGAAGACTTCAGCGCCTCCAATAACTCCGACCTTCACGCCCGCTTGGCTGGGCCTGTCGTCCTGTGCCTGGAATTTGGACTTGATCTCGGCTGCGATCTTGGCGAAACGGTCCAGGCCCTGATCCAGCGTGCGCATGAAGCGTTCCTCTTCCGCGCGGATCACCTGTTCGATATAGGAACGTCGCTGCACCAACTCGGGATAGGCGTCGCCCATGGTGTCGGCGAGCACCTGCACCAGCCGGCACAGGAACGGCTCGCGCTGGCCCAGGTTGCGGGCGAAGCGGCTGGCGCGGCGCAGGATGCGGCGCAGCACGTAGCCGCGGCCCTCATTGCCGGGCGTAGCGCCGTCCGCGATGGCGAAGGACAGGGCGCGCACGTGATCGGCCATGACCCGGTGGGGCGTGCCTTCCGGGCCCTTGGAATAGGGGACGCCCGAGAGATCGGCGATGCGCGTGATGACGGGTTGGAACACGTCCGTCTCGTAATTGGAGCCGGAACCCTGGATCACGGAGACGATGCGCTCGAATCCCATGCCCGTATCCACGTTCTGGTTCTTCAGGGGTTTCAGTTCGCCGCTCTGGAGACGCTCGCTCTGCATGAACACGTTGTTCCAAAGCTCGATGTACCTGGCATTCGTGCCGTTAACCCCTTCCGCCTCGTCCGCGTAGGTGGCGGCCTGGGTGGCGGGATCGCCCATGTCGAAGTGGATTTCCGAACAGGGGCCGCAAGGGCCTACTTCGCCCATTTCCCAGAAGTTGGATTTCGCGCCGAAGCGCATGATGCGCTCATGGGCGATGTCGGTCTCGGTCTTCCACAGGTTCTCGGCCTCGTCGTCATCCTTGTAGACGGTGACGTACAGGCGCTCCTTGGGCAGCTTCCAGACCTCGGTCAAAAGCTCCCAGGACCACTTGATGGCGTCCTTTTTGTAATAGTCGCCGAAGGACCAGTTGCCCAGCATTTCGAAAAAGGTATGGTGGTAGGTATCGCGGCCCACCTCGTCCAGGTCGTTGTGCTTGCCCGAAACGCGGATGCACTTCTGGGAATTGGCCACGCGCTTGTAGCCTTCGCGGTTGTCGCCCAGCAGGGCGGACTTGAACTGGTTCATGCCTGCGTTGGTGAACAGCAAAGTGGGATCGTCGTGCGGGACCACCGGGGCGGAAGGCACGAAAACATGGCCTTTGCTTGCGAAAAAATCGATGAACCCCTGCCGGATCTGCTTGCCGGTGAGGTAGGGAATGCCGAATCCGGTCGGCTGCGCAGGCGCTGTGGCCGCGTTCATGGTCGAAGGTATGCTCATGCTATGGCGAACTCTTTATTCCCTATAATCCCAAATTACCGAATGCCGGAGTAGGAAACCCGCGGCATTCGTGGAACACGGAGCGATTTCCGGGCACCCTGATTAGGGTGAATTTAATTAAAAAACGGGTCCGTGAATCCCGGCCGTAATGCAAAGCCGGGACCATCCGCCTCGATCCGTGCTAAACCCCATCTTTACCGATCCTTATATGGTTAGAGGTTTTAGCCAACCCCTATAATTCAGCGAAAGCGGCATTGGGTCGAATCGACGGCATGTCCGTCTCTTCGGATTGCCCGCTCTCGGGAAAAATGAAAAAATCAATCCACGCCGATGAGGGCATGACCCTCATCGAAATCCTGGTCACGATGGTCATCAGCGTCATCGTATGCACCATTGCGTTCACCTTCTACCGGAACTTCATGGGCCATCTCGAGCGGCAGAAACAGGTGACGTCGCTGCAGGAAGGCCTCCGCAACGCCGTGGATTGCATCAACCGTTATCTGGTCGCGGGCGGGGTCTCCGGGGATTCCCTGTTCTTCGATCCGCATGGAAAGCTGAGCATCCCGATCGTCAACGGCGGGCACCGCGTCTTCGACATCGCCGCGGACAGCAACTCCATTTCCGTTTACGGCAATTATTCCGGCGGTGCCGGCAACATCGCCGCGCCCATCATCAACAAAGGCCAGCGCTGGGTCAAGACGGACAAGGCCAACCTGTTCAAGACCGGAGGCTACGCCTACATCTACGCGGGCAGCGCGCAAGAGGTCGCGCGCATCACCTCCATCAACGATTCCACCCTCAGCGTCGAAAATGATTTCTTCGCCGCCTATCCCAAAGGCACCCTTATTTTCCCGTTGGAGCGCGTGCGCATCTTCTGCGGCGCGAACCAGGAGCTGAAGGTGATCCGCGAGTCCGCCGGGGGATCGCCCATCTTGACCCGCAACTTCGAACCGTCCAAGCACCCGGGCGACTCCCTGGAGTTCAAGGTCAAGTCCGTCGATCGCCTGGCGGGCCAGGTCGCCTACTCCCTGACCATGGCGGCCAAGACGCGACGTTCCAACATCACGTTGGCGAGGAGATCGGATCAGACGGTTTTCGTGAGGGGATTTTGATCGCTGCGGTCATTGGGGTAGAATGCAAAAGTCAAAATGCAAAATGCAAAAGTCAAAGTTAGGATGAAACCATGAAGAGATGGGCGGCTAGGCAACACGGCGGAGCATTCGCTGCCGCTTCCAAGGGCCATGTGGATAACGCCGGCTTTCGGTCCCTTCTTCCATTTTGCATTTTGCATTTTGCATTTTGCAATTTGACTTCTCACCGCGACAAGGCCAATCTACGCGGCCAACGCGGGGCGACCCTCGCCGTGGTCCTAGGCATCGGCATCGTTCTGGCCATAACCCTGTTCCTGGTGGCGGGGCGTAGCGGCAAGAGCCGGGTGGATACGGTCAAGAACATGAAGGCCACCCAGGAGTTCTATCTCGCCGACGCGGGCTTCAACTACATCAAGACCAGGGTCACGACCCTCAACCGCGAAGGCGGCGTCAAATCCGTGCAGGCGTTCCTGGCAGGGCAGCAGGGCGCCGGCTGGCAGCGCATCGGGTTCGGCGCGGCCGACATGGGCAATTTCCGCCTCGAGTCCTACAAGGTCGTACCTGTTCCGCTTTCGGTGGAACTGAACGTCCAGGGCGTCAAGGACGCGACCCAATCCAAATCCCGCTACGAATCCGTGCAGGGCGTCCTGCGCGTGCCCAGCCTCGCCAAATACGCCCGGTACGTGGAAGGCAACAGCACGCTCACCTATACCGGCGGCACCATGGTGGACGGCGAAATCCTGGTCGCCGGGGACGTGCAGCTCACCGGCGCGACGGTCACCTTCACGCGGCTGGTTTCCACCGGCGGCACCATCCTCAACCAGCCCAACGGCAAATACGATTTCGGCTTCCGCGAGAACCAGACGGATATCCCCACGCTCAGCAATGTGCATATCAACTCCCGGGACAATCAGATGTACGATGCCTCCAAGTTCCCGCAGACCTTCCAGTATTACGCCGAGAACGGCGGCATCTCCCTGTACGGCAATGATTCGGATCCGAACAATCCGGCCTGGGACCGCCTGAACGGCGGCGGCACCTGCCAGAGCACGGGTCCTTGCGATTCCCTGTTCATGGGCTGCTACGATACCTTGAGCACCACGCGAAGGAGCCCGGTAGTGGTCGCAGGTTCCGCCGTGGCCATCGATCTGGCCAAGGTGCAGATCGTGGGCGGAAACCTGGTGATGAAGGTCTGCCCCGTCATCTACGATGCCGGCGGGGACGGCCTGAACTATTTCGTGGTCGGCGCGCCCGAGCGCACCTATACCCGGCCGCTCGTCTCCTTCAAGGACAACGCGGTCATCTATTTTCCCGGGGACATCTACCTGACCGGCAAGCTCAAGGGCATCTCCATTACCATCGCCTCCGGCGACGACGTGTTCCTCTACGGCGATTGGATTGGGCCGGAGAAGACGGAAGTGGACGCCAACTCCCTGCCCGTGACCTTGGGCGTGGTGGCCCAGGACCGGGTCTACGTGCATGAGAGCTCTTCGCGGGATCTGACCATCCGCGCGGCCATCCTGGCCGAGAACGACGAGATCGTCTACGACAACGCCGGCGGCGGATCCGCATGGAACTACGGCTACGTCTGCAAGCGCGAAATCTTCGATCCCGCCAACGTGCCCAAGGAAGGGGACATGCCGGTCTTCTCCAAATACATCAGCGACAACTTCATCTGGGACGATCGCCGCGTGGTGCAATCCGGCTTCGGCCGCGAACCGGAGGAGGAATGCCGCAAAGACGGCACCTGCCCCAACGCCATCCTGGACGATTACGGATTCGCGGTGCTGGCCTATCCGCGCACGGGAGGCTCCAGCTGGAAATTCACCTTCGAAGGTTCGCTCATCACGCGCAACGCAGGCTCCAAGGGCCCCAAGGATCAATGCGGCCTGGGCTGGGACTGCAACAGCGAACCGAACCGCGTCACCTGGGCCTATGACGACAACCTGGGCGTGGCCTACCCGCCCAAGTTCCCGGGTCCGGTGGTGGACGACCGCAATCCCTCGCAGATTGTCGGCTATAAGAGGAAAAGCTTTTGAGGCCCGGCGACCGCGATCCACGGCCTGAAAAATACCCGGCCGGCGATGGCCTGCTTCGGAAAGCGTGGGCGTTCCCTCCCGGGTTCGCCGAATCCGGCTTCGGCATGCTGGAAACCCTGGCCGGTCTGGTGGTGTTCATGATCCTTGCGATGGTGGGCACCAAGGCCTTCCACGGGGTGATCGCCAACCAGAAGGAGACCGCGCAAGTCAAGGCCCTTACGGACGCCGTGACGACCACGGCCGAGAAACTTAACGCCATGACCGTGGCCTCCCTTACCGCATCCGGCTCCGCCTACTTGACCTGGAGCGCGCCCGCCGAGATCGGGAGCGGGGAATTCCTCTACCGCTATCGCACTTTCCCCAATCCCTCCGTCGCCGGAGCCGCGGATACGTCCGTAGTGGGCCTGGAAGTGGAAACCGGAAACATGGCGGGCGGATCCTTCACGGCTTCGCGTTCCTTCGCCACCTTGATCGCGCCGCACATCAATTCCCGCGACAAGCTTGGGCAGGTCTCCACCGCCGCCGAGCGCGCAGCCGAGGCCAATTTCTATTCCGGGCTGCAGGCCCGCATCAAGAACGTGACCCAGGCCGAGGTGGGGGAAAACCAGCTGGTGCTCAACTCGTTCAGCTGCTATGACAAGGGCCAATGCTGCGGCTACATGAAGAAATTCTTCCTGAATCCCGCCCTCGATCCCAAGGACGGCCTGGACGAAAAGTGCAATTACCGTTGCGCCCTGGCAGGCGACGTCAAGATAAAGGAATGGAACGGCGCTTGCGGCACGGATTTCTGCGCCCTGGCCCCGTGGAAATCCAAAGAGGACTGCTGCAAGGCCATCGCGGACGGAAGCTGCAAGCCCGGCACCGTTTGCGCCAACGTGTGCGTGGATTGCGTCGGCGAGGACGGCACCACCTGCAACACCAACGTTACCTGCGACGACGGCTGGTGGAACGACTTTTTCGATTGCGGCAAGGGCACGCTGTGCAACGGTCAGCCCATCCCCGACGTGGTTCCGGATTGGGGCAACGTCAAGGCCATGTGCAAGACCGCCAAATGCGCCGCCATTCCCGCCAGCTGCGAGTCGATGGCCTTTTCCTGTTGCAACGGGTACTGGCAACGTAAGGCCGCGGGTCTTGACATCTGGCCGGGTTCGGAAATATGCGCCACCCTCACCACCCAGGATCAATGCTGCCAACAGCAGATCATGGACGGGTATTACAACTTCACCTGCAGCAGCGACGGCAAGATAGTGAAAGCGCAATATTACAACAAGAACATGAGCCTGTGCGGCGCGCCTCCGGGGAGCGACTGGGACAAGTACTGCGCGCTGAACAAAGGTTGCCCGGCGACCTACAATCCGGCCTGGGCCGGCGGAAGCTGCGGAAGCTGGACGGGACTGCCGAACGATCCCTGGATCGATCCGGATCCCTCGTCCCCCGGCGTCCACTCGTTCGCCAATTCCATGACCACGAGCAATGGCGGTTCCACCACCGGCGGAACGACCACGAGCAAAGGCGCCTCCGATCGAAGTGCTTCCGATCGCAACGGCTCGGTCAACAATTCGAAGGGCGGGCGTGAATGAGATACCCGAGTCCGAGACGCCCGTTCCGAACCCAATCCGGCTTCGGCATGCTGGAAACCCTGACCGGCCTCGTTGTGTTCGTGGTCCTGGCCATGGCGGGCACCAAGGCCTTTCACGGCGTCATCGCCAACCAACGCGAGACCGCGCAGGTCAAGGCCCTGACGGACGCGGTGACGGTGACCGCGGAGCGCCTGAGCGCCATGAGCGTGTCGGCCTTGTCCGTCCCCGGCTCGACGTACCTGGCGTGGAGCGCGCCTTCGGAGATCGGATCGGGGGAGTACCGCTTCCGTTACCATGTCGTCCCCAAGCCGACCATTTCGGGAGGCATCGACACCACCGTGGTGGGATTGGAAGTGCAAGTCGGCACCGAGGTCCAAGGGACCTTCACGCCAGGCCGCGATTTCGCCACCTTGATTTCTCCCCACCTCTCCTCCAAGGACGGTCTCGGCCAGGTCTCCACCGCCCTGGAGCGCGCGGCCGAAGCGAATTTCTACGCCGGTCTCCAGGCCCGGCAGAAGGAGGTCGCATCCGCGGCCGTCCCGGACAACCAGGTCCGTCTCAACTCCTTCAATTGCTACGATAAGAGCCAATGCTGCGGGTTCATGAAGCATTTCTTCGCCGATCCCTCCATGCGTCCGGACGACGGCTTGGATCAGAAGTGCCTCTACCGTTGCGCCATGGCCGGGGCCGTGCCCGTCAAGGAATGGAACGGCGCTTCCGGAACCGATTTCTGCGCGGTGGCGCCCTGGAAGAGCAAGGAGCAATGCTGCGCCGCCATCTCCGCGGGGGAATGCCAGCCGGGAAGCGTATGCGCCCAGGTTTGCATCGACTGCGTCGGCGAGGACGGCTCCACCTGCGGTCCGCCCATCTGCGACGGCGGCTGGTTCAACGACTTCATCGATTGCGCCAACGGCAAGATGTGCGACGGCAGCCCCATTCCGGACGCAGCCGTGCCCGGCTGGGGAAACATCAAGACCCTGTGCCGCCAGGACGCCTGCGCGGTCATCCAATCCGAATGCCAGGCCCGGCTGCCCACCTGCTGCCGCGACTACTGGGGAATTCTCGCCGAGGGAGGCACGCCGTTGCCCACCGCGGAAATCTGCGCGACCATCTCCAAGCAATCCGAATGCTGTGATATGCCGTTGGAAGTATGGGATTGGGACCACATATACTGCGGCACGGACGGCAAGGCGATATCCGCCCATAACAAGGTGGACGGCAAATGGTATTGCGGCATGGGCGGCGATGGCTGGAATCATGCCTGCGCTTACGCCAAAGGCTGCCCCAGCACCTACCGTCCCGCCGGCGCAAGCGGCGGCGGCTGCGCCGCATTCCCGGGCGAACCCCTGACCACGCCCTGGCAGGCCACCTATCCCTCTCCGGAACCTCCCACCGTGATCACCACGGTCACCACCGGCACGGGGGTTTCCGGAGGCGGCGGCGGGCCCAAGACCACCACCACCACCACGGCCCCGGTCCGGGCTCCCAGTACCCGGGGCGGCAGCACTTGGGGCAGCAAGGGAGGTCGGGAGTGAAGGCCGCTGGTCCGCAGAGGTTCCAGTCCGGATTCGGTTTGATAGAGAGCCTGACGGGCCTGGTCGTGTTCATCATCCTGGCGATGGCCGGAACCCAGGCTTTCCGCGGCGTCATCGCCAACCAGAAGGAGACCGCCCAGGTCAAGGCCCTTACGGACGCGGTTACGGTCACGGCCGAACGCCTGAGCGCGCTTAACGTGAAGGCGCTGACCGCGGCGGGATCCAAGTACCTGGCCTGGAGCGCTCCCGAAGCGTTGGGTTCCGGGGAGTACCAATTCCGTTACCGTGCCGTGCCCAAGCCCAGCGTCGCGGGCCTCCAGGACACCTCCATCGTGGGGATGGAAGTGGAAGTGGGGCCTTTGTCCAAAGGCGTATTCTCCGCGTCCCGCAGCTTCGCCACCTTGATCGCGCCCCACCTGTCCAGCAAGGACGCCATGGGCCAGACCTCAACCAAAGCGGAACGGGACGAGGAAGCCTCCTTCTACGCCTCCCTGAAAAACGAAATCGCCGCGGTCGCCAAAACCTCCAAGGGCGACAACCAGGTCCGGCTCAACTCCTTCAACTGCTACGACAAAGGCCAATGCTGCGGCTACATGAAGGAGTACTTCATGAATCCGAAGCTCGAACCCAAGGACGGCTTGGACGAGAAATGCCATTACCGCTGCGCGGTGGGCGGGGACGTTTCCGTGGCTGATTGGAATAGCGCCTGCCATACGGATTTCTGCGCACTGGCGCCTTGGCGATCCAAGGAAGCCTGCTGCACCGCCATAGCCGCCGGCGAATGCAAGCCCGGCACCGTATGCGCCAACGTCTGCATCGACTGCCAGCATGAGGACGGATCCACTTGCGGCCCGCCCGCCTGCGACGGGGGCTGGTGGAATGACATGGTCGATTGCGCCAAAGGAACCATGTGCGACGGCTCCCCGATGCCCGCAACCATGCCGGGCTATGGGGATCCTGCGGCCCTGTGCAAGCTGGATGCGTGCAAGAAGTTCGGTTCGAATTGCGAACTGCGCAAAAGCACTTGCTGCAACGAGTATTGGAGCGTGCTCGCCCGCGGCGATACGCCTTCCGATAAAGCGGCTAACTGCGCCACCATCAGCAAGAAGGAAGAATGCTGCGATTGGACGCCCGAGGAGGGCTACTGGGATTTCTCCTGCGCCGGCGGCAAGATCGTCAAATTCAAATACAAGAATTACGACCAATGGTATTGCGGCAGCCCCAACCCCGCTTGGGACCGGCAATGCGCCGTGCAGATCGGCTGTGGTGCCGTGACCACGCCTCCCGGCGCGGGCGGCCCTTGCGGCTCCTGGACCCAAGGCGCGTTGAACGGCGAGTACGATGATCCTTTCCCGGGATCGCCGGGAGTCCATTTCGTGGTGGTTGAGGCCGGAGCCGGAGGGTCGACGACGACTTCCGGCGGCGCAACCACCTCCAAGACCGGTGATGACCGTAAGGCGACTCATCGCTCGGGCAGTCCGAAAAATTCCGACGGGGGCCGCGAGTAGGTTTCCGCTAGTCGCCCGCTCCCGGGATCAAGTTCAGAGGGTGGTCCCAGGCGTCAGGCCAGCCGTCCCCGTAGAGATGGCGCGCGATGGAACCGGCCGGGAAAGGTTCTCCCCGACGCGCATGCCATTCATCATCCGCGGGCAGGTGCTCCTCCAGGGCGGGCCAGGGGCGTACCGTGCCCTTCGGGAGCAGGGCGGTCAGCTTGTCCGTGTTCATGCTGACGTCTCCGGCCCGGGGCGGCATAGGGCCCGCAGCGGCCCGAGGGCAGCCCATCAAAAGCTCAGCCGGGTAGTTGCCCAGCCTGTTCAGGGCCTGGGCGATGCGGTACAGGCTCAGGGGCCTAGGGCCTCCCACGTGCCAGATCCCGCGTTCGCCGTTCCCGAGGAAATGGGCGATGACCTTGGCCAGGTCCTGGACATAGAGATTGCTGCGCACCTCGTCGAAATACAGGGTCGCCGGCTTGCCCTTGCGGAAGCGGGACTCGATCCAGTCCACCGCCCCGGCATGGCCGTTCAGCGAAGGGCCCATGGGCAGGGCGATGCGGAGAATGGCGGCTTCGGGATAGCCTTCCGTGATCACGGTTTCGGCTTCCGCCATCATTTTCCCATAAACCGTGACGGGTGATACGGGAGAGTCTTCCCGGTAGCCGCCGAGGCGCATCCCCCCGATTCCCCCGTTCTTACCATGGGGATCGGGGTAGGGGTTGCCGTCGAATACCAGATCCGTCGACAGGCGGATCAGTCGGGCCCCGTGTCCTTTGGCCAGTTCCATGGCGTGCCGGCCTATATCGACGTTCAAGCGCCTCGCCAGGGCGGGGTCGAATTCGCAGGATTTGAGGGCGCACCATCCGGAAGCGTCGATGACCGTTCTGATGTTATGGGTCCGGAAAAGGCCGGATAATTGCGCCGGATTTTCCGGATCCGCGGCCAAAATTCCCGACCCGAAAGGGTTTCCCGGGGCGACCAGTTCCAGGGCGTTTGGAGGCGCCGCGCCCAGGATTTGGCCGGGGAAAAGCGCCCTTAAATGGAAGAAAACGTTGAATCCGGGCACTCCAGGCAGCCCGAGGACCAATATGGGGGTCTCGGCAGTATATTCATTAAAGCGGGGGCGTAGGGTAACGCTTTGGGCCATCGGAACATAACGTACTTGCTGGGGTGCGGTCGGTCTAAAGGATTCCCCTAAAAATGCCGAAAAAAATCAAGTTGAACCCGCGCTTGAGGGAATTGGATAATGGCTTTGACGAAGAGTTTCATCCATTCCAGATTCCAACCTCCACAAGGGAGTATCGGATTGCCGACGCAGGATGCGTGTGCGTATTCGGTCAAAAGGTCAGCCCTTGCCGCTTTTTCGCGTTATCCGGCCCTACAGGCGGAGCGCGATGATGGGTATTATTCTCCCCGGATTTCATTGGAGCCATTTCTGACCGCCACGCTTCGCGACATCATCCTTCAAGTGAAGGAAAACGCGGATATAGTCCAAGTCATCGGACAATACGTCCCGCTGAAAAAGGCCGGGGCGCGCTACCTGGGCCTTTGCCCCTTCCACCACGATCGCAGCCCCAGCATGAACGTGACCCCGCAAATGGGGATCTACAAGTGCTTCGCCTGCGGCGCGGGTGGGGATGTGCTGAAGTTCGTGCAGGAATACGAGAAGCTGGATTTCATCGACGCCTTGAAAATCGTGGCCCAGAAGGCCGGCGTGGCCATCCCGGAACATATCGGCTTCGCCAAGGACGATGAAGACAAAGGCAAGGCGAGCCAGGCCCTGGCGGCTAACCAACTCGCCTGCCAGCTCTATCAGGAAGAACTCGCCGCCAATCCGGAAATCCTCGCCTATGTCGCCAAGCGTGGCATCAACGACGAGACCCGCAAGCATTTCCAACTCGGATACGCCCCGCAGTCCCCGGAAAAACTCCTGAAGAAAGCCGCCGCCAAGGGCCTGCCCAACCAGGCCTTCATCGACGCCGGCATCATGGGCGAAGCCGCGGGCGGTCGCCTTTATGATCGCTTTTCCGGCCGCCTGATTTTCCCCATCTGGAACATGAGCGGCCACGTGATCGGATTCGGCGGGCGCATCTTGACGCCTGAAGGCGCTCCCAAGGATGTCCACGCCCCCAAGTACGTCAACTCGCCCGAGTCCCCGTTCTATCACAAGAGCAAGGTCCTGTATGGCCTGAACTTCGCCCGCAACGGCATGGATAAAATCCAGGAAGCCGTGATCGTGGAAGGCTACATGGATCTGTTGGCTCTATGGCAGGCGGGAATCCGCAACGCCGTGGCCGTATCCGGAACCGCATTGACCAAGGATCATGTTCAGATTCTTTCCCGCTTCGCCAAGAAGATCTTTATGTTCCTGGATGGCGATGAGCCCGGCCGCAAGGCCGTGCGCCGCAGCCTTGAGCCTTTGCTGGCCCAGGGCCTGGAGGTCAAGGTGCCCGTGCTTCCCTCTCCGGAGGATCCGGATAGCTTCACCCGCAAGCATGGCGGGGAGAAGGGGAAGGAGCTGTTCGGCCAAAGCGAGGATATCGTCGGCTTCCTGCTCCGCTCCTCTGCGAAACCCGTGGACGCCATGAGCCCGGAAGAGAAGGAAAACCTGCTCAAGGATTGCCTGAATCTCCTTCAGCTCATGCCCTCGCCGAACGTGCGCGACCAATACCTGGACGAACTGCGCAAAAAGGTTTCCCTGAAATCCATCCGCGTTGCCGTGGCCAAACCCGTCTATCAGCAACCCGGTTCTACCGCCGCGCCCCTTTCCAAGGCTTCCGACGCGGGCGTGGAAAAGGCGGACATGGTGGCCGTGTTCTCCGGCGCGATTCCCGGCGGCCGTCCCCGGGACGAAGCCCTGGCCGAATGGCAATTGCTGCAACTGCTCATCTCTTCCCCTACGGTCTGCATCGAAGCCCTCGTTAGCGTCAAGCTCGAGTGGCTGCAGGTCGATATCGTCCGCGATCTGGTCGATCATCTCCTCGCCTTCGTCGAGGAGAACGGATCCTTCGCCATCAAGGAATTCCTCGCCCGCCTGTCCCAGGAACAGCAGGACACGGTCGGCGGGATGCGCATGCTCGAAGGCATGGATGCCGAGCAGGAGCGCAAGCATTTTTCGGGAATCCTTTTCGCCCTCGAGCTCCGGCATCTGCAGATGCGCCAGAAGCAGATAGCGCAAGAGAAGGATCCCTCCAAGTACGCGGAAATGATCGGCAACCAAAAGCGGATCCAAGAGCTTCAATCGAAAAGCAAAGGCGGGGCACTATGAACGAACAAGACGGCCAGATCCTAAGAAGGCTTCAGAAGCAGGCCAAGCTCCAAGGGTTCATCGCCGAGAACCAGATCAAGGCGCTGTCCCGATCCGACGATGAATACGCGCAGTTGCGCCAGTTCTTCGTCGACCAGCAGGTGCAGGTCTCGGAGTTCGTGGTCAAGGCCCGCAAGCCCACCAAGCCCGACAGCCTCAAGAAGCTGGCCCGCTACAACGACCCCACCTGGGTCTACCTCAACTCCGTGGGCAAGGTGCCGCTGCTGTCCCGTGAAGAGGAAATCAACATCGCCAAGCGCATCGAAGAGGTGCAGAAGCGCATCGGCGCCATCATCTTCCGCTCCAAGAGCATGGTCGCCATG
>OBEQ011164127.1_pt1 | contig 35199 bp, 25 predicted proteins | sample 1670901 | NCBI WGS metagenome assembly OBEQ01 (sample SAMEA104232315, study PRJEB22302) | groundwater metagenome | biome: forest; feature: aquifer; material: groundwater | place: USA | collected 2011-08-07 | depth 5.4 m | reverse complement strand
TATGTAGGATGGGTGGAGCGAAGCGTAACCCATCAAATTCAATTTAAAAAAAGATGGGTTACGCTTCGCTCCACCCATCCTACATATGTTAGGGCCAGTGAATGTTGTAGCGGGTGCTGCGGCCACCGCCTTCTAATTTAATTAAACATTTTTTTTCCAGCAGGTCTGCCAAATGTCGCGTGGCGGTGGCTTTGCTGACGTTGGCGATGCCTTGGTATTTGGTTGCGTTGAGTCCGCTTTCAAAACCTGTGGGGCCGGCATCGAGCAGACGATTGAGCACTTTGATTTGTTCGGTGTTCAATCCGTCTTGTGCGTGTATTTGCCAAAACTTGGCTTTTTGCAGTACCCAATCCATTCTTGTTAGCGCGCTTTCTAAAGCGTGTTTTAAGGTTTGTAAAAACCAACTTAACCAGGCCGTGATGTCCAGGTCACCTTTTTGGGTTGATTCGAGAATGTTGTAGTAGCCTTGACGCTTTTCCATAATGCTGGCGGACATCGCATAAAAGCGAATGGCTTGGTGCTCTGCTTGCGCGAGGGCATAGTCGGTAATTGCTCTGGCTAATCGACCGTTGCCATCATCAAATGGGTGTAAGGTTACAAACCAGAGGTGAGCGATGCCGGCTCTGATGAGTGGGTCAAGTGTGTTATCAGTTGCATCTTTTTTTAGCTCGCTCTCTTTTAACCAGGTAAGAAATTCTGCCAACTGTTTTTCTAGCCCCTCTCTTGGCGGCGCCTCGAAGTGAACCTTTCTTTTATTGATGGGGCCGGACACAACTTGCATGACATCTTCACCACGCAATTCACCGACGCGGATATCACCGGACAGACTAAAGTCTTCTTTGCTTTTGGATTTGGGGAACAGATAGCGATGCCATTGCAACAGCCGTTGTTGCGTTAACGGCAGAGCATAATTCTGCGTGGAATCGAGCATGAGATCAGCCAAGCCTTCGGTTTTTGCATTGGCAGGTTGTAAGCCTGCTTGCTCTACGCCGAGGCGTTTCGCTAAGGATGAGCGCACTGATTCTGCATTGAGAATTTCGCCTTCGATCGCTGAGGATTGGATGATGTTTTGCAATAAGGTATCGAGCTGCGTTTCAGTATTCGTGTGTTCGGCGACGGCGCCAGTCTTGCCCAGCAGTTTGCCTTGCAGTTGGGTTACTTCACGCAGCAAGGTAGAGAGTGCATCGGCTTGCCATACGAAATGGGGCCAGTTGGGTTGTTGCCAAATCCAGATCAGGCTGCGGTATTCATCCATTTTTGGTACTGTTTTGCCTACCATCGGTTATTTTTAACTTGTTGAATATTTTGATAATGAGCCGATTAATTGATCTATTCGGCTCACAGATTGAGCCAATTATAATAGCTATTTGGCTCATTGGCCAGCTTACAACTCTTGACCTTGAACTCTCGACCCTTAAGATTAGCCAGCATCAGACCAAAGCTGAACCGCCAGGGTCGCCATCACATCATCCAATTGGCCACCCAGAATTTTGTCGAGCTGTTGCCTGCCACCATCTCGGGCAAATACCCCATTAACAAACTCACTATCAATAATTACTTCATGTTTCAGTTGGGTGGCGAGGCGATTGAGCCAACTGCGTTGCGGCTTGGTCCAACTGTCTTTGGCGTAAATAGATTCCATCGCTCTATCGACACGTTCACCAAAGGGCACCAGGGCTTCGCCAATGGCGGCGCGGCGAATGTAGCCGATAATGCTGGCGGCGATTTCTTGGTTAGTGCTGTTGCGCCAGGCTGATTGGAGTTTGGCTTCGGTGAAGCCGTGCTCGTCTAGCAGCAGGCGAATTTCTTTTAACTGGGCGCGTGTCAGTTCACGCGGCTTATTCACTACCGCCGAGAGTGCGGCGGATTGGTTAATTTGTTGTTTGATAAAATTGGTAAAGCTATCGAGATAGTCTTCGGGTTTTTTATGCACGCCATAACTTTGTGTGCGTTCTTTAATTTCATCGTGGTGATCAGACAGTATGGGTTTGTATTCTGTGCCGATAATAGATTTTATTTCTTCTAATTGACTGAACAAGTTGGTGTGCTGTTGTAAGAAAATTCTTGCCGCTGGCACGCCTTCTTGATGCAGGTGTTGATGCAATTTCGCGGGTGGTACGCCCCATTGGGTTTCCAGTTCATCCAGTCGCTGCTTTAAGGGCTGATTCTTTTCCGCCTTTTTCTGTGCCTTGCGCATAATGCGCATAACTTTTTGGCTGAGTGCATCGAGCGCATCGTCGGCGTGACTGCGCCCCTCTTCGCTGCCAGGAGCTTCTTGGGTTTTGGGATCGCAGATTTCATCCATGAGTTGATCGATCGTAATATTGGGGTTCTTAACCAAGGGCTTCATGGTCGAGACATCTTGTAACGCGGCGTAAATATCGACGGGATCATAAATGCGAAAAACCGTTTTGCCTATGTCATCGCAGCGTCGGGTGGCGCGCCCCAGCATCTGTTCGTAGAGGATTCTGGATTTAACACGCCGCATAAAAACGATGTTACAAATTTTAGGTACATCTATGCCGGTGGTCAGCAGATCAACGGTGATGGCGATATTGGGGTAACGCTCGTTTTTGTAGTACTTGATCTGCTGGTCTACTTTATCGGTTTTACCGGTAATTTTTAACGTGGCGGCAGGGTTGTATTGATCGCCATACAAATCATTAAAGGCTTTATCCAATAGGCGCTTGACCATATCGGCGTGTATATCGGTGATGCAAAAGATCAGGGTTTTCTCTTCTCCAAACGGGTCTAGCTCGTGCACCAGTTGTTCACAGATAACGCGGTTAAAGTTTTCGTTAATCACGCTGCGGTTGAATTGCTCAACATCAAAATTAAGTTCGTCTTCTAATTCGGAGACATCCACTTCACCGGTGGAGAGATCAACTGCCGTGACTTTTTCACCTTTATCAAAACGAATGCCGTTTTGTGAAAGTAATGTTTCGTAGCGAATCGGCGGCTCGTGATCGATTAACCAATCATCGGCCACTGCCTCGCGGTAGGAGTAGATATAAACGGGTTTACCAAAGATATCTGCCGTATGTTTTGCTGGCGTCGCGGTTAGCGCTATTTTTATTGCATCGAAATAATCGAGCACACGCCGATAACTTGAAAGGTATTGGCCGGCATCTCGCACCACAAGCTCACCTTCTCCCATCTCTTGATCCAGGGTGTAGCCACGGTGCGCTTCGTCCACAATGATGCAATCAAACTGATCGACGGGAATTGTGGTATCGGATTGAAAAAGCCTTTTTACCATCGCTTGAACTGTCGCAACCTGCACGCGGGTTTCGGCTTCGGCAGCCATATCGCCCATTTCTTTAATGTCGTAGATTTGCGACAGGGTTTGGTTTTGTTCTAAACGTGTTTCGTTAAATACGTCTAACGTTTGATTGCCTAAGGCTGTTCGATCGACCAAAAATAAAATACGTTTGAAACGTTCCGATTTTAAGAAACGATAAATTAAACCAATAATAGTGCGAGTTTTACCTGTGCCCGTTGCCATGGCGAGCAGGCAGGCGCGCTGATCTTTTTGTAAGGCAAGTTCGACATGCTGAATCGCTTTTTCTTGGTAATCCCGTAAACCCAAATAACCGAAGCCTTCTTGTTTGAGGATCTGTTCTGCTTCGTCTCGATTGCGTTTAAAGAGGTCTAACAAACCTTCCGGGGTATGAAACGCTTGCAGCGGTCGCGATAGGTTTGAGGTTTTGCGACAATCGCGAAACCAGGTACCAGATAACTCCGCCGATTGTTTTATAAAAGGTCGACCATTGGAGGAATACGCAAAAGGTATTTGATACGTCGTGCCTTTTTCACCTTGCCAAGGGGCTGATAAACCTTCGAGCTGCCAAGATAAGGTTTGACCCTCTGTTATGCGGAAAGTTTTACTGTAGCGTTCTGCCTGTACTAGCGCTCCAGCGACGTTAACATTTTTACGTTTGGCTTCTACGGCTGCAACCGGTGTCATGCCGATAAAAAGAATATAGTCGGCAGGGCCGGATTGGGTCGGCCACTCGGCGATAGCTTTGTTCTTTTTCGGTTCAGGACGCGCGCCTTTGTTGTAGTGAAGAAGCTCGCTATCCGCTTCCCAACCGGCTTCTAGGAGCTGGCTGTCAATTAAAATGCGTGTGAGTTCTTCCGTTAAAACTAATTGCTGGGTTGCTTTACTGGTTTGTGCTTTGACTTGTGATGCTTGTTGATTTGCGGTTTTAATAGCGGCAGCTTGTGCTACTTCATCCGTCTTTTGTGTGGCTGCTGCTAGCTCTGCAACAGCGGCTGTTAATTTTGCTTCGAACTCTCGCTTGGTTTTAGTGAAAACTGCTTCTTGCTCTTCAGCGAGTGCTTCATAGGTTTTTGCATCTTGCTCCATTTGTTCGGCAAGTTCGGCGTATTCTGTGGCTTCGCGCGCTTTGAGTTGTATCAACTCTTGGCTTTCTTCAACTTGTTGGTTGGCGTCTTGCAGTGAGGCCTTGAGCTGTGCAATTTCGGCTTGCAGCTCTCTTAAATCTTCGCTGGGGTCTTTGGGTAAAAGAAATTTTCCTGGTTTAAAGCTGGCGCCCTGCTTGCCAAACGATTGGTGATACCAAGCGGCTAAATAACGCGCCACTTTTAAACTATCCAGGGCTTGCTTGTGGGTGGTTTGAAATTGGTGGACGGCTTTGTTGCCTTCTATGCGCAAACCATGAAAAAGATCTCGAATAGTTTTATCGAGATTAATTCGACGATTAAGTTGGTAGAGCAAATCGTTTTGTGAAGTTTGATCGTTAAATTCTATCCCCGATCTTGACGCTAGATCCTGTGCAAATGCTTCGGCGAGTTGGCGGACTTTGAATAACGTGGTGTTAGGGTCGGCAGCAAAGGCTCGCTCTGCACCAATGGCCAATTGGAGAAATATGGGGTCATGCTCAGCAAGGAAGTCGAAGTTTGATTCAGGCATGATTCAGCATCTCATTCACTCGTTAAATTGCATTGCTGACACAAAGCGTCAGGTAACGGGTGCATGTGTTCCAATATGGCCATAGTTCATCCATGAGCGCCATGTAATATTTAGCTTAATGAGGCTGAACATAATACATGGCTTTATTTATTAAATCCGCTGTTGCTGAAACTATGGCTCGTTTCTTTCTTGTTGATATTGCGTGCAAATGACAGTTTAAATAACCTATTGGCGTGGATTATAACTCTGACGTGTCCAAGTAAAACTTTTAGACACAAAAAAACCGCAAACCCTTGCGGGCTGCGGCTTTGTATTTTTCTATGAACGGTTCTGGATCTGAAATTGGTCGGGACGACAGGATTTGAACCTGTGACCACTTGACCCCCAGTCAAGTGCGCTACCAGACTGCGCTACGCCCCGAGATTAGAGTGTTAAGAACGCTCTAGAGGGCGCGTATAATAACCGAAAGATTAAGGCGAGGAAACCGCTTTTATTTGACCATCTCGATGGCATCTACAAAGCGATCAGCTCTTGAGAATTTCTAGCAGGTCTTCGAGTTCAGCGATCAAATGCGGAATGAACAAATGCTCTTCGGTAGCGGCCTGGCCATCACTGTCAGGCAGTTTTATTTCAGTGTCTGCAAATTGCTGCCGTGCGCCGCCAATGGTATAGCCTTGATCATAGAGTAGGGCTCTTATTTGGCGGACAATTAATACATCTTCGCGTTGATAGTAACGGCGATTGCCACGGCGTTTGACGGGTTTTAGTTGGGGGAATTCCTGTTCCCAATAGCGCAGGACATGGGGCTTTACCTGGCACAGTTCACTGACTTCACCAATGGTAAAGTAGCGTTTGCCCGGTATTACCGGCAGTTCATTGTTGTTGTTCGGTTCCAGCATTATCGGTTCCGGCATTACCATCGGTTCCGGCATTGTAGGCTTCTACTCTAGCCTTCAGCTTTTGCCCCGGTTTGAAGGTGACCACTCTGCGCGCAGAGATGGGAATTTCTTCGCCCGTCTTGGGATTTCTTCCGGGTCTTTGGCCTTTGTCGCGCAGATCAAAATTTCCGAAACCGGAAATTTTTACTTGTTCATTACTTTCCAGCGATGCCCTGATCTCTTCGAAGAATAGCTCAACTACTTCTTTAGCTTCACGCTTGTTCAAACCTAAATCTTCAAAGAGCTTCTCGGCCATATCAGCTTTGGTTAAAGCGCCTGTCATGGCTATTCCCTCAATATTGCACCAAATTTACTCTTCAGCGCAGACACTACTCGCGCCACACTCTCGTTTATTTCGTCTTCATTAAGAGTGCGCGATGGGTGCTGATACGTCAAGCCCAGAGCAAGACTTTTTCTATTAGATTCAATGCCTTTGCCTTGATAGACATCAAATATAATAAGGTCGACAAGGGATTCGCCAGCTTCTTGATTAACTACCGCCAATAGTTCGTCAGCAATTAGCGTTTGCTCGACGACGACTGCTATGTCTCTTCTGACTTCAGGATATTTCGAAAGTGACTTAAACGCGGGTAAATTAGCGTCAATTAGGGCTGACAGCTGTATTTCAAACATGAATACAGCATTATTTATAGACAAACGCTGCTGTAAGTTGGGGTGCAAGGCGCCGATGAAGCCAATGATTTTACCCTCGCGCAGAATATTGGCGCATTGTCCTGGGTGGGCTGCATCTCGGGTTCCGGCACTAAAGGTAAAACTCTGAACGTCTTTGGTAAGTGCTAATATGGATTCAAGATCCCCTTTTAAATCGTAAAAATCTACGGATTCTTCTTTCGCAAACCATGATTCGGGCATGCGGCTACCGCAAATCAAGCCTGCGATCATCGCTTCTTGTTGCAATCCGTTGGGTCCAAGCACAAAGCTAAGTCCAGTTTCAAATAAGCGGACTCTTTTCTGTTGTCGATTAAGATTATGCTGCAGGGCGATAAATAGTCCGGGGAGGAGCGTGGTTCGCATGACCGACATATCGGCTGAGATGGGATTGGTTAACTTAATTACCTCAGCACCGGGCGAAAACATTTCGGATATTTCTTGATCTATAAAACTGTAGCAGATCGCTTCCTGATAACCTCGCGCAATGAGCTGTTGACGAATCGCTTGGGTGCCCACTTGTGCTTCGGGTTTTTTCTTGAGTGCCAGGTTGGTATGAATGGAACAACTGGGCAGTCGGTTATAGCCATAGATGCGGGCGATCTCTTCATATAAATCCGCCGCGATACTGATATCAAATCGATACGAGGGAATCTTAACTCGCAGGCCATCTTCGAATTGCTCGAGGCCAAAACCCAGACGCGTAAACATTTCACTTATTTCAGTGGGCGGAATATCGAGACCCAAGGCTTTTTTCACGCGCGCATATTTCAGTTCAACGACTGGGGCTTGCGGCAATGCAGTTTCATTGGTCGCTTCACACAAAGGCCCTGGTTCACCGCCGACGATCTCTAACAATAATTGAGTGGCCCGCTCAATGGCGACAGCCTGCAATTGATAATCAACGCCGCGCTCAAAGCGGTGTGAAGAATCTGTGTGAAGACCATAGGCACGCGCCTTACCCGCAATGGCAATAGGATCAAAATAAGCGCTTTCTAAAAAGATATTGCATGTTTCTGCTGTGACAGACGTTGGTTCGCCACCCATGATGCCAGCCATTGCCACGGCTTTTTTTGCATCGGCAATGACTAGGGTATTCGTGCTCAGCTCTGCGCTCTGGCCATTGAGCATAAGCAGTTGTTCGCCTTGCTGCGCAAAACGTACCTCAATCCCACCCTCGAGTTTGGCGAGATCAAAGGCGTGCATGGGCTGACCTAACTCCATTAAAACGTAGTTGGTGACATCCACTACGGGATCGATACAGCGAATATCAGATCGACGTAGCTTTTCTTGCATCCATAGTGGTGTGGTGGCGTTGTTGCTGATGTTTTTAATAATTCGTCCGACGTAGTGAGAACACTCTTGCGCAGTCAATTTTATCTCGAGCTGCTCGGCATGGACCGCTTCCACTGCGGAAATCTTAATTGCGGTCACATCACATTTATTGATAACGCCGACTTCTCGGGCGATGCCGGCAATACCCAAACAATCGCCTCGATTGGGCGTGAGGTCTACTTCAATAATTTTGTCATTGAGGTGCAAGTAGTCGCGAATATCTGTACCGATGGGTGCATCTTGAGGGAGAGTTAGCAAGCCAGCGGAAGATTCTTCAAGCCCGAGTTCGGAGGCGCCGCATAGCATGCCAAAGGATTCGACGCCACGCAATTTGGCTTTTTTAATTTTTAAATCGCCGGGCAATTCAGCGCCAACTTGTGCAAAGGGAATCTTTAATCCAACAGCCGCATTCGGCGCGCCACAGACCACTTGCAAAGTTTCTCCGCCGACGTTGGTAAGCACGCTGCAAACCCGTAACTTGTCGGCATCGGGGTGCTGTTCAACAGCCACAATTTCAGCGACTACTACACCATGAAATTGACCAGCAACTGATTCAACACTTTCTACTTCAAGACCTGCCATGGTTAACTGTGCGATTAACTCGTCTGTGGTAACTTCAGGGTTGACCCACTCTCTCAGCCATTGTTCACTAAATTTCATTTGATAGTCCTGATGGTAGTTCTTATGAAAGTCCCGATGCTAGTTTTGATGGTGGTTCTTATGATAGTTCTTAGAATAGCCCTGAATCTTTTGGTCATTGCGGCAAGTGTATTGCGCTTGAGTGCCAGGTTAAAACTGCGCGAGAAAGCGCAGATCATTTTCGAAAAATAATCTTAAGTCATTCACACCGTAGCGCAGCATAGCGAGGCGCTCAACACCCATGCCAAAGGCAAAACCTGTATATTTTTCGGTATCAATGCCCGAGGAGGCAAACACTTTGGGATGCACCATGCCACAACCCATGACTTCCAGCCAACCGGTTTGACTGCAGACACGACAGCCCTTGCCCATGCAATTGGTGCATTGAATATCAACTTCAGCAGAGGGTTCGGTGAAGGGAAAGTAGGAGGGACGGAAGCGCACCGCTAATTCTTTCTCAAAAAACACTTGAAGAAATTCATCAACAATACCTTTCAGGTCTGCAAAACTCACATCCGTATCAACCAACAAGCCTTCAACTTGATGAAACATTGGGGTGTGAGTTAAATCCGAATCGCAGCGATACACGCGTCCAGGGCAAATGATACGAATAGGTGGTTTACTGTTTTCCATGACACGGACTTGTACCGGTGAAGTGTGAGTTCTCAACACCGTATTTTCACCCACATAAAAGGTGTCGTGCATGGCTCGCGCCGGATGATGCGGGGGAATATTTAACGCTTCGAAATTGTGATAGTCATCCTCTATCTCTGGTCCTTGAACCACATCAAAACCCACGGCGGTAAAAAAACTTTCGATTCGCTCCATGGTTTTTGTGACGGGATGTAGACCACCGACAAACTGACCTCGGCCAGGCAAGGTGATGTCTATTTTTTCCTTCGCTAACCGTTCAGTAACGGCGGCGTTTTCCAGTGCGGATTTTTTTTGGTTTATCGCGCTTTGAACCAAGTCTTTGACAACGTTAATGCGCGCGCCGGCTTTCGGTCGCTCTTCTGGCGACAATTGGCCAATACTTTTGAGTAGTGCGGTCAGTTTTCCTTTTTGACCCAGGTACTGCACTCTAACGTCGTCGAGAGAAACTATGTCGGAGGCTTCTACCACAGCCTGCTGGGCTTCAGCGGCTAACACTTCTAAGTTATCCATGAAATTGCTCCGCAGCAATAAACTAAATTTTTAAACCTAGAAAGCGCTGTTGAACCCGTAACGAGGGTGGCTAAGGTGCTGAAGATGCGGAAATTTTTCTTCTTTTTTAGGCGAAAGCGTGGTTATTCACACGTTGAGTTTAAAAAAGAAGAATAAATTTTTGCAGATTCAGCTCATTAGACTTCCGCAGTAGGGCTCAACAGCGCTTTCTAGGTTAAGCCCTAAACCAAAAATAGGGGAAGGGCAAAAGCCCTTCCCCTATTTTTAAATGGTTAACACACACTGAACTGCTGCTTTTTACTAGGCTGCTAGGGCTGCCTTCGCTTTATCAACAATGATAGTAAAGGTGGTTTTGTCATGGATAGCGATATCGGAAAGCACGCGTCTATCCAATGCGATACCGGCTTTTTTCAATCCAGCAATAAATCGGCTATAGGTCATGCCATTTGCACGGGTTGCAGCATTGATCCGGCTGATCCAGAGTGCTCTAAAGGTACGTTTTTTAACGCGACGGTCGCGATAAGCGTACTGGCCGGCTTTAGTAACTGCTTGCTTAGCAACTCTAAATACACGACTACGTGCGCCGTAATAACCTTTGGCTAACTTAAGTATTTTTTTGTGGCGGCGTCTTGCTGTAACGCCTCGTTTAACGCGTGGCATGGGTAATTCCTCTCAAAAAATTTTCAAAAAGTTATCTATGACTGTGAATAATTACATTCAGTTTTGCTTATGGTTTCCAAGTGAGAAGCTGCTACGCGAACAACGATGAGTTGGTCCAGCCACGGCTTGTTGAAACTGTTAGCTGATGATCAGTTAGCTCGCAACATCCGATCGACACGTCCTTTGTCCGAAGCATGGACGGCGGACGTACCGCGCAATTGGCGCTTACGCTTAGTTGTCATCTTAGTCAGGATATGGCTCTTATAGGCGCTTTTGCGCTTATAACCAGAGCCGGTCTTTTTGAACCGTTTGGCGGCCCCACTATGAACTTTTGCTTTTGCCATGATACATCTCACTTCGCATTTATCGATTGACGATTAATTTTGATTTAGTGTTTCTTTCTTGGGCCCAGCACCATCGTAAGTTGTCGGCCTTCCATTTTAGGAAACATCTCAACTAGACCGTGTTCGTTAAGGTCTACTTCGATCCGTTTCATAAGTTCCATGCCGATCTCTTGATGCGCCAGTTCTCGACCGCGGAAACGTAATGTCACCTTGGCCTTATCCCCGTTTTCAAGGAAACGTACCAGGTTGCGTAGTTTTACCTGATAATCCCCTTCTTCCGTTCCTGGTCGGAACTTCATCTCTTTTATCTGTGTTCGTTTCTGCTTTTTCTTCGCAGCGGCCTTCTGTTTTTTGGCTTCAAACACATGTTTACCATAGTCCATAATTTTACAGACTATCGGTTCTGCTTCAGAAGCAAGTTGCACAAGATCCAGTTTGGCTTCTTCTGCTGCTTTAAGAGCATCTACTATACTTACGATGCCGACTTGAGTGCCTTCAGCATCAATCAATCTCACTTCTTTGGCATCAATATGTTCGTTGATGATGGCCTTTTTAGAAGCCCCTTTGGTCATTTCTTTCTTAATGGTATTTCTCCAATTTGTCCTTTTTGCCTCGCTGATCTGTGTCTCATTTTTTTGTAGTTTCTGTAAAGGTTCACTCTACTATTTGCTCAACTACTTTACTCTATTACTGAGATCAACTTTCTTACCGAGATCGATCTTATCGAGATCAATTCTCAGGTTTCTAATCAGCACGCTTTATCTAAAATATACACTATGGCCTATCTTAAAATTTATCTGCAACAGAGATATGAATTGTTCAAAATTAGAACTATTTCTAAATATATCAACTACCAGAAATCAATCCGGTCATACTCTGAGCGAAATGCCTAAAATTCATTGTATTCCAAGGAAAAGTCCACTCTACAAATACTCTAAATCTCGGCCACGCGAATTCTATAGGCGATCCAGCCAATTCTCAAGCCTAATACGCTTCAAAGCGATGTTTCCTAAGGATTCTTACACTTTTGCGGCAAGCTACGCGGATAAACTTCCTGTATAGAGAGAATAGCATCATGATTTGGTAGAGCCAGCTGGAGATCAATTAAGTTTTCTTGCAGTTTTAAATAATAAATAGGCTAGCAGTAGATGGAGGAGAAACCGCTGAATCGATTAATTATTGCTGCATTGATAAAAAAAATCGCCTATCAAACACTCACAGAGATGTGCAAACAAATTTCAGTTTATTTAGTGTTCAGATATTTAAAGTGATTGCGGTTTACGAATGAGGTTATACCAATACGCGAATGGTAGGCACGAACGGACTCGAACCGCCGACCCCCACCATGTCAAGGTGGTGCTCTAACCAACTGAGCTACGTGCCTACAAATAAGAGGCGCGAATTTATCACCCTACTCTGTGCAATTCAAGTAAAAGTGATGGCGTAGAGACTCATTTATGCAACACGACCAACTATAGTTTACGAGCGAAGCAATTTTGTTTTTAAATCCGTTAAATGATCGCGAACGCTGGCTGCTTCTTCGAACTCTAGATTCTTAGCGTGCTTATACATAAGCCCCTCAAGTCGGGCTATTTCTGAGGCAATTTGTTTGGTCGTATCTAATGGTACTGCTTTGTAGCTGGCACGTGCTTCCGCAACTTTAGCTCGCTTATTGGCAGCACGCTTGCCTCTACTGCCTGGAATATAAGAAGCGCCATCCATGATATCAGCTACGTCTTTCTTGATGCCTATGGGTGTGATGCCATGTAACGCATTAAAAGCGGTTTGCAGCTCGCGACGCCGATTAGTTTCGTCAAGCGCACGCTGCATCGAACCAGTGATGCGATCGGCATAGAGAATCGCCTTGCCGTTCAGATTTCGCGCCGCTCGCCCTATTGTTTGAATCAGAGATCTTTCCGAACGGAGAAAGCCTTCTTTGTCTGCGTCCAAAATTGTCACCAACGAAACTTCTGGCATATCCAGCCCTTCGCGCAGCAAATTTATTCCGACCAAGACATCGAATTCGCCAAGACGAAGATCGCGAATAATCTCGACTCGCTCCACAGTTTCTATATCAGAGTGAAGATATCGCACTCTGACACGGTGTTCAGCAAGATAATCCGTAAGATCTTCCGCCATTCGTTTGGTTAACACCGTCACCAGGACACGTTCGTTAACCTGAACTCGCAGATGAATTTCTGATAACAGGTCGTCCACCTGGGTAGTCGCAGGCCGCACCTCGACTATGGGATCAACCAGCCCGGTTGGACGAACCAATTGCTCAACTATCCGACCTGCATGCTCCAGCTCGTAAGGGCCTGGCGTCGCAGATACATAGATTGCCTGGGGCGCAAGCTTCTCCCATTCGTCAAATCGAAGTGGGCGATTATCCAATGCTGAAGGCAAGCGAAAGCCGTATTGCACCAGTGTTTCTTTGCGTGAGCGATCACCTTTATACATGCCACCAATTTGAGGCACCGTAACATGGGCCTCATCAACCACCATAAGAGCGTTATCAGGTAGGTAATCGAATAAGGTGGGAGGCGGTTCGCCCGTAGCTCTTCCAGAGAGGTAACGCGAGTAGTTTTCAATACCGGAACAATATCCTAGCTCGTAAATCATTTCTAAATCATATTTCGTTCGCTGCTCCAAACGCTGCGCTTCAACGAGTTTATCGTGCTCTCGAAAATACGCGACACGTTCGATCATCTCTAGCTTGATCTCATCAACTGCATCGAGCAGCTTCTGCCGAGGGGTAACGTAGTGACTTTTGGGGAATATAGTGACACGGGGAATTTTGCCTAAAATCTCTCCGGTAAGCGGATCAAAACGCGAAATCCGTTCGATCTCTTCGTCAAAAAGCTCTATGCGAACCGCCTCGCTTTCCGAATCCGCCGGAAAAATATCGATAACATCACCGCGCACTCGATAGGTAGCGCGGCGAAAATCTGTGTCATTGCGGGCGTACTGCAACTCAGCCAAACGGCGCAAAATATTGCGTTGATCAATCTGATCACCACTCACCAAATGGAGTACCATTTTTAAGTAGGATTCTGGATCGCCTAAGCCGTAAATCGCTGATACCGTAGCCACAACTATCGCATCGTCCCGTTCCATTAAGGCTTTCGTTGCCGAGAGGCGCATCTGCTCGATATGCTCATTAATTGAAGCATCTTTATCGATGAACGTGTCTGAAGATGGAACGTAGGCTTCTGGTTGGTAAAAATCGTAGTAGGAAACAAAGTATTCAACGGCATTATTAGGAAAGAAATCTTTAAACTCGCCATAAAGTTGCGCCGCAAGTGTTTTATTTGGCGCTAGCACAATAGTAGGCCGCTGAACTTTTTCGATCACATTGGCAATGGTAAATGTTTTGCCCGAGCCAGTGACGCCGAGTAGTACCTGATGCGCCAATCCGGCCTGCAAGCCTTCTACGAGATCGGCAATTGCCTTAGGTTGATCACCTGCTGGTTTAAACGTGTGGCGAACTTTGAGAGATTTCGACATAAATTCATCTCCATCGTATCGAGAATTGGACAATTGGCTTGCATAGCTAAAGGAAATTTCAGCTCTGTGATGGGTAAAATTTCGGCCAAATTAGCACAGTGTGCCGGTCGATTCCGAACTGGAAATTCGACGCTTTTATACGACCTTTCCTTTAACTTATCAACGACTTGTATTTTTCAAAAAAAATATTGACCTCATGTAACTAACTCTATAGTATACGTCGCTCCTCACGAGGGAAGGCTTTATTTGTTATTCCGCCTTAGCTCAGTTGGTAGAGCAAATGACTGTTAATCATTGGGTCGCTGGTTCGAGCCCAGCAGGTGGAGCCATTATTCAAAAGGGTCGCTATATTTAGCGGCCCTTTTTCGTTTCTGTGTTATTTATTTCTGATTTTAAAGAACACAACATCAACTCCACAGAACAGAAGCATAATCATTGGTAATCGCTCCGTCGCGATTACCTAGTTCAACCCCAGCAGGTGGAGCCACTATTCAAAAGGGTCGCTAATATCTAGCGGCCCTTTTTCGTTTCAGATCCTGTTTATTTTTTTGATACGTTTTTAGAATTTATTGCAGATAGACAAACGCGGGGAAGATAAAATTCTCTGCTCTCTCGCTTCAACTAAAACTAGTTCTTAAATAAGGGCTCAATATTAGTTGCTTTAGATATTAATTTTTTATTGAAAGCTTCTAATTCTTCTTTTTTCTGCCACATATGATCGTAGATTTCTTTCGAAGGCTGATAATCACTTACAGCTTCCATAATGATTTGATGCACCTTCGATGAGTCAAAACGAGCGCACGCCGCCCACAGGCGCTTTAAATATTCATCTAATTTTTCTTTCGACAAACCCTCTTCTTCGGCGCGCATGATCTTGTTGTGCTCTGTCCCTGTGACATTATCACCCACCAAAAGTTCTTCATAAAGTTTTTCACCGGGGCGTAAACCGGTGAGTTTAATTTCGATATCGCCTTCTGGATTTGCTTGATCTCTCACGGTGTAACCCATGATGGTGATCATGCGTTTCGCCAAGTCATAGATCTTCACCGGCTCACCCATATCTAACACAAAGACATCTCCACCTCTGCCTAGACTACTTGCCTGCAAAACCAGTTGCGCAGCCTCAGGCATTGTCATGAAGTAGCGAGTAATGTCTGGATGGGTCACCGTAACCGGCCCACCGGAATTTATCTGTTCTCTAAAAAGCGGTATAACAGACCCAGATGAACCCAAGACATTACCAAAGCGCACCATGCTAAAACGGGTAAGACTCTGGACAGAAAAGTTTTGCAAAACAATCTCCGCAAGACGCTTCGAGGCACCCATAATGCTGGTCGGCCTAACTGCTTTGTCAGTCGAGACCAAGACAAAAGTTTCAACCTTACCATCTACTGCCGCCTGTGCAGCTGCAAAGGTTCCAAACACGTTATTGCGCACGCCTTCTACAATATTACTTTCCACCATAGGAACGTGTTTGTAGGCAGCAGCATGATAAATGGTCTGCACTCCAAATGTTTTTATTACATCGCAAACACGCAGTTCATCGAGAACATTGCCGAGTAACGCGTAAATTCCAATAGTAGAAAGTTTTTCATTTGAGAGGAGGTCTCGAATTTCTTTTTCGATCTTATAAAGCGCATATTCGTTACTATCAAATAAGACAAGAGATATAGGGCCATTGACAGCTATTTGCCGACACAATTCAGAGCCGATTGATCCGCCAGCGCCTGTAACCATGACAACTTTGTCTGCGATACATGCCTTAAGGATTTTTTTATTGGGCAATACAGGCGGTCTACCGAGAATATTTTCATAAATATCTTCCACGTTACCACGCCCGTGGATTGTGCCATTCACCAACTCTTCTAGCCCCGGGATCACCCGCGTGTTGATACCTTTCATTTCCAGTAACTTCGCCAACTCGTTGCGACGTCGTTTAGGCACAGAGGGCATAGCCAAGAAAATTTCTTGCACGCCCAAATCGGCAACGACTTTCTCCGCATCTTGAGGACTGTGCACTTTTAGGCCGTCGATCAAGGTTCCCTGTTTGGAATGATTATCATCGAAAAAAACCACAGGAATGAATTGCTCACCGTGTACCAGCGCTTTATAAAGTTGTAAACCAGAGGTTCCTGCACCGTAGATCGCAACCCTGATCTTATGGTGCTGCAAGGTCGCCTGGTAATAGGCCCGAATCGAAAGTCGGCTGCCACCGATAAATATGAATGCGAAACACCAATAAATAAACGGTACAGAGCGGGGCATAAACGCCCCAGTTGAAAAAGTTGCTATGGCTATAATAGCGCTTGAAACTGTCACGCCCTTCAAAACAGCGAAAATTGCCTGCTGCCCCATATAGCGAATAACCGTGCGATATAATCCCAGTTTAAGGAAGACTCCCATACTGAGGACAACGGCTATGGCATGACAAATTACTTCCCGCGCAGAGTACGCCCAATACCATTCGCCTAAACGAAAAGAAATGGCCAGCCACAATGCTAAAGAAAGCATTACCAGATCGGCGACGATCATAAATCGCTGTTTCGAATTTTTTGTGAAGGTGAGAAATCGAATATCCATTTATTAAAGTAATTATTCCTTTCTCTAAGCGGCTCTTTAGATAAGAGCTGCCCTATTAAGCGGTTTAAGCGCTTCGGCTTAAAACGAGGCTTATGTCGATAGACTACGTAGGTGACATTCTAGACAAACAACCAGACCGATGTAAATGAAAAGCCATGTAATTGGTACTAATGCCCCTTCTAATAATATTCCGTATGGATACCCAAACACAACCGATCCGGAAGAAAGAATCATTAATGCATACTCCCAAAGTACTACCTGACGATGTGCGTAATTTGCCAAAACTAAACGCTGATAATAATGCTCTCGATGTGCTTCCCAGAAACGTTTGCCCGCGAAGATGCGTTTTAATAACGTCACGCTGGCATCAAGCCAAAAAGGGGCAAAAATAATTGCCGGACACCACCAGGGGAAAATCTTCTCCGCCACACCATAGATACTCATAACTGCCATTAAATAACCAAGTGTGGTAGAACCTAAATCCCCCATAAAAATTCGCGCTGGGGGAAAATTCCAAATTAAAAAGCCTGCTGCGGCACTGGCGATCATCGCGCAAAAAATCCCATAGCCATCTGCGCCCGATAAATATCCAATTATACCCAAGGTTGAGAATCCGATGACCGCCATGCCTCCAGCAAAACCATCCATGCCATCCATAAAATTGTAGAGATTAATGGACCATATAACTGCGAGCATAACGAGCAGTGAGACTACACCCTCAATGGACATCATACTACCTAAGCTATAAAATGAAGAGCCAAAAACTACAACCAGCGCCGCAAATGATTGGAACAAAAGTCGGCATAGCGGACTGAGATGAAAAAGATCATCCATGAACGAAACAATCGCTATAAGCAAAAAACCGCTTACATAATATGTTGGGAAAACAACATCGCTCTCGGCGCTATAAAAAAAGACCACAGCACTCACCCCAATTCCGACAACTATTGCAATTCCGCCTGAACGAGGAGTCGGAACAGAATGTAGTGATCGCTGATTAGGAGTGTCTTGAAAAATTGCAGCGGACTGTCTACTCAAGAAGTAAGTCAGTAGAAAAGAGGTTATAAATGCAAAGAGAAGATAAATCATTTATCGCCTGCATCCAGATTGCAGAGAATTTTTATAATATTCGACAATTTGCGGCACAACACTATTGAACGTGTGCTCAGGCCTCCAGCCCAGTTCCATTTGAATTTTTTCTGCTGAATACTCAGCACTACCGAAGAGTTTTTGCCACGCCTGTTGGTTAAAAGGTATGGACAATCCCAATTGGGACATTCCTTCTCCGATGATGGCCGCAACTCGAAAAAGCCACATCGGTAGGGACCATCTTCGCTCTTGTAAACCCAGCGCATTGCGATAGGCATTATAGATTGTTCGTGCCGAATATTGTTGCCCATCGGACAGAATATAAATCTTACCGGCAGCATCAGGTTTAGCGACTGCAAGCAACATTGCATCCACTACATCATCAATCGATACCATCGACTTAGTATATTGACTATGCGGCAGTGGTGGAAACCATCCTTTATCTATACCTTTCAACATATTTAACAAATTGCCTTTTACACCACAGCCATATATCAGAGATGGGCGCAAGATAGTTATCGACATAGCAGTTGATTTAGCGAGTTCAAGCAAATCAATTTCAGCTTTTAACTTAGAACAACCATAAATATCGTTGGGTTGTGCAGGCGATTTTTCCGTGAGTATTTTTGCGGAGGACTGCCCCATCGCTTTAACGCTGCTCACATAAATAAAATTTCTCACTCCATTGGAGGCCGCAATACGAGCCAACTCAAGCGTGGCCTCGCTGTTAACGCGGCGATAAAGTTTTTCATCGACTGAATTATTGGTATCGTGAGCCAATCCGGCGAGATGAAACACACAATCTATGCCTTTTAGTTCCAAATCTAAATCTAGGACGCTTGATAGATCTGCCACGATCAACCTATCCCATGGCCCATCAACTGCGCGCTTGAGTAACGCTGTGATTGAAACTCCGTGTGACCTTAATCTTGAAACCAATTCCTTCCCTAAAAAACCCGTGGCACCTGTAACTAAGCAAGAATTAATCTTCATAAGTGTTTGGTTAGTTCTCAATTATACACTCGTAAAAAAGCGCAAGTGTTTCGTCTGCCGCTTTGTCCCAAGAAAATTTCTTACAGTGTTCTAAGGCTTGTTGCCCCAACGCATCGCGCAAGTCTCTGTCTGATATTAATCTAATCATGGCATCTGCAATTTCATCAACAGAAAATGGATCGACCAAGATGCCACCCGCACCTGCAACCTCGGGCATCGAAGAGACCTTTGACGTAATGACTGGCACTCCAAATTGCATAGCCTCTAGAAGCGGTAGACCAAATCCTTCATACAACGATGGCATTACCAAGACATATGAACGCTGATAAAGCTCAAAAAGTTTTTCATCCGACACATAACCGTAGATTTTCACCCGATCTTCAAGGCTGAATTCTTTAACTAATTCAGCAATTGATTCATTGCCCCAGCCATTCCCTCCGACAATCAGTAACGTTGATTTAATATCTGACGCAACAACGCGCTTGTAAGCACTCAGCAAACGCGGCAAATTTTTACGTGGTTCCAGTGTACCAACAAAGAGAAATTCATAATTCTCTTCTCGATTGCTTATCGACACTATATTGCAGTGAGATGGCTGGCTAATGCCCTGAAAAATCAATCGAGATTTTGCATATTCACCTGGATAGTATGATCGCATTTGTTTATGTGTAGAGTCTGAGACAGAAATTATTTTATCCGCTAAACGTATCGAGAGGGGCATCAGAAGAGTTTCTAAAATACGGCCGGTGAGCCTCATGGTCTTCGGTGCATTTTTCCAAACAAAATCGTGTATGGTTAGAATTTTATAAATCGATTTAGGTAGCAATAGCGGAAGATGATGTCTTGGAGACCAAAAAAAATTAACCTTATCTCTTATCGCCCAAAGCGGAAAAAACAATTGTGCCACTGATGTGCTTAACATCCCGCCTTTTAATTGCAGAGATTTAACGTGAACGTTGGGGTAAGATTCAAATGATATTTTTAGCGGTTGATGCGAATAAAGAAACCAAATGATTTCATCACCATGAGAAGTCTTCAATAACTTATGCAGTAGAGAAGATGTATACCGACCAATTCCAACCGTATCCGCAGATAAGCATCTTGCATCCACTGCAATTCTCAAAGGACCTGCTGAGCTAATCATTATTAATCAAAATAAACCAGATTCTAAATCATCCCGCGATCCGTTACCGGATTTTGCAGAATTGAATTTTGCCAAGGGATACATTTGGAAACCAGTTGGTTATACAGATTTGCATATTGCTCACCCATAATTTCACCCGTAAACAAGGCCTCAAATCGTCGTCGAGCATTGTTACCGAGCAATGCCGCTTTTTCTGGATTTCTATAAATATGATCCATCGCTTCCCGTAACGATTTATGACTGCCCGGCGTGACTACCATACCTGTCTCGCCGTGAATATTCACGTGACTGGTACCCGATCCAACTTCAGCGGAAATCAGTGGCTTGCTATACATCGCTCCTTCTAAGAGTGTTACCCCAAAGGCTTCAGATCGAAGATATGATGGGAATACAACACAACGACTCAACTTAAATAAAGCAACTTTAGTCTCATCGGAAACATAGCCTGCAAAAATGACATTGGTCAATTTCAAACGTTTGGCCTGTTCTTTTAGCTCTTTCTCTATCGGCCCGCAACCAACAATCACTACCTTATAGGGCGCAGATTTAATTGCATCAAGGAGAATATGCAGACCTTTGTAGTAACGTAAGACGCCAACAAAAAGAAAAAAACCTTCGCCAAATTCGGCCTTGATGTTGTGAAGCAAATTTTCGGAAACGTCTGGATAAGAATCTGGGTTTATACCAATTGGTATGACTTCAACTTTTTCGGCATATTTTGTTAAGACATTACTTGTAGCAAAATAATTGGGCGAAGTGCAAACGATTGTTCCGACGCTCTTCAAAAAATTAGTCATCAAGGGAGTGTATAGGTGCATTAAAAATTTTTGCCGTACAATGTCTGAATGATATGTGACTAGGGTAGGCTTATCTATTCTGTTCATTAAACGCAAAAGATCGCCGAATGGCCATGGAAAATGGAAATGGATAACATCTGCCCATTCCACCAGCTCACGGAATTGTTTGAATCCTGTGAAACTAATACTGCATGAAGAGACTTCGAAATGCTTTTTTACCCGAATAACTTCTGCTTCTTCTCTGTCGATAACAGCTGGAATAGGATTTTCAGCAAGAGTATAGACTTTGCTTTCCACTCCATATTGCTTGGAATTTAAACATATCTGACGAATTACCTCTTCCAAGCCGCCCTGGGTGTCGGGGAAATATGTGCGATAAACCTGCAACACCCGCATGTAATTAATCCTTGAATTTGGTGATCATTTAAAGATTGATTCTAGCACTCGCAGAATTTTGTTCCAATTAATTGTTGAGCAATTGCCTCAATAATTACAAAATGTAACAAATGCTTACGATTACAAATTTTTACAAATTGGTACCACCAAAGATATACAGAGAAAAATTCGAACAAGTTCAATTTAATGAACCGCGTCAATCAATAGGAATTCAGAGCCGAGCACTAGATATTTGGTAAGCGGTGTTGAAAAATATCTTCGATAAACTCATCTGCATGAATAGTGTTACCCTCTTTTGAACCAAGCCAAAAAACCTGATTAGTTCGCCGCAGGCTGCAGGGCAATAGAGATTAACATTTGATTTATTCAACAACACCTTTTTTGTATAAGGATCTCGCGATCCCCTTTAAAAACGGATTTCGTATTATTCTTAGCCCTAACCAGGTCTGGCTGAGCATGATGGCAAACCTGGCAACAGCCTGAGCTTCAAGAGACGCGGGTTGCTTACTTCTATCATCAGCAACCACACCATTCTGAGAATTCCATAACCAATCAACAGCATCTCCAAGTCTCTTACATTCCAGCGCTTGCGTTGCCAATTCCCGGCCAAAATGGACAGATAAGTGATTCCTAGGATCATTTTTTCTTAGATCATGCGCTTCATCTATAAGGCAGAGAAAATTATCGACCATAGAATCCCACGACAGTTTTGTCGAAGAAACACTTTTACAAACATCGGACATTGATCCTATTTTTCCGGGGTTGGAGAGCAGCGAGACAATTGCCTCAATATACTGGGGAACTTCCTGATCTCCATGAAAGATTAAAAGTCCCATATCTGGAGTCACGATCTCATCTTGCCCGCCTACATTCGCAACGACTGGAACAACTCCTGAAGCAATGGCCTCAAGTAGTGCTATAGAAATGCCTTCATATTTAGATGGCATCAAAAGAATACTAGAAAACGATAAAATTTCGAGCCACTGTTGATGGGGGCATGCCCCCAACATATGAACGCAATCCAGAAGTTCATATTGATCAAGTAAATTACACAACTTCTCTTTCAGTTCTCCATCACCTATGACTAGCGCCTGATATTTAATTCCCAAGTCACTAAGCCCTTTAAATATTTCCGCCAACAGCAGCGGTCTTTTTTGATCGCATAACCGTCCCACAAAAACTATAACGGGAACACCCTCAGCAATCCCCAAAGTCCTCTTTAATTCTTCAAGTCTGCATGCATCTAGCGGTAAACACAAAGTACGCACGCCTGTATAGATAGTCCTAATTCTTGATTCATCAGCCCCGCGCGCAGCCATCCATTTTGCAAGGTTCTGAGTTGTAACTACGTTAAGATCAAGCAAATCCTGATAACCAACACCAAAACGAGGGTGCCCTCCATTATGCCAATGGGGCTCCTCAACGTGAGACATATCAATATATGCCACACCTGGCGACACCGCTCGCAGATAAGGCAACAATTGGTATCCAAGGGTGCTACCCGTAACAATAACAGTATCAATTTTTCGGGACTGAATTAGATATGCCAGGAAGCGCGGATAATCAGAAACATGCAGGAAATTTGGTAACACGAATATATCCGACGTAAATCTACTAAATTCGTGCTCCCAACGATGATCAGCTGCTAAAGTCGCGCATATTGTAATTGCATGGCCACGACTGACAAAGCCCTCTATCAAATCAAGATTAACTCTATCGGCCCCCCCGGTAACCATCCACGGCACTAAGAACATGGCACGACGGCCATTTTTGCTTATCAATAGCTGGTTCTGCACCGGAGATAAAGTCTCTACGCTTTCATAGGGTAGCGGGTGCCGCAAGGTCACTTCAGGAAATGTCTTTTCCAAACCATCATATTTTTGACGAATCATTTTCTCAAATTCGTCATTGAGATTCCCTGAACCCATAATTTGCTCAAAACGTCCGTTGCTTCTCTTGCGATACCACTGCAGAAATTCGGGAATTGTATAGCCCCAAAGCCCCACTTTTGCCATAGCAAGCCAGAAGTCCCAATCCTCATGCCCGAATCTGATTGACTCATCAAATCCGCCGCATTTTTCGTACGCAGACCGCCGAACTACAGAAATCGGGGGGCCGCTGTTAGCCTGGAGATGGGCCTTGCCTCTTTCAAATCCCGATGTCCACAAATATTGCTGATCTCCAAAAACGACGCTATAGGAATTACAAAAGGCGAACTCTTTGTGCGACTCAAGAAACCAGACGCACTTCTCCAGATAGACAGGCTCTATCATGTCATCGCTATCCAGCAAACAAACAAATCGTCCACAAGAATGTTGAAATCCGGTATTTCTGGCAGCAGCTGGCCCTGCATTTTTCTGAGTAATCACCTTGATGCGAACATCCTGCTCTAAAACATCACTGAGCCTATCCAGTGATTCAGGATCAGAGGACCCATCATCGACAACGATCCACTCCCAATTCTGTAGGGATTGAGCCTGCAACGAAAAAAAAGTTTCGAGAAAGACTTCATCTGTATTGAAGAAGGGCGTAATTATCGACACTTCGATTCGAGATAATCCCGCCTCATCGCGTTCGTAAAGTCGGGGAGATTCTCGTCTACCAGGATGCTTATTAAAATCAGGGGCCAAATAGTTGATCATATAGGAATGCTCTTAACTAGAAGAAAAATACAAGCACAACACACAAGGGAAAAGCCATCCAAGATGCCTGTATTATTGAACGCACACTGAATCCAACATCTCTTAAACGGAGGAAAGGTTTCTCAATAGCGCTGTATGTAACCCATGAAACAAAGTAGAAAAACGAAAAATAAAGGAAGTAGAGTAAGAACGGATTTGCGTATATCTGATCAAACAATCCAAAATGAGCCAACATTCGATTTACCGCTACTATCACCAAAATGTGCACCAAGTACAGGGAATACGACAATCGACTAGTCAAGACAAAGAAGTCCTGAGTCTTCGCATCAGATTTCCACCCATCAAACCAAGGAAGCAAAAGAGCACAAAACAAAGCTTGAATAGTAAATAAATTGATTTGAAGAAATCTAGACTCCATTAAGTGAGGGGCGCCTGAAAACCACCAAGCAGACAGAGTCACAAAGGAAATAAGTGAAAACGGGGTCATTTTTCTTGTGAAATTGAAAATTTCTTGTCGATAATTCTTGAGCCAAGCCATCAAAACGCCGCCCATTATAGCGTCAATACGAGACAAAACGGTAAGCCTAATTGTTCTGTTATATTCATTCCAGTCATGGAAGAGCGGGTGACTAACTCTAAATAAATAGGCTACAAATACAAAAGTCGCTGCAGTCAAAACCAACGCATAAGAAGATCTTCTTGTTATACTTTTCCAAATCAAAAAAACAATCGGAAACCAAAGGTAGAAATGCTCTTCTATTGCCAAGCTCCATGAAAGCTCGAAGAAATCTGGGATTTTGTACGCAATATTTTGCGCAAAAACAAAATAAAGTGGATACTCAAACAAGGAATGTCGACCATGATAGTCAAATCGAATAAACGCAAGTAATATGACAAAATATAGTGGCAGAGTTCGGAGCCAGCGCCGCACCCAGAAGGAAGCCACTGCCTTTGCAGAGTGAAACCTATTGTCCTCTATTAATCGAATGATGATTGAACCAATCAAAAATCCGCTAAGAACAAAAAACAGCTCAACCCCAAGAATTCCAAGGCGAGAGAAAACCAAAATATGCGGAGAAATACTCGAATGCTCCAGCACATGTCCAATAAGTACAAATATTATGGCGAAAGCTCTGAAGACATCAAGGCCGTAAGATCGCTCAGTTACCGCACTATTATTCAATTTGCACCCCTTTACCACCCGCGACAAAGTGAAGAATCAGTATCAATCTAGTCCCCGATAAAAATCGCTCCACTACATGCAATCCACTTGAAAAACCTCCGCCACGAACACTGCTTTTATTCACCGTCAAACAAACCGGTTCTGATAATTGGCTCCATCAACCTTAACAATTTAATGCTCCTCATTCTTTTCAAAATGCCTTCCTGCTGAGATAACAATAAATCCTTAGCATCTAATTCAATTTGCCTCTCGGATACAGCTGATTGCCAAGAGCCGGATTGAGAAATAAGAGATGCATTTTCGGCATTCAAAACATGACATTTCTCTTGGGAGGAAACAAGCTCGCTCTCCTTTTTGTTTGACTCAGCTTCCCATGCTTCGCTCTGAGATTGAAACCACTGTTTTGATTCAATCAAATCATCTACTTGAGCCTGCAACAACAAAATATAAGCATCTCGCTCTTCTACAACTTTCTTCCACACATCTAACTGAGATGATAACCAGGCATTTCCCTCGAGTAACTCCATAGACCTTTTTTGTAACTCTGAAATAGAATCATCCTTTTCCAGCGAAAGCTTCCGAAAATTTTCAAGCTGCGAGGACAACCAGGCATTTCCATCGAATAAATCCGTAGCCTTTTTTTGCAACTCTGAAATAGAATCATCCTTTTCCAGCGAAAGCTTCCGAAAAATATCAAGCTGCGAGGATAACCAGGCATTTCCATCGAATAAATCCGAAGACCTTTTTTGTAACTCGGAAATTGAATCATCCTTTTCCAGCGAAAGCTTTTGAAAATAATCAAGCTGCGAGGATAACCAAGAAGTTTTTGATACTAAATTTTCATTTACCTCATCATGAAACAGAGCTGGGCTTTCTGTAGAACAATTCGCATAGCGAATTGCAACGACAAGTCTTCCGGCCATAGCTACCACGCTAGAGAGTTCTCTTAACTGAAACCCCGGCGCATTTAGGAGATTGCATGAAGAGAAATATTTCCCCAAGTCTCCAGCTATGGAATCCAACGCATTCATCCACACATTGCGTGCGACATCAACATTCCCATCAGCCATACCGAGTAGACCGAGCAAGTAGTTAGATTCAGCATATTTTGTCAGCAGCGTTGGACTATACGAAACCACATTAAAATGATTCATGGTCGCTAACACTCTAGCTGCCTCGAAGCGGTTTCCATCCTGCAGAAAAAGCAAAGCTATCACATGCGTGAGAGACACCTGCCATCGCAATACATTCGGATTTTTATCTGTTTTTACTTCTAGGTATTTATTTGAGGCTCCGATTATCTGAACTCTTCGCATGACCGACAACCCTTGCAAACTCAAATAGGCGATAATACATAGTGCAGCGCCGTAATCGGCACTATACATTGGTGCATTCTGAATAACCTGAAGCGCCCAATGCCCACGCAACTTCGGATTTTCTGTTCGCATTCCGATCGAGACAATTGAACGTATTAGCCATGGATTTAAGTAGTCACGCGCGAAAGCCAAAGTGTTACCAGCATGTGCTTGCTCTTCACTTGTAAATGCCCGTTCCACATATGGCACAGTGGCACCAGTGAGAGGTGATTTAGCAACGACGGCAATCAACCACTCCGCTTCAACAAAGTGATCGCAAAGCGTCGGATCAAGATCCGAAAATGAACGAGGTTTATGCAGCCATTCAGAACTACCTGCCTGCTTTTTAACGCGATCGGCTGTCTGCCCCATCGTAACTTCGATATCAAAAAGAATTTTCAACTCGGCAACGAATTTCGAAAAAGTGTATACATGTAAGTGATAAGGATTTGGATCTTGACCAGTGTCATCGCTCCAATCATGAGGAACACTCGCGATAAGTCGCCCCCCTGGAGTTAGAACACGGTAAAACTCTCTCATCAATCCGACGGGGTCTTCAACATGCTCAAGCGTTTCGAAGCAAACTACGGCATCAACACTGTCATTCTCAATTTCCTGAAGGTACTTCGGTAATAGTCCAGTAATAAAAGACGAACGTCCTTCTGCACCATAGTTAGTTTGAGCGTAATTGATTGCGTATTCACTGCCATCGATTCCTCTTACGTCTCGACACTTTGTAGAAACTTTTAGGATGTGGCTACCATATCCAAGCCCGCATGCCGAGTCTAATACCCGATCACCGGGTCGAATATATCCACATGCAAAGTGATATCTGGCGACATGAGCATCGGACCTGCTACCAGTTTCACGAAGCATGTCCATATGCAAATCACGTTCATCTTTCAGTACCGTAAGTGGATAAAGCGAAAAGGTACTTCGTGGAATTTTTTCCAAAGGGATGATAATCTGCCATCCATCATGATTAAGTGACTGATAAGGATTTAGTCTGTAGTAGGTGGAATGTTTGCGAAAACCTGCTTCAAAACACCGAGTCTCCCACCAAGCCCGCCGCTCAACGGTTAAATGCCAATGCCCATCACGATCATGCGTAGTTGCAACTTTTAAAAATACATTTCGCCTTGTGACCCTATATATTTCCTGCAACGCAATAGCAATATCATCGGGCGACAAATGCTCCATGCAATCGGTAGATACCACCGTATCAAAAGATTCATCTTCAAACGGGATGGATAGAACGGAACCACAGAAATATCGACCAGGCATTCGATGACTAGCACGCTCCAAAACCACTTTCGATACATCAAGCCCACAGGCATCCACCCCGCGGCGCACCAACGCGCGCACTAGTTCCCCCTCTCCGGAACCAATATCAAGGGTCTTGCCAACACCACATGACATTAGGATCTGATCTGCGGTCGCTTCTAAATCGCCACTGACTTCACCCACGCGGTCTTCGCTTGTCCAGTAATCATCATACTGAGAGGCATAGTCATTAACCGGAAATAATTTATTCACCATGAAGCACTCATTCTAAGATCAACAACACCGCCAAAGAAATACTCGTCACGCTTCATATGGACATGAAAAAAGGCCGCCTCATCAAGCCAATGAAGCATGCGCTGAGACATATAATCAGGTGTCTGCTCAAATGTTACAGCAGCCTGGACTTCATACAAATTAACGCCCAGATTACAAGGGCATTCAAGAACCACTTGAAAACGATCGCCTAACTTAAATTCTCGACTCCAAAATAGTGGCGACCTAACGTGGCTTGAAATAATTTCCATATCCTGATTAAGCGTACCCCATGAATATATTTTTATACCTTCTTTGTTTCGTAACCTTACGGCTACATTTAACCTGGAAATATCTTGCTTCGATTCACAAGTGATTCTGATTCGTAAAGAATCTCCTGGATAATACGCAGAGCAAGCTTCATTATTTTTATCCAGTGTTTCGACACAAATTATTTGTACGTTCCCATCCCCAAACGAGAGCTGATCAGACCTCACTCCTGATGCTAAATCAGCCGAATCAGAAACCATTTCGTCAATACTATTTATCTTGGCTGGGGCAGCTATTGAAATGTTTTCCTGCCTGTTTTCTTTCGAACACTCAGACAGATCCTTCACAACTTTAGCGAAATATGCAGTTTCTTCTTCATGCAACAAGCGGCGATATTCCAGAACAACATCAGCAGTGTTCCCCCAAAACAAGGCCTTCCCTTTATTAAGCAACAATGAGCGCTGAGTAAGGGTCCTAACACTTTCTTGATCGTGAGAGACGAAAAGCAGAGTAGTCCCATCGCACAAAAGCTTTTCTATCCGCTGAAAACATCTCTTTTGAAACAATGCATCCCCGACAGCCAAAGCTTCGTCAATAATAAGAATATCAGGCTCAATCTGCACCTGAACTGCAAACGCTAACCTGACGAGCATTCCGCTTGAATATGTTTTTACTGGTTGATCAAGATGAAGGCCTATATCGGCAAAAGATGCGATAGCATCAAATTTCTCATCAATTTTTTTTTGTGGTAACCCTAACAGGGCTCCATTCATATATACGTTTTCCCTACCTGTAAAATCCGGATTAAATCCTGCTCCCAATTCAAGAAGAGCCGCAATTTTTCCTTCCGTACTTACTGCTCCAGAGGTAGGCGATAGCGTACCTGTAATCAACTGCAAAAGAGTACTTTTTCCACAACCATTGCGCCCGATAATTCCTACAGACTCTCCCTTTTTTACTTCGAATGACACATCTTTCAAAGCCCAAAATTCACGATAGTAAACTCTAGGAGACATGCCTATGAAGCTGCGCATTCTAGGAACTAAGAATTGTTTAAGGCGGTCTCTTGGGGAATCGTATATCTCATAGCACTTACTAATGCTATCTACACTGATAGCAATCGAACTAGAGGACATCGGCGAACCCTTCTTTAATTTTATTGAACCCTGGCAGATTTCTTTTTCACACCCATCCAATTTATATTTAGGAGTGACAATCAAAGCTGATGCAAGACCTTTAAATTACTGCTTCGTACAAAACCGACCTTATTAAGAAAGCGACGCACTCCCTCATTAAAATTTGCAGTTGACTGCCAGTGAAGTTCTTTTCTGGCCAGTCTACAGTCCAACACAATATGCCCTACGTTAAATCCCTTGTCACGTTCATAGTTAACAATGGCTTTGCGCCCAAGTTCTTCCTCAAGTATCGCAATAACCTGATTGATGCTATAACCACAACCGCTCCCGATATTGAAAACATTCCCACTGCAAATATTGCACGCGGCCTTATGAAAAGCCGAAGCCACGTCTTCTGCATCAATATAATCTCTAACCGCTGACCCATCCCCCCAAATTGATATTGCTTCTCCTTCACAGATCTTCCTAGCAAAAATTCCTACTATGCCCTGAACTCCTCGTGGATTTTGGAACTCGCCATAGGGATTAGAAAGGCGTAACGAAATTGTTTTGACAGATCTTTCTCGCCCTAGAACACTGAGGTATTTTTCAATTGCCAGCTTACTCGCACCGTATGCAGATATCGGATTCTCCTGAATAGTCTCTGATACCAAATTTACGAAAACATCACCATAAACAGCTCCACCAGACGAGGAGAAAATAATTTTATCGATAGACGTATGATCTAGCACATACTCGAAAAAATTAATTGAATGGAAAACATTATCGTAGCAATCGTTCGAAATATTATTTACAGAAGATAATGGAACACTCGATGAGGCCAAGTGGATCAAGCAATCTGAGTCGTTAATACTTTCCAACTCCTCGCTTGAAAAATTAATATCTTTGTAATCGGATCTAATCCAGCTCAGATTACTGTACTCTGAGAATATTGCAGGACGATCAACGATATCTAAACCCACCACAAAACAGCCCTGTCTAACAAAATAACGTACTAATGTTTTCCCTAAAAAACCAGCTGCACCTGTTATTAAAACTTTCATCCCAACATTTCCTCATACAGTTCAACTATACCGAAACATTGTTGTTCGATAGTCGTCCGGGGCAATTTCATTAAATTCTTCTTAAGATCATTTAAAATTTTTGGATTATTGCAAATAGACGTAATTACCTTTGCCAGTTCTTTATCATTTCCCGGTTTAATTAGAAAACCGTCAACTCCACCGGTGACAAGTTCAGGTAAACTCCCAATATTGGACGCAATCACCGGTATTGTGGATGCCATTAGCTCCTGTAAAATGAGCGGGCTGTTTTCATACCAAAGGGATACCACCAAAGCAACATCAATGTTCGCAAAAACCTCTAATGTGTCGCCCTTTTGGTACAATCCCCTATACTCCACTCTGGGATCAGTTTTAGCCAATGCCTCAACTTCGCCCCGCATCGGACCATCGCCATAGATGAAAAATTTGCAAGCATGGTCTTGTACATGTGGAATTGCATTGAGAAGAACTTGAATCCCTTTATGTTCCGACAAAGTGCCTATAAATCCGAACCGGATTCCGCTCCCATTTATGTGAGGCTGAATTTTTGGGGCAATGTAAGAGTAATCAAGTCCGTAAGGTATGTAGGTAGAAACAAAATCATCAATGCATAAATTAAACACGTGCTGCAAGAAACCAGATGACACCATATTAAAGGAACTATCTTTTAATATCTCTCTGGAAGCCGCATATCGCTTAGCATAATAATCTGGGGCAAGGCCGCCGCAATTAGCCAAACAGTTGCGCCCCTCATCACATCCGCCACAAAGTTCACCATTATCACGAATCATTTGAGCTTTGTGACAAACCATCCAATAGTCAGTTAAACTTAATCCGTAGGGAATACCTAACCTCTTAGCTACGAGTAAAAAGGTGCCTACTCTCATCATATGCATCGCATGGACTAAAGCTGGTTTCTCTTGCTCTAGGATCATCTGAGCGAAGTCGTCAACATATTCAAGGTGTATACGACCACTCAAGTCAGGTGTCTCATTAGCTGCTCGAAATGAAATTACTCTAATGCCTTCGTAAATATATTCGTTAAAATAGCAGCCGTCAGTAAACCCAGTAAAACTTTGAAATGGCTCACTTGGGGAATACGTAACAACAACTGGGTCATAACCAATCTTTTGCAGGTATTGAGAAGTAGTTAATGTGAGTTTCTCCGTTCCTGTAATGTGATTTGGAAAAAATTGATGTGTCAGGAATAAAATTTTCCTATTCATATTACACACCGACATTAAGACTATGCGTTATTTTGTTCATTTCTGGCGAACTGATATTAACCTGCGCGAGAAGAGCCCCTATGAATACTGAAAAATACTTCACTGTAAAAATGGCCAGTTCATGAGAAGTCGCGTGCATGTCCCTTGCAGCAATAAATCCGTTTTGAAAGCCTGCGTCAGACACAAAACCTTTATCAGAGAAAATACCACCCAATCCAAAAGGAGCTAATACATTTTTTAAAAATAGTCCCAACTCATTATCTAATTTTTCAATTACCTCTAGATCTTCTGTGCAAATCTCTCTATCCACCCTGTAGCTCGAACTTACGCTAAGTCCATTTTGGGTAGAACGGTCAATGTCATTTAATAATTCAACAAGCTGTACGACAGATGCTTTCAGCTGCTCTATAAAAACTGTTTCATCAATCAAAGGCAACGTAAATAAGGTAAGAATTCCGTTTAAGCCTTCAGTATCAATATATGCTCTTTTTAAATGGTAGTGTGGCCTGCGAGCATGAGAGTGTATTACTTTGACTTCACTAGTAACTGCAATTTCTTCTGGCGCATCATTAAGTGCTGATATGCCAAAATTTATATCTATGGCGTATTCGCCTTCGAAAGGCATACTAAGTAATTTACTCTTAGAATAGAGGCAGGCTAGGTTATCCCATTGGACTGATAATCTAAAACTCTGGGGATTAGTGTTATCTATACTAAGTTTTAACAAGGATTTTGGAGTGTTTAACCCCAAATAATGATTAATCTCGTTAATTTGATAAATAGCGAAATGATCGGCATTTGCTCGCGGCATTTGAGCACAGGAAAGCGCACAAACGCCTAATTCGTCTTTTAGAGTTACCAATTTATATAACCAGTTGGTATCTGTTGGTAATGCATCTTGTACCATCAATAGCACGTTTTCATACTTCGCATCGGCAACTCCAATGTTGAGAGCACTCGAATGAGTAAATTCGGAAGATGCAATCTGTATTACATTACAACCAAAGCTCTGCGCAATGGCGACACTCGAGTCTGAGCTACCCGAATCTACAATAATTACTTCAACATGTTTTATGTTCGACTGATTTAGCAATGAAGACAATAGTACTGGTAAATCCTGTCCTGCATTGTAAACAGGGATGACCACTGAAACCCCTGCTACTGGCGATTCTTTTTGATCTACATGTTTTTTATTTTTTCTGTTATAGACGATTGGAGCATTACGCGTTTCGATACGTTTGTACAATACCCTTCTTCTCAGACGAAGAGAGAAGTCTCTAGTGCGAACGAGTAGAGGTTTAGTCCGAGAATAAATAAAGTTGGGTATAATCGCTCTAAGTATTCGATCGATTCTAGCCGAAATTCGCATGAGACTTATTTGATTGATCTGTTGATCGCACTTAGCCTCTAAATATAAGCTCTTTTGATGATATTGATGGAGCATTGCCTCCAATTCATGTATTCGATGTTCGCGCTGTAAAAGGATTTCGTTCGCACTTTCTAAATTAGCTAAGTATTTTTCATTTTCCGTCTTCAAGTTCAGCATTTCGCTTATTGCATTATATTCACGCTCAAGATTTTCATTTGACGTTTGCATATCACAAATCGTAGTTATATTTATTTCTAGGTCTCTAGAGGACATCGGCAAATCCTTTTCTGGTTTTTTGAAACCAGACATACCCAACCCATGCAACAAATGTTGCGAGAAGAGTATAAATACCCAAACCCTCCCAGTCCGGCAAATATCCCCAGATGAGCACTTGACGGGCTTGCTCAATAATAAACGTCAGCGGATTTATCATAACAAAGGAACGAAATTCTTCAGGCAACGCAGTAACAGGAAAAAATACTGGGGACAGAAACATCATAATGGTCATTACAATACCAATGCTTTGTCCTATATCTCGCAAGAATACACCTAATGACGCCAGCATCCATGCAAAACCTATCGTCAGTATGATCAGCGGCAATAACACCACCGGGATAAATATTGACGTCCAATGCAAAAATCCATTAAAAATAAAAATAGCAATAAGCAACACAAATAAGCTGATCAAACTGTGAAATAACGCTGCACCCATATTAATAACCGGTAAAATCTCCAACGGAAAAACAACTTTTTTAACATAATTAACGTTGGCTAGAATAAGGCCGGGGGCACGGTTGAGTACTTCGGCGAACAACCCATGCACGATCATGCCTACGAACAGAACTACAGCAAACTGGGTTCTACTTTCATCCTCTGTTACACCCCAGCGAGATTTAAAGATCACGGAAAAAACAAATGTGTAAACCGCCAGCATAAGAATTGGATTAAAAAAAGACCAGGCCAAACCGAAGAAAGATCCTTTATAACGTCCGATCACTTCACGCACAGTCATTTGTCCGATAAGCTGCCGGTTACTCCATAAACTGCGAGCAAGAGATGGGAGCGAAGTAGGTTGTGCCGCGTGAGGATTCATACAAACCTTGACGCCCAAGCAAATATCAGTACCGGCCCACGACTGCGCCCAACCAGATCACGGCTTGCAATTTGCTGGCATAACGTACATGCATTCCATGAATTTAAAAAAACATCTTTTGGCATTGATCGATAAAACATGTAAATACCTATACTAATCCCATATAAGTTTTAGGGAAAAATATGCCAAAGCTTATTATAGGTGAATATTTTGCGCTAAAATCTGGTTACTATGATTGAATATCAAACACCATCATTTCATTTATGACAGGGATTCTATGGTGATCAACTCACTCAAGCCACCGTTCGGAGGGTGGGAAGAATAAACGCCCTCTTCCCAAAAGTCGAGTTTGAGGCTGACTGATTAAAAGGATCGATAGCTTAGCGGCACAAAGGTTGATCTAATTTTATTAAACACAAATCATCCATCTTCACTTATTTTCAATCCAATATTCATTTCATACTCTCAATTGATAGATGTAGTATTTTAACCACCAATGAAACATCTTTCTTTCCTTATCCAGCAATAATCCACTTATTTTCATTCTATATCTGGGGCATCGATAACCCAGGGAAAAATATTCTCCACGACAAACTGAAAATAGCCGAGGGTTTTAATCAACCCTGTCTCGGCTGATTTTTCGACTACACCGCGGTGCAACAGGCTGTAAATCCAGTTTTTTGCAATTTACTATCTGCAGAAAAGCTTAATTTAACGAAGAAATTTTAGTTAGTACTGGCATACGTGTTGCTATTGGGCTTGGGGAGTTTGCGCTTGTCGCAGTGGGGTGATTTATCAGAATAATAAATTCGACATGTTCATTCTTGAGAGGCATGAAAAATTAAAAAACATCACAGGAATAAACTGGTATGATAAACAGTCATCATAAAGACAAGAATAAAAAAACATCTTGTTTTTCTTATACTCGGTTACTGGTCTTATAAAGTTAAGGTGTATTAAATGTTGTACTTCAATTTAAAAAATAAAGTTAAAGAGTCATTTGGAAAGTCCATTAGATTAGTGTGTGCGGACTGTGATAATGCATGACTATCTTTCTTCTATTGCAATCAAAAATCGCAATTCAGTTTTTCAGACAATTGGGCCTGTAAGCGAACATTTAAATGGGGCGGTACATTCAGATATTTTTTCTCTTTA
>OBEQ012262896.1_pt1 | contig 35224 bp, 32 predicted proteins | sample 1670901 | NCBI WGS metagenome assembly OBEQ01 (sample SAMEA104232315, study PRJEB22302) | groundwater metagenome | biome: forest; feature: aquifer; material: groundwater | place: USA | collected 2011-08-07 | depth 5.4 m | reverse complement strand
TGACCGCTATTTTGTGCGCGATGATGAAACGCGTCGCGTGCTCGAAACTCCGCAAATGTTCTGGATGCGTGTTGCGATGGGCTCAGCGATTCTTGAGAAGGCCGAAGACCGCATGAAGTGGACTGAAGAGTTTTACGCGATCATGTCGGAATTTCTCTATACGCCTTCTACGCCGACATTGTTCCACGCAGGCACCATTGTTCCTCAACTTTCTTCATGCTACTTGAACATGGTCCCTGATTCGCTCGATGCAATTTTCAAATCCTATGCCGACAACGCACAGCTTTCGAAGTGGTCGGGTGGCATTGGTACTGCATGGAGTCATTTGCGTGCCACGGGAGGATTTATCAAGGGGACTGCAGTTGAGTCAAACGGTATTATTCCGTTTTTGAAAATTGCCAATGACGTGACGGTTGCGATCAATCGCTCGGGTCGCCGCCGTGGCGCTGCTTGTGTATATCTTGAGAACTGGCACTACGATTTTCCTGACTTCCTTGAGTTGCGCAAGAATACCGGAGACGAGCGTCGCCGTGCGCATGATATGGATACTGCGGCATGGATCTCAGACCTTTTCATGAAGCGCGTGAAGGAGGGAGGGCAGTGGACACTTTTTTCTCCCGACGAATGCCCCGAACTTCCTGAGGTCTATGGCGCAGAATTCGAACGCATCTATACTGAGTATGAGCTCAAGGCAGATGCAGGGGTTATCAAGCTTTGGAAGCGTATGCCCGCACAGGATCTCTGGAAGAAGATGCTCGCCATGCTCTTTGAGACCGGACACCCATGGATTACTTTCAAGGATCCTTCAAATGTTCGTTCTCCACAGGACCACGTGGGAGTCGTGCACAGCTCAAATCTTTGCACTGAAATTACCCTTAACACTTCTCCTGATGAAACTGCGGTATGTAATCTTGGGTCACTCAACTTTGCAAAGTTTGTGAATCAAGGACAGTTTGATCGCCCACTCGTTGCAAAGGTTGTCCGTGTCGCGATGCGCATGCTCGACAATGTGATCGATATTAATTTTTATCCCACCGAAGATGGTAAGCGCTCAAATCTTCGTCATCGCCCCGTTGGTCTTGGTATCCGCGGATTCCATGATGCGCTCTACTTGCTTGGTATCGACTATGATTCTCCTGCATCAGTGAAGTTTGCCGATGAGAGTTGGGAAGTTGTTGCCTACTACGCTATCCTTGCATCAAGTGAGCTCGCAAAAGAGCGCGGTGCATACAAAACTTACAAAGGTTCGAAGTGGGATCGCGGTATTTTCCCACAAGACACACTCGACCTTCTTGAAAAAGAGCGTGGTATCAAGATTCCCGTTCCTCGTGGCGGCGTACTCGACTGGACTCCCATTCGTGAACACGTGAAGAAGTACGGCATGCGCAATTCAAACACGATGGCGATTGCACCAACCGCAACCACGGCAAATATTGTGGGTTGCTATCCGACCATCGAGCCTGCGTACAAAAATATTTATGTGAAGTCCAATCAGGCAGGGGACTTCGTGGTCATCAATGAATACCTTGTGAAGGATTTGAAAGATCTTGGACTTTGGAACAAAGACATGGCAGATCAAATCAAGGTTCACGACGGAAGCATTCAGCGTATCGCGAGCATCCCTTCAGCATTGAAAGCAAAATATAAGGAGTGCTTTGAGATTGATTCAAAGTGGCTTGTGCTCGGTGCGGCGCATCGTGGAAAGTGGATCGATCAAAGTCAGTCGCTCAATATTTTCTTCCGAGGAACTTCAGGGCGCGAGCTTGCTGACATCTACATGCAAGTATGGGAGCTTGGACTCAAGACCACCTATTACCTTCGCACACTTGCCGCATCACAGGTAGAAAAATCAACCGTCAGCACCGCAACATTCGGTGCAACACACAATCGCAACTTCGACGCGCCGACAACACCCACGCTTGCTGATACCAAGAATGTCGACATCAGTGTTTCTGCTTCGCGCACCCCAAGCGCCGAAGAACTCGCCGCAGTAGCAAGTGGGGAAGCAGTTGGTGTCTGCATCTCCTGCGAAGGCTAAGTTATAGGACATCCACAAACGGCGACCTTCATGTTTTTCTCCCAAACAAGTCGGGAAGCAATACCAGCACGTATTCCTTCTCCGACATTGTTCGGGCGGAAAAACACGAATCTCATCCATTTGCGCAAGTCCTATTTGGAAAATAAAAAAAACAAGCGCACTCCTCGTTCTTCCTTCTGCGAGTTTGGTCGCCCTACAATGTGTAGGTCTTCCCAAACATCGCCTCAGTCCAGAACTTCGGATTGTCTCCAATATTTTAAAGAATTTTCCTCAAGAAAAAAACCAAGGACAATTGTCCTTGGTTTTTTCTTTAATATCTGGTGAGGCGGTAGGCGAGCCAGATTCCTATGAGTGAGCCAACGGCGCTCATCACCACGCCCCAGAGGGAGAACATCCCTGCACCCCAGAGTTCGGGAATATAGCCACCGATAAGGGAGCCGACAAACATGCCGAGCCAGATCATTTTTGTGTCCATGTATTTATTTTAACACAAATAGGAGATGCTACTGCTGTGGCTTTGTGCTTGCTGGACGGATTTGGATTGACTCGGCAATGACACTTCCGTCGGCACTCGCAGTGCCTTGGGTCATGACGTTGGTTCCGACCATGAGGTCACTTGTTGCCCCCGCGATTGTTTTCATCACTTGTGTCGAGGTGGAAAAGAAGACAATGCGTGAACCACCGTCGCGAAGCTTCAGTGTGATACTCGTGTTGTCTGTCGAAAGAATTTCTCCCGAAACAAACCCACCCATGTTTCCACCTCGTGCTCCGCGTGGAGTACCTCCGCTAAAAGTGCCACCTTGTCGTCCTTGACCGGTGGAGGTGCCGAGCATGCTTGTGTTACCTGCACTTGCCGAAGTAGCATACTTTTGTCCTGCAATAAATGAGGCGAGTGCAATGACGATAATAATTACTGCGCAAACTCCATGTTGTTTTTTCATATTATTCATATTATTTTTTAATTTATTCGTACCGTAGGGCATCTATCGGATTCAATCCTGCCGCACGACGAGCGGGGTAGTACCCAAAGACGATACCGATGCCTGCAGAAACTCCGAATGCGAGCAGAATAGAAGAAGGGGAGACGGTTGTTTCAAGAATACTGAAATAGGTAAGCCCTACCGAAACGCTCCATCCAAGAATAATACCAATAATTCCTCCAATAAAAGTGAGCATGACCGCCTCGGTGAGAAATTGAAGACTAATGTCTGCTTTTTTTGCACCAATTGCTTTGCGGAGTCCAATTTCGCGCGTGCGCTCGGTGACGGTGGTGAGCATCATATTCATAATACCAATACCACCAACGACGAGTGAGATACTTGCAACTGCAGCAAGGAGAATGGTGAAGGTCTGCGTGATGCTCGATGCCGTTGCGACAATATCTGACTGATTCATGGTGCTAAAGTCGGCAAGCGTGGGATCGGTAATGTGATGCCGTGTCATGAGCAGGTCGGTGACGCTTTGTTGGACAATCGTCATTGATGCAGTGTCCTTTGCTTGAATGTTAATGCGCGAGACATAAGCATCTCCTGCGAGAAAGCGTTGTGCGGTAGTGATGGGAATAAAGATGACATCATCGTTGTTGCCGAAACCACTCGCGCCTTTGGACTTGGTAACGCCAATAATTTTGAATTCAATATTTTTGATGCGGAGTGTTTGTCCGATGACACTCGCTCCAACACCAAAAAGATCATCGCGTGTTGCGGGTCCAACGATGGCAACTTTTGCAAATCCGCGCACTTGTTGGTCGGTGACAAAACTTCCTTCATCAATTTCAAGATTGCGCACCACAGTGTATGAAGGAGTAGTGCCGGTAATCGACGTGTTGGTATTTTTTCCTTTTGTGGCAACTTGATAGCGCGAGGAAACTTCGGGGGCAACCGCTTGGATAAGATCGACGCTCGTTGCGACGGCATCAGCGTCTTCTTGGGTCAGCGTTCGTGCACTTCCTCTCCCTCCACTTACTTGAAATCCGGGACCACGTTGCGTGCCGGGGGTGACCATGATGAGATTTGATCCGATTGATTCAATGCGTGATTGAATGGAAGTCTGCGCACCTTGCCCGATTGAAATCATTGCAATTACGGAGCCAATACCGATAACAATACCCAAGACCGTCAGTCCTGAGCGCACTTTATTTCCCGAGAGCGCAGCGTATGTTTCTTCGAATGTGTCGATGATGTTCATGATGGGGAAAATGAAGGAATAAGTCGTTGTTTGTGTGTTGTTGAATCGGTAACAATAACGCCGTCTTTGATAAAGATGATGCGGTTGGCACATTCGGCAACTTCGCGTTCATGGGTAATGAGTACAATTGTGCGGCCCTGCTCCTTGTTTAACCGTTGGAATGTACCGAGGACGATGTCTCCCGTTTTCGAATCAAGATTTCCGGTGGGTTCATCGGCAAGAATAAGTGATGGGTTGTTGACGAGTGCACGGGCAATTGCGACACGCTGAATTTGACCTCCTGAGAGTTGATTTGAGAGATGATAAAAATGACTTTCCGGTAATCCTGCGGCATGAAGTGCTTCTTTTGCGCGTGTTTCCCGCTCGCCTCTCCGGACGCTATCATAGACCAATGGGAGCATCACATTGCGCAATGCGGTCGTGCGAGGAAGGAGATTAAATGCTTGAAAGACAAAACCAATTTTATCATTTCTTATTGTGGCAAGCGCATCATCATTTAAGTCTGCAACATTTTTTCCATCGAGGAGATAGGTGCCCGTTGTCGGAGTATCAAGTGCACCAAGAATGTGCATGAGTGTGGATTTGCCTGATCCCGATGGTCCCATGATGGCGACAAATTCACCGTCGGAAATAGTGAAGCTTACTCCGCGGAGCGCCTGAAAGGGGACATCTCCAGTGTTGTAAGATTTGGTAATGTTTGTTACTTCGATCATATGTGCTTCGTAGGTTATCCGCCACGTCCACCACCTCCACCAAATCCGCGCCCTCCGCTTGGGATGAGACTCGGTGCTGCGGTTGTCGTTGTCGTTGGGGTAATAGTCTTTGTCACAATCTGATCGCCTTCTTTGAGTCCGGAGATAATCTCGACATCGCTATCATTTGCAACTCCTACTTCAATGGACTGTTCTCGTGGGGGAGTTGGAGAAATGACACCTTGCTTTCCGCCCGTGTCGGAGAATTTTTGGTCAAAAACAAGTACAAAACTTGAGGAGTTGTTTGCTTTTACCGCACTGCTTTGTACGGTAAGAATATCCTGTTTGATGCTGGTGATGATTGTTGCGCTGACACTCATGCCCCCACGCACTCGTTCATCCTGCGTATCAAATGCGATCTGTACTTGATAGGTCACCACCCCTTGCGTTACGGTGCCCACGGTATCAATTTGCGAAACCTTTCCCGTGAGCGCAAGCCCCTCAATCGCGTCAAAGGTGATTGTTGATTTTTGGCCGACATGTACTTTTGCCGCATCAACTTCATTGAGTGAAATTGTTGCAAGCTGTTGTTTGGTGATGAGTGTGGCAACGGCAGTCCCTGCGCTCGTGTCGGTTGTTTCTTTAACATTAAGCTTTGCGATGGTGCCATCAAATGGTGCGCGCACGGTATAATCGGCAAGTTTTTCTTGCGCGTCAAGAAGCGCATTTTCGCGTTGCTTCACCGAAAGTTGTGCGCTGGCGATATCAAGTGTATCACTTCCTGCTTTGAGTTTTGCGAGTGACTGTGTATTTTCATCGATGGTGCGGGTGTTGTTGACGATAGTGTCTCTATCGTTCTTGATTGCACTCGTTGCGCTTAAGAGGTTTGAGAGGTCAGCATTCATCTTTGTGGTATATCCCGAAAGTGTAGTGAGTTGCGTGTCGGCAAATGGCTTTGGGGTGATATTGTGTTCACCGAGCTTGTCTTTATAAAACTGGACGAGGTCATTTGCGCTTTTTACTGCATCAGCAAGTAATTTTGTTGCCACGGATGTTTCGTTGATAATACCTTCAATATCGCTTGTGTTTGATGTGACACTGAGCGTCTTGTAGTGTGCAAATACTTTGTTGTATTGCGCCCGTGCCGCTTGATATTTATCGGAAGCATCTTTGCTGTAGATTGTTGCCCTGTCGTCATAGCGCGCAGCAACACTCGTATAAAAATCAAGAGGTTGCTCACTGATACTTAAGTTAGTGTTGATGGTGAAGAGCGTGTCTTGAAGTCCTGCGATGATGGCGGGGATATCGAGGAAGACATTTGCAACGGTGTTGAATCCGTCGCCATACACTTTCACGAGATCAGCCTCGGTGTTTTGTTTCGACTCCCGTGCGCGCGCAAGAGTATTTTCTGATTGAGTGATCGACAAACTATCCGCAGGCTTCATTATTTTTTCAAGTGAAAGCTTCGCGCTTTCAAGAGTAGCCTCGGCATCACGAACGGACTTTTGCGCATCACGACTATCAAGACGCATAAGTGCCTGACCTTCTTTTACTGATTGCCCGTCGCTGACAAGGAGTGAGGTAATGGTACCTGAGACTTTTGGCTTGAGATCAACTTGATTTGATGCCGAAACTTGACCTGTGCCGGTGATTGAAGAAATAATTGTTCCCTTGCTCGCCACACCCAAGACGTAATGCGTCTCGCCTGTTGTTGTCGTGAGTTTTTTGTAGGCACTATAACCACCATAGGCGATGGCAAGCAGAATAATTGTTGAAAATATTTTGTGTGCCGTCACAAATGTTTTTACTCCGGAAAATAGTTGCATAAGTTTATTGATTTGTCGTTGTGCTGGTAATGATTTGCTCGGAAGATGGAGCGAGGAGACGAATAAGCTTTGCCTCAATTTGCGCATTTTCGTCAGGCTTGCCGATGACCGCGATAGTATCACCGATTTGAAGATCAGTGAGGTGCATTTGCTCGTGCCCGCCGCGTATCTCAGTGTCTTCGTCGGCGCGGACCACTTTCTCCACTTTCTCACGGTCTTCAATAATAATAGTGGGAAGGCTGATGCTCACAATGCGTCCCAGTGCGCCATGAGTATTGAGAAATTCTTTGCGATGTTCACCATAATTTTCGCCAAGACGATGTGAAAAATTTGCTCGATGAAAACCAACAAGGATACCTGCCTGAAAAACAATGAGTAAGGTGACAAGTGCGCCGAGCCCAATGAGAATTTTTTTGAATTTATGTGAATGAAGAAGTTTTTTCATAATATTTTTTTAAGCAAATTGAGGATGATGACTGAGTGCAACCCGTGCATATTTTGAGGCAAAACCAACGGCACTGAGCAAAATAAGGGTGACAATGAGGAGGAGTGTAATACTTGCAAGAGGAAGTGCATCGATAAGTGAAAGACTGAATTCTTGCCAATGGAGGAGTACACTCTGAGAGTCGGAGGCAAGGAGATTTCCATATTCGAAAAATCCCGTTTGGCTCAGTTCGAATCCTACGGCGTTCCATGTGGGGACAAGTGTCGAAAGCGCAATGAGACTCACGGTGCTTGAAATAAAGAAACGCACACGCGCTGCTCTTGCTTCAAGTAGTGCGACTTGTGCAAGGATACGTCCTTTGAGTGCTTGGGGAGGCTCTTTGTAAGAAAGTTGGTACATACTTATTCTACGGACAAGTCGTCGGTATTGGTGCAAAGTTCTTTGAGTAGTAAAAGCCCTCGGCGATATTGGCTTTTGACGGTGTTGAGTGGTTTTCCGAGGATTTGTGCAATATCATCAAAGGTCATATGTCCGCTGTGATAGAGCGTGATGACCTGGCGTTGTGCAAGGGGGAGCTTGAGGAGGAGTTCATCGAGTATTGCTTTTTGTTCTGCGTGTGCAAAGATTTCATCGGGCTTGAGCTCGGGGCCGGCGGTGCGCTCAAGGATGAGGTTATCACCATCATCAGTTTCAAAGAGCGACAAGGGGAGTGCTTTCTTTTTGCGTAAATAATCAATTGCCGTATGGTGTGCGATAGTGAGTATCCATGTGCGGAAATTTGCTCCAGCACGAAAGGTGTGCAATTTTTTCCAGACCTTTATAAAAGTTTCTTGAGTAATATCCTCCGCATCTTCACTGTTGCCGACGAATCGACGAGCAAAATTATACACGTACTTGAGGTGTATTTCGACGAGCTTGGGAAAGGCGGTACTGTCGCCATCAAGATGTAAAGTAATAAGCACATCGCTGTTTTCCATTCATTCTATTATATGTCCACCGGTGGATAATTGATACTATACTGCTTGATAGTTATTGTGTTGGTAAAAATGGGAATGGTAAAATATTGAACAATAACCTGTCGGAGGTTCCCGAAACCCGAGCTACTTTATGTAGTCGGGGTTTTTTGTATCATTGGTGTCGTGGAGGATACGCAATGAGCATGGTGAGTCATTATCATTAGCTTGTAAACATTTATGAAACGTTTGTTGCCATTTTCATTATTTTCAAAAGGTTCGGTGCGTATGCGTGTCGGTGCAGCAATTGCACTTTCGACCGCAATTATTTTTGGCATCATCCATTTTGCCTTCGCAGCAATTTCGGTGAATACTGCAACAGGTATTCCTGCAAATGGGCAGACCATCATGGCGTCGAGTAGTCCGACTGCGGTCATTGGATACAATATTGTTTCTTCATCAGAAACGGTAAATAGTATTGCCGTGCATGTGACGCTCTCGGGAGGGTTTTCTACTTCGACCGATATTGCGACACAAGGTACGGCAACGAGTTCTGGACTTGCGGTTTATCGTGACAATAAATCAGGTGGAGTCACTGGCACATTTGATGCAACCGATTTAATGATTCCACTTGCAACACCGCCAGTGTGGGCAGGTGCAACGACAACGCTTACTTTTGCAACAACAGTTACTGCGCCCACGGACGACGCTGCTGCAAATGCGGGAAGCGATTATTTTCTCGTACTCACCACGGCGACGAGTTCCGTGAATGGTCATGCGATTGTATTTGATGTCTACCCAGGCTCAGTGGTCTATAGCGCAAATACTCCTTCCGCAACCCCCACCATCACTTCGACCAATGTGCTCACACTTGATACAGTTGCACCGACAATCACCGGAACAGGTCCAGCCAACAGCTCAACCAATGTTCCCATCAACGCATTTATCAATGTAAACTTGTCGGAGAATATTGATCCAACGAGCGTCAATGGTACGAATGTCACGCTGACTGCCGCGGGTAATCCTGTGGGAATTGGATTCCAAACTTTCCCCAATGGCTTCAATGTGCTGGTATCTAATCCTCCAACATATGCAACGAGTTCACGTTTTGCAAAAGTAGGAAACACTGCGTACTCCTTTATGCAGATCATGGGGACAAATCCTATCATGCCACAAGGGGGGAGTTACACCGTTCCTGTCGCAGGAGATATTGTGTTCTTCCAGCATGATACTTTCCCTGGGGAGTTTGGCATTGTGACGAATGCAACACTCACGAGTGGAACATTTGGCGTCAATAACTTTGCCCTCATGGGCGGGCAGTCAATGGTCAAGTTCGCAACTCCTACCGCAACAGGTGCAGTGAGCTCAGGAACGGTTGTTGGTGTCGGTGATTTGGTGATGGCGTTTAGTACTACTTCACCAACAGGAAATCGTTATGCATGGCATGTGGTCACGACCGGTGCGGCTATCAATAGTGCGTCGCTTCGTCTCGATAGTTCTGGTGCGGCACCTGCCTTTATGGGTGGATCTTCGTGGAGTTCACTCATGCCCACCGCAACGAGTACGGTGAATGGTTCCAATCAGCTTGTGCAAGGACTCAACTTTGTGCAGGGAGATATGGTCTTTGCGAAGGTCACTTCCGGAGCAGATAATCTTGGAGCATACGCATGGCACTTGGTCACCACAGGAGAAAGTGTTGGCGTGAATGCAACATCGACAACAATGCGCCTCGACAGTGCGAGTGTTCCCGCGGTGTTTGCGGCAAGTGGTGTTGTTGCAAAACTTACTCCGGGTGCACAGGGTCCTGTCACTGATTCATCAACCGCATTCACGCAAGGAAATCTCGTGCTCGCGAATACCGTTTCCAATGCAGCAAATAATGGTGCATACAATTTCCACATGGTGTCAGCTGCCGCAACGGGCGCAAATTCAAGCAGCTTGCGTTTTGATAATGCTGCATCAGGACTCCTTACTTCGACCAATTATGTGCTGACGGTTGGAACTGGAGTAAAAGACAAAGCAGGGAATCCGCTTGCAAGTGCAGCAACAGTAAGTTTTGCAACCGGTGCAACCGGTGACACCAACACGACACCACCATTCGTGCAATCAAGTGTTCCTCAGCCGGGTAATCAGACTTTTGCTCCGAATGCGCCAGTGAAGCTTGGTTTCTCTGTTGACATGTCAACATCGGGTGGCGGGTCAGTGAATACCACAAGCAACGTTGGACTTTTCCTCGATAGCTTTGGTGCAGTTGGTTCACAAGTCACCACAACAAATTCCTATGACGCACCAACAAAAACGGTGACGATTACGCCAAGTAGCGCACTCACCGCAAGTACAGGCTATATCATCAAGGTTGCAGCAACCACAATGAGCTCGACCGGTGCAGCATTTCCCAGTGAGTACCGTCTCTATTTCAAAACCGCTTCGACAACGGACACTCTTCCGCCGACAGTGATGGGAGTTTACCCCTCAAGTGGGGCAACGAGCGTGAGCCGCAGTGTTACCGTGACTGCAGGATTTTCGGAAGACCTCGATCCAACAACGGTGAGTGGTTCAACGGTTACTTTGAAGCGTACCAGCGACAGCGTCGTCTTTACCGGTGCAGCGAGTTACAATGCGGGTAGTCGCAGTATCTCATTTGTTCCCGCAGCACAACTTTTGGGAAGTACACAATATACGCTGACTATCACGACGGGTGTTCGCGATCTTGCAGGTAATGCACTTGCATCAAACTACACCGCAAGCTTTACCACAGACAATGTGACGGACAGCACCGCCCCCTCAATCTCCTCGGTGAATGCAGACAATTTCAGCGTTGCGATTACCTTTTCTGAAACAATGAAAGCCGATGCCGGCCCGAGTGCAGTTGATAATATTGCCAACTATACTCTCGAGTCTCCTGTTGGTTCATCGATGTCACTCGGAGGAAAGACCGTGACCTATGATGCAATGACGCGTACTGCACGTATTAGTGGTGTGTCACTGCAAAATGGAACTGCGTACAAGATTACCGCTGCAGCAATGGCACAAGACCTTGCGGGAAACGGTATGGATACGACGGGAAGCCCTGCAAAAAATACCGGATTTGGTACGGTCGCAAATTCAAATCAAACAGGAGGTCAGCTTGGGCCAGGATCAGGAACTATTGATCAGAGTCAGCAAGGAATGAATCCAACTCACGTGATGCCGACAAATCGTGCCGCAGGAGCAACCTCAAACTATCACGTCGACTTCCTCGCGGGCACCTCAATTCCTTCAGGTGGGCAAATTGTGCTCACATTCCCCACAGGATTTGATGTATCGGGCGTGCAAGCAGTACCAACTGCGACAAGTTTTTGCAATGCAGACTTGAATGGCCCAGCAAGTGGAACGGTAACGATTGCCTCAGTCGTTGGCGACAGTGGTGCAGGTACAGTGACTATCACTACGGCAGGTGCGGCAACAGGCGCAAATGCTTTCATCTGCCTCGACCTTTCCTATATCATCAATTCAACAATTCCCAACTCTTCAGGATACACCGTCGATATCAAGACAAAAGATACTTCAGGAAACAATCGCGCAGTACTTGAGACAAAGACCCCTGCAGCATTCTTCTTGGGACAAGGTGGTTCACGTGTACTCACTGTTAATGTCTTTAATGATGCAAATACCAATGGCACGAAAGACAGTGGTGAGGGTATTGCCGGAGCAACCGTCTTTCTCTTTAGTCCCGCAACCGGGGGACAAGAAGCGACAACAACGACTGGTTCATCAGGAGGTGTTGCGACATTTGCAAGTCTTGCTGATGGAGATTATATGGTAGGAGTGAAGCCGGGCACTGTCGGAAATGTTGCATTTAATTCTGCTCCTCAGCCAATAAACATTAGCGCAAACACGACAAAGAACTTCGCACTTGCCTCTGCGCCATACACGATTGCGGGTACAGTTACTGGTCCTGCAAGTACGAAGGTGGACGTCTTCGCATCGAGTCAGTCAGGTTTCTCAAAGACAACAGTGACACTTACCGGTGGCGCTGATGCATATTCACTTCCTGCCTCAGCAAGTACGACCTACAGCGTTGGCGTCGGGCCATCAATGCCTGATATGTTTTCGACCCCTGGAGCTCCACCACCTCCACCACCAACATTTACCTTCATGCCTCCACCTCCAAGTACGGTTGTTGTCACGAATGCAAACATTACCGGCAAGAACTTTGTACTTGCTGCGGCAGGGAAGACAATCACGGGAACAGTAGTTGATTCTTCGGCAACTGCAGTTTCAAATGCTGGACTCTTCTGTCGTCCCGTGCAAGAGTCGTCACAATCAGCAACATCAAGCGTCGGGTTTGGTAGCGGAGGAATGACCGACACAAATGGTGCTTTCAGTATCAATGTTGTTCCCGGAGTATATCTCTGCGGTGCCTTCAAGCCGGGCATGCCTTCAGTGAGCGACCAGCAGATTACTGTTCCTGCTTCGGGTGCAACAGTTCCTGCAACACTTGCGTTTAAGCTCGGTGTTACGGCGAGCCTCACTATTTCAGGTACGGTGAAGGATGACAGTGGAAACGCTGTTGCATACTCGGGAGTGAGCGCGCGCAAAGTGACCTCAACAGGAGATACGACACCACTTGGCGGAAGTTCAGGAAACTTTGTTGGCGGACCGACAGACTCGAGTGGTGCATATACGCTTTATGTCACAAATGGTACATGGGTGATCGATGCATTCGCTCCAGGATTCGGTAAATTAGGTTCAAAGACGGTGACCGTGAGTGGTTCGAGTTTGAGTGGACAAGATTTCTCTGCACAGACGCTTGGACTTGGTACGATTACCGGCTCAACTACAAAAGCAACAGTGGCACAACAAGGAGTTATGGTGCGTGTTGATGGTGCCAATGGGACAAACATGGGTGTGAGTGACACCAGTGGAAGTTATTCGATCAAGGTTCCCGCAGGAACATACGCGGTGAGCTGCAATTTTCCAGGCGCAGGTGATGGTACACCGGTCACTGGAATAACTGTTACCGCAAATACTACTACTTCAGGACAAAATTGTACGATGGGTACACCAATTACGATAACCGTAAGACTTACCGATGGAACAAATCCAATTAGCAATGGCTTTGTGGATGTGCGTGATTCAAACGGACGTGGAAATGGAACTAATCAAAGTACAGTTTCAGGAGCAAATGCAATCTATACCGTTGTCGTGCCACCAGGTACCTACACCGTGCGCGCAGGACACCCTGCCTTTGGTCAGGTTGGTACAACCGCATCAGTGAGCACCACGCAAACACTTACCTACACCGCGACGGCAGGACAACTCTATACAATGACAGGCACGGTTACCGCATCAAGTGTTGCGGTGAGCGGTGCATGGGTCTCACTCACGGGAACTCCAACAGGACAGACGAACGTGATTAACGTCGGCGCACAGACGGCCTCCGACGGAACCTTTAGTGTCACTGCTCCTGCCGGAAGTTATCGTGTGCGTGCAGACAAGCCGGGATATAAATCAGGAGCCGAAGGAGCAGCAACGATAACTGCGTCGGGATCACTCGGAACAATTACACTCACCACTGCATCGCGCACAATTACGGGTACTGTCACGCTTTCGGGAAGTGGAGTTGCAAATGCTTTTGTTGATGCAACCGATGGTGTAGGAGGATTCGCAGTAGCACAGACAGATGCAGCAGGTGCCTATTCACTTGCAGTTGATAGTGGCACATGGACACTCCACGCGCACAGCATGGGATACGAGGGAAGCTTGTCGAGCGTGACGGTCTCAGGAGCAAATGTGAGTGGTCAGACGATCACACTCTCGGCAATTTCCGGATTCACCATGAAGCCGGAACATCAGGAAACAGTGACACCAACCAGCGGAGGAATTCTCGCAAACTCGGATATTGGAAGCGCGTTTAAGTTAAATATTCCTGCGAACGCGCTTGGTTCGGGCTCAAATGCGGGCACGGTGAAGACGCAGTTGAACACCGCAATGCCAAATCCTGCAACGGGCTCAATCCTTGCAAAGAACGCGGTTTCAATTTCCGCAGTTGATTCATCGGGTCAGCCGATTAAAAATTTGAACACACCGGTGACGATTGTTGTTCCTTATGATGACACTGGCCTTACGGGGGCACAGGAATCAAACCTATCGCTCGGTGTGTGGAACGATGCATCACAGTCGTATGATATCCTTTCGGCAACTGTCGACACGACCGCAAACACACTTACCGCAATCACCACTCACTTCTCAGACTTTGCACCACTTCTTTCTTCGGCGACTGCACCAAGCTCGGGAGGAAGCGGAGGGGGAGGTGGAAGCGGGGGGAGTAATGCGGTGTCAGGAGGCGGCGGAGGAGCCGCACCAGGAGCAGCGAACTCTCTTGTCGAAATGCTCCACCCATCGGCAACGTCAACTACTGCAGGAACAGCAAATACTGCAAAGACGACGATATCAGGAAATGTGATCTTGGTGACAACCGCAAAAGTGCCTGCGACAGTGATTACGAAGACGCTTCAGTTGGGACATGTTGGCGATGAAGTAAAGTCATTGCAAAATTATCTTATCGCAAAAGGTTTCCTTGTATTACCAAAGGGTACTGTTGTGGGAATATTTGGCAATGCAACAAAGAATGCGTTGATGAAATACCAGAAGAGTCTCGGACTTGAAGCAACGGGAGCAGTCGGCCCAAAGACTCGCGCAGCAATCATTGCAGAAAGTAAAACCACAAGCACATCCCCTTTGACACCAGCAGTTTCACCACAAGGTGCGATAAAGGGGTCCTCAACATTTGTGCATGCACTGAAGTTGGGCAGTGAAGGAGATGAGGTCAAGCAGTTGCAACAGGTACTCATTACAAAAGGCTTCCTTACGCTCCCTTCAGGAATGGCGCCCGGCTATTTTGGGCAAGTGACCAAGAAAGCGGTGATGGAATACCAGAAGAGTTTGAAGCTCGAAGCGCTCGGCTCTGTTGGCCCAGCAACTCGTGCGGCGTTGAACACCAGTGTTGCCCCTGTTGAAGTTCCCGTGGTAACAACAACAATTGTTGCCTCAACAACACCGATAGTCACATCGGTAAGTACAACAACAAGTGTGAGCGCCACAACAACCGCAACGACGACTGCAACCACCACCACTCAGTAAAAGCTAAAGCTCAAAAGAAAACCCCGCACAATGAGACACTCGCGGGGTTTTCTTTTGTGTGGAGTATGGTACGATAATCACTTAAACAACTCATATGATACTTAAGAAAACAAAAATTGTTGCGACGATCGGGCCAGTAACCGAGTCGACCGCAGTCCTTACTCAACTGATTGATGCAGGCATGAATGTATGCCGTTTAAACTTCTCGCACGGAGATCACGGCGAGCACACCAAGCGGTTAAAAAATATTCGTAGTGCAGCGACAAAGACAGGAGCAACGATTGCCGTTCTTCAAGACCTTTCGGGTCCAAAGATTCGTATTGGTGATTTTGCCGAAGGGAAAGTAACCGTGAAAGCAGGAGCATCCTTTACACTTTCGACAAAAAAGCGTGTGGGCGATGTGACGGGAGCGTATGTGAATTATCCGACTCTTCACAAAGAGGTAAAGGTAGGGCAATTTATATTGCTTGATGACGGACGCAAAAAATTCCGTGTCGAATCAATTAAGGGCAACGATATTCACTGCAAGGTGATTGTCGGAGGAGAAATGAAAGGCCGCCGCGGAGTGAACATCCCCGGAGCATATTTGAAAGTGAGCTCGCTGACCGAGAAAGATCGTGAAGACCTCGTCTTTGGTATTAAGAACAAGGTCGACTTCATGGCACTCTCATTTGTGCGTAGGGCAGAAGATGTTATCGAACTCCGTGAAATTTTGAATGCAAAAAAAGCAAAGCATATTGCGATTATTGCAAAGATCGAGACTCAAGAAGCGATTGATTGTTTCGATGAGATTTTACAAGTTGCCGACGGAGTGATGGTTGCGCGTGGTGATCTTGCGGTAGAGGTTCCCGCCGAGCAAGTGCCTGTGTATCAAAAGATGATTGTGAGCAAGGCAAATGCCGCAGGAAAGCCCGTCATCGTTGCAACGCAGATGCTCGAGTCGATGATCAAATCGCCCGTTGCGACTCGCGCAGAAGTTTCTGATGTTGCGAACTCTATTTTTGACGGTGCAGACGCCGTCATGCTCTCGGAGGAGACTACGCTCGGAGAATTTCCTGTTGAAGCAGTGTCGTTGATGTCGCGCATCGCAGAGACTGTCGAAGGGCACTATCCTCACGATGAAATCCTTGCACATGAAGTCCCGGGGGGTTATGTAGACATGGCGAGCGGGTCTCATCTTGGCAAGGATGTGGTGGACTCGGTAACATTTGCCGCAGCACGCACTGCATTTGATGTTGAGGCAACCGTGATTGTTGCACTCACTGAGTCAGGTTTTACTGCACAGATGCTCTCACGCTTCCGCCCCAGTCAGCCGATAATCGTTATGAGCCCTAATGCGCATACGGTGGGGAAGATGGCGCTCTCATTTGGCTGCTACCCTGCAAAGATTAAGTCTTTTACGAGCATCGCGCAGGTTGTTGCCGACGCAAAGAAATATCTCCTTGCAAACAAGCTTGTCAAAAAAGGCGATCGCGTCGTTTTCTCCATGGGTGTACCATTTGGCAAAGTGGGAGGAACAAACCTTGTGCTTGTGGAGGTGATGTAATCTCTCTTAAAATTAAAACACCCTTTCACAACGAAAGGGTGTTTTAATTTTAAAAATGTGCGCAGGCGTTTGTTTTGCAGAAGTGGAGCATTGCGTATTCGAGTGTGCCGTCGACTTTTTTGCCGGGGTTAAAAATATTTTTTGGGTCAAATATATTTTTTGTTTCTTTGAAGAGTGCGCAGATTTCCTCTCCGTACATTTGTGGGAGAAACGGTGTGCGAATGATGCCGTCATTGTGCTCGCCCGACATTGAGCCACCAAATTCAAACACAAGCGCAAAAACACGGTCGGCAAGTCCAATGACTCGTGCACGCTCCATTTCTTTAGTCATGTCGACAAGGGGGACGAGGTGGAAGTTGCCATTGCCGATATGTCCTGCGAGTGTATAGGTGAGTTTGTATTCGCTCATGAGTGTGCGCAGGCGAGGAAGGAAGTCAACCAGCTTGTTGGGATCGACAATGAAGTCGTCGATATATGGTGCGGCGCGATGCGAGCCTTCAACATGATCACGCAGGAGTTTGAAGCTCGCACGACGAATCTTCCAATAATTTTCTGCTTCTTCTTCGGTTGCAACGAGTGCGGTGTGTAGAGGCATTCCTGCGAGTGCCGCATGTGCACGTTGCGCCTGCGAGAGGGCTTCTTCTGCGCTGTCAGAATCAAATTCAGCGATAAGGGTCAAGAGATTGCTTTTTTCAGTGATGACACACTCCGTACATTCGGGCATGTATTTTTCAGCAAGCTCAAAGGTGTGATCGTCGTAAGTTTCAAAACAGTTGGGCTTATACTCAAGTACTTTGCGGACAATCTCTCCTAAATTGTCGAGATTATCGATGGTGACAATGAGCAGGCGCTTGTGTGCCTTTACGGGAACAAGACCAAAAGTAATTTCGGTAATGATACCAAGTGTTCCTTGAGAGCCCGAAAAAAGACGCGTGAGATCAAGGGTGTGTCCATCCCATACGTTCCAGAGAAAGTATCCTGCAGTATTCTTGGTGATTGTGGGTTTTGCTGCAAGGAGTTTACTAAAATTACGCGTGACGAGTGCATGGATGTTGCGATAAAGTGCACCTTCAAAATCTTGTTGTGCAAGTTTTGATTGAAGTGTGTCACCGCTCTGTGGCTCAATGACATACTCATTACCATCACTTAAGATAACTTTGAGTCGGCGTACCCAAGACTCCGTGCTTCCGTAGGTGAGACTTTTTTCACCACCGGCATTATTCGCGACCATACCACCTACTGCACAAAGATCTTTTGAAGCAGTATAGGAAGGCATGAGGAGACCCGAGGCAAGTGTGACTTTTTCCATGTCTCTATAGAAGACTCCCGGTTGTACGATGATTTGCTCGTTTATCACTTCGCCAATCGTATTCATGTGTTTGGTGACATCAAGAATAATTGATTCATTGAGCGAACCGCCCGACATGCAGGTGCCTGCCGCGCGTGCTGTGAGAGAGAGGGCAGGGGAAGTTTCTTTGTGGAGAGAAACATATTTCACAATGTGTCCGATATCTTCAGCTGATTGAGGAAAAGCAACGATGTGCGGGGTTACTTGAAAAATACTCGCATCGGTACTGTAGTGTGATTGCGTTTGCACATCATCAAAAACTTCACCGGTAATAATTTTTGAAAGTTCTTCTTTAAGTGTCATATGCAAAGAGTATACCAAATAATCACGATTTTTTCTTCACGAGCATGGAGGTGGCGATGAGTGTGGTGATGGGGACGGCAAGGATAAGTCCAATGGATCCAACAATTGCGCGAATGATTTCGGTTGCAAATATTTCTCGATTCATACTGATATGCAGAGGCGCATTCCCAGTCGAGTAAAGTAGAAGGAGTGGAAGTGATGCTCCGACATAAGCAATGGCAAGCGTGTTGACGAGTGCGCCAATATGTTCGCGACCTATGCGCAAGGCTTTCTTAAAAATGACTTTTTGTGAAAGATGTTGCCCTGCATCAGCAAGTTCCTCTACTGCAACCGCTTGTCCGATTGCCGCATCATAAAGTACTCCCAAGAGTCCGATGACCATTCCTCCTAAGAGTAGTCCGGCAAAATCAATCGTGCCCTGCGTATTGAAATTGAGATACACTGCTTCTTCATTTGCAAATCCACTCAGTCGGGTGAATTTTACTGCAAGCGCTGCAAGAATTCCGGTGAGGGCAATCGTCGCAATCATACCCACCACTGCTGCGCTTGTTGTGCGATTCACTCCATGGGTGATATATGATCCAAGGATGATAATGAGTGTCGCGGTGCCGATTGCAACAAGGAGGGGAGAGTATCCATGAAGAATTCCCGGGAGCATTACCATAAGGATAAACCCGATACTCATTATAAGTGCAAGGAGTCCACGTATACCCTGTTTCCCTCCAAAAAAAATAACAACGAGGAGAAAAAGTCCGAGGAAAAAATAGAGCGCAGGTAGACGATCAGGCTCACTCACTGCGTACCAGTCGCTTCCATCAAGCGGGTTTGTTGTGTGGGTGAGATAAAATTTTTCACCAACTGCAAGTGTCATATAATCATTGGAAATTGTCACAACCTTGTCTTGTTCGCTTCCTTCAAGAATTGTTGCAGTGATTGTTTGAAGTGTTGTCGTGGTGTTGGTTCCCGGAAGTGTTGTTGTTTCAGTTTTGAGAATTGCTGTCACCACTCCTTTCATTGTTTCTGTTTTGTCGGGAGTCATCTCTTGGGCAGCAACAAAATTTGCGGTGAGCCCAAAGCAAAAAAGCAAAATAAGAAAGAGTTTTTTCATAAGCACCATTCTCGCATAGCTCACTAGACTCCGGCAAGCGCAATAATGGTATACAGCGTTCCCGCACCAAGGAGTGTCATGAGCGTGGTCATGGTGACAGGGTGACGATGGTGACTTTCAGGGAGGAGATCGCTTGGTCCGATGTAAAGGAAAAATCCGGTGAAGAGGGCAAGGAGGAGTCCAAGCGTGCTGCCTTTAATGGTTAAAAAGAATGTAACCAAGATTCCCAACACGGGAGCAAATGCGTCGATAAAGAGCCAGCGAAATGCGCGCCGACGATTGCCGTTATTTTTCATGATCATATTGACGGTGTTAATGCCGTCAGAAAAATCATGCGCAAGTACCGCAATAGCGAGAATTGCCCCCACTGCGGGAGAGACTTTAAATGCGAGCCCAATGCCGATACCATCCAAGAAACTGTGCGTCGAAAGGCTTCCTGCGCCGAGTGCGCCGCGGGTATGCTCGTGTGTTTCTTCGTGTTCATGGGTGTGAAATGCAGCAAAGCGGTCAAGGGTGAGATAGGCGAGAAATCCCAATGCAATAACCCCAGCGATAACTTTCATGTCGTATGTTTTGCTCGCAAGCTCAAACGCTTCAGGCATGAGGTCAAAGAATGCAACACCAATGACTGCTCCCGCCGAGAAGCCAAGGATGAGGTGTAAGCGGTCTTTCATGTAGAGCGCAAAGAATCCACCACAGAGTGTTGCAAGAAAAGTTGCGATGCCGATAAGGATAAGTGTCATAATTAAGTGAAGAATTATTTTTTAAGTGCACATTTTTTACACAGACCAAAGAATTCAAGGCTGTGACTTTGGATTGTTGCAAAAGATGTTGATTTTTTAAGTACGGTTGCCTCGATGGCATTTACATCACAATGCTCCACATCTTCGATCTTTCCACAGTATTTACAGATTAAATGGTGATGATGCTTGTTGCCGACCGCGAGTTCATAGTGTGCATGGGCATGCTGCATGTCGACACGCCGCACCATACCAACATCAGACAATGATTCAAGGGCACGGTAGACCGTTGCTTGGTTAATCCCTCCTTTGAGACGTTTTAATATTTCGGGAATATTGAGTGGTGTATCCGCGGCATGAAGTACTTGCAAGAGCGAAAGGCGACCCGGTGTTGCCTTGTGCCCACTTTCGCGTAAAAGTGTGCTCCACTGTATTTTATCGATGGTCTGCATTAATCTGAGTATGCCATAAATGCAATAAATTCGCAATTACTTGCATAACCATACTTTATCGTGTATCTTAATGATATTAAGCAAACGCGAAATATTTGCAATAATAAATTTTATGAAAATCGCATTCGTTGGAAAAGGGGGGAGTGGGAAAAGCTCAATGAGTTGGCTTTTTACTCATGTCCTCGCACAAGAAGGAATTCCGGTACTTGCTATAGATGCGGACCACAATATGGATCTTGTTTCAAATTTAGGAGCCGAAGCAAGTACGTTGCCGTCAGTTCGTGAGACACATGAACGTTTTCGCACACTGATGAACCTGAAATCCGAAGAGGGATGGTCAAGTATCGCCATAGATAAACATCGGAACCTTCCCAAATTTACTTTAACTCCCCAAGATGAATTTACGGCATCGCTCGTTACCACAATTGATAAAAATATCCAGCTGATGAATGTGGGACTCGGTAGTGAAGAAGCGATATATAGCGGTCGCTGTGCGCATGGAAATTCAAATCCGCTCAAATATTATCTTCCTCTTTTAGATGAAGGGGGACATGCGGTTATCATTGATAGTGTCGCAGGAACCGACATGTTGAATTTTGGACTTTATGCCGGAGTAGACGCGATTGTGGGTGTTGTTGAACCGCATCGCAATAGCGTTAAAGTGTTCGGTTCTATAATCGTGAGTGCGGAGCTTTTTCAAATTCCTGCATATGCAATTCTCAATAAACCATCCACGAACCCCTATCATGAGTTTATGCGGAGTGCTCATAAGGAGCGTATTATCGGAGAAATGCCTTTTGATAATGGAGTGAGCGAACTCAATCCGGAAATGATTAGTGGGGAAACGAAAAATGAAACACTTCGAATTTGGGAAGTACTGAAGGGGAAGCACAATACACAAGATGCGGTACTCAAGCGTTTGGCACGCGCAGAGCTTTTGCGACAAGGGAAATTGGATGCCTGATGCGCCTATTTCATGATTGCGATGATGAAAATATATTTAGCGCAACCATGAAGTGGATACATCCACTCCATTCTTTAAGTAGGAATGGTTGTTCTTTTCTTTTTTTTGGAGGTGTACGATGTCTTTGCCATCAATAGCAGTTATCGCAAAAGAAATGGGTATCAATCTTTCTCAGATTACCCTAGAGCAGCAAGAAGAATTGCTCGTAGGAGCACTGAAGGTAGATTTTAAAGATGCGCTCAAATTTCTTCACACAAAAGCACATGAAGCTGATAAAAACGGGGGACATATTTGTGGAGTGAAGACCCCAACTCAGCCCTGGGCAAACAATTGATCCGCATTCATGCTTCGGATGCGCTCCGACCTCTCGTTGCGAAGCATTTCTGTCATGGAAAGGAATTGACCTTTATTAATTGCTGTAATGGGATAGTCGGGAATCCACCAAGTAATTTGCTTTTGCTTCAGATTCAGTCTCAGGCGGGACCCATCGCTTATGCCGATTGTTGATTCGGAATCCTTTCTTGTTTTTTGTATTTTATCCCCGCTTGGAACGGGGATTTTTTTTATGACAAAGCAAAGTGTCGGTGGTATAATATGAAACATATTACTCATAATAATATTTTATGTATAAGCTTAAACCACAGTTATATCTTATTGGAGCAACACTTGCGCCGATGATTGCGCTGGCACACAATGGTGTTGACGATGGCGATGAAAATGCCGGAGTCGCTGACCCTGCACAGCGTGGGAAGGTGATGATCGCTGTTGGCGTTATGGCGTTTCTCCTCATTGCATTTTTCTGGTATGCAAAGAAAAAGAATGCACCGAAAGCTCCGCCGACTCCTCCCGAAACACCAACAGGCGTTTAAAAACAAAAACCGGTCTTATGATCGGTTTTTTTGCTTTGATTTTTTGATTTCCCAAATTGCCGGCAAGAATGAAATGATGATAATCACAATAACGATAGGGTAGAGATAGTGCTCGGCATTGGGAAGTGCGCTCCCGAGGGAATACCCAAAGAGAAGCATTGCTCCCACCCATGCGCCCCCGCCAAGTATATTAAACATAAGAAATTCACGATAAGGCATTCGTCCAACTCCGGCGATGATAGGTACAAAGGTGCGCACAATAGGAAGGAAGCGCGCAAGGAAAATTGCTTTCTTGCCGTGCTTCATGAAGAACGCTTGTGCATGGCTCACATGTCGTGGGTTGAAAAAGCGTGACTTTGTGCGCGTGAAGAGGAGTGGTCCAATGCGACGACCAAAGCCGTACCCTACAGTATCACCAAGTACTGCTGCAACAAAAAGTAGCGGAAGGAGAATGCCGATGTGAAATATTCCCTGTGAGGCGAGAAGACCCGCAGTAAAGAGCAAGCTATCTCCAGGCAAAAAGAAACCAAAAAAGAGTCCTGATTCTGCAAAGACAATCGTAGTGAGACCGCTATAGCCGATGAGGGTAATAAGGGTCAGTAAATTAGGAAAATGAGGAATCATTCAGTGAGTATAACATGTCTCAAATATTCTGAAATAGAGCCACAATACGGTCTATCCACAGCATGTCTTGCATCTTTCTGTGCTTGATTTTGCTATACTAAAAGGGTAATTAATAGTTTTTTATATTTTATGAAACAAGCACATATCGTTTCCGCAATCGCGTCAGTGCTCCTTTTGAGTGGAGCAACTTTTGCATTCGCAGAGACAAACTCAGCAAATATTACTGGAACAGCTGCCGGAACAGTCGCAGCAACAACAAGCGTTGCAACTCCCAATCTGCCCGGGGCAGTTATTGGTTTAACCCCTGAAGAAAAGGCCAAGCTCGACATGTTGCAGCATGAGCAGCGCGTACAAGAAGAATTAAGAAATCAGCAGGCAAAATCAGCAGGACTTACGATAACTCCAAATACTGCTCCAAAGCCAATAACAGGACCAACCGATGGAACAACGACACCTCCAAAGCAGGTGCTTACTCCGGGAGGACTTCCACTTTCAAAAAATATGGAAGCACTGTTGCATGCTCAACAGGAATTGCGTCAGGCACAAGAGCGCGCAAATACTCCCGGCATTGCATCAACAACGAAAGATTACATAATTCAGCGCGCACAACAAGCGCTCAACCGTGCACAAGAAAAAGCGATAAAGGAAGACCAGAAGCAAGCAGACGACAAAGCAGCACTTGCATGTGCGGGAGTTGCTGTCGATAAACGTGAAACTTCAATTCAAGCCGCATTCAGCACATTCGCAGCTTCGATTCAGAGTGCACTTACCACTCGTCAGGCGGGACTCAAGGCGGCATGGGCTATTGAGTCTTCTACCGACCGTCGTAGTGCAATCAAGGATGTGTGGACTGTATACACCAAAGTATCGAAGGCTACGCATGAAGCACTCCGTATTGCACGCAACACTGCCTATAGCACTTTCCGTGCTGACATGAAGGCATGCAAGGCATCGTCAAGCAATGAAGAGGGGGGAGGATTCTCGTCAACAGTCACCGCACTCTAAAATTGTTTCAACTAGGACGTACGCAAACGGCGACCTTCGTGTTTTTCTCCCGAGCGCTTCGGGAAAGAGTACACAGTGTGTATAGCTTCTCCAGGCGACCAAATTTTTCTTAGCGGTATTCCGCTTAGAAAAATGGAAGTACTCGTAGCGGTGATCACTCGGGCGGAAAAACACGAATCTCATCCATTTGTGTAAGTCCTATCAACTATGAATAAAAATACCCGCTTCGGCGGGTATTTTTGTGTTACGATAACAGTTAATGAAAAAATATCTTTTCATCACCTCATGCACACTCCTCTTTGCTTGCTCACTGGTAACATTGCTTTCATCACCTCGGCATGTTTCTACTTTTCCAATGAGGGATTTTGTCCCAGTGTCACCGGTTGCAACGACGAGTAATCTTGTTGCAGTCATGCGTGTTGTTGACGGAGACACTATTGATATTGCGCAAGGAGAACAAGTTGTACGTGTACGTTTGATCGGCATCAATACTCCTGAAACAGTTGACCCACGTCGCCCTGTTGAATGTTTCGGTAAAGAGGCAAGTCTCCATGCACAAGCAGTCCTCGAAGGGCAATGGGTGCGCATTGAGGGAGACGAGGGTCAAGATACTTACGATAAATACGGTCGCCTCCTTGCTTATGTGTATTTATCTGACGGAACATTGTTCAATAAACAAATGATTGCCGATGGATATGCATATGAGTATACCTATCGTTTGCCCTACAAATTTCAAAAAGTATTTAAGGAGGCAGAGCGAAGTGCTCGCGAAGAAGGGAAAGGACTCTGGGCTTCCGGTGTTTGTGATGAGCAAAATAGGAAACACTCTGTTGCAAAATAAAAGGTATTAAACCCCAGGGCAAGCCCTGGACCCGCCAAAGAACTCGCAAAGCCTCGTGACGTGTCCGCGACAGAAGCTGCGGGGTATTAAACCTTTTTTAGTTCTCCTCGGCTCGGAAATGAAAAAGAAGACTTTTTCATTTCGCTCGCTCTACGTCGGCAATAAAACACCACCGCGAGGGTGGTGTGTGATGAAGATGGATCACGGTGTGACCATGACTTCAAAATAGGGAATTCGGAGTTGTTGTTCTGCGTCCAGCTCGAAACTTTTTTTGCCTATCGAGATTACCCATCCATGCTCAACCATGAGTTGAAGCAGGGATTTCTGTTCTCCCGAAGAAAGCCGTGGAAGAATAAACCCACATCGTGATCCGAGTGATTCAGCTTTTTTCCGAAGTGTTGAAAGCAAGGTTTGCCCGTCTTCTATGAAGCGATATGCTCCATTTTTTCCAAGCCCCTTGATCTCATAGGTAGCTAAATCCAATTCGCCAGTTCTCATCAGTTTCCTCCATGTATTAAAAAGAGCATGTATATCGAATTTGAATGTACACAATAAATACTCTGCTGTCAACTACTCTGTTTTAGTCATGTATACTAGAGACATATGCGCGAGATTCGTGTCAAAGTTATTCCCAACGTACGCAAGGAATCTATTGTGGAAGCCAAGGATGGTCGTTTTGTTGTTTCGGTGAATGCCCCGCGTGAAGAGGGGAGAGCGAATGAACGCCTTTGTGAACTTTGCGCAGAGTACTTTGGAGTCCCTCTCAAAAACATCACTCTCGTTCGTGGACATCAACAAGGGACAAAGACACTGCGTATTACCTAAATTACTGAAAGTTGCAAGTTTGCAACATACGTGTTATATATAGAAGACGCGTTTACGCCCTCCATATATCAAAGCCCTCTTTCAAGAGGGCGTGGGGTGTTTTCGCGAAGAATTGTTCTTTTTGTTTTTTCTTCCACATTGTTTTAAGGAGTAGTATATGTCTCGACGTTATTGGGTGCGCTTGGAGCGTTCGCAAAGAATCAATGCTGGCCTCGTGCAGGATATTTCGCAGGATATTTCGGTAAAAACTGAGCCTCAAGAGCCACTTGTGTGCCCTGCGGTGAATATGGCAAATGTCATTGCTATTACTCAGGAAAAGTTCAGCCAACCTATGCAATCTGACTAAATAAGACACAAAGCGCAGCCGAAAGGTTGCGCTTTTTTTATTTTCAGGTATGATGTTTCTATTCGTGTGTTTTCTCGTGCAGTAGTTTGAGTTCATCTCAAGTGCACCGTTTCGAGAAGGTCGTGCGCGATGATTTTAAAGTTTTAGTTTCATCACAATGGCTCAAAAGCTGTACGTCGGTGGATTGCCGTATTCGACAACTGATCAGGAACTTGCAGATGCTTTCGCAGCTGCTGGTGCGGTCGTGTCAGCGACAATCGTTATCGACCGAATGACCAACCGCTCACGCGGATTCGGTTTTGTTGAAATGTCGTCAGAGGCGGAAGCCAATGCGGCTATCGACATGTGGCATGGAAAGGAGTTCGGTGGGCGTATGCTCACTGTGAACATCGCTCGTCCTAAGGAGGAGCGCTCTTCTGACCGTGGTCCACGCCGTGAATGGCAAGGAGGTCGGTAATCTCCGATTACCTTCACAAAACACCCCAGAGTAATCTGGGGTGTTTTGTTTTGCAGAATCTCTGAAATGACTTCATCTACTTTGTTGCGGGTCCCAGATGCCTCGGTCAACGTATAAGAATACGCCTTCCCCCACAGGGACTTCTATTTTTCTAAGCGGAATACCGCTAAGAAAAATTGGTCGCTCACCATCTCTCCCGCGCCTCGTATCTAAAGCCATTTCAGAGATTCTGAGTTATCGACACAAAGAGGCAGATTTTTACCTGACGTAGTATACTACTTGCATGAATAAGGATTTACGAAGGACTTACACGATTGCTTTCAGTTGCGCACTCATGATTGCTGGCGGTGCATTCGTGTATAAATTCTTTTTAGAGAAGCCCGCGGTACTCCCACGGAGCATTCCGTTCATTGGTGCGCCAGGATCAACGCATGTTCATGCAACATTTCTCATTTTTATCGGCACTGATGTTGCTGATTATTGCAGTGCAAAATATATGCTCCGCGATCAACATGTCCACATGGAAAATAATGACTGTCAGGTGATTCATAAGCATGCGAAAGGGGTGACCTTCCAAACCTTCCTTGCTTCAGTGGGGACACAGCTCACAAGTGAGTGCATCACATTTCCTTGGAATGAACGTCATTGCAATGGTGGTGGGCGCACGCTCCGCGCAATGGTCAATGGTCTTGAGGTGCCCATCAATGAACTTGCTTTTTATGAAATTCAAAACAACGATCATATTCTCATCAACTACGGCACCGAGGAGGGTAACGAGTTGAAGTTTAAATATAATCAGGTGCCGATGGTTCCAGTTGATGTAAACAAAGAAGAAGCGCCTGTTCAATAATCCCGCAACAAAGTAGCGACCTAATTTTCACGACTGAAAGGAGATGAAAATGGAAGTACTCTTTGTGGTGGTGAAACTATTGGATGGGATGGAGGGGGAGGGTGATTACGAAAACGGTATGATCAGGAATCGAGGTAAATGAAATCTTCCCCTTGAAAAGATCCGTAATTTTCTTTGCAATATAAAAACCAAATCCAAGACCCTCAATGCGCGAACCATTTTCATCCTTCCAGAGTTTTTCAAAGATATGTTGTTGTGCGAGGGGGTCGAGTGCGGGGCCGTCATTTTCGATAGTGATGGAGATGGTGTCAGTTGTGTGCGACAAAAAGATATGCACTGTTCCTGTTGGCTTTGCTGCATGATCACTCGCTTCATTTAAGAGTGTGCGTAAAAGGTCGGTAAAATATTTCGGATCTATTTCAATGAGTGGGCATTCACTTGGTGGATTGTAGATCACGGAAACACCCTTTGAGGTGAAGTTGCGTCCTGCCGATGCGAGTTCTCCGGAAATGAAGGCAATAGGATCAATTGTTTCATTGCGCAAAATAATATTTACTGATTCCAGTTTGGTGATATTTAAAATTTGTCGAGAAAGGCCGATGAGACGCTCATTGCGGAGGCGCAAATGTGCGAAGAGTTCTTTTTCGGCAGGAGGGAGATGAGAATAAATTTTTGGCTCAAGGGTGCGCATTCCCCATTTCATTGCGGTCGCCGCAGAGGCAAGGTCGTGAATGGCAATGTAGACAAACTGATCACGCAGCTCGATAATTTCTTTGACATGAGCAATTTCACGATTGCGTCCAACGACGACACGCTCAAACGCGCTGACAATGGTTTGTCCGACAACAAGAAGGAAGACTGTGAGAAGCGAGACAAGAAGAATAATTGCGTCAGGGCTTACATAGTGCTGTCCCACAACATAGGTGACAACGATCGCAGTAATAATCACTGCGCCCATAATGACAAAAATAAAACGCGGACATGACCATAGGTCGACACCGAGTTCGCGACATTTTTCACCGAGCTTGAGTTCATTAAAAATATTTTTTGTTTTGAACATGGTGAGTATTGTTACACCTTCAGCTTTGATTTTATTTGCTCCACAATTTGATCGAGCTCCCAGTCTGCTTTAACCAGATACTCATAAGCACCCTCTTCAGTTGCATTGGCAACTTGCTCGGGGGTATTCATGTTGGTGAGGATGATTGCAGGGGTGTGGTTGCCCTCTTCGTGTAATTTTTGGAGCATGACAATGCCGTTCATTTCGGGCATATCAATATCGAGGAGCATGAGATCAGGCTTGTAGGTGTGCACCGCATCAATACCCTCAACTCCATTGAATGCTTGCACAACGCGAAACTCCGCGAGTGTGAGTGCGTTCATGAGCATGCTTGAAAGTATGGTGTCATTTTCGACGATGAGAATTGTTTTTTGATTTTCGTTCATAGTATTGTTGATGACTTTAATCGTACCATAATTTCTTTATGTCTACTTTATACTTCTCCACAAGAGATTGAAAGACGAAAGACGCTTCCTTTGATAGAATACACTTATATGGATCCACTTTCTTTTCGTGAGGCAGCATTACTTGATCATGAGGCAGTACTCCTTCGTGTGTCGTCCAATGAAGATGGTCTTACTGACGCCGGCGCCGCGGAACGCATTGGTCAATTTGGGCAAAACAAAGTAAAAGGAAAGGAGTCGCACTGGCAAGAAATTCTTTTGCGTCAATTCAAATCAGCATTCATCTATCTTTTGGTTGCTGCTTCTGCGATCGCTATTTATCTCGGAGAATATCTCGATGCGGGTATCATCACACTTTTTTTGCTCATCAATTCTTTCCTTGGTTTTTTTCAAGAGTACCGTGCTGAGCATGCACTCCAACTCCTCAAGAGTTTTGTTGATCGCAAAACGCGCGTTCGTCGTGATGGTGTTGAGCAAATTATCTCAGTATCACAAGTTGTTCCTGGAGACATTGTTCTTCTTGATGCAGGAGACATGATTCCCGCGGATGGATATTTTCTTCATGCAGAAAATGTGACCGTTGATGAGTCGCCCATGACTGGAGAAAGCAAGCCGGTAAAAAAGAGTGCGGGAGCGCTCACGATTGCCCCTTCAGGATTTTACGGTGCGACGAATATCGGTTTTTCCCAAACAACATTGCTTTCGGGAAATGCAGTGCTCGTCCTTTTTGCAACAGGAGAAAAAACCGAAGTAGGATTAATCGCAGAGAAGATGAACGAGGTTGAAAGCCCAAATGCTTTTGAAGAAGGAGTCAATCATTTTAGTAAATTTACCTTAAAACTCATCCTCGTCACCGTTCCGATTGTTTTTGTTTTGCATACGGTCATCCAAGGAGAACATGTGAGTCTCGGAGATTTTCTCCTCTTTTCTATTGCACTGACCATCTCAGCAATTCCTGAGGCACTCCCGCTGGTAACCACCATCTCACTTTCTCGCGGGGCACTCCTCCTTGCAAAGAAGCATGTTGTGCCACGTCGCCTCTCCGCGATAGAAGACCTTGGCTCAATTAATGTACTCTGCAGTGATAAGACGGGAACAATAACTGAGAACAAACTTTCGGTCAACTCAATATATGGCAATGAAGATGAAGTGTTGCGTTATGCATTGGTGGCACCATGTGCCGCACCAATGGTTAATAATGCGCAAAATAGCGTTTTCGATACTGCGCTCCTTGCTCATGCAGGTACTGCTTGCGCGGATATGGCAAAAAAATACCTTCGCATTCACGAGCTTCCTTTCGACCCATTGCGCCGGCGTGACACTTTATTCGTGAGTAGCGACGAAGGAAGAATATTGGTGATGCGTGGCGCACCGGCGCAAGTATACGAAGCTTGTAAGGGGAAGATGACCAAGGAAGCGTTGGCATGGGAAGAAGCACAAGGTCGTCGTGGTAATCGTGTCCTTGCGGTTGCATTCAAGCAGGCACCAAAGAGCATGTCTTCGGTCATTAAAGAAAGCGACGAGAAAGGATTTGCCATACTCGGAATGGTTGCGTTTGCCGATCCACTGAAGCCGTCAACAAAAACAGCAATTGCCCATGCGGCAAAACTTGGCGTGCAGGTGAAGATTGTTACTGGTGATAGTAAGGAGGTCGCAGGATGGGTGGGCTTTGAAGCAGGAATAGTCAATTCTCCCGAAGATGTTATCGACGGCAGCGAGTTTGAAAAACTCTCACTCCCAGAAAAATTAGTCGCCGTAGAAAAGTACCACATTTTTGCCCGCACGATGCCGCTCCAAAAATATGAGATTATTGAATTATTACAGCAAAAAAATCTCGTCGGTTTTCTCGGTGAAGGATTTAATGATGCACCAGCGCTTAAGATTGCTCATGTCGGACTTGCGGTGGAAAACGCGTCGGACATTGCGCAGGATGCTTCGGATATTATCTTACTCAATCCTTCACTTGAGGTAATTATTGATGGTATCAAAGAAGGAAGAACAATCTTTGCAAATTCAATAAAGTATATTCGCACTGTACTAACGTCCAATTTCGGGAACTTTTACGCACTCGCATTCTCTTCTTTGTTTATTCCTTATCTTCCGATGCTTCCTATTCAAGTACTTTTGCTCAATCTCCTTTCTGATTTTCCGATGATATCGATTGCGACCGATACCGTTGATGACCTTGAGCTTGAGCGTCCACGTGGGTATCAAATGGGGGAGCTCACCGCTATCGCCATTATCCTCGGTGCAGTCAGCACACTCTTTGATTTTGCTTTCTTTGGGTATTTTATGCGTTTTGATAAGGCAGTATTACAGACGATGTGGTTTGTGGGGAGTGTGTTGACAGAACTTATCTTCTTTTATTCAATCCGTACTTCATTACCGTTTTGGAAAGCGAAACGGCCCAGTACTTTTGTCATGCTGCTATCATTTTCGGTGATGACATTCACCGTTATTATTCCGTTCCTTCCAATTATGCAGGCGTTCTTTGGTTTTGTGACACCGACGATGCACAATCTTGGTGTTGCATTATTGCTTACATTATTTTATTTCATGTCTACCGAAGTGGTGAAGCTTTTGTTTTACCATTTTTGGTCATCACGTGGCGGAGCGCAGTATGACCAAGCTCGAGTAAAATAAAAAAACACCACTCGTTTTGAGTGGTGTTTTTTTATTGCACTACTGCGCGAAGGTAAAGAAAGAGAGGAATTTCTTTGCGTGCGAGGTTCTCTGCTTTTGCACGAGGGCCGGAGTCGCTCACTTTGTGCGATGTCCACTCTTCGAGACGGTCGACCGCAAACCCTGCCTTTGCAAGTGCCTTGAAGTAGTACTGCAGAGGGCGATGGAAAGAGATTGTCGTTGGGGAATTTTGCATTCCTGGGTGCATTTCGATTGCCTCCTTTGATTCAGCAACATAGGAATCAATGCGACGAAATTGTACACCCGCTTTATCATCGTAGCCCCATGTCGAGCGCTTGGGGATGCGAAATGCGGGATGATTCATGACAATATGAAATGCACCACCCAACTTGAGCACGCGTGCCGCCTCAGTGCAGACTGCGCCAACCTTTGCAATATTTTGAATCGCGAGAGTGATGTTTATTTTATCAATAGAATGATCGGGAATCATGGTAAGCTCCTCTGCGCTTCCCACATGATAGGTAATACCCGCAGACTCTTGTCGAGCAAGCTTGACGAGCTCTTCGCCAATTTCAACTCCGATAACTGTTGCACCCTTTTCGTGAAATGCGCGAGCAAAAAATCCTTGTCCACATGCGAGGTCGAGAATGGTTTCATCCTTTTTTGGATCAACAAGGCGCAGAACATTGGGAAGAATTACTTTTTGGTGGTACGTGTTGTCGGTCTTCAAGTGTTCGTCGTACCACTGTGCAACGCCACCCCACGAGGTCGGCGCTCCCTCTGTTCCGTTTTCTATTTTCTTTGGTGTATATGAAGCACGGGTCGTGGTGCGTGGACGTGTCGGTGCAAATTCTTTTTTCTCCTCACCACCTCTTTTGTATCCACGATTGAATCCATCAAAGCGTGTTGCATCACCGCGGTGAAAGCTTGGCTTGTCATTGCGGTTTCCGCGTGGAGTGAATGGTCGTGTTTCGTAGCGGTCGTCGGCACCTGAGAATGGTCGCGGAGTACGGGGAGCAAACGGTCGCGATGTTTCGCGATCTCTACTTGGTGTTCCACCTTGGGGGCGAAATGGTGCGCGCGCACCCCCTTGAAATGGTCGGGGAGCAAAACCACCTTCGCGTGGAGTAAATGGTTTTGCAAACGGTCGTGAGTCTGACCGCGCAGGTCGCGCAAAAGAAGGTTTTCCGCCAAAGCGCACAGGCGCACCTTCTCCTTCTCTTTGTGGGCGTGAATCTCTCGATTGGTAACTGTCTCTTGCCTGTCCAAATTTTCCTGCTCCGCCAAATGGGCGAGCTCCCGGGGCGGCAGGACGAGCCCATCTTGCTTTGGGATTAAAATTTCCTTCTTGGCGAGGGGAATCACTGTTACGCGATGAGTAAGGTCGAGGGGAAGATGGCTTGCCGCGGAAAGGAGATCTTCCGCTGTTTCCTCCGTGCTTTGATTGATACTTGTTCATAGGGCGCATTCTGACACAGTTTGAAAGATATTGCAAAGTTTCATGAAATGTGTTACATTATCCCCACTCAACGCTCGCCGTGCGAGTTTTTATTTTTTATCAAATATAAACTTATCTTAAATTACTAAAATAAGTTAAAAACACAGGCACGAGGATGAAATTTTGGATGTAATGCGATGTTGCTTTTTTGAGGAATGTTGCAGTGGTTGTAGTAATCTACCACCACGCAACTCCGCAGAAAAAGAACATTGCAGGACGCCAAAATTACCCCTCGTGCACACCTCATACAACCAATATGGAAATCAGAAATATCGCAATCATTGCTCACGTTGACCACGGCAAGACTACCTTGACCGACTCTTTGATGCGCCAAACCGGAATGTTTGCCGAAGGAGAAAGCATGGACTCAAATGCACTTGAGCAAGAGCGCGGTATTACGATTTACTCCAAAAACACTTCAGCAATCTGGAAGGGGACAAAGATCAACATCGTTGACACCCCCGGTCACGCCGACTTCGGCTCCGAAGTTGAGCGCGTACTTCGTTCGATTGACTGCGTGCTTCTTATTGTCGATGCACAGGAAGGTCCAATGCCACAGACACGCTTTGTGCTCAAGAAGTCTCTCGAGCTTGGGCTCAAGCCTATTGTGGTGATTAATAAAATCGACAAGCCTGCAGCAAATCCTGATGAAGTTGAAGAGAAAGTCTTTGAACTTTTCATGGACCTTGGTGCAACAAACGAACAGCTCGATTTCCCGATTGTCTATGCGATTGGACGCGAAGGTGTCGCAATGCGCAAGCTTGATGATGAACGCAAGGATTTGGCTCCGATGCTCGACCTCGTACTTGAGCATGTGCCTCTCGCTTCAACCGAAGGACAGGCGGCACTCCCACTGCGTGCACAGCCATTCAATCTTGCATACGATAACTACCTCGGTCGCCTCGCTATCGTGCGTGTTGTTGACGGCACCATTAAGCTTGCTGACAATGTCGTCATGCAAAAGAATGATGGCACAACATACAAAGGCAAAGTAACCAAACTTTTCACATTCAAGGGTATCAATCGCGAAGAAGTGACGGAGATTGTCGCAGGAGACATTGGTATCGTTGCAGGTATTCCCGAGATTTTTATTGGAGAAACTATTTCACATACGGGAGACGTCGAGGCACTTCCGGCTATTACCGTTGATGAGCCAACCATTGAACTCAATTTTCTTGTGAACAATTCTCCATTTGCCGGAAAGGAAGGAAAGTTTGTCACTTCGCGCCAGATTCGCGAGCGACTCGAGAAAGAACTTGAGGTGAACGTGGGACTTCGTGTCGATTTTGCAAGTTCAGCGGGAGACACTTTCAAAGTTGCCGGTCGCGGAGAACTCCATGTTGCGATTTTGCTTGAGAACATGCGCCGTGAAGGATTTGAAATTCAAGTCTCGCAGCCACAAGTTATCATCAAAGATATCGACGGAGTGAAGTGCGAGCCATTTGAAGAAGTCACTATTGATGTACCGAGCGAGTCGCAGGGTGTGGTTATCCAGCGCTTGGGTGAACGTGGCGCAGTGATGTCCAACATGACGCAGACACACAACACCATTCGCATGATTTTCGAGGGACCAACACGCGGACTTTTGGGCTATCGCAATCAGTTTGTCGTTGATACGAAGGGTGAGGGTATCATGGCATCACGCGTGATTGGTTTCAAGCCTTATGCTGGAGCGATCACTCGTCGCGCTGCAGGGTCAATGGTCTCAATGGCAACAGGAAAGGCACTCGGTTATTCACTTGCAAATCTTCAGGAGCGCGGCGAGCTTTATATTGCTCCAAATGTCGAAGTCTACGAGGGAATGGTTATCGGCAACACTTCAAAGGGCGACGAAATGCCGGTGAATCCAACAAAGGGCAAACAGCTTACCAATATGCGCGCATCAGGAACTGACGACGCACTTAATCTTGTCCCGCCACAAGCAGTCGGTATCGAGAACGGTCTTGAGATCATGGAGAAGGACGAGTATCTCGAAATTACTCCAAAATCAGTTCGCCTCCGCAAGCAGTATCTCACTGAGACGGAGCGTTCAAAATACAAGCGCAAAGATTAGTCGCTCGGGTTTCTGTTTTTTT